>Ga0299913_10002391_pt1 | contig 14779 bp, 19 predicted proteins | sample RVTome_9_FD_201360 | JGI IMG/M metagenome (GOLD analysis project Ga0299913, IMG submission 201360) | Soil microbial communities from uranium-contaminated site in the Upper Colorado River Basin, Wyoming, United States - RVT155D38 (version 2) ...
TACCCGATCTGATCGCTCTCCTGCCTGCCAACACCGAAGTAGGCGCGGTCCCGATCGTCGACGAGAGCGAAGATGCTCCTACTGACAGATACCCGGGGCTCTCGGGTGTGACCGGCTTCTTTCCAGGCTTCCCGATAGGCCTCGATCTGCTTGCGCTGTTGGAGGTGGAGCGGCTCGCCACTCTCGTCGAACTTGAGGGTCGAGGTCTGCATGTTCATCCCCTTCTGAGCGGCCCAGACCGAGGTGTCGTTCGACCCTGACCCCCACCAGATCCGATCGCGCAAGCCTCCCGAGTGCGGTTCGAGCCGAAGTAGGCCGGGTGGGTTGGGGAACATCGGTCGCGGGTTGGGCTCGGCGAATCCCTTGCCCTCGAGCAAATCCAGGAACACGTCGGTATGTCTTCGCGCCATGTCGGCGTCGGTCTCGCCCTCAGCCGGCGTGTACCCGAAATGGCGATAACCGTCGATCACCTGCTCCGGCGACCCACGGCTGATCCCCAACTGGAGTCGCCCACCGGCGATCAGGTCGGCCGCCCCGGCATCCTCGAGCATGTAGAACGGGTTCTCGTACCGCATGTCGATGACTGCGGTGCCGATCTCGATCCGGTTGGTTCGTGCGCCGACAGCCGACAGGAGAGGGAACGGTGAGCCGAGCTGTTGGGCGAAGTGGTGAACGCGGTAGTAGGCGCCGTCGACACCGAGCTCCTCAGCGGCGACGGCGAGCTCGATCGACTGGAGGAGGGCGTCGGAGGCGGTTCGAACTTGAGAGTGGGGTGAGTCCGACCAGTGGCCGAACGAGAGAAAGCCGATCTTCTTCACGATGCGATCAGTTTGGCGCGTTCTGATTTGTGGTGGTCAGGGACGGCGTCGACCCGTCGACCTCCGGTTTCTTGGACCAGCGCTCAATTTCAGTCCGATGGCTGTGAACAAGGTCTAGGTGCGACCCAAAGTCGCCTCGATGCCGAGACGCATTGTCAGCGTTCCAACCGAAACACTCTCCACCGAGTCGAGATTGACAGCAGACTGAAGCGGGATCGGATCCTCACCGGGCTCTAGGAGCACCTCGCTCGCCAGCCCTCGAATCGTCGTCGTGCATGGAGCAATCAGCGCGCGTCTAAGTCTGGGAGAAGCTGCGTCCCGAGACAGAACCACGACAGGGCGGCGACTGATTTCCGGCAGCTCGCACCACCACACCTCCCCCCGCCGCAATCGGGGAAACGCTGAGACCACTCGGAACCTTTTGCCCAGCAAGTATCGGGAGGGGGCCGCTAGACGACCAATTCTTCAGGCGGTGGCCCCGCTGATCCGTACATCAAGCGATGTGACCGGCCTTCAACTCTTCGATTGGCGGGATCTCTCGGGGAATTGACCGACCTGCTGGTCGCCAACTCGATAGTCGTACATCCAGGAGAGCGACTTCTCGGTCACCGCGTAGCGAAACACCAGACGCAGCATGGCATCTCGGACCGCGCTGCCGATGGGTCCGGGGGTCTTGGAACTGCTGCTTCGCGCTCCTTGGGCAACGATGCGCTCGACCCGACCGCGTCGGGAGGCTTCGTACGCCGCAAAGGCGGCATCAGTCGTATTCCTTGTCAGCTCCGCATTCCCGAGGAACCGGCCGAGGAGGACGGCGTCCTCGAGCGCCATGGAGGCCCCCTGCCCCGAGCTTGGGGCTGGTGCATGGGCAGCGTCGCCGATCACGATCATCCCATCCCGGAACCACACGGGAACATGTCGAAGGTCGTAGGTGTTGTCTGCTGCCAGCTCGAGCCGGCCCGACCGGATCAGGTCAGCCGCCGGAGAGTCGTCCTCCTCGAACAGGGCTGTCAGCTTCGCCTGCCACCGTTCATTCGTGGTGGAGGCGCGCTCCTCCTGGGTAATTTCGGGACCCGGAGCATTGACGAACCAAACCACGTCGCCGCTCGGGGTCGGATGCGCCCCGAAGAATGCATGCTTCCCGAACCAGAAACGCCAAGCCTCTTCTTCCAACTCCACAGCGACCGCTCCGCCGGGGGTGATGCCCCCGAAGTTGGTGAGTCCGACGTAACGTCCCTGAGGTGCATCATTGTCGATGAGCCGCCTGACGACGCTATGCACACCATCGGCGCCAATCAGCACGTCGGCCATCTCTGTCGCTCCGTCGGCGTAGTTCGCCTCTATCTGGTTCCCGGCCCTGATCGCGCCGGTAAGACGACGTCCGTGATCGACCGCGATACCCCGGCGCTCGGCCTCTTCGGCGAGACGCAACGCCAGTCGCGACCGCTTCATAGTGAGCGCCGGCGTGCCGTCAGCCAAAGGCGTTCCCAGGGGCAATTCGCCCAGCACCTTGCCCGCTCCGTTGCACATCACGTTGCGCCGCGTGGCAAAACCCGATTCGACAGCACAGTGCGAGGCGGAGACCGAGGCAAGAGCATCGAGGCCGTTGGGCGTGATGGTGAAATAGGAACCGATCTCCCCATCCCCTCGCGGGTACGCCTCGGTCACCCGGGCCTCAATTCCCATTTGTTGCAGCGTCATGGCGGCGACCGGGCCCGCAATGCCTCCTCCGACAATCAAAGCCTTCATGTTGATATCCTTTCCCACGACTTTAGAATATCGTGATTATCGAATCTTTCGATTTTGGAAGGATATTGCCATGACACGCACTCGTCAAGCCGTCATTGCCGAGCTGGGCATCGCCATGCAGTCATACCAGCGAAGCAATGCCGAGTTCGACGACGAGGTCGGTCGCCTACTCGACGTCAACCCAACCGACCTACGTTGTCTTGACTGGCTCATCGGAGGGCGCATGTCCGCAGGCGAGCTGAGCCGGGCGACCGGGCTCTCCTCGGCTGCCACAACTTCCATGATCGATCGGCTCGAACGCAAGGGGTTCGTACGCCGGATACGGGAAGCAGACGACCGGCGCCAGGTCCTTGTTGAAATGACCGAGGACGGAAGCGCACGCGTGTGGCGACTCTATGGTCCCCTAGTCGAGGAGGGCGCAAGACTGTTCGAGCGGTTCACCCGAGCCGAGCTGGAAACGATGCTCGACCTCATCAAGAAGATGCAGACACTCGCGGTCGAGCATCGCGAAGCGCTTCGCGACATCGTGCCGACTAATCCGGTCTCGGGTGGAGCTGACGGGACTTGAACCCGTGACCCCCTCATTCGCGAAAGATGCGGTCAAAACGCTGTGACCAGGGGAAACCGTATGCGTTAACGGGTCTGTGGCGCGGAGGTGGGGCCAGCGTTGTGAAACGTGGTGAGACGTGGCAACAAGTCTCGTGCACCTGACAGGGTCTATAGAAGCCTCTGTCGCTACGAAACGTACGACCAGCCGTCTCCTTGCCTCAATCCGGCGAGACCACCGATCCCTTGGCTGAACTTCCTTCGGCCCGTGCTCGGTGAGTGCCGCACTACGGTCGCGCCTCATGGATGAGTTGTCCCGTCTGGAGGTGGCATCGAAGGCAGGGGTCCCACTCGAATATGTCGAGCGGTTGGTCGAACTGGGCTTCATGACACCTGGTGTCGGAGACACATTCTCATCGGGGGACGTGCTGAGGGCCCGTTGGATTCGGAGTTTGGAACGGGCCGGATTGCCGCTTGAGGGAATGGCAGATGCCGTGCGCGTCGGAGCTCTCTCGTTCTCGTACCTCGATTTGAGTGCTTTCGACCGGTTCGCCGGTCTCAGCGCCACCACCTTCCGGCAGGTGAGCGATGAAAGGGGCATCCCTTTAGACCTCCTGTCGGTGGTCCGAGAAGCATTCGGATCCCCCGAGCCGAAGGCGCAGGACTATGTCCGTGAAGAGGAGTTGGCGGTGATTGACGCCGTGGAGTTTCAACTCTCCAAGGGATTTCGGTCGATAATGATCGAAAGGTGGCTACGGGTCTACGGTGACAGTTTTCGGCGCATCGCCGAAACGGAGACTGACGCCTACCAGAGTGAGGTCGTGGTGCCTCTGCTCGAGACCGGTATGTCAGAACGCGAGATGCTGGATGTCCAGGCGCATCTCGGTTCCGAGATGGCCCCACTCGTAGAGCGGGCGCTTCTGGCCATCTACCACGGACGGCAGGAATACACGTGGACGAGGACATGGGTGGAGACCGTCGAGGGAGCCCTGGAAAAGGCAGGCTTGCCAAGCCGGATGCACAGCCCGCCGGCGGTCAGCTTCCTCGATCTCACTGGATACACACAGCTGACTGAGGAACGCGGAGACGATGCGGCCGCAGATCTCACCGCGAGACTGCGGGCTGTCGTGAGGCAGATATCCATTCAGCATGAAGGAGAGTCAGTCAAGTTTCTCGGTGACGGTGTGATGTGCTACTTCCCAAAGCCGGCCCGGAGCGTGGAGGCAGCTCTCGACATGGTGGAGAGAGCCGCCAACGAGTCCCTTCCTCCCGCTCGCGTTGGCATTCACGCCGGGCCGGTGGTCTTCCAGGAGGGTGACTACTTTGGTCGGACGGTGAACATCGCCGCCCGGATCGCCGATTATTCGAGACCGGGCGAGGTGCTCGTAAGCCGGGAGGTCGTCGAATCAGCCTCGGGAAACAGCCTCACCTTCAATGAGATCGGGCCGGTTGCGCTTAAAGGGGTGGCTGGTCCGATTGATCTTTTCAGGGCACACCGGGAAAACCTCGCCGGCAGTGAGGCCATCGACACGTGATGGGTGGCGCTGACAAATGCCAGCTGACCCGTATGTCGTGAGGCTCTTTCACGGTGTCGGTGCGGATGGGTATCCGGGACAGGGATCGGTGGAAACCGGCGTCTCCTCGCCGACACCCGACGCTCCATCAAATGAACGATTGGCGGGCCCGGGAGGACACCCAGGGACGACTCTGACTCCAGCGTGGCCGGCTCACACCCTGAAACACCGGCTCTTCGGATAAGTCACTTCCCGGACCCAACACCAACACTACGACCAACCCCCGCACCGAGACAGGGGCCATCCCCCGCGTCCACAACACGCCCCAAAACCGCACTTGACACAAAGAGGCATCGATAGCGGACGGTGTCAGATATGGGCGGTTCCACAACAGATTGATCGTTGTGTGGCGTGGCCGGAGCCTCGAGATCTAGGTCAGTGCATGCGACTTGGGCTCATCAATCAGCTCCACGGCCGCCCGGATGGCACCACACCCGCACCTTCCTGGAAATCGATCAGCGAGCGTGCAGCCGCGGCGGAAGCAGCTGGGTTCGACATGTTCGTGTTTGAAGATGCTCTGCGGTTGGTCCGGATGCCCCATTCTGGCCGCACAGGGTGACCCCGGTGGTGTAGGTTCGCGGCCGAGGCTAATTGAAGACGGCGATTTGCCAGACCCGATTGCCTGCACCATGGGCCGTTGCGTCAGGTGAGCGTTCAGAGTGTTCAGGCCTCAGGCAATGCTCGCAAGGGAGAGGAGATCCCTGATGCGAAGGTTTTTGAGCCTGATTGTTGTGGCGCTTCTGGTTGTGGTCATGCCCACAGCTGCGATGGCAGCCGTCGAGAAGAGCGTCAATGAGTTCGACGACACCTTCGAAGACCCGTTCGCTGCTGAGTTGTGCGGTGTGGACCAGGTGTTTGTCCACATTTTCGGGACTGAGAAGGTTACCGAATTCCTCAACACGGACAGCGAACTCGTCAAGATACACGTCCAGGTCACCGGCAGGACTGAGGTCACAGACGGAGACGGAAATCTGTTGGCCTGGGAGAACTTTGCCGAGATGATCATCATCGATTTTGAAAGAGGGACCGTCACCGAGAATGGGAACGTGTTCAATATTCACGTGCAAGGCAAAGGAGTGGTCGTCAACGACTCGGGCAAGATCGTCTTCTCACTCGAAGACGGCTCTCTGCTTGACGTGAAAGGTCCACATGAGGCGTTCTTCACTCCGCCCCCAGTTCTCATCTGTGAGGCTCTGACCGGCTGACGCCGTTTGAGACAGACTTAAAGAGCACAGGGGACTCGGCAGAGAACCCGAAAGAGGTAACACGAGACAACCCGATCGTGTTGAGATGTGCGGGCTATCTCGAAACGGTTTGACCGGTCGATATCTGGCAGTTCCGGGTGGCTGGCCCCGATCTGCACGTGCCGATCCCGGACGGTTTCAGACAATGTGCGGTTTTGCTCAGGATCTGGTGATCCGCGCTGCGCCAGTACCGGTCTGTTGAGGTAGACGAACGGCCACCGGTCAAGAAGCCCACAAGCGAGCCTCCAAACCAAATAGCCAGAGCCGTCTATCGGCGAAGACGTTGACCATTGCCGACGAATCCCCCCGACTTAAGAATCGAGGCCTGCTGCAACGAATGCCTCGGGCACCCCGGCGTTGCTTATCAACCGCTTTAGAACTGGCAATGCGGGCCGTGGCGTTGACTCTGGCAGCATTGCTGATCTCCTCGTGCGAAACCGGTCCGCTGCCGACCAGGTTCGAGTGCGACTCCAGCATCGTCGATATCAACTTCTGGCCGGAAGGCCACGGGGTTATCGCCTCGATCAACGCACCCGAGGCTAGAGATCCACACGTGGAGATCGCCGTCGGCAATCTCGAGGAGGTCTTCTACTTCGATGCTGACGGTGAGCTGATCCGAGGAGTGGCCTCTTGCTTCGAATCGACAGCATTGCTTCCAGACGGCTCCGTTGATGAGGGAGCTGAGGAACATTCAGCCGCCCGACTCATCTGCAATACAGATACGGAGGCGGTGATCTGGCGGAGCGGTCCCGACGATACGCCCATCGTCGTAGTCACCGCCAGGGACACGGTCATCGTTCGTGTGATCCTCGCACCGGCTGACTCCACTCTGACATACGACCCCGAAGCGTGCACCCTGGCTGCTCTTCCATCCTGACCGGCGTGGCCGGAGACCCCCAGTTTTCATAGATGCGCACACCAAGCCGGATTAGCTCGATCACGCTGAGTGGGCTCCCAATCCGTCGTCATCAACCACCCGGCCACCCGCCACGAGACAACCGCACCGCACGCCTAGGTGCCGATCGAGAGCGGGTCTGCGAGGGGGGCGTTATCGCTCGATAACGCTTGCGCTCTGGCCATAGAATCCCTGAGTGGCCAGGATCTTCACTGCCGACCAGCTGGCTGGTGAGGCCGGTGTCAACCCCGACCGCATCGAGTGGCTGGTGAACATTGGGATCCTCGAGCCCAGTGAGTCGGCCACCTTCAGCTTCGGTGATGTTTCACGGGTGAAGCTGGTCACCGCGCTCCTGCAGGGTGGGTTCACGTCGGACCAAGTGGAATGGGCGGTCTCGGAAGGCCACCTCGATCTCGATCGGTTCGACGAGTATCCGTTGGTGGTCCCGAGCCCTCGGTCTGAGCGAACCTTCGCCGAGTTCATGGCCGAGGCTGGTCCGAGAGGGTCGCTGCTGCCTGCGGTGTACGCCGCTCTGGGCCTGACCGAGCCCGCCTTCGCGTCTCCGATCTCCACCGATGAGGAGGAGCGGCTGCAGCGGTTTCTGCGAGGATGGGACTCGGCCCCGAGCGAGGAGACCCTGATTCGGGCGGCCCGGCTCGTCGCGGAGGGAGCGCGAATGGCGGCGCAGGGATGGAGTGACCTGATTGATGAGCAGCTGGTCGATCCTGCCAAGGAGCGCCTCTATAGGGGAGAGATCGAGCGGTTTCCTGAGGCGGTGCGGGAGAGCTACAGCACGCTTCTCAGACTTCTGCCCTCCATGATGGAGTGGCTCATGGACCGATATGAGGAGCAGCGACGTACAGCCGACCTGGTGGAGGGGTTCGAGGAGTTTTTCGCCGCGCGGGGGCTGGGTCCGCCCCTCCCGCCAACGGCATTTCCCGCGGTGGTGTTTGTCGATCTGTCCGAGTACACAAGACTGACGGAAGAGCGCGGAGACGAGGCAGCCGCCGGCTACGCCGCCACTCTCCAGCGAGAATCCGAGGCCGTGGCAGCGGCGAACGAGGGGCGCTTGGTGAAGCTTCTGGGCGACGGGGCCATGCTTCAGTTTCCCGACGCTGAGAGAGGTCTCAACGCGGCCCTCGCACTGGTCCAAGTGCTGAGCAAGGACGGTCGCGTCGCCGCCCACGCCGGCGTACACGCGGGCCCCGTGATCGAGCGGGACCTAGACCTGTTCGGACGAACCGTCAACCTGGCCTCACGTCTGGCCGAAGCAGCGGGGCAGGGAGAGGTGCTGGTCGGCCAAACAGTGCGAGATTCCGTCGACAGCCCGACTGTGCGGTTCGAACCCGCCGACAGAATCGTGCTGAAGGGGATCATCGAGCCGGGTCCCATATTCCGTGTCACTGTCGACCGAGGTTCGTAATCGGCCAGGTCATCCGATCGTCGCTGCGATCCGCGGAGCAAATAGCAGGACAGCTTCATTTCTCGGCCCCCCTTCCGACCATCTCAGGCTAGGAGAAACGTCTAGGGAAGAATCACAGAGACCTTCGAGCCACGCCGAGCAGGATGTGCCGATCCAGTGCGGTCTCAGACATGGGTGGTTTAACTCGAGATCGATTGACCTGTTGCGGATCCATCGGCTTCCACTTAGCCCGGCTACCTGGGCTTTCGTTATCGCACGGTACGTTTGTATCACATCTGTTGCACAGTCTCCTGGCTCTCAATCGGCGAAAGGGGGATACCCGGGAACACGGATAACTCGTTGGGAGGCTGGCGGTGACGGGACGAGGTCTACTCTTCTGCCGCTGTGGGAGTGGTTGGACTCTTCGGAAGCCGACACCATGCCACGATGCCATCCGGCGAACCCAGCCAGCGGTTCCGAGGAAGGGGGAATTGTGTGCTTTCAGTTCCATCCGATACGGACTCTGATTCCCCGGGGCTGAACAGCGCGGAAAGAAGGCAAGATATGAATACGTCGGCCTCTTCATCGGGGATAAGAACTGTTACTCGTGAGGAGCTGCTGGAACTATTGGAGAGAAGCGACGACAGGTTCAGGCTGGTGATGGCCCTCAACGAGTGGGCGTTTCGGGCCAAGCACATCCCGGGTTCCGAGCACTTCAACACCGCACAGGAACTCTTCTCTTCTTTGAGTCCAGAGGACGACATCGTCGTTTACTGCACGAGTGATGACTGCCATTCCAGCGTCGCCCTCTACCACGCTCTTGTTGATCACGGCTATCCGAATGTCCGTCGATACTCAGGCGGATTGACTGACTGGGAGGCCGTTGGCCTCCCCCTGGAGGGCGAGTGGGTGCCGTGACCGTTGAGCACCGCGACAGCAACGGAGCCTGCGGTTAAAGCATGTAGTCCAGCCCAGAGGGGAGAGCTGACCGCCGTTCCTTTCCCGACCGGTACAACATCCCCGACCGTGCTACGAGCCGAGCCATCGAGTGGCCTGGTTCTCCGGCGAATGGACAGTCGACAACACGTCCCAGTGTTGCCAACGGAAGCTCATGCCGAACCCGTGATCGATTCGCTTCGACGGGGCAAAACGCAGTATGGATGACCCTGTCGACCGTCCTCGAAGGTGTCGCCTTGACGTTGCTGGGCGACGCCGAGACCGGGCTGTCGATGACCGACAAGAGGATCGAGATGTCTCAGGGGATCACCGCGCCAACCATGTGGCCGCTGATCCTCCACCTTCGCGGTCTGGTTCACTCCTATTCAGGTCATCCTGACCGAGGGCTGGCTCTCATCGACGAGGCCGTCGCGCTGGTCGGATCGGACGACTTCCCCGATATCTGGATCAGTCGGGGCGACGTCATGCGTCTGTTGCCGGCCCCAGACCTCGAAGGGGCCGAAGGGTGGCATCGGGATGCCATCGAGGCCGCGAATGCGAAACGACTGCGGACACATGAGCTGCGGGCCCTGGACCCGGCTTGTCGACCTGACGCGGGCTCAGGGGGTAAGTCCCGATGGGAGCGATGAGCTGCGGGCTGTCTGTGACACGTTCACGGAAGGTTTTGATGAGCATGACCTGGCCAAGGCACGGACGGTCTTCGGGCTGGATCCAGTCGGCGCCACTTCTCCTCGATGAGACCAGGTCGGTGACGACTACCGTCGGAACATTCCCGCGGTCGATCGGGTGGAAGCCACAAAGTTCATGATCACGTAATCCCTTCGAGCAACGTGCTCATGCTTCGGCGGTCTTCAGATAATCATCGATGGCCCCGCGGACGTGGATCCGAGCGCTATTCAGTGCTTGTGCCCCGCGTGCCTTGCTGACGCGAAGCGCTCTCGCGGCATCGTCCAGAGAGACGCCCTCAATATCCACGAGGGTGATCAACCGCATCCCTGCTTCTGGGAGTTCGTCGATTGCTGAATCCGTCACCCCGAACAGCTCGATAGTTGCGACGTCGTCCTCAGGCGCCAAACGAAACGCCTGTCCCCAGGCGTTAGGCGAATCGACGAATCGACCCGCATCCGGGCCATCTTCGTAGAACTCGGGGTAGAACAGCTCAGCAGTCTCACTATCCGGGTCGTACGCGATGGAGTCAGAGTCAGCCTGGTCGAGGCTCTCGGTGGGGTGGCCTCCCATTTCCTCCGCAGCACGCGTCAGCCGATCGATGAGCGCGCCGGAATCCAGAGTCGCTCCCTCACTGACCGCATCAAGAAGGGTCTGCTGCACCAGTTCGTCGGCATCCCCGACACCGAGGGCAGCCGCGACGCGGTAGAGCCTCTCGAGCGACGGCTCAATGCTGCTATCGGCGAGTTCGGATTGGGATTCCTTGAGGACGTCGGCTATTTCAGCAGTCAGTTCCGGCGCCGGCGTGGCGGCGAGAAGGTCGCGTGTTGAATCCAGCTGCTCCTTGAAGAGTCGGCAGTCTGGGCATTCGCTGAGATGTTCAGTAACGACCTCTGCGTCGGTCTCTGGAAGCAATTGAAATTCGACTTCGGCGAGGTGAGCGACACATTCGGCGCATGCAAGGTTGGTTATCGTGGTGGACTCTTGTTCTTGCACGAATGCAGCGTAGCGGCGCTTGGCCACCAGATAGACACGCCGGACAGTCGAATCACGAGCCTCCACGCAGCTCCCAGAACCACAGCCCACTATCTGGCCCCGTGCCGCCATCGAGCGGTAGTCGTAGCACACTCCACGGCTCGGCGGCCAGAACGTCCAGAGACCGCTGTCGTCTACACCACTCTCCTAGGTCTCACGACCGCTCCTCCAGATGGGTGGTGGCACCCCAAAGTCGAACACTTGAGTAGCGCCGTCGTCATGTACGAAGCTGCCAGATGTCAGAGCCTTGGAGATCATCCCGGGAGCCACCGGATCACCACCCGCAACGCCGATTCCCCGAATCGCTTTGCACATGGTGTCGCATCGGATGGGCACAACGCTCAGGCGATGCAGTCGAAGACCTTTCGCTAACCAACGGATGCAACGGCTGCGATCGCCATCGGCGTTCGCAGAGCTCCTGAGAGCCGCCATGGCGGCGCCGTCGCCAGCGAGGAAGCCGGAAATCCCAACGTCACGGCGCTCGTGTTCATCGCCACCCCGGGCCGTCGATTGCTACCTCCGCCCCCGCAGATATCGAATACTGGGAGCAGCAGATCAGACCCCGCTTCCAGCGTTACGACGTCGGCTTCATCGGCGAGATCGGCGACACCGAAAAGTCCGACTTCCTGGGTGGCGCCGCCGCTTTGGTCTTCCCCATCGACTTTCCCGGCAATCCCGCACGGTTCTGCAATCGCGATTCAAGAGTCTCGCAGCCAGGCACGGCCCCGCTTCGACAGTCACCCGACTCGCGCTGCAGGTGCGTTCTTGACCGCACACACTCTTCTTCTTTCGCGACCCGTCTTGGGAGGGTGTGACGGGTGAGACGGTGCAGCCTTCGACGGCTTCGACAGTGGTGAGGCTCGCCATGTCACGATCGAGGCGATGACTACCGGTTCGATCTCCTCGTAGGGCTCCGGCTCCAATGCCGCCGCCACGTCGTCGGTGGTGGGGATGATGGACACGATCCCGGCTACGCCCCATGCGCGGAGGGCCAGGATCCCCACCACCAGGATGACCAGGGCGATCCCCGCCCAGGATCGAAACGACATCTGGCTAGCCGGCTTCCCCTCAGTCACCTTCGGGTACCCGTGGCGACGGTTCTTTTAACCGGCCGAGTATTGACAACGAGGGGAGTGCGGCGCTATAAGACGCGTGTCTCTCGCCGTGAGTGCGAGGATGAGAGGAGGCCGCTTCCATTCTGCTCTCTCCTGAATGTCCCTTTGTCTCTGCGGAACTCCAAGGAGTCATTATGAAATCGATGCGAGCGATCTCTCTGGTCGCCACACTCCTCATTCTCGTAGTTGCCCTGGCCCTGCCTGCATTTGCCGCCAAGAATTGCTGGGGCGTGGTGACCTCCCAACGCGCCGTTGCAGAAGGCGATATGGGCGAGCACAGCTCGTCTTTTGATGAACCCCGGCTCGGGCTTGGCAACGTGGCCCGGCTCTTTGAATTCGACCACATCAGCGAATTGGGTACGTTCCTCGCCACCGTGGACGGGATCGAGGCGACAGGCTGCGATTAACCGGGGGACCGGACCTCATCTCACCTGCCGGATCCGTTGCCGCAGTCGGTCCCTGATTGCTATCGCTGTCGGATTGTCGATTAACCGTCGGTACGCCGTCAGATAGCGTCGGGCCATCGTCGCCGAGTCGAACCGCTCCGCCTCCTGGCGGCATACCGATCGGTCGACCAACAAGACCGCTTCGACCGCCTCCACCAGCCATATAGGATCGAGACTGGTCTCAGGTGTTCGAATATGTCGGCGGAAGACTCAGGTCTTTTTGCTGAAGTACCTTCCGGTGAACTCCCTGCCGGTGTCGACCTCGACGAACCGGACGCCGGTTGTTTCGCCGTCCTCGACCAGCCATTTGAGGTTGTAGCAACCGGTGTACGCGGGTGGCCAGAAGGAGCAGAATCTCCCATCTTCTTCGACATACCATTCGCCTTCAGTGGGTCGACCGCTTTCGACGTAGGTGGTTGTTCCGTCGGGTCTGAAGGTTTGCGTCGCCCCGTCATCGAAGACGAAGTCGCCAGCCGTCAGCACGTCGTCGATGGTCCGCGTCGGAATCAGGTCGCCGTCGACTGGGTCTAGTCGTGCGAAGTTCATGTTGACGTATGGCCGTTGACCAGGGTCATCCTGGATCGGAGGTCTGCAGGTAGTTGTCGATGCCACCGCGGACATGGATCCGAGCGCGATTGAGCGCTTTTGCCGCTTGCTCCTTCCTGACGCCGAGGCCTAGCGGCGGCCTGTTCCAATGAGACGCCGTCGATGTCCACGAGTGTGATCAGCCGCATATCCAATTCGGGAAGATTGTCAATTGCCGAATCGGTGACGCCAAAAAGCTCGATGGTCGCTACCTCGTCCTCCGGCTGCAGACGCAAGGTGTGTCCCCACGCGTTCGGCGACTCAATGAATCTCCCCGCGTCGGGGCCTTCTTGATAGAAGTCGGGGTAGAACAGCTCGCCGGATTCGCTATCCGGGTCGTAGACGTGTGATCCGTTGCCATCCTCATTGAGACTTTCGGTGGCTTGCCCTTTTTGTTCGGCTGCCGTGTGGGCTAGCCGGTCGCCAGGATCACCGAGATCTAGAGTTCCTCCCGCACTGATCGCCTCCAGCACGGTTTGCTGGACGAGCTCGTCGGCGTTCTCTCGGTCAAGGGCGCCTGCGATTCGGTAGAGCCTCGACAGCGAGGCTTCGTAATTGCCGGCGGCGAGATCGACTTGTGTTGCCTGCAAGACCTCGGCGAGGTCATCGCTCAGCTCCGGTGTAGGCGTAGCGGCGAGGACGTCGCGTGTTCTTTCCAGCTGCTCGTTGAAGAGTCGGCAGTCGGGGCACTCACTGAGGTGTTGGTTCACTACGTCTGTGGTCGCTCTCGGGGAGTAGCTGGAACTCTGCTTCTACGAGGTGGGCAACGCATGTCGCGCATGTGAAATCTGTGATCGATGTCGGCTCGTGTTGGTGCACAACTCCAGCGTAGCTCCGGCCTTCAGGGGCGGATCGGCCCACGGGTCTGCCTCGCCTACGCAGCGCTAGATTCGTGCTTGATGGAGTCGCTAAAGGACCAAACGGTTGCATTGCCAGCAGGGTCACTCAGCCGTGAAGAGCAGAAACGGGTCGCTGCTGTAGCGGCCGCTGACCTCGTCGAGAGCGGGATGACCGTTGGCTTGGGCAGCGGCTCCACGGCCGGGTATTTCATCGAGGAGTTGGGGGTCCGTCTCCGCGACGGTCGGCTGACGGACGTGGTAGGTATCCCGACCTCTCACATCACGGCGCGACAAAGCCGCGAGGCGGCGGTCACGACTCACGAGTTGACGGAGCACCCTATCGACATCGCCGTGGATGGTGCCGATCAGGTCGGTCCCGAACTCAATCTGATCAAAGGCGCAGGCGGTGCACTTCTCAGGGAGAAGCTGGTTGCGTCTGCTGCGGAAACGTTCGTTGTTGTAGTCGACCAGTCGAAGCTTGTTCCGAGCCTTGGAACTGGCATTCCGATTCCGCTTGAGGTGGCCCGCTTCGGCCATCGCCGCATCATGAGAGATCTCGAAGTCTTGGGGATCCCGCGGCTGCGACTCAACAGTTCCCACCCGGTCACCACAGACAACGGTCAGGTGATCATCGATCTCGAGGTGGAAGAGATCAGTGACCCAGTCTCACTAGATGGTCGGCTCGCACGGACCCCTGGCGTGCTTGCTACCGGACTATTCGTCGGCCTGGTTGATTTGGTTCTGGTCGGCGAGGACAAGGAAGTGCGACGAATCGGCGATCGTGCCGACAGTATGAGCCATCATGGCAGTGCCGAGCACGATAGAAGGCCTGTCAGGTGAGTCGTACGATTGTCCCCGACGGGACAGGTGCTCGCCACCTGAGTCTGGGGCCGTATACCCGTTTCGTGGAG
>Ga0299913_10002392_pt1 | contig 14779 bp, 11 predicted proteins | sample RVTome_9_FD_201360 | JGI IMG/M metagenome (GOLD analysis project Ga0299913, IMG submission 201360) | Soil microbial communities from uranium-contaminated site in the Upper Colorado River Basin, Wyoming, United States - RVT155D38 (version 2) ...
CGGCCCGATCTCCCCCGGCGAGGTGCCCGACCTGGTCGCCGCCGGCATGCTGGACGGCGCGGAGCACGAGCGCCGGCTGGGCCGGACCGACGAGCTGCCCTGGCTGAGCCGCCAGACCAGGATCACCTTCGCCAGGGTCGGCGTGATCGACCCGCTGTCCGTCGACGACTACCTCGCGCACGGCGGCCTCGAAGGGCTGCGCCGCGCGCTGGAGCTGCAACCCGCCGAGGTCGTCAAGGAGATCACCGACTCCGGGCTGCGCGGCCGCGGCGGAGCCGGCTTCCCCGCCGGCATCAAGTGGAACACGGTGCTCCGTGCGGAGGCGGACCTGAAGTTCGTCTGCTGCAACGCCGACGAGGGCGACAGCGGCACCTACGCCGACCGGATGCTCATGGAGGGCGACCCGTTCACCCTCATCGAGGGCATGGCGATCGCGGCGCACGCCGTCGGCGCCGGCGAGGGCTACGTCTACGTCCGCTCCGAGTACCCGGACGCCGTGGCCACCCTGCGCTCGGCGATCGACATCGGGTACGCGCACGGCTGGCTCGGCGAGCGCATCCTCGGCTCCGACCTGCGCTTCGACCTGTTCGTCAGGGTCGGCGCCGGGGCCTACATCTGCGGCGAGGAAACCTCCATGCTGGAGAGCCTGGAGGGCCGCCGCGGCATGGTCCGCGCCAAGCCGCCCATCCCGGCGCTCGGTGGCCTGTTCGGCAGGCCGACCGTCGTCAACAACGTGCTCACCCTCGGCTCGGTGCCGATGATCATGGCGGACGGCGCCGCCGCGTTCGAGCGGCACGGCGTGGACCGCTCGCGTGGCACCCAGGTGTTCCAGCTCGCCGGCAACGTGGCCAGGGGTGGCATCGTGGAGACCGGCTTCGGCATCACACTCGGCGAGCTGGTCGACGGCTTCGGCGGCGGCACCAGGTCGGGCCGTCCGGTGCGCGCAGTGCAGGTCGGCGGCCCGCTCGGCGCGTACCTGCCGACCGACCGGTTCGACCTGCCGATGGACTACGAGGCGTTCACGGCGGCCGGCGCGATGATCGGCCACGGCGGCGTGGTGGTCTTCGACGACACGGTCGACCTGGCCGCCATGGCGCGCTTCGCGTTTGCGTTCTGCGCCAAGGAGTCGTGTGGCAAGTGCACCCCGTGCCGGGTCGGCTCGGTGCGCGGCGTCGAGGTCGTCGACAAGATCATCGCTGGGGTTGACCGGGACACCAACCTGGCGCTGCTCGACGACCTGTGCGAGCTGATGGTCGACGGCTCGCTGTGCGCGATGGGCGGGCTGACGCCGATGCCCGTGCGCAGCGCCGTGCGCCACTTCGCCGAGGACTTCACGCGGGAGGGCCCGAAACCATGACCCTGATCAAGGAACCGGACCTGGGCACCCCGGCCGTCGAGAGCTCGACCGTCGCAGAGGTCGAGGTCGAGGTCGACGGCATGCCGGTGCGGGTGCCGGCCGGCACGTCGGTGATGCGCGCCGCCGCGCTGGTCGGCGTGGACATCCCCAGGCTGTGCGCGACCGACAGCATGGACGCGTTCGGCTCGTGCCGGCTGTGCCTCGTGGAGGTGGACGGAGCCAAGGGCACCCCGGCGTCCTGCACCACGCCGTGCGCCGACGGCATGCGGGTGCGTACCCAGACCCCGCGGCTGGAGAAGCTGCGCCGCGGTGTGATGGAGCTCTACATCTCAGACCACCCGCTGGACTGCCTCACCTGCTCCGCCAACGGCGACTGCGAGCTGCAGGACATGGCCGGCGTGGTCGGGCTGCGCGAGGTGCGCTACGGGTTCGACGGCGAGAACCACCTGGACGCGCCGAAGGACACCTCCAACCCCTACTTCGACTTCGACCCGAGCAAGTGCATCGTGTGCTCGCGCTGCGTGCGGGCCTGCTCGGACATCCAGGGCACGTTCGCGCTGACCATCGAGGGCCGCGGCTTCGACTCCAAGGTCGCGGCCGGCATGGCGGAGCCGTTCATGGAGTCCGAGTGCGTGTCGTGCGGCGCGTGCGTGCAGGCCTGCCCGACCGCCACGCTGCAGGAGCGCTCGGTGGTCGAGCTCGGCATGCCCACCCGCAGCGTGCTCACCACCTGCGCGTACTGCGGCGTCGGCTGCTCGTTCAAGGCGGAGCTGCGCGGCGACCAGGTGGTGCGGATGGTGCCGTACAAGGACGGCGGCGCCAACGAGGGCCACTCGTGCGTGAAGGGTCGCTTCGCGTTCGGCTACGCGACCCACCCGGACCGCGTGCTGCGGCCGCTGCTGCGCGAGAGGATCACCGACCCGTGGCGCGAGGTGCCGTGGGCCGAGGCGATCGGCCACACCGCGCGCCGGCTCAAGGAGATCCAGGCGGAGCACGGCCGGGGCGCGATCGGCGGCATCACCTCGTCGCGCTGCACCAACGAGGAGGTGTACGTCGTCCAGAAGATGGTGCGGGCGGCGTTCGGCAACAACAACGTGGACACCTGCGCGCGGGTGTGCCACTCGCCGACCGGCTACGGCCTGAAGCAGACGTTCGGCACCTCCGCAGGCACCCAGGACTTCCGGTCGGTGGACGCCGCCGACGTCATCGTGGTGATCGGCGCCAACCCCACCGACGGGCACCCGGTGTTCGCCTCCCGCATGAAGCGGCGGCTGCGGGCCGGCGCCAAGCTCGTCGTCATCGACCCGCGGCGCATCGACCTCGTGCGCTCGCCGCACGTGGAGGCCGCACACCACCTGCAGCTCGCACCCGGCACCAACGTCGCGGTGGTCAATGCGATGGCGCACGTCGTCGTCACCGAGGGCCTGGTCGCGCGCGACTTCGTGGCGCAGCGGTGCGAGGGCTTCCAGGAGTGGGCGGCCTTCATAGCCGACGAGCAGCACAGCCCCGAGCACCTGGAACCGGTCACCGGGGTGCCGGCGGCGACGCTGCGTGCCGCGGCACGGCTGTACGCCGGCGGCCCGAACTCGGCGATCTACTACGGCCTCGGCGTCACCGAGCACAGCCAGGGCTCCACCATGGTCATGGGCATGGCGAACCTGGCGATGGCCACCGGCAACATCGGCCGCGACGGCGTCGGGGTGAACCCGCTGCGCGGGCAGAACAACGTGCAGGGCTCGTGCGACATGGGCTCGTTCCCGCACGAGCTGCCCGGCTACCGGCACGTGTCCGACGACGACGTGCGCGGGCTGTACGAGCACCTGTGGGGCGCGCCGATCCTGCCCGAGCCGGGCCTGCGGATCCCGAACATGTTCGACGCCGCGCTCGACGGCTCGTTCAAGGCCATCTACGTGCAGGGCGAGGACCTTGCCCAGTCCGACCCGAACACCCAGCACGTGACGGCCGCGCTGCGCGCGATGGACCTCGTCGTGGTGCAGGACCTGTTCCTCAACGAGACGGCGAAGTACGCGCACGTGTTCCTGCCCGGCACCTCGTTCCTGGAGAAGGACGGCACGTTCACCAACGCCGAGCGGCGGATCAACCGGGTGCGCCCGGTGATGGCGCCGAAGACCGGCAAGCACGAGTGGCAGATCGTGTGCGAGCTGGCGCAGGCCATGGGTTACCCCATGCGCTACGACGACGCCGCGCAGATCATGGACGAGGTCGCGCTCACCACGCCGACGTTCGCCGGGGTGTCCTTCGCCCACCTCGACCGGGTGGGCAGCGTGCAGTGGCCGTGCAACGACGCCGCCCCGGACGGCACCCCGATCATGCACCGCGACGGGTTCGTCCGCGGCAGGGGCGCGTTCGTGCTCACCGCGTACGTGTCGACGCAGGAGCGCAGCACCAGGCGCTACCCGCTGATCCTGACGACAGGGCGGATCCTCTCCCAGTACAACGTCGGCTCGCAGACGCGCCGCACCGCCAACGTGGTGTGGCACGAGGAGGACGTGCTGGAGATCCACCCGCACGACGCCGAGGTGCGCGGCATCTCCGACGGCGACACCGTGCAGCTGGCCAGCCGCGTCGGCCACACCACGCTGCGGGCACGCATCGTCGACCGGATGCCGGTCGGCGTGGTGTACACGACATTCCACCATCCGGTCACCGGCGCCAACGTGGTCACCACCGAGCACTCCGACTGGGCGACCAACTGCCCGGAGTACAAGGTGACGGCCGTGCAGGTCTCACTCGGCAGGTCTAGCGCGGCCGTTCAGGAGGCCGATCCGAGCCGCCTGGTGTCCGCGGCGGGGGAGTGAGGGCCGCCCGGTGACCACCGCAGCGCACCTGGGGGCCGCCCGGTGACCGTCGCACCGCACGTCAGGCTCGCCAACGACGTCGCAGCGCAGTTCCACCACCTGCCGCCCGACCAGGCGGCCGCCAAGGTGGCGCAGCACCTGCGGATGTTCTGGGACCCGCGGATGCGCGCCAAGCTGCTGTCCACGGTTGACGCCGGTGGCACCGAGCGCGACGACCTCGACCCGCTCGCGGTCGCCGCGGCGGAGCAACTCAGCCTCTCGGCACCTGGGCGTCCCAGCGCTCGCTAGACGAGCATCGGGACGCCCACGTGCGGCCGTTGTGGCTGCGCTGTCAAGCGTGCGGGTTCACCCTGTCGGTCACTTCGTGGTGAAACACCCGGCCGGGTGACACCCACCCTTCCGGCGCCCGAACCGCCGCACGAGCAGGGTGATCTTGGTGACGCACCGCCGCGCCGGCTGACGGCCGGCCGCTCCGCGGTGTGACGACGGCCTCATTCTCTTCCGCAAAGTTGATCACTGGCGGCGTTTGTCCGGTGCCCTTCGAGGATTGCCGGACCCTGGCGCCGCCGGCCTTGCGGGGTAACGATGTTGATGTTGGTGAGTCACACCGAAATCAAAGTGCGACTCGTGAATCTCTATTCGGTCGAGGGGCCGTGAGGGGTGATCCAAGGCAATGCGCAGAATACGAAATCTCGTCGTCCTGGTGGTCGGCAGCATGATTATGGTGACCGGCGCCGCGAATGCGGACGAGCTCACCGCCGCGCCCGATGCGGCGACGGTTGTGCAGGGGTTGCACGACGAGCTCAAGGCCGGCTACGAGGCCGGCGACCTCACCGCCGTGCGCGGCACGGTCGACGGGCTCGACGCGGTGCTTGCCGCGCTGAGCAGCGATGATGCCGGCCTGGCCCGCACCGGGGCCGCCGCGTTGGTGGTGGCGGCCGACGAGCGTAACGACCTGCTGGCCGCGCACCTGGCCGGCATTCCCGATGGCGAACAGAGGCTGCTCGGCCTCGGGCCGCTCGATGCCGTGACCGGACTCGTCACGTCGCTGCTGTCGACCCTGCTCGACCTGGTGATGTCATTGCTCGGCGGCCTGCCCGTGCCATTGCCGCCGCTTCCGCTCCCGGAGCTGCCCGTTCCCGGGTTGCCCGAGCTGCCGGTTCCGGCGCCACCGGAGCTGCCCGTTCCGCCGCCGGCAGCTCCGCTGCCCTGATGCGGCGACTCGCATCCGTATCGACCTCTTGGCGCCCCCAAAACGTCGATACGGATGCGAGTCGCCCTGTTTCTGGCACGATTGGCGGCAGCCATGAACCTTGCCGAACTGCTGCCGTCGAACGCCGAGCCCGACGCCGTCTTCGACGCGTTCTCGGACTGGACGCTTGAGCAGGGCCTGGAGCTGTACTCGGCCCAGGTCGAGGCGCTCATCGAGGTCGTGTCCGGGTCGAACGTCATCCTGTCCACGCCGACCGGCTCGGGTAAGAGCCTGGTCGCGACCGGCGCGCACTTCGCCGCGATGGCCGCCGGCCGGCGCAGCTTCTACACGGCCCCGATCAAGGCGCTGGTCTCGGAGAAGTTCTTCGCGCTGTGCGCCACGTTCGGTCCGGAGAACGTCGGCATGATGACCGGCGACGCGAGCGTCAACGACTCCGCGCCGATCATCTGCTGCACGGCCGAGATCCTGGCCAACCTGGCGCTGCGCGAGGGCGCGGCGGCCGACGTCGACCTCGTCGTGATGGACGAGTTCCACTTCTACGCCGAGCCGGACCGCGGCTGGGCGTGGCAGGTGCCGCTGCTGGAGCTGCGCCGCGCCCAGTTCGTGCTGATGTCGGCGACCCTCGGCGACGTCACCCGCTTCGAGCAGGACCTGACCAGGCGCACGGGCCGCCCTACCGCCGTCGTCACGTCGGTGCAGCGGCCCGTCCCGCTGGAGTTCCAGTACGTGCTGACGCCGGTGCACGAGACGCTGGAGAAGCTGCTCGGCGCCGGCAAGACGCCGATCTACGTCGTGCACTTCACGCAGGTCGCCGCGCTGGAGCGGGCCCAGGCGCTGACCAGCATCAACGTGTGCACGCGCGCCGAGAAGGACGCGATCGCCGAGCTGATCGGCGGGTTCCGGTTCACCGCGGGGTTCGGCAAGACGCTGTCCCGGCTGGTGCGGCACGGCATCGGGGTGCACCACGCCGGCATGCTGCCCAAGTACCGGCGGCTGGTCGAGACGCTCACCCAGGCCGGCCTGCTGAAGATCATCTGCGGCACCGACACCCTCGGCGTCGGCATCAACGTGCCGATCCGCACCGTGCTGTTCACCGCGCTGAGCAAGTACGACGGGGTGCGCACCCGGCTGCTGAAGGCTCGGGAGTTCCACCAGATCGCGGGTCGTGCCGGGCGGGCGGGGTTCGACACCGAGGGCACCGTGGTGGTGCAGGCGCCGGAGCACGCCATCGAGAACGAGCGCGCGCTGATCCGGGCCGGCGACCCGAAGAAGGGTCGCAAGGTGGTGCGCAAGCGCCCGCCCGACGGGTTCGTCTCGTGGGGCGAGCCGACCTTCCAGCGGCTGGTCGCCGCCGAGCCCGAGCCGCTCACGTCGAGCTTCGCCGTCAGCCACGCGATGCTGCTCAACGTCATCGGCCGGCCGGGCAACGCGTTCGACGCCATGCGCGACCTGCTCACCGACAACCACGAGGACCGGCCGGCGCAGCGGCGGCACATCCTGCGGGCCATCGCGATCTACCGCGCGCTGCTCGCCGCCGGGATCGTGGAGCGGCTGCCGTCGCCCGACGAGCACGGGCGCGTCGCGCGGCTCACCGTTGACCTGCAGCTCGACTTCGCGCTCAACCAGCCGCTGTCGCCGTTCGCGCTCGCCGCGCTCGACCTGCTCGATGCGCAGTCACCGACCTACGCGCTCGACGCCCTGTCGGTCATCGAGTCGACGCTGGACAACCCGCGCCAGGTGCTCTCGGCGCAGCAGTTCAGGGCGCGCGGCGAGGCGGTCGCCGGGATGAAGGCCGACGGCATCGAGTACGAGGAGCGGATGGAGCTGCTGGAGGAGATCACCCATCCCAAGCCGCTGGCCGAGCTGCTGGAGGCGGCGTACGAGCTGTACCGGCGCGGCCACCCGTGGGTCGCCGACTACGAGCTGGCGCCGAAGTCGGTGGCGCGCGACATGTACGAGCGCGCGATGAACTTCACCGAGTACGTGGGGTTCTACAACCTCTCCCGCTCCGAGGGGCTGGTGCTGCGCTACCTGGCCGACGCCTACAAGGCGCTGCGCCAGACCGTGCCGGAGGCGGCGCGCACCGAAGAGCTCGACGACCTCATCGAGTGGCTGGGCGAGCTGGTGCGCCAGGTCGACTCCAGCCTGCTCGACGAGTGGGAGAAGCTCCGCACGCCGGGGCCGGTGCCCGGCCCGGTGGCTGGTGCGCCCGTCGACGACCGGCCGCCGGCGGTCACCTCCAACGTGCGGGCCTTCCGGGTGCTCGTGCGCAACGAGCTGTTCCGGCGCGTCGAGCTGGCCGCCCGCCGCCGCTACCACGAGCTGGGCGAGCTCGACGCCGCTGCCGGCTGGGACGCCATCGCGTGGGAGGACGCCCTGGAGCCGTACTTCGCCGAGCACGACGAGATCGGCACCGGGCCGAACGCCAGGGGTCCGGCACTGCTGATGATCGACGCGCAGCCCGACCGCTGGCTCGTCCGGCAGATCCTCGACGACCCGGCGGGCCACCACGACTGGGGCATCGGCGCCGAGGTCGACCTGGCCGCCTCCGACGAAGCCGGCGCCGCCGTCCTCCGCATTGCCGCCGTCGACCAGCTCTGAATCCTGCGACCAGCCGGGTGTGGGCGTCCCCACGCTCGCAGGCCCGCACGTGGGCGTCCCGCCGACCGTCTATCGAGACTTGGGACGCCCACGTGCGGTCACCCGGCGATGCCTTCGGCCACCGTCACGGCGTGCGACCAGGCGTTGGCCAGCTCCACCAGCGACCGCCGCTCCTCGGCGGACAGCGCGCCGACGTGGCTCTCCTTGAGCGAGAGCACCAGGCGCGGAATGCCGCCCTGCGCGGCGCACTCGGCGTCCGCGACCGCGACCGCGATCTCGTGCCTGCGCAGCCGGTCGCTGGTGCCCTCCGCGGTGTACCGCGCGGAGAGGTCGTCCTTCGCGTCGCCTGGCGACGGGTACGGATGGCCCCGCTGGGCCATGCACCCGCCCCAGCCCCGCATCGCCTCGGTGTAGGCCGAGGTGGCGACGACCCACTCGGTGAGCTTGTTGTTGAGGTCCTCGGTGACGTAGGTGATCCGAGCCCAGGTCATGATGTCGCCGAAGATGCGGCTCTGGCTCTCGAACACGCACCCCTGGCCGGGGAAGGTCACGTCCCCGCTCCGGGCGAGCCGTATTCCCTTCCGTCGCCTCTCGTCGCCGAACAGCTCCAGCATGTAGGCGGCCTGTTCCTCCGACGAGAGCCGCTGGACGTACCGGTCCACCGGAGACGGCGACCTCTGGCCGTCGGCCGGGTCCGCCGCGAACGACTGGAACAGCCCGTACCCCTCGCGGTGCCGCTGCTCCAGCCGCAGCGACCGCTCCTCGTCGGAAGCGACCACGGCGACGGGCGCCTCCGCCGGGTACGCCAGGCCCCTGGCCGCCATGCAGCTGCCGACCAGCCTCTCCTCGGCCACGGTCAACGTGTGCTGCTGGCGGTGGTACGAGCCGGACTGCGTGAGCAGTTCGAACGCGGTGCCGCCCGCGCCCAGCTCGCCTGGCGCGGTGCCCGCCGGGTCGCCACCACGGCACCCGGCGAGCACCAGCGTCACGGCGACCGCGCAGGCGACCAGGCCGAAGCGGGTGATCGATCGCATGGTGGTCGTCTACTCCCGGTCAGCACCAGCTGTTCGAGCTGGTCCTGTCGTTGAAGTCGTGGTTGCTGAGGTGCGCGCGGTTGCCGCCGCGCCCGATGCTGTGCCGGGCGCCGCCGAAGCTGGAGTGCTCGTGCAGGTGCGCCCTGCACTGCGTGCCGCGGTTCTTCGCCGAGGAGGCGCAGTCGTTCCAGTTGCCGCTCTGGCACTGGGACTGGGGATAGGAACTCCAGTGCGTGTTGTTGCCCGCGAAGCGGCCCCGTGCACCCCGGTAGTCGGCGTGCACCCAGAAGCAGAGGTAGCCGGAGGCGCACGAGGTGTCCTGGATCCCCACGTCGCCGTCGGCGCCAGCCACCTCGGGCGCGAGCAGCGAGGCCGCGGCAAGCCCTGCCTGAGCCGGCGCAGCGCCGACCGCCGCGTTCGCGGCCGGCGCGAACGCCAGCACCGTGACCAGCGCAGCGAAGAATATGGTGAGCTTTCTGAACATCAGTACCTCCGATTTGGTGCGGAAATCGTCCGCACAAATCGACCGTGCCAGAAGCGATGCCCAGGCCGAGCGCAGATCGCGCACAGATCCTGCACAGGCCGTCGTCCCGTGCTCAATGACGCGACAGGCGCCGATACCGGCGGGGATTGGTCGGCCTGGACGCCCGGGCCAGAGCGCGCGGTGCGTGGGCAGGGGCGGTGAGGATCTCCTCCTGCGCGCTCTGCAGAAGGCGGCACGGTTCGATGCCGAGGTCGCGCACCAACCGCTCCCTGGCCTGCCGGAAGACCTCCAGCGCCTCGGCCCGGCGGCCAGACCGGTGCAGCGCCGACATCAGCTGGGCGCACAGGTCCTCCCGCAGCGGGTGCTCACTGACCAGCCAGCGCAGCTCGCCGGCGAGCTCGCCGAACTGACCCAGCTCCAGAGACGCCTGGCAGTACTGCTCGACGACGGTGAACCGCCGCTCCTGCAGCCGTGCGACCTCGGCCCGCAACACCGGCCCGAGTGCCAGTCCCTCCAGCGGCTGTCCACACCACAGACCCAAAGCCGCCCGCAGACACTCGACCGCCCCGGCGAAGTCGTAGGTTCGCAGGTTCCGTGCACCCCGGGCGGCCAGGTTCTCGAACTGCGCCATGTCGAGCTCGCCAGGTCGGACGGCCAGGGAGTAGCCGTTGGACCGGGTGGCCAGGCGGGTGCTGTCCTCACCCGCCTCGCGCAGGGTTCGCCGGAGGCCGGCGACGTAGGTTCGCAGGTTGGATTCCGGCGCCGCCGGCGGGTGCTCCCATGCGGCGCGGGTGAGGTAACCGATGCTCGCGACATCGTTCGCGCGTAGCAACAGCGCTGCCAGAACCGTACGTTGTCTGGGCCCCCCGAGCCGCGCGACGGTGCCTTCCTGCAAACCTATCTCCAGCGCTCCCAGCAGGCGGAACCTCATAGATCCTGCCGAGCCGGACGCGACGTCCCAGCGGTTCCCGTCAACATGGCCTCCTCCGCCAGTCAGAAAAGTCCGCGAAGGCGGTCGGGAACCTTGCTCTGAGTGCTCGCTCGAACACCGACGGCCCGGGCCAGCGTGGCAGCTTCCGGCGGCGCAGGAAAGAGCACGCCGAGTGTCCCGCCATGCACGCGCCGCTGCCCGAAGACCCGGACGAGGACGCGCGGCTCGCACGATTGCTGGGCTGAGCGGCCGCTGCGGCCGGGGTTGGGGACAGATGGCGGCCGCGTGGGACGATGGGGTGTACCGACCATCCAGCAGGAAGCCACGACTTGAGCACGTATGCCGACACCACGTTCACCGCGCCGGAGCTGATCCGGAACTTCTGCATCATCGCGCACATCGACCACGGGAAGTCGACGCTGGCCGACAGGATGCTGCAGCTGACCGGTGTGATCGACGAGCGCAGCATGCGCGCCCAGTACCTGGACCGGATGGACATCGAGCGCGAGCGCGGCATCACGATCAAGGCGCAGAACGTGCGGCTGCCGTGGGTCGTGGACGGTGTGGAGCACGTGCTGCACATGATCGACACGCCTGGCCACGTGGACTTCTCCTACGAGGTGTCCCGCTCCCTGGCCGCGTGCGAGGGCGCGGTGCTGCTGGTGGATGCGGCGCAGGGCATCGAGGCGCAGACGCTGGCGAACCTGTACATGGCGCTGGACAACGACCTCGCGGTCATCCCGGTGCTCAACAAGATCGACCTGCCGGCCGCGGACCCGGACCGCTACGCCGGCGAGATCGCGCACATCATCGGCTGCGAGCCGGACGACGTGCTGCGCCTGTCGGCCAAGACCGGCCACGGCGTCGCCGCCTTGCTGGACGCGGTCGTCAAGGCCGTCCCCGCACCGACCGGCGACTCGGACGCCCCGGCCCGCGCGATGATCTTCGACTCGGTGTACGACACCTACCGCGGCGTCATCACCTATATCCGCATGATCGACGGCAAGCTGACGCCGCGCGAGCGGATCAGGATGATGTCCACCAACACGGTCCACGAGCTGCTGGAGATCGGCATCATCTCGCCGGATCCCAAGCCGTCGGTCGGGCTCGGGGTCGGTGAGGTCGGCTACCTCATCACCGGCGTGAAGGACGTCCGCCAGTCCAGGGTCGGCGACACCGTGACGGCGGAGCGCAAGGGCGCGACGACGGCGCTCGGCGGCTACCGCGACCCCAAGCCCATGGTCTACGCCGGGCTGTACCCCGTGGACGGCTCCGACTACCCGGAGCTGCGCGAAGCGCTCGACAAGCTGCGGCTCAACGACGCCGCGCTCACCTACGAGCCGGAGACCTCGGCCGCGCTCGGTTTCGGCTTCCGCTGCGGCTTCCTCGGGCTGCTGCACATGGAGATCGTCCGCGAGCGGCTGGAGCGCGAGTCCGACCTGGACCTGATCTCCACCGCGCCCAACGTGGTCTACCGCGTGGTGCTGGAGGACGGCGCCGAGCACACCGTCACCAACCCGTCGGACTGGCCGGAGGGCGGCAAGATCGCCGAGGTGCACGAGCCCGTGGTGGCGTGCACGGTCATCACGCCGGCCGAGTACCTGGGCCCGATCATGGAGCTGTGCCAGAACCGGCGCGGCTCGCTGGGCGGCATGGACTACCTGTCCGAGACCCGCGTCGAGCTGCGCTACACCATGCCGCTTGCGGAGATCATCTTCGACTTCTTCGACGCGCTGAAGTCGCGCAGCCGCGGCTACGCGTCGCTCGACTACGAGCCGGCCGGCACCCAGGCAGCAAACCTCGTCAAGGTCGACATCCTGCTGCAGGGCGAGCCGGTGGACGCGTTCTCCTCGATCGTGCACCGCGACGCCGCGTACGCCTACGGCACCAGGATGGCGTCCAAGCTGCGCGAGCTCATCCCGCGCCAGCAGTTCGAGGTGCCTATCCAGGCGGCGATCGGCTCGCGCGTCATCGCCCGCGAGACCATCCGCGCGATGCGCAAGGACGTGCTCGCCAAGTGCTACGGCGGCGACATCACGCGCAAGCGCAAGCTGCTGGAGAAGCAGAAGGAGGGCAAGAAGCGGATGAAGACGATCGGCCGGGTCGAGGTGCCGCAGGAGGCCTTCGTCGCCGCGCTCTCCACCGACGACTCGCCCGACAAGTCCAAGTCAGCCAAGCGGTAGCACGGCTCAGTCGATCGCGCCGCTGCGGTGCGCCTTCGCGCCGCCGGCCGGGGTCCAGTTGATGTGGCCGCGCTGGAACCGGCTGCTGCGGTTGTCCGCGGGGCCGGTCTCGTCGGTGACCGGGTAGCCGAGGAAGGACCGCTCCCACCCCATGCTCGCCCACAGCTCCCGGATCATCCCGTGCACCTCGTGGGCGCCGGTCTGCGGCGTCCAATAGATGGACCCGCGCTCGAAGTGGTTGTACCGGCCGACGCCGTCCGGGCAGCCCGTCTCGTCGGTCACCGGGTAGCCGAGCAGCTTCTTGTGCCGCACCCAGTGCAGCCGGATGAAGCCGTGCACCTCGTGCGCGCCGGTCTGCGGGGTCCAGTAGATGGATCCGTTCTGGTAGTCGCGGCACCGCCCGCGGCCGTCCGCGGTCGCCATCTCGGCGCTGCCGGCGCCCTCGTCCACCGGTGCGCCGATCCACTGGATCTGGCGCCACTTCTCGTCGATCGGGCTCATTGGTCGTCCTCCTGTAGGAACATCCTGGTCCACCAACGGAGCCGGGTCGGTGGCGCGTGATACTAAGCTGCCCGCCCGTGGGCACCAAGAGCACGAAAGAGAGCGCCGTCTTCTCCGTCGACACGGTGGTGATCGTGGCCGGCGGGTTCGGGTTCGCGTTCGCCATGCTCGGCTGGCTGGCCGGGCACCGGATCTCACTGGCGATGCCGCCCGAGGTGTCGACCAGGGGGATGGTGCCGCTGCTGGTCGGGCTGGCCGGGCTGTTCCTCGGCTCCGGGGTCGGCCTGCTGCTCGGCGAGTTCAGGACGGTCAAGGAGACCACCACGACCAACCCGGACGACCCCGACGGCGGCCCAGCGATGCGGGTGACCGAGGCGCTGAAGACCGTCACCCCGGCCAGGGTGGTGCTGGCCGTCGGCGTGCTCATGCTGCTGGCCGCGGTGTGGCTGGTCAGGCCGCCGGAGACGGTCGAGCGCCATCTGCCAGCCGGGTCCACCACGACCGTCGTCGAGACCGGCACCGTGACCCCGACCGCCCTGCCGACCGTCACGACGACGGGCTGAGCCTCACCGCGCGTGGTGCACGTGGGCGTCCCGCGCATCGTCTTACGGATCGTGGGACGCCCAGGTGCCGCTCAGCGGGTAAAGACGATCTTGCCGGCGGTGTCGCCGGCGAGCATCGCCTGGAAGCCCTCCTTGGCGCGGTCCATCGGCAGCTCCAGCCCGATCTGCGGGCGCACGCCCGAGACGTCGAGGAACGCGATGAGGTCGCGCAGCTCGTCGCGCGTGCCCATGGTGGAGCCGACGACGCGCAGCTGGAGGAAGAACAGCCGCTGCAGCTCGGCGCCCGGGTTGGCACCGCTCGTCGAGCCGGAGCACACGACCACCCCGCCGGGCCTGAGCGAGCGGATGGAGTGCGCCCAGGTGGCCTCGCCGACGGTCTCGAACACGCCGTCCACCCGCTCGGGCAGCCGCTGGCCCGGCGCGAAGGTCTCGTGCGCGCCGAGCTCCTGGGCCAGCGCCCGCTTGTCGTCGCTGCGGCCGGTGGCCCACACCCGCAGCCCCGCGGCGCTGCCCAGCTGGATGAGCGCGGTGGCCACTCCGCCCGACGCGCCCTGCACGAGCATCGTCTGCCCCGGCCGCAGCCCGGACTTCACGAAGATCATCCGATACGCGGTGAGCCACGCGGTGCCGAGGCACGCCGCCTCGGCGAAGGACAGCGACGCCGGCTTCGGCAGCGCGTTGCGCGCGGGCACCACGACGGTGTCGGCGAAGCTGCCCTGGTGCTTCTCGGTGAGCAGGGTGCGCTTCGGGTCCAGGGTCTCGTCGCCGACCCAGCCCGGCGTGCTGATCACCGAGTGCAGCACGACCTCGCTGCCGTCCGGCAGCGTGCCAGCGCCGTCGCAGCCGAGGTTCATCGGGAACTGGTCCGCTTTGATGCCCACCCCGCGCAGCGTCCACACGTCGTGCATGTTCAGGCTGGCCGCGCGCACGGTGACCGGCACCCAGCCGTCGGCGGGCTCCGGGTCTGGCCGCTCGCCGACCACCAGCGCGGCCAGCGGGTCGTCCGGGCTCGGCTCTGCGGCGTACACGGCGAACATGTGGCCACCCTATGGCCGGGCCGCCGTCGGGTGGATGGACCATCGCGCCGGTAGAA
>Ga0299913_10002395_pt1 | contig 14764 bp, 15 predicted proteins | sample RVTome_9_FD_201360 | JGI IMG/M metagenome (GOLD analysis project Ga0299913, IMG submission 201360) | Soil microbial communities from uranium-contaminated site in the Upper Colorado River Basin, Wyoming, United States - RVT155D38 (version 2) ...
CGGTCTCGAAGAAGAGACCCATCGCCCAAAGGCTCAACCCGACGAAATCGAGCCAGTACAGGGGTCTGTCGATGGCATGGACGACCACGGCAGGAACGGCCACGACCCACATGAGCACAGCCTGGAGCCCGAACACCTCGTAGAGGCTCACGATCCAGAAGGTGTCGGGGCTCTTCTTCCTCATCGCCCGGTAACGACGGTCTTCTCCCGAGCCGATGTTGCGCCAGGCGAGATAGATAGAGAGACGCACACCCCACAGACCGACCATGGCGAGCATCAGCATCGACCGGTCGGTCGTGGTGTCGATCGGGGAGGAGAGGTAGGCGACACCGGTGGCCACGACGAAGCCAAGCCCCCAGACGATGTCGACGATCGAAGCGTCGTTGACGATGACGCTGCCAATCCAGGTCGCCAGCATGAGCAGCCCTATGGCCAGGGCCGCAACGAGGAGGAGGTCACCCATCCAGATCGCGTCTCAGGAAATGAAGACTACGCCGATGAAATGGGATCTAGTGAGATGCAAACGGACTACGTGACGACGAGGTCTGATCGCATCCTGTGCAGCGCCTCGTAGATCGTCTTGGCCTCGTCGTCGTCGAGGAAACCGCCGAAATGCTGGTCGATCACCTCGAGCACGTATGGGTCGGCGGCTCTCTGCACTCGCTTGCCTTTGGCCGTCAGCGCCAACTGGTAGACACGCCGATCGGTGGGGCACGCCGTCCGCTCTACCAGCCCAGCTCTTTCGAGTCGATCGACGAAACGGGTGGCGCCGCTCTTGGTGAGAGTGGTCTCGGATGCGAACTCGTTCATGCGCATGTTGCCGCCGGCGAAAGCGACTTCGACCAGCGCCTCGTACCAGCTCCCCGGGATGCCCACCTCTTTTCTCAGGACGTCGTCGATCTCTTCGGTGACGCGGGCATGGACGTGCATGAGCTCGCGGAACGCACGGACCCGATCTGGAGGTGGGTTGCTCACGTTCCCCAATCTAGGGGAATAATTGCTCAACTCAATGGTTGTGGTAGTCAACTAATCACGGCATGACAAAGGAGAAACCGTGGCAACTGACACTACGACACGCCCCGACATCGAGCCCGGGGTCTGGACCCTCGACAAGAACCACACCAAGTTCGGCTTCGTTGCCAAGCACCTGATGGTCACCAAAGTACGCGGGCACTTCGAGTCCTACGAGGCCACTGTCGAAATCGCCGACGACCTAACCGAGTCACGCATCGAGGCCACGTTCGACTCGGCGAGTCTCACCACCGGTTCCGACGATCGCGATGGGCACCTTCGCTCGAATGACTTTTTCGATATCGAGAACCACCCGACGATGAAGTTCGTGTCCACCGACATCACCCCTGACGGCGAAGGCTGGAAGATCACCGGCGACCTCACCATTCGAGACACCACGCATCCTGTGAGTCTCGACGCCGTCTACGAAGGCAGTGCGGTCGATCCCTGGGGCAACACCCACATCGGTTTCAGTGCCACGGCGAAGATCAATCGCGAGGACTGGGGGCTCACCTGGAACGCCGCTCTCGAAGGCGGTGGCTTGCTCGTCTCGAAGGACGTCGTCATCGACATCGAGGGCCAACTCATCCGTCCCTGAACACCACACTCACCGACTCCTCCGGTGAGCTGGCGGCCCCGGCCATCATGGCCGGGGCCGGCTATTTACCGGTGTAGCCCGCGCCGACGCTTACCATTCACCCCCTCTGTGCGACGCCCCAATTGGACAGAGTGCGAGGGTGGTTGGTCGAACGGCCCCTACCTGATCGAGATGCTCGCTCGTGACCTCTGGGTTCTCACCCGGGGTGGTGGGCTCGACACACAGATCCTGACGACCGCCCCTTCAGCGTCTGAGTTGGAGGCTTTCAGCACGGTTCACCAGAGAGTGAGCGGTGTCAGGCGTCCCCTGGTCTTGACCGTTGCCTACCTGGCTGCCGTGGCCGGGGTGATAGTCGGATCGGTCGCGGGGAGCACCACCGCGGTTCTGTTCGGGTCGCTGGTCATCGTCGGAGTGGTGGCAAAGTTCTCCGAGTACATGACGGGGAGGCAGGTGGTGCGGAGACGCATGCCGGTCTCGGTCCACTGATCCGATGAAACCCATGACGAGCCAGCGTGCCCTCGAGTTTCTCGAGGAGGGAACCCGCACGGGCAACGTTGCCACTGTTCGCGCAGATGGGAGACCGCATGTCGTCCCGGTCTGGTTCGTGCTCGAGGGCAACGACGTCGTGTTCACGACCTGGCACACGTCGGTCAAAGCTCGGAATCTCGCCCACGAAGGACGGGCTGCAATGAGTGTCGACGTCGCCGAGCCACCGTATGCCTACCTCCTCGTCGAGGGGCCGGTGACGATCATCGACGATCCCGATGAGTCGAGACGAGTCGCGACCGCTGCCGGGGCCCGCTACATGGGCGAGGATCGCGCCGATGAGTTCGGCAGCCGCAACGGGGTGAAGGGCGAATTGGTGGTGCGGCTCCATATCGATCATTTCGTGGGTGCTGACGACATGGCCGGCTGAGACAACTGCCCGAGGCACGGTCGGGCGTCACACCCGTCGCTCATGAGTACCTTGAACGTCATGCCAGGACCCAGCAGCCAGCAAGCCGATGCACTGATCCTCTTTGGCGCCACGGGTGATCTCACGAGACGACGTCTCATCCCCGCGCTGTACGAGCTTGCCGAGGACGGCGAGCTCGACATGCCCGTCCTCGGGGTGAGCCGGGGAGACGTTGGTGACGATGGGTTTCGGGACCTCGCAGCCATGGCGCTCGAGGAGGCCGAGGTTGCTGTCGACGAGGCAGTCCTCTCCAAGTTGTTGGCCAATCTCAGTTATGTGCAGGGTGACTACCGCGACGTTGCCACGTTCCAGAGGATCGGGGAGCAAATGGGCGACAGGTACTGCACGGTGTCGTTTCTCGCCATTCCCCCTGGTCTCTTCGACGATGTCATCCAGGGACTGGCTGCAGCCGGGTTGAATCATGCGGGAAGGGTGGTCGTCGAGAAGCCATTTGGGCGGGACACCGAGAGTGCCCGCCTGCTCAATGAGATCATCCATCGCCACTACCCCGAGGAGCGCGTGTATCGCATCGACCACTTCCTCGGCAAAGAGTCGCTGCAGAATCTCATGGTCTTCCGCTTCTCGAACACCATGCTGGAGCCGATCTGGAATCGGCACTTCATCAGGGGTGTGCAGATCACGATGGCCGAGGATTTTGGCGTCGAAGGCCGCGGCGCTTTCTACGACTCGGTCGGGGCAATGCGCGACGTCGTGCAGAACCACCTGCTCGTCCTCATGTCGCTCTTGGCGATGGAGCCGCCGGTGTCCGACCACCCCGACGCCCTCCGTGACGAGCGGGTCAAGGTCCTCGAGGCCACCAAGCCTCTGGAGCCCGAGGAGGTGGTGGTCGGCCAATACCAGGGCTATTTGGACGAGGATGGCGTCTCGCCAGGCTCCACGACCGAGACCTACTTTGCGGCACGTCTCGAGATCGACTCGTGGCGCTGGGCCGGCGTCCCCTGGCTCATCCGGGCCGGAAAAGGTCTCGACGCCACCGTCACCGAGGCGGTGGTGGAGTTCATGCGCCCGCCCCGCATGCTCTTCGCCGATGAGGACACTCCGCCCGGCCCCAACCGTCTCGTTTTCCGCAGCAAGCCGCAAGACCGCATCAGCCTCGCCATGCAGGCGAAGCGACCCGGCCCGAAGACGGTCAGCGAGCCGGTCGAGCTCGTCCTGGACTATGGCCAGAGTCGAGCGGGGGCCCAGGACGCCTACCACCGGCTGCTCGGTGACGCCCTACGTGGCGACCAGGCACTCTTCGCCCGCGTCGACGGCGTGATGGAGGCGTGGCGCATCGTTGAACCCGTGGTCGAGGCCAATCTCTCCCCCGTGGTATATCCACGTGGTGCGCCGGGCCCGGCCGCGGCCGACTCACTGGTCGCGCCCGACTGGGAGTGGCTGACCGGCTGACATCGCAAGATCGGTGCGCGGATACCGTCGTTGGACGATGCCACATTGCAGACGCTCGTGACGTCTAATTCGCTCGATCTGTTACCAGGAACAGCGCCGGGCCGCTTGTAACGTCGGGCGCAATGGAAACGAGCGAACGTGGGTGACGCTCGGTCTGGGAGGCAGACAGCTCTCGGTAACCTGAGCATCCCCTGGAAACTGACCCTCTTGGTGGTCCCCCTGGTTGTGGTATCCCTCGTCGTTGGGCTCTTCGGAGTGTGGGCCAACGAGGGCACGGACACCGCTTTCAATGTCCTGGCCGGCGCGATCGGTGTTGCTGCCTTGGGGACCCTTCTGGCCGCATTTCTCACCGGCCGCGCTATCTCACGGGGTGTCGAGGAAGTGAGCGCAGCCACGGACAAGATCGCGAGCAAGGATCTGATCGACATCCTCGATGCGCTGCGCTCGCCAGAGACCGACGTTTCCGTGATAGCCAAACCCAACCTCGACATCTCGCGCGGGGACGAGATCGGAGACCTGGCCAGATCGGTGCACGGCCTGCACGGATCACTCGTCGATGTGGCCGGGCGGCAGATGGATGCTCTTCACAGCGGTATCTCCAACATCTTCGTGACCCTGGCTCGCCGCAACAGCTCGTTGGTCGACCGCCAGCTCGCCGTGCTCGACGAGTTGGAGGATCGTGAGGAGAGCCCCAGGATCCTTGCCGGCTATTACCGGATCGACCACCTGGCTACCCGGATGCGGCGCAATGCCGAGAGCCTTCTCGTTCTTGCCGGCTCCGAGTCCACAAGGATATGGGCCAAGCCAACCGACATGGCAGACGTCGTGCGTGCCGCGGTTGGGGAGGTCGACGAGTTCCAGAGGATCGAAGTCCCGGCCCTGGAGCCGGCGCGCATGTCGGGCTCGGCCGTGTCGGATGTCTCACATCTGCTCGCGGAGCTGCTGGAGAATGCAATCCAGTTCTCACCTCCTTCCGAAGCCGTGAGGGTGACGGGCTTGTTCGGAGCGGACGGATATCAGATCACCGTCTCCGATCGAGGGGTTGGGATGACCGAGGCGAGAGTCGCCGAGCTCAACCGAATCCTGGAGAGGCCGCCTGCACTCGGTCTCTCGGTCGAGCCGACGTTGGGCATGTATGTGGTCTCGAAGCTCGCCCATCGTCACGGGGTTCAGGTCGAGCTGATTCGAGGTGTCCCCGGCATCACGACGCGTGTGACGGTGCCCCGGGACCATCTCGAGGTGGTGGAGAAGGTTCAACCCAAGCACAGAGTGAGCGATCGAGTCGAGGACGGTGGTGGCCCCGATCCTGGCGACTACAACGATTCCGCAACCCGGGAGTACATTCTCAAGCGCACCAAGAGAGATGTCGCGCCGGCGCCTGCCGCATCGGACGAGCCCGATCGTGTAGTCGATCTGACCGAGGTCGACATCGCCGAACAAGAGGTTTCACAGACCCGCCGTTCGTCGAGCGGGCTTCCCGTGCGCAACCCGGGTCAGTCCCTCTCTGACGACGACCCGTCGACTGCGACCACGGGACCGGGTGAGGGGGCCGTTGGCATCAAGTCGGCTCTGGCCGCATTCGACGCCGGGCGCCGTGCCGCCAAGGAGAAAGGTGACGACCAGGGAGACGATCGGTGAGCACTGCTGAAGCTGCCAGCAACCTGAATTGGCTGCTGGGGAGGCTCTGTGAAACCGTCCCTGGCATCAAGCATGCTGTCGTCGTCTCCTCCGATGGCCTCGCGCTGGCCAAGTCGGAGGGTGTCGAACGGGATACCGCAGAGCGACTCGCCGCCGTGTCGTCGGGAATGATCGGGCTCGCCTACGGCTCGGCGGGGCGCTTTGGAGCCGGTCCGGTCTCGAATGTCATCGTGGAGATGCAGCGGGGTTGGCTGTTTGTGACAGGGATTCGGGACGGCTCGCTGATCTGCTGTCTGACGGAGAAGGAAATCGACATGGGTGCGATCGCCTTCGAGATGTCGATCTTCGTCCAGCGAGTTGGGGAGAGCCTGACTCCCGATGTCCGCCAGGAGCTGAAGGCGCTGCTGGTAGAGCCTGAATGAGCGTCTGGGACCCGCCCCACGTGCAGGTAGGCGGTCGCATCGTGCGTCCCTACACGATGACCGGCGGTCGGACCAGCGAGGGTGAACAGCAGATCGCGCTGGAAGCCCTTGTCATTGCGACCGCGGACGGGATTCGCAACCGGCATCGGTTTCGCTGGGAGTCGGCGGAGATCATCGCCCTCAGCCGCAAGGAGACGGCAGTCATCGAGCTGGCTGCCCTGCTCGACGTGCCAATCGGCGTCGTGAAGGTGCTCACCGGAGACCTGCGCGATCAGGGAGCGGTTACCGTCACCGACCCACCCGCCGAGGCAACCGAAGGCGAGGGCTACACAGACCTGTTGAACAAGGTGCTCGATGGAATCAAGTCACTCTGACGTGAGTCGGCTGACCCCGGTGAAGATCGTGGTGGCGGGTGGCTTCGGCGTGGGTAAGACCACCTTCGTCGGCGCAATCTCAGAGATCGAGCCTCTGCGCAGCGAGGCGATCATCACCGAGGCCAGCGAGGGCATCGACGATCTGGATTTCGAGACCAACAAGACCATGACCACGGTGGCCATGGACTTCGGACGAATCAGCCTCAAACACGACCTGGTGCTCTATCTCTTCGGGACCCCCGGCCAGGATCGGTTCCATTTCATGTGGAACGAGCTGGCGCGGGGTGCGATCGGAGCTGTCGTACTCGTCGACACCCGTCGAATCGAAGCTTGTTTTGCCGCGATCGACTTCTTCGAGAAAAGGGGCACGCCCTTCGTCGTTGCCGTCAACACGTTCCACGGCCGTCGTCTCCATGCCGACCAAGAAGTGCGGGACGCTCTCCAGATCGACCGGTCGATACCGATCGTCCATTGCGATGCGCGGGTCCGAGTCGACGTCCAGCGAGTGCTCGTCGCGGTGGTCGAGCATGCTCTCAACCGGGCAACCAGCAGCGCCGGCGTGGGCTGATCAGACGGAGAGGTCCGAGTTGATCCGTGGTCGCGGGCGTGGCAGGTAGGCCTTGGTCAGCTCCACGGACGGGAGGCGGAGCTCGAGGAGGTTGAGCCCGTCGCCGCTGCGCCGATAGGTGATGTCCCCGTCCATTCTTCGCGCCAGATAGCGGCCCACGGTGAGGCTGAGCCCCACTGCGGCGGGTCTCGTCACCGGCTGACCCTGTCGCAAGTCTCCGCTGAAGATCTTCTCCTGTTGGGCGGGTGGGATCCCGGGCCCGTCGTCGATGACCTGGAGGACGGTGTCGGGACCGGAGTTGAAGATCTGGGCCCGCACCTTGGGGCCGCCATACCGGATCGCGTTTCCCAACATGCCGGTGACTATCTGGCGGGTGAGGTCGGGATCTGCCCATACCCGAGAGGCGCGGGCATCGATCGTCACGCCCTCGCCACCAGCCAGCCCATCGAGGACCCCGCGGGCGATTGCGGCAATGTCGATGTCGGCGGGGACGACGTCCGGCGGTGCAGTCTCGGCCAGGGCCGAGGCCACCAGGTCGTCGACGACGGAAGCGACTTCGACGGCACGGGTGTGGATCTCACGAAGCACCGGGTCGCCCGACGTGAGGTCGATGAGGGTTCCGAGAGGGTCTTTCATCTCATTGCCAACCGTCGCCACGAACTCGTCTCTCCCGTGGAGGAGACGCTCCAGGCGATCGGTCTCCTGGCGCGACGTCGTCGCGTCCTCCACCTGAAGGATCACCATCGCGCTCTGCTGATCGGTCCGAGGTACCAGGGCGAGCGAGACTCGCCCCCAAATTGCCTCTCCCGCATTGGTCAGACAGCGCATCCACGCCGAGAAGTTCTGAGCCCGCGTGTTCCCGATGGCTTCCCAGGCCTCGCCGAGAATCGGCATGTCGTCGCCGTGCACGAAAGCGCGGATGTTCCGGCCAGGGAAGTGGGCGAGGTCGAAGCCGAGGAGCTGGGCGAGAGCCATATTCGCCTCGAGGAACTCACCCGAAGGTTTCAGGACCGCCATCCCTATCGGGGCCGAGTGAAAGCTCGTCCAGTAGCGGTCTGTGGTGGGAGCCAGGACATCGTCGGTGGGCTCGAGCCGCCATCCCAGCATGAGTGCCAGGGTCAGCAGAGAGATCAGGCAACCGTGCAGCGCTGCTTCCATGACGTTCTCGGTACCGAGAAGCCACACGCCTCCAGCGAAGTGATAGGCGACGATGACGGCGAGGCCCGCGACGAGGGGGGCCGCGCGGTGATACAAGCTCATCGCGACCAAGGCGGCGGCCAGGTACAGATGCATCAGGGGCATGTCCCCGGCGTAATAGACGATGGCGCTGGCGGAGAAGGCAATGCCGAGCGAAGCCGCCATGGATGAAATGGCGCGGCCCGCCAGGAGCATTCCGGCGAGGGACAAGCCTGTTGCAATCAGGCAGACGACCCCAATGGCTGCGAGGTCTACTCCTGTGTAGAGGCCGACGGCAGCGAGCACAGGTATCTGCGCCCACGAAATGAGCAGGACAGCCCGGTGTCGGACGGCAAAGCGCTCAGCCATCGGGTGGACGTTAAATCCCTGCACCTCGATTTCCCGGTGTTGCCATCGCCGGAAGTGACCACGGGTCACGGATGCTTGGCCTGCAGGGGAGGGCGGAAGTAGGGTTCCACCGGATGGATCTTTCCGAGCTGATCGAGATTGCAATCGCAAACGTCGATCCCGGCCGTGTCGAGATAGCGGCCTTGGAGCCGGCGGACATCTCCAAGGAGGCGGTCGGGGGCTTGACTCAACTCGTCACCGAGCTGGTCGACAACGCCATTGCCTTCTCAGACCCCGACGAAAGCATCTCCGTCACCGGTGTCTTCGATCGTGATGACTATCTGATCTCGATCTCCGACAACGGCCTTGGCATCCCTGAGACGCTGCTCTCCGCCCTCAACGAGGTGCTCGACAGCTCGGGGTCCGCCGGGTCGGCGACGGGTGCGTCGTTGGGGATCGTCATGGTCGCCCGGCTGGCTGCTCGTCACGGGATCGATGTCCGTCTGGTCCCGTCGGTCCCGGGCACGACAGCACGCGTGACGATCCCGGCGTCTCTCGTCTCGTCGGGGGCAGTCTTCGAGAAGCCGGACGAGTCGGCGCCGCCCGAGACCACGATCGAGGAGACTCCCCATCGGCCCGGACATGTCGTGGCGATGAACGAGTCTGCCCGTCGTGAGGCCGAGGCGTTTCTGGAGAAGGTGTTCGGGCCGCTGCGGGGCAGAGCCGCATCTCGCCGTCCCGCCCAGACGAAGTCGAATGGCAACGGCCAAGTCGCCGCACCCTCGGCCGAGCCTGAGAATCGGGGGCCGACCCTCCAGACGCGAGTGCCGGGAGCGAACTTCGCGGTCACAGACGACGACCCGAGCGTCGTCTCCGGGGAGGGGGCCATCGACATCCGTCTCAACCTCACTCGTTACGACGAGGGACGCCGCCAGGCCGCCGATTCTGACCAAGACTCAGACGTCGACAACGGCTCCGACCGATAGACGACGCAGCGGTTACGGTTGCTGCCGTGACGCTCCAGACCACCATCGCCGGCAGTCTTCCCAAACCTTCGTGGCTGGCCGGGCGGGACCAGCTGTGGGCCGGGTGGGTGCAGGATGGCGATGTGCTCGCAGAGGCGAAACGTGACGCAGTCCGGGTCGCCGTCCTCGAGCAAGAGCGCGCCGGTCTTCACATAGTGACCGACGGTGAGCAGACACGTCGACACTTCGTCACCACCTTCATCGAGGGCCTCGAAGGAGTCGATGCCGTCAATCGCGCCACCGTTCAGATCAGACGGCGCTATGAGGCGTCGGTTCCGCGGGTTGTCGGCGAGGTGTCGAGAAGAGAAGGCGTGTTCATCGAAGACACCAGGTTTCTCCGGTCGCTGACCGATCGCAAGATCAAGACCCAGCTTCCCGGCCCGATGACAATGGCCGACACCTTGCGCGACGATCATTACGGCGACAGGGAGACCTTGGCGATGATCTTCGCCGAGGCTCTCAATGCCGAGGCCAGGGAGATGGCGGCCGCCGGGGCCGACGTCATCCAGTTCGATGAGCCCGCATTCAACGTCTTTCTCGAAGAGGTGGGGGGATGGGGCATCGAGGCGCTGGAAAGAGCCATCGACGGGGTCGACGCGATGACCGCAGTGCATATCTGTTATGGCTATGGGGTCAAGGCCAATATCGACTGGAAACGCGGTCTGGGGCCGGAGTGGCGACAGTACGAAGTCACGTTCCCGGTCCTCGCAGACTCCTCGATCGATCAGGTGTCTCTGGAGATCGCCGGCTCGCACGTGCCACTCGAGGTGCTCGATCTCCTTGGCGACAAGAGCGTCCAGGCCGGAGTCATCGACGTTGCCACCGACGAGGCCGAGACGCCGGATGATGTTGCCTCTTTGATCGAGTCGGTTGCCGAGCACCTGCCGGTGGAGAGGATCTACCCGTCGACCAACTGCGGGATGGTCCCACTCGAACGCTCGTTGGCCCATGCCAAGATGGAGGCGCTGGCCGCGGGGGCTGCACTGGTGGGATAGGCCGGCGCGGCTGCTCCGGCAGCTGTGTGCATGTTCTAGGCTCCGCAGGGATGATTAGGCGAGAGTGGAGTTCCTTGTGAGATCTGTCAGACCCCTGGCGACCGTGACGTTCGTATTGGCGATGCTGATAGCGCTGCTCCCGGCAGTGCCTGCCAGCGCAGCCGAAGTCTTCTTCAGCGAGATCCACTACGACAACACCGGTACCGATACCGGGGAGGCCATCGAGGTGACCGCCCCAGTCGGGATGGATATGACCGGCTGGTCGATCGTCCTCTACAACGGGAACGGCGGCACGGCCTACGATACGGCGACCCTGACCGGCGTGGTTCCGGCCGGTGGCGCCTTCACTGTCGGGTTCGGGCAGATCCAGAATGGATCACCGGACGGTTTCGCTCTTGTCGATCCGTCCAATTTGGTCGTGGAGTTCCTCAGCTATGAGGGAGTCTTCATGGCCGTTGGCGGGCCCGCCGACGGGGATGAGTCGGTCGACATCGACGTGATCGAGCCGTTTGATACACCAGTCGGACAATCACTGCAGAAGGTTGGCGACACATGGGTCGGCCCGCAGGAGTCGAATTTCGCGCCGGCTCTCGAGGTGCCCGTCCCGCAGTGTGACGCCACCGAGCTGACGCTCATCTCCGATGTCCAGGGACCCGGCTCATCTTCGCCCATCGTGGGCCAGGACGTCACGGTCGAGGGCTCGGTGACCGCTATCTACCCGGACCTGAACGGCATCGCGGTCCAAGAGGAGAAACCCGAGGACATCGATGACGACCCCGCGTCCTCGGAAGGCGTGTTCGTCTTCACCGGCCCAGGGTTCGACTTCGACTCTCTGACTCGCTTCGACATCGTGCAGGTCAGCGGCGAAGTGGACGAATTCTTCACCGACACCGAGATCAGCGCCGATGAAGTCGCCATCTGCGAAAGCGATCCTGTCGTGATCACCCCAACCGCTCTAACGCTGCCCGCAGACTTCGCGGCGCGTGAGGCGCTGGAAGGCATGCTGGTGGTCACCACTCAGGACCTGACGGTGACCAGCCTGTTCACGGCTTATAGTTTCGGCGAGTTGGGTGTGTCCTCCTCCGGGATTCTCCGCGAGCCAGCCAACGTCTTCGAGCCTGGCTCACCGGAGGCGCTGGCCCTCGCCGAGCAGAATGCGGAAGATCTGCTCTTCATCGACGATCGCGGCGAGTTCGGGAACGACAACTCGCCCTGGTTTGGCCAACCCAACCAACGGGCCGGCGACATCGTAGAAGCCGGTGTGGAGGGAGTCCTCTTCTTCTCATTCGGGGATCATCTCCTCGAGCCGATCGAGTTTCCCGAGGTGGTTGATGGATCTCCCGACTTCGCCGACCGTGAGGAACCTCCGTCGCTCGACGGAGGTTCGGACATCGGCGCCTTCAACGTGTTGAACTACTTCAACACCTTCGGAGACTCCGACGTGCTCAGGGGAGCTCGCAATGAGGAGCAGTTCGAGGTTCAGTCGGCCAAGATCGTCGACGCAATCCTGAATCTGGACGCCGCCGTGCTCGGTCTCATCGAGATCGAGAACGACTACGAGGATTCGTTCGACGACAATCCGGACTCAGAGCCGTCGGTGCAGACCCTCGTCGACAAACTCAATACAACCGCAGGGTCGGACCTCTATGACTGGATGAGAGTCCCCGAAGATCTGCTGACCGACGAGGGGCTCGGCGGTGGCGGACTGGGCACCGATGCAATAGCCGTTGCGATCATCTACCAGCCGAACCGGGCCACTCCCGTGGGTGATGTGGCCACCTTCGACATAGATGCCCTCCTCACAGGCGAGGACACCAACAAGAACAGATGGCCCCTCGCGGCGAGCTTCGACGTCGATGGTCAGGTGGTCACCGTTGTCGTCAACCACTTCAAGTCCAAGGGGTCGCCTTGCGACGATGTGACGGTCCCGCCCGGCTTCGGAGACGGGCAGGACGACCCGCAGACTTCGAGTTGCGACCTCGTGCGAGAGTACGCGGCCGAGCGTCTCATCGAGTGGGTCGAGACCAAGCCTACGGGGGTCAACTCGCCCGACACCTTCGTGGTGGGTGACCTCAACTCGTATGCCGAGGAGGATCCGATCAGGATCTTCGAGGAGGCCGGCTACCTCGACCTGGTCGAGAAATACGACGACGGTGCCGCTTTCACGTTCAAGTTCGACGGCAGGTATGGGCGCCTCGACTACATCATGGCGTCACCCTCCGCCAAGCGCCTCGTCGACGATGCCGAGGTCTGGCAGCTCAACTCGCCGGAGCCATATGGCTACCTGTACTTCAACGAGCCGATCGACGAGACCGCCTACGCATCGAGCGACCACGACGCGGTGGTGGCATCGATCTCCAAGCCCGGCAAGGGTCCCAACCGGTAGAGCACAGTCGAAGTCTGACAGGTGGCGGGCGCTGAACGAAGCGCCCGCTACCTTCATCTCGTGCTCCTAGAGCAGTGTGATGACCACCGGGAGCGTCGCGGCCGAGATCAGGGTTCCAAGGAGGACAATCGACGTCACGTAGTCGGGTTCGAGGTCGTGCTCGATGGCGATCAGCGAGGTGAACACTGCTGCGGGCATGGCTGCCTGGAGGATTACGACGTCGCCTGGGAGACCGCCCAGATCGAGGAGGCCGATGGCCACCACGGCAATCACTGGAGCCAGCACCAGCTTCACTGCGATGGGCACACCGATCTTGGGCCCGGGCAGTGCTCGGGACATGCCGGCCAGCTGGACCCCCAGTGTCAGCAACATCACCGGGATGAGGGCACCGGCCAGGAGTGAGATCGGTCGATCGAGCCAAATGGGTAAACCGGCATCCGTGAGGTTCACCACCAACGCGGGGACGACAGCCACGGCAAGTGGTGACGACAGGGCAGTCACCGCTGCCCTCGACAACGAGCCATGCCTGACTCTGGCAAGGCCGACGCCGGTGAGGATCCCGAGTGTGTTGACCGTCACCATCACGATGCTGGCGACGGGGAGAGCCTCCCCGCCGAAAGCGAATGCAGAGATCGCCAAACCGAAGTTGCCGGCGTTGCCGTAGGTAGAAGTCAGGACCGTTGCCGCCAGCTGGGAGAAAGAGGAGCCGATGAGACTCATCGCCAGGGCCGCGGTCAGCCCGGCGACCAGCATGACCAGGGCACTCGCGGCGACAACCTTCACGACGACATCGGCTTCGAGCTCGGCTGTGGCCAGGACGTTGAAGATGAAGGCCGGGCCGAGCACCCAGTAGGCCAAGGTCGCCAGGGCTCGGGGCTCGATACCGATCGACTTGGAGAGACCGAAGCCGATGGCGACGACCGCGAACACTGGGACGAGTACGTCGACCAGGACCTGGAGCATCAAGCGACGTTAGGACCGGCGCCGACTCCTATCGAGCCTGCATTCCGTTCCGGTTTGGGTAACGAGGTGCAGGATCGACCACACGGTCGACCGGCGAGCTAGTCGAGCCTGCAGGCTGTTCTGCCTATCGAAACGATCTGTAGGCTCGAAGGGAGAAACGGCTCGTAGCTCAGCCGCCGGGGGCGACTTGGCCGTAGCCGCCGCCGAACCCGCTCCCGAGCCAGTCGCCGATGCCTCTGAGGCCATCGCCGGCGGCGCGCAGCGGGCTACCCGCCGGCATGGAGGGCCCGACCACCACGACCGCCACCGCCACGACGAAGAGCACCACGACAACCACGAACACGCTTCGCATAGACGACCAAAGCTACCCGTCTCCACTACTCGGGCACCGCTCTTACGCTTGACCCATGGCCAAACACTCTCGTCTTGGCATCTCTCTCCTCGTTGTGTGCGCGGCTTGCACCGCGGGCGGGTCAGGGGACCCGACCACGACTCCGGAAGTCGGTACTTCCACCACGACGACCACCACCAATTCGGCGACGACGACGAGCGACGATGGCGCCGCCTCTACCACGTCTACTACGGCGCCGACCACCACCACGACACTCGACCCGGCTTCGCTAGAAGTCGAGGCATTCCCTATCCCATCAGGGTCGCGTCCCCACGACGTGGCTCCGGCGGACGACGGCGGTGTGTGGTACACCGCCCAGAATCTCGGTGAGCTCGGTTGGCTCGATCCGGCGACGGGGGAGACGCGGCACATCGCTCTTGGTTCTGGCTCGCGTCCCCACGGCGTGATCGTCGACGATCGGGGAACCCCTTGGATCACCGACGGTGGCCTGAACGCCATCGTGTCTGTCGACCCGAACAGCGACGAGGTGACGGTCTACCCCCT
>Ga0299913_10002396_pt1 | contig 14761 bp, 17 predicted proteins | sample RVTome_9_FD_201360 | JGI IMG/M metagenome (GOLD analysis project Ga0299913, IMG submission 201360) | Soil microbial communities from uranium-contaminated site in the Upper Colorado River Basin, Wyoming, United States - RVT155D38 (version 2) ...
GCGCAGGTCCTTCTCGATGAGCGCCCAGGTCTTGCCGAGGAACCCCGCCTCGCGGACGTCGACTCCGGTTGTGACGGCTTCCGCTGTGACGGTGCTCATGTCTGTCTGAATCCTTGGGTGTAGCGCGCAAGCCGGCCTCGCTGCAGCACGACTCCGGAGTCGGCGAATGCGCGAACGCGCTTGGCACCATGCGTCGCGATGACGGCGATCCGATCCGGTGCGCGCCATGCCTTGACGGCATCCGAGACCAACGCGCTGGCGTCGTCGTCGAGGTTCGCATATGGCTCGTCGAGTAACAGGATCTGGGGCTCGTGGAGCACCGCGCGCGCAACCGCGACGCGCCGCTTCGATCCCGCGGACAGCGACCCGACGGGAGCCCACGCAAAGGGTGCAAGGGAAAGCGTGTCGATCGTCCGGGTGACGCGCTCCGAAGACGCTCCGTGCAACTTCGCGAACAACTCGAGGTTCTCCTGAACGGTCAGCCGCTCGTAGAGACCCGATCGATGGCCGGCAAAGCCCACCAGCCTCCTGAAATCCTCGTCTGCCACGTTCGGAGTCATCCCATTTATCCGTACCCGGCCTCGTGCGGGCGCCTGCAGACCGGCAAGAACCCGCAGGAGAGTGGTCTTGCCGGAGGCGTTGGGTCCGAACAGGCCCACTACGCCGGGCGCCAGCTCGACGTCGATGCCATCGAGTGCGATCGTCCGCCCGAACACGACGCGCAGATCCTCCACGGCGATCATCGCGGCCCCCCTGCACTCTCGAGCTTAGATCTGAGCCGCGCGCGTTCTGTCTTGTACCGGTCCTCGGGCACGTCGCCGGATTCGAACGCGAGGTCGAGCTCGGCGACCGCGACGAGGAGGTCGTGGCGGTCGTCGCGCGGCGGCTCGGCGCGGCGGCGTCTCATCAGCAACGTGGCTGCAGTGCCCAATAGGAGCGCCCCGGCGATGATCGCGAGCAAAGGAACGATCGACAGCCCCGCGTCGCCGATCGCGAGCGCCTGCAGCGGATCGCCGGCATCGAGCCGGTCGGCAGCCGACCACCGCTCGTAGCGGATCCCGTCGAGGGTGACGGGATCCTCTTCCTGTAGCCGATTGCTGCGTATCTCCAGAGGGGGCCGCGCGAAGATCGACAGCTCGAGCGTTGGATACAGGGCCGGCCGCGATAGGTCGACCGATGCCCCCGAGCCTGGGATCTCGTAGGAGAAGGTCACCCGGGTCTCGCCGGGTGGGAACGCGACCGTTGCCGCGACGCCCGAGTCCAACTCGACCAGCGCAGGGATATCGATGTCGGAATCTGCGATCCTCACGTTGCGGGCCCCCTCGGGGAGCGCGAAACCTACGCTCGCGCCGGACGTGTCCTCTCCACTCATCGCCCTCCCACGACCGATGTAGGCGAGGTCGCTCAGGTTCGCGATCGTGACGGACTCGATGACGGCGGCTCCCCCGGACGTCGATATGACGAAGAGGTCGTCACGCCGAACGACCACCGATGCCGGATCCGTCGTCGTTTCCCACACGCGTAGCGTCGTGTCGATGACAGGAGGGGCAGTCGTGTCCGACGGGATCGAGATGGCTCGTCCTGCGAAGGTTCCTCCGCGGAAGCGTGCGTCGAGCGCGTAGAAGCGATCTTCACCCGTGGGGAGTCCGTCGAACTCGTAGCGCCCCCCGGCGTCCGTTGTGGTCCGACGCGTCTCCTGGTTCGAACCGTCTTCGGTCCCGCTCGAGAGGAACACGGTGACTCCGCGTTGCGGTTTTTCGGTGCTCTCGTTGATCACGCGGCCGGTGATCGTGCCGACCTCGGCCGCTCCCGCCGTCGCGGCGAGTAGGGAGGCGAGGATCGTTACGACGGGAAGGCTCAGGCGCCGCATCGCCTGCAGCGACTTCCCGGGGGACGCGCTGCACCGCACCGAGGACAAGTGCCACGTTCCAGTCGTGCTCTGACGGCCTGGATCTCACCTTCGAGCTCGTCGCGCGAGGACGTGTCGCCATAGGCATCGATCTCGTCGAGGATCGCGAGGGCTTCCGACTCGTGCGTCGCTTTCGATCCCTCGTAGTCGGCATCCGAAAGTTTTCCGACCGCGTGCTCCGACTCGATGTCGATCAGTGCCTCCAGCGCGGACCTCTTGCGCGCGTACAGGTCCTCGAGCCGGGCATCTCCGCCGGTAACCGGAACCCCGCGTCTCAGGGGGGCCGCGACGAACGCGGCGGCAGCCAAAGCGATGACCACGACGATCGCAACATCCATCACGTCTCTCCCTGGAAGCGTCTGAGCTCCGCATCGAGGCGCCGCCGATCGGAGGCGGTGATGTGAGCGTCGGGATCGTAGCCCTCCGGCCGGGCCGGAACGCGAGCCCAGCGCCGGGCGAAGTGCCACGCAACCGCGGCCCCCCCGAGCGCGGCGATGCCGGGCAGCAACCACACGATGATGCCTGCGCCACCCGGATCCGGGGTCGCCCGCGTGGCGACCCCGTACTCGTTCTCGATGAACTCGATGATCTGTCCGCGCGTGAAGCCGTCCTCGACCATGACGACTATGCGCTCGCGTAGCTCGGCCGCGTTCTCAGTCGGACAGTCGTGCAAGGTCACTCCCGGACAGAACGGCGACATCACGTGCATAGAGATGTCGTTGGCGACGTCCTGCGGCGCGGCGTGCGCGACGGGAGCCATGAGTGCGATCGACAGGGCGGCGAATGCTCCGGCAAGCTTTCTCATCGCACGGCCACCGCCGGCTCTCGAACTTCGCGGCGTACGCGACCGGTGACGGCGACCGGGACCGGGGACGACAGCAGGATCGCGATCCCGCCGAGCATCACCCCGGCACCGACCCAGATCCACCACGTCAATGGATTGACGAACGCCCGGATGGCCGCAGCGCCGTCAGGATCGATCGACGTGACGACGACGTAGAGGTCTTCGGCCGGTGTCGTCCGGATCGCGACCTCGGATTGTGGCTGGCCCTGAGCGAAGTGGAAGTTCCTCTGGGGGCTCAGCGTCGTGAGCTCCTCACCCCCGCGCGACACTCCGATGTCGACGACGTTGATCTGCTTCTCGGAAGTCTCCCGTTGGATCCGGTCCTCGTAGGTGAGGGTGTAGTCACCGATGCGCATGGATCCGCCACGCTCCAACAACGCGTGGCGCTCGCTCTTGAACGCGGCCCCCGCGAGCCCGATCACGATCAACACGATGCCGAGGTGCACGACATAGCCACCGTAGCGCCGTCGATTTCTCGAGACCGTGCTCACGAGCGCGTCGAACCAGTTCTCTCCGCGCATGCGATACACGCGTCCACCTCGGACGAATTCACCGATCACCGCAACCGCGGTGAACGCACAGAGCCCGAAAGCCGTGAGGGTGCCGACGCTGTCGACGCCGAACACGGCCAACCCCGCCACGGTGACGATCCCAGCTCCGATCGGCGCGCGGACGACCCTCGTGAAGGCACCTCGGCTCATCCGGCGCCACGAGATCAGAGGGCCGATGCCGGTCAGCAGCAGGATCGCTAGAGCGATGGGCACGAATACCGAATTGAAGAATGGCGGCCCCACGGAGAGACGCACGCCGGACGTCACCTCGGCAACGATCGGATAGATCGTGCCCCATAGCACCGCGAAAGCCGCGGCAACGAACAGGACGTTGTTCGCCAGGAACGCAGACTCGCGCGAAACGAGTGCATCGAATCGGTTCTCGCTGCGCAACCGATCGAGGCGCGCGACTATCGTCGCGAGGCCTCCGATCAGCATCAGTGCCAAGAACGGCAGGAACCACTTGCCTATCGGCCCTTCGGTGAACGTGTGGATACTCGACAGGATGCCCGAGCGGGTCAGGAACGTTCCGAACACGGCAAGGACGTAGGTGAGCAGGATGAGAGTGACGTTCCACACCTTGAGCATGCGGCGCTTCTCTTGGATCACGACCGAGTGCAGGAATGCCGTCGCCGTCAGCCACGGCATGAAGGAGGCATTCTCGACCGGGTCCCAAGCCCAGTAGCCGCCCCATCCCAGCTCGGTATAGGCCCACGCTCCCCCGAGCACGATCCCGATCGACAGCGCGGACCACGAGAACAACGTCCAGCGCCGCGTCGAGGTGAACCAGGTGTCGTCGAGACGGCCGGAAAGTAGTCCCGCCATCGCGAACGCGAACGGGATCGAGAACCCGACGAACCCCGAATAGAGCAAGGGCGGATGGATCAGCATCCCGGGCGATTGCAGCAGCGGGTTCAGGCCGCTGCCGTCGGCGGGGACCGGCGAGAGCTCCGCGAACGGGGTCGCCGGGCCGACGAGGAGCACGAGGAAAAACGTTGCGATGCCGGCGAGGACCGCAGTGGCCCACCCCCCGAAGCGCGGGTCGCGCGATCGGGCCCGCGTTATCGCAAGGCTTCCGAATCCGGTGAGCAGCAGCGTCCAGAACAGTAACGACCCCTCCATGCCACCCCATAGCGCGGCGAAGGTGTATGCGCCCTCGAGGGAGCGCGACGAGTAGCGCGCGACGTAGTCGAGGGAGAAATCGTGGGATCCCAGGGCCGTGAGCAGCGACAGCGTCGCCAGTGCTACGAAACCGAACGACGAGATCAGCGCGCGGCGGGCTCCGGCTGCTATCGCCGGGCGGTCACGCAGCGCGCCGGTAGTAGCGAGGGCCAGCGCCGCGATCGCGAAGACCACGGCCGCGACCAGCGAAGGTCCGCCGAGCCCGGCGAGTGAAACCATCTTGTGTCATTGCCTCCTCGCGGTTACGCCCGCGCTTTGAACTTAGAGGGACACTTGGCTAGGACCTGATGCGCGCTGAACGCATCTCCGTCGAAGGTCCCCAGCGCCACGACCTCGGAGCGATCTCGGAAAGCATCGGGCAGCGGTGCCTCGGTCGTCACCGGCACGTCCGCCTCCCCATCGGTGACCATGAAGGTGGTGAGGAGGCCGTCCCGCTCGATCGACCCCGGGATGACCGTCCCATTGAGCCGGTGGTCTCGCTCGAAGGAGCCGGCGGCGAGGACCTCGCTCGCCGTCATATAGAAAACGGTGGAGCCGGGGCGAAGCGTCGCCCACGCAACGAGGCCCACCAGCGTCACAAAGATGATCGCCCCGCCTACGGCGAACTTGGCTCGTCGCTTGGGGGACGATCGGGGCATCCGCTCCTCAGACATCGGATGATGAACCCTAAATGAAACCCGCCCCTAGCAGCCCCTCCGACAGAGCTACAGCCCTGCGCACAGGGACCCGGCTCGAGTACTTCTCGCTGACCTGGAACGTGCTCGAGTTCGGCGTCGGTCTCGCTGCGGGGATAGCGGCGTCCTCGGTTGCCCTGATCGGATTCGCCCTCGATTCGATCGCCGAAGCATCGTCGGCAGCCATCTTGTTGTGGCGCCTAAACGCGGAACGCCGCGGGAGCGTGGTGGAGGAGGTCGAGCACCACGCGATCCGGCTCGTCGGCGCCGCCTTCTTCGTCCTTGCGGCCTATATCGGGGTCCGGGCGGTTCTCGATCTCTACAACGACGTCCGACCCGAGGAGAGCACGCTGGGACTCGTCATCGCGGGGGTATCGCTCGTCGTCATGCCGTGGCTCGCTCGCCGCAAGCGTGCCGCTGCCGCGGCGTTGGAGAGCCGTGCCCTCGAAGCGGACGCGCTCCAGACCATGCTCTGCACGTACCTCTCGGCGGTTCTACTCGTCGGTCTCCTCGCGAACGCGTTGCTCGGGTGGTGGTGGGCGGATCCCGTCGCGGCACTGCTCATTGCGTGGATCGCGGTCCGAGAAGGGATCGAGCTATGGCGCGTCGAGCATCTTCATTGAGTCGATCCGTCGAGCAGCGCCCGGATGTTGCGATCCAGCTGCTCTTCGGAGATCGCGCCGAGGACCTGCGTCCCGCCCACTCTCGATAGCTCGTCCCCGGACACGGTGGCTATCAGTCGCCAGTCGGCCGTGATGAAGAACGTCTGTGGCAGACCGAGACCGACACCGAGCTCGCCGGCGAGCACTTGGTCCGGGTCCCGCAGCATCGGGAAGCTCAGCCCGTAGCGCTCGACGAACCTCCGGGCGTCGGACTCGTGATCGCGGATGTTCACCCCCACGAATCGGACCCCTTGCTCTCGGTACTCCCGCCATTTCGCCTCGAGCAAGGGAGCCTCTTCCCGGCACGGGGCGCACCACGACGCCCAGAAGTTCAGGACGACGGGGTGACCCCGAAGCTGTCTCGAGCTCAGGGTGTCCCCGGACAGCGATCCGAGCGCGAATTCCGGTGCGGGCCCGCCTTCGTCCACGCGCTCGTCCGAGGCCGGCGCCACGATCCCGTAGATCGCTCCGCCCAGGAGGCCCGCTGCCACGAGCCCATAGATGACGTACCGCAGCTTGCTTGTGCGTTTGGGATATCCCTCGAGCTCGTCGACCGGGATCACTCCAACCACGCTACTGCCTGGCGACGCTATATATTCCGCGGCGATTCCATGGGTGAACCAAAATTCCGTCGGGTCTGGTTGGGCGCAGCCCTAGCTGCGCTCGTCTTCGCGCTCTCCGGATGCGCCGGCGATGCCCCCCAGGATTTCCTGAACCATCCAGAGGGCCCGTACGCGCGTGAGGCCGACTCGATCTGGGACATCACGTTCTTCATCGCCGTTGCGATCTTCGTGCTCGTGGAGGGGCTGCTGGTGTTCACGCTGGTGCGTTTCCGCCACAAGCCGGGACGCCAGGCACAGGACTTCCACGGGAACACGCGCCTCGAGATCGCGCTGACACTGGTTCCGACGATCATCCTTGCGGGCCTAGCCGTGCCCACGATACAGACGCTCTTCGACGTCTCACGGGAGCCAGAGGGCGCGCTCCAGGTAACGGTAACGGCCAAGCAGTTCTGGTGGGAGTACGAGTACCCCGATCTTGGTGTGATCACAGCCAACGAGATGCACATCCCGGAGGACGTGCCGGTCTTCGTGCGGATCGAGTCCGACGACGTGATCCACAGCTTCTGGGTCCCGCGCCTCGCCGGGACCCAGGATGCGGTTCCCGGGCGTACGAACACCCTCCTTCTGCAAGCGGACGAGCCGGACCAGGAATACCTCGGTCAGTGCAAGGAATTCTGTGGGCTGTCCCACGCCAACATGCGCCTGAAGGTGTTCACCCATACCCAGGCGGACTTCGAGGAGTGGGCTGCAGACCAAGCGGCCGATGCCGCTCCCGCGACGGGGGCCGCTGCCGAGGGCGAGCAGATCTTCCTGGAGGCAGGGTGTGTGAATTGTCACGCGATCCGTGGAACGGAAGCAGCCGGGGCAACGGCGCCGGACCTGACGCACTTCGGTAGCAGAACGACTTTCGCCGGCGCGATCTTCGACAACACCGAAAAGGACCTGGCGGTGTGGCTGCGCGATCCTCCGGCGGTGAAACCGGGGGCGCTGATGCCGGATTACGGTTTAACCGAGGACCAGATCCAGTCGCTCGTGACCTACTTGATGAGCCTCGAGTAAGGAGTTGAGGTAGCGATGGCGATGGCAGGGACGGTTGCGCGCAGAGGCCTGTTCGCGCGTCCGACCGCGAAGACCGGCGTGTGGGGATGGATGACCACCGTCGACCACAAGAAGATCGGGATCCTCTACGGAGTCACGGCGTTCGTCTTCTTCCTCATCGGAGGCCTCGAGGCGATCTTCATCCGTCTCCAGCTAGCAGGGCCGAATGGCAAGATCCTCGACGCCGAGCTCTACAACCAGTTCTTCACGATGCACGGCCTCACGATGATCTTCCTGGTCGTGATGCCGATGGGCGTCGCGCTCATGAACTTCATGATCCCGCTGATGATCGGCGCCCGCGACGTGGCGTTCCCGAGGCTCAACGCGTTCAGCTACTGGGTGTTCCTGCTGGGTGGGTTGTTCCTCTACTCCAGCTTCTTCCTCGGCGGCGCTCCGGACGGTGGGTGGTTCGGTTACGCACCCCTCTCCACGACGCTCGAGACCCAAGGGATGACGTTCTATTCGCTTGGTCTTCAGATACTCGGTATCGCGTCATTGGCTGGAGCGGTGAACTTCATCGTCACGATCGTCAATATGCGCGCACCAGGCATGACGATGATGCGCTTGCCCGTTTTCATCTGGATGTCCCTCGTTACTTCGTTCCTGCTGTTGTTCGCGATGCCGGTCATCGCGGTTGCTCTATTCCAGCTGATGTTCGACCGGGTCTTCGACGCGAACTTCTTCAGGTTGTCGGCTGGCGGTGATCCGATCCTGTGGCAGCACCTGTTCTGGTTGTTCGGCCATCCCGAGGTTTACATCATGATTCTGCCGGCGATGGGCATCGTTTCCGACGTACTTCCGACCTTCGCGCGCAAGCCATTGTTCGGTTACGCGGCCCTCGTCTTCGCGGGGATCGCGATCGGCGTCATGGGCTGGGGTGTGTGGGCGCACCACATGTTCGCCGTCGGACTCGGTCCCGTTGCCAACTCGGCGTTCGCGTTGTCCACGATGTTCATCGCCGTGCCGACGGGGGTGAAGATCTTCAACTGGTTGGGCACGTTGTGGGGTGGAGACATCCGCTTCAAACCCCCGTTGTTATTCGCGCTCGGATTCGTCTCGATGTTCATCATCGGCGGCCTGTCCGGCGTTACGCACGCTATCGTTCCGTCAGACGCGCAACAGACCGACACGTACTACATCGTCGCTCACTTCCACTACGTCCTGTTCGGCGGCGCGATCTTCGGTTTGTTCGCGGGGCTCTATTACTGGTGGCCGAAATTCTTCGGCCGGATGCTCGGCGACGGGATCGGCAAGCTGCACTTCTGGTTGATGTTCATCGGCTTCAACTTGACATTCGGGCCGATGCACATCCTCGGTCTGCAGGGCCAACCCCGCCGGACCTATACCTACCCCGAGGGGATGGGGTGGGACGTGTGGAACTTCGTGGAGACGATCGGAGCGTTCGTGATCGGCCTGTCGGCGCTGACGTTCCTCGTCAACGTGGTGGCCAGTCGCCGGCGCGGGCAGGAGGCGGGGGCGGACCCGTGGGACGGGCGGACCCTGGAATGGTCGATCTCATCGCCTCCTCCCGAGCACAACTTCGACGAGATCCCGGTCGTGCGCGATCGGGACGATTTCTGGCACCGCAAGTACCGCGAGAACGTGCCGGCCGGTGAGCCTGCGCCGGTGATCGCCGGGGGGGCCGGGGATCACGGGCATATCCATCTTCCGTCCCCCTCGTACTTCCCTCTGCTCGCGGCGATCGGCATCCCGATCGCGGCTTACGGAGTTGTATTGATCGGGCGGGAGGTCGGAGGCGGGCCGATCGTGATCGCGGCGGGCTTGCTGCTGACCTTGCTATCTGTATTCGGATGGGCGATCGAACCCGGGACGGAGGAATAGTGGGCACCCACGAGGTCGCTGCAGATCACCACACCAGCACCGGGCTGGACAACACGAAGCTGGCGATGTGGGGCTTCCTCGGATCCGAATGCCTGTTCTTCGGATCGTTGATCTCGACCTACCTCCTGTATCGGAACCGCGTCTTATCGGGCCCTACACCTCATGAGATCTACGACATCCCGTACACGTCGGTGTCGTCGTTCGTCCTGCTGATGTCGTCGTTGACGATGGTGCTCGCGTTGGCCGCCATCCAGCGTGGCGACCACCGCGGTTTGCGCGTGTGGCTCTTGGCGACGGCGTTCTTGGGCATGACGTTCATCGGGGGCCAGATCTATGAGTTCACGACGTTCGTCGAAGAAGGCCTGAAGCTGCAGACCTCTACCTTCGGATCGAGCTTCTTCGTCCTGACCGGCTTCCACGGAGCGCACGTAACCGTCGGCATCCTCATGCTGCTGATGCTGGTGGGGATGTCGCTGGCCGGGCGGCTCGATCCGGTTTCGGAGGGTTCGCGCAAGGTCGAGCTGATCGGCCTCTACTGGCACTTCGTCGACATAGTGTGGATCGTCATCTTCATGATCGTCTACCTCGTACCGACGAACTGATGAGCGAGACACAGACCAGCATGGAGCACGTCCAGGACCCGCATCTCGCTCAGCATCCGACCCCGCGCAAGTACGTCAACATCGCGATCATCCTGTCGATCGTCACCGCGCTCGAAGTGGCGGTGTATTACATCGAGGCGGTCCAGGACTTCCTCGTCCCGATGCTCGCGATCATGGCGTTCGTGAAATTCGTGCTGGTCGCCGCTTACTTCATGCACCTACGGTTCGACTCACGGATATTCAGGCGCTTCTTCGTCACCGGGGTGCTCCTTGCGTTCGCGGTCTTCGGCATCGTGATGTGGATCTTCTTCCTCGTGGGGGACGGCCCATCCCCGACCGTTGGGGGATGAGCTGAGGCCGGGATGGTCTTCGCCCACGCGGTAGCCGGTTCCGAGGTGTGGCGGTTCCACCCCCACCCCGATGTGTGGGTCGTGCTCGGTGGGGTCGTCGGCCTCTATTTCCTCGCCCTCCGCCGGTATCGCTTCGATCCATCGACGGGCGCGACCCGGGCGGTCACGCCGGCTCAGATGGCGGCGTTCCTGATCGGGATGGCGGTGCTGTGGCTGGGCGCCGATTGGCCCGTCCACGACGTGTCGGAGAACTATCTCTTCAGCGTCCACATGGTCCAGCACACCCTGTTCTCGTTGGTGGCGCCGCCTTTGTTGCTACTCGGGATGCCGGCGTGGTTGCTTCGCGATGTGCTGCGACCGATGTTGCGGGTGGTGCGATTCGCGACCCGTCCCGTGATCGCTTTCGTGATCTTCAACTCTGTGATCGTCGTGACCCACTGGCCGACGATGGTCAACGCGTCGGTCCGTTCGGAACCCCTGCACCTTGCGCTGCATCTCGTACTCGTCGGATCTGCTCTGCTCATGTGGTGGCCGGTGATGGATCCACTTCCCGAGCTCCGCCGGCTCCAACCGCCCGGCAAGATGGTCTATCTCTTCCTCCAATCGATCCTGCCTACGGTCCCGGCGTCCTTCTTGACGTTTGCCAACACTCCGATCTACGCGGCTTACGCGGATGCGCCGCGCCTGTGGGGCATCTCGGCCGTCACAGACCAGATGGTCGCCGGATTGATAATGAAGATCGTGGGCGGTTTGCTACTGTGGCTCGCCATCGCGATCGTGTTCTTCAAATGGCACGCGGCCGAGCAGAACCCGGCGCCACAGGCGATGCAGTGGGACGACTTCGAGCGCGAGTTGGAGGTGTGGGACCTAAGGAGATGAGCCAACACCAAGGATCGAGCCGTCCCGACCTCATGGCCGGCGTCCGCGTCCGGATCCCGCTGGTTTTCGTGATCCCGATCGGGGCCTTGCTTCTGATCGCGGCCGTCACGATCTTCTTCTCTCAGGTCTTGCTCGCTCTTCCTGCGGAGGCCGCTACCACCGTCGCGCTTGCGTTCGCGGCCAACATCTTGATCGCATGCTCGGTGCTGGCGTTGCGCAAGCGAACCGATGCGACGACCTTGGCCGAGCTCTTCGTTGTCGTGACCTATCCCGTCGTCATCGGGATAGTGCTTGCCGTGATCGGCTTCGGAAGCGGCGAAGGTGTTGCCGAAGAGGCAGCCGGCGGGGCAGGAGGAGCCGGGGGGGCGCAGGTCATCACGGCTCAGGGGGTGGCGTTCGACACCAAGCAGATCACGCTGCCGGCCGGCGAGGAAGCGCCGCTGACGATAGACAACCAAGACGCGACGGTTCACAACCTGTCGATCTACGAGGACGATTCCGCTACCAATGACCTGTTCGTCGGCCCCGATGTCGGCGCGGGATCCTCGCTCGACTACACGATCCCCGCGCTGGATAAGGGCAAGTACTTCTTCCGCTGCGACTACCACCCATCGTCGATGAACGGAGACGTCACGGTCGAATAGCGGCTCTTGCGGGTTTCGCTCCTAGGCGACGAAGACGTCCAGCGCGATCGCGCCGAACAAGATCGTCAGGTAGTAGATCGAGGCTCGGAACAGATTCCACGCGCGTTTCGGCGATGGCGAGCGGTACAGGCGGAACGCGCCTGCGATGAAGAGCACGTTGAGCACCAACGCCGTGGCGAGATATATCCATCCCATCCGGGCGACCGAGAAGAACACGAGACACATCGCGAACATCAACCACGAGTACAGAAGGATGTGCTTCGTCGTCTCCTCTTTCCCGTACACGACGGGCATCATCGGAACCCCGGCGACCGCGTAGTCCTTCTCGTAGCGCATCGCGAGGGCCCAGAAGTGGGGGGGTGTCCAGTAGAAGACGATCCCGAACAATGCGAGGGCGGGCAGATCGAGCGACCCCGTCACGGCAGCCCATCCCACCAGGGTCGGCATCGCGCCGGCCGCTCCGCCGATGACGATGTTCTGTGGGGTCGATCGCTTCATCCCGAGCGTGTAGACGAATACGTAGAACAACAACGCGGCGAGAGCAAGCACCGCCGCCAGGAGGTTGACCGTTCCATAGAGGAAGAGGAACGAAACGACCCCGAGGGCTGTGCCGAAGATCAACGCGTTGCGAGGAGCGACCTTGTGCATGGGTAGGGGCCGTCGCTTGGTGCGCGGCATGATCTCGTCGATGTCCCGATCGACGTAGCAATTGATCGCGTTCGCTCCGCCGGCGGCCAGAGAGCCCCCGATCAACGTCGCGACGACCAGCAAGGTGGATGGCCACCCGCCGGCGGCGACCACCATCGACGGCACCGTCGTGACCAGAAGGAGCTCGATGATGCGAGGTTTGGTGAGGGCTACGTAAGCCCCGATCTTCACCTTGAGCGATGCCGGCTGAACGATGTCCTCGCGTCCCGTTACCGCATCTTCCAGCCGCACGGACCCGGTCGGGTCGCTAACGAGTCGGCGCATCAGCCCGCCTCGTACGCGGGCCGAGCCGGGATCCCGGAGCTCTCGGGTGCCGCGCGGAGTGAGGGACTGGCCACTGCGGCGACCGCCACGAGGCTCGTCCAGATCAGGGCGCCGATCAACAAGTGGAAAGAAACGAACACCTCGTTGAGGCGGCTCGGCGGCGGGACCCATACGTTGGCGGCCCCCACGATGACTTGCACGAAGAAGAGACCCAGGGCCGCGTGAGCGAACCGTGCGGCCACCGGAAGCTCCTGCTTCCTGCGGATCACGGCGACCGAGACGATCGCCACGATCACTCCCACTATCCCGGCCAGTGCTCGATGTAAGAAGTGGATCGCGGCCGGCTCGAAAGAGAGATCAGGGATGAGCCGTCCGTCCATCAAGGGCCAGTCTGCGAAGACGTAGCCAGCGTCACGGCCGCTCACGTACGAGCCGACCAGAAGCAGCAAGAGCACCGCAGCGGCCGCCCCCCGGGCTCGCCGCGTCGTGTCTCGGTCCGCGCGCGGCAGATCCGTGCTCTCGGCGGCCCACGCGCTCGTCGTCACATAGACGAGGACGGCCACGAGGGTCATCGCCGTCGCCAGATGGAGCACCACCGATGTCGCGGTTAGCTCGAGCCACACCACGATCGCGCCGAGCACTGCCTGGAACAGGACGAGACCGAACGCGATCACCGAGCCCCACAGGATCGGAGGCCTGTGTCGGTAGGTCCGCCATGCCGCAACGGCGAGCACCGCGAGAAGTACCACGACGACGGAAGCCATCAGGCGGTGGGAGAACTCGATGATCACCGCGCGGTTCTCCAGGGCCGGCAACAACCGACCCGAGCAGTGGGGCCAGTCGGTCCCGCACCCGAGACCAGACTTCGTCGCGCGCACGAGGCCACCGATGGCCACGAGCACGAGAGTGGCGACGGTGGACACAAGCGCGAGGCGACGGAATGGGGTCATGGAAGCAGCGATGTTATCTAACCACCGGTGACCGCTAGGCTGCCGCGCATGACACGAAGCGTCGCAGTAGGCATAGCTGTGCTCGTTCTTCTCACTGCGTGCAGCGAGGCCCCCCAGAAAGATGGCCAAACTGCGGCCGATCCGGGATCGTTCGAAGGACCCGTCCCGAGTGACGCAAAGGCCTATCCATTGGTCGTCTCGTCGGAGATAGTCGTGGGCTCCAACCGGTTCTTGGTAGGACTCCTGAACGACGAGGATGCGCCGATCGGCTCGCCGGATATCAGCGTCGAGACCCGCTTCTTCAATCTCGACGAGTCCTCCCAGGAACCCGTGTCGAGCGCCCAACTCTCCTATCTGGAAACGATCCCGGGCGAACGCGGTCTCTATGTCGGCACCGTCGAGTTCGATGCGGCAGGCAAATGGGGGGCGGAAGTAGACATCGCCGGCCCTGAGCTCGAGGAAACCGTACGGACGAGCTTCGACGTGAAGCAGGAGGGCACGACCCCGGAGATAGGGACGCCGGCACCGGATAGCGAGACCCCGACGTCCGGCGACGTCAAGAAGCTATCGGCGATAACGACCGACGCCCATCCCGACCCCGCCTTCTACGAGCTGTCGGTGGACGAGGCACTCGACCGGCGGGAGCCTTTCGTAGTGGTCTTCGCGACGCCCAAGTTCTGTAGCTCCGCGGTATGCGGGCCGACCCTCGACGTCGTCAAGGATGTGTCGAAGGGATATCCGAAGATGACGTTCATCCACGTCGAGGTGTATTCGAACCTCGACGATCCCTCGAACCTGAAGCTGGTGCCGTCGGTCGAGGAGTGGGGTTTGCCGACGGAACCGTGGGTCTTCGTCGTAGACCGGCGCGGCCGCGTAGCCGCGAAATACGAGGGAACGGTAGGGCCCGACGAGCTCGACGCCGAGCTAGAAAGGCTCTGAGACCCACTGCTTCCAAGAACAGGCTTGGTTAGACGTCCTCGATGCTCTGCGCGTAGAGCCTTCCATCCCGGTCGTCGGTCTCGACGCGAACGGGTTCTGC
>Ga0299913_10002397_pt1 | contig 14761 bp, 12 predicted proteins | sample RVTome_9_FD_201360 | JGI IMG/M metagenome (GOLD analysis project Ga0299913, IMG submission 201360) | Soil microbial communities from uranium-contaminated site in the Upper Colorado River Basin, Wyoming, United States - RVT155D38 (version 2) ...
CCTACGACGAGGAGACCGCGCGCAACTTCGAGAGCGTCACCGCGGACGGCCGCAACATCTCGCCCGAGTACTTCGACGCCATGGACGCGGAGCTTCTCGCCGGCCGGACGTTCACCTATCAGGACTCGGCCGGCACCCCGCCGGTCATCATCGTGGACGAGACGCTCGCCAAGCTGGCCTGGCCGGGCGAGAACGCGGTCGGCAAGCAGCTCCAGCTCCAACCCACCGGGACGCCCAACGGCTTCGCCGAGGTCGTCGGGGTGGTAGAGCACATGCGGCAGCACGATCTCACCCGGGACATCCTGCATCAGATCTACTACCCGATCGGCCAGGGCACGCCGACGGTGATGACCTTCGTGGTGGAGACCGCGCTCGATCCGGTGAGCCTGGTGCCGGCCGTGCGACAGACGGTGGAGTCGATGGACCCCGACCTGCCGGTGAGCCGCCTGACACCGATGAGCGCCTACCTGTCCGAGGGACGGGCGCAGGCGCGATTCAGCCTCGTGCTGATGACGGTGCTTGGTGCCGTGGCGCTGGTGCTGACCGCGGTAGGGGTGTTCGGCGTCATCTCCTACTCGGTGAGCCAGCGGACCCGCGAGTTCGGCATCCGGCTGGCGCTGGGAGAGGACCCGCGGCACACCAAGCTGAGCGTGGTGGTGAGCGGGATGCGGCTGGTTCTGCTGAGTATCGGGATCGGCCTGGCGGGCTCGCTGCTGGTGACCCGGCTGATCGCCGGACTGCTGTACGAGGTGCGACCCGCCGATCCGCTCACCTTCGCCGGAATCGGGCTGCTGCTCGCGGCGGTGGCGCTGCTGGCGTGCTATCTGCCGGCCCGCCGGGCCACCCGGGTCGATCCCGCGCTGACGCTGCGGAGCGAATGACCGGCCTCCGACAGACCCACGCCGACACCACCACGCAGCCTACTCAAAGGACCATCCCGTGATCCGACTCGGAAACCTCGACCGCTACTACGAGACCGGCCCGACCCGTACCTACGTGCTTCGCCGGATCAACCTGGAGATTCGGGACGGCGAGTTCCTCACTATCATGGGTCCCTCCGGGGCAGGGAAGTCCACCCTGCTGAGCATTCTCGGCATGCTCGACAACGCCTGGACCGGCGAATACTGGTTCCTCGATCAGCCGCTGCACGACCTGTCCGCCAAGAAGCGGGTCGAGCTGAACAAGAAGTACATCGGGTTCGTGTTCCAGAAGTACCATCTGATCGACGACCTGACGGTGTACGAGAACCTGGAGATTCCGCTCTCGTACCGGGACATCAAGCCCAAGGAGCGCGCGGCCATCGTGGCGGAAACGCTGGACCGGTTCCAGATCGTGGGCAAGAAGGACCTCTATCCCAGCCAGCTCTCCGGAGGGCAGCAGCAGCTCGTCGGGGTGGCGCGGGCGGTGATCGCCAGCCCGAAGCTTCTGCTCGCGGACGAGCCCACGGGCAACCTGCACAGCGCGCAGGGCGAGGAGATCATGGAGCTCTTCACCAGGCTCAACCGGCAGGGCACCACCATCGTGCAGGTAACTCACTCCGAGCGGAATGCCTCCTACGGACACCGGACGATCAACCTGCACGACGGGTGGATCGTGCAGGAAGCGGAGCAGCGGGGCAGCGGGGCGGCAGGGCAGGCCCAGCATGCAGGCTGAGGCCCCCTTGGCACGGTGAGCGGCGCCGCTGCCCCGCCGCCCCGCCGCCCCGCTACATTGACACGACCCGTGCCGACTTCCGCCACCACACCTGCCGCCCACGTCCTCGTCGCGGACGACCAGCCCCACGTCCGCGAGGCGCTTCGCCTGCTGCTGAAGGGCGAAGGGTACGACATCCAGACCGCCGCGTCGCCGGCCGGCGTGTTGTCGGCGGTGCAGGCCGCCGATTTCGACGCCGTCCTCCTCGATCTCAACTACGCGCGCGACACGACGACGGGGCGAGAAGGCCTCGAGCTCGTAACACAGCTCCAGGCGCTCGATGCCACTCTGCCCACGGTCGTGATGACCGCCTGGGGCAGCATCGAGAAGGCGGTCGAGGCGATGCGACGGGGGGCCCGGGACTTCATCGAGAAGCCGTGGGACAACAACCGGCTCCTCGCCACCCTCGCCACCCAGGTCGAGCTGGGACGTGCGCTCCGCAACGCCCGGCGGCTGGAGAGCGAGAACCGGCTCCTGCGCCGCGACGGGGCTCCGGAGCTCATCGCGCACTCCGCGGTGATGCGGCCGGTGCTCCAGCTCATGGAGCGGGTGGCCGCCTCCGATGCGAACGTGCTGGTGAGCGGCGAGCACGGCACCGGCAAGGAGGTCGTCGCGCAGTGGCTCCACGCGGCCTCGCCCCGCGCCGCCCGGCCGCTCGTCGCGGTCAACCTCGGCGGATTGTCCGAGGGCCTCTTCGAGAGCGAGATGTTCGGCCACGTGAAGGGCGCGTTCACCGACGCGCGCGCGGACCGGATCGGCCGGTTCGAGCTGGCCGAAGGCGGAACCCTGCTGCTCGACGAGATCGGCACCCTCGCGCCCCGGCAGCAAGCCAAGCTGTTGCGGGTCCTGGAAACCGGCGAGGTGGAGCGGGTGGGAGCCTCGCGCTCGCGGCGCATCGACGTTCGCATCCTCTCCGCGACGAACGCGGACCTCACGGCGGAAGTCGCCGCGGGGCGCTTCCGTGAGGACTTGCTCTTCCGGCTCAATACCATCGAGATCCGGCTGCCCCCGCTCCGGGAGCGCCGCGAAGACATCCGCGTCCTGGCGGACCATTTCCTCCGCCGCTACCTGGCCCGCTATCGCAAGGCGTTGGTGGGCTTCGAGGCCGACGCGTTGGAAGCGCTGGAGACGCATTCCTGGCCGGGCAACGTGCGGGAGTTGGACCACACCCTGGAGCGCGCGGTCCTCATGGCTCAGGGCAACGCGGTGCGCGCGGTGGATCTCGGGCTTCGGCTCGCGCCCGGCGCCGCGCCGCGCCTGGAAGACCTGCCGCTGGAGGAGGTTGAGCGCCTGCTGGTCCGGAAGGCGCTGGAGCGGCACGACGGCAACGTGAGCCAGGCGGCGAAGGCGCTGGGGCTGAGCCGGAGCGCCCTGTACCGGCGGCTCCAGCACTATGGGCTCTAGCCGCCGCCGACAGCGGAGCCACGAGTCGCGGGTCTTTACCGGGGCACTCGCCGCCGGTTCGCCGGCGGTGGTCCTGGCGACGTGGCTGCTCTGGACCGGTGACTTCCCACTTCGCGTCCGCCTCACCTTCACCCTTCTCGTGGTCGGGGCCTGGCTGCTGGGCTCGTTTCTGCTGCGGGAGCGGGTCGTGCGCCCCCTCCAGACCATCTCCAACCTCCTCGCCGCGCTGCGCGAGGGCGACTACTCGATACGCGCGCGCGGCGCCAGTGCCGACGACGCGCTCGGTCTCGCGCTGCTGGAGGTGAACGCGCTGAGCGAGACGCTCCGGGGGCAGCGGCTGCGGGAGCTCGAGGCGACCGCTCTGCTTCGGCGGGTGATCGAGGAGATCGACGTCGCGGTCTTCGCCTTCGACGGAGACCAGCGGCTCCGCCTGGTGAACCGGGGCGGGGAACGGCTGCTGGGGCAGCCTGCGGAACGGCTGATCGGGCGACCGTCCGAGAGTCTGGGTCTTCGCGACTGGCTCGACGGGGAGAGCCCGCGCACCTTCGAGGCGACATTCCCCGGCGGCGCCGGCCGGTGGGAGGTGCGGAGCGGCACCTTCCGCCAGGATGGGCTCCCACACCGACTGCTCGTGATCGCCGACCTGAGCCGCGCGCTCCGCGCGGAGGAGCGCTCGGCGTGGCAGCGACTGGTCCGGGTGCTGGGACACGAGATCAACAACTCCCTCGCCCCGATCAAGTCGATCGCGGGCAGTCTCCGCAACCTGACCGCGAGGCCGGTGCGCCCGGCCGACTGGGAGCATGATCTCCGGTCCGGGCTCGAGGTCATCGAGGGACGGTCCGAGGCGCTCGGCCGGTTCATGGGCGCGTACGCTCGGCTGGCCAGGCTGCCGCAGCCTGATTTCGGCTCGGTGGACGTCGCCACCTGGGTCGGCCGGATCGCGGCTCTGGAGACGAGACTCGCGGTGTCGGTGAAGCCCGGGCCGGACGTCCTCGTCACGGCCGACGGGGATCAGCTCGACCAGCTCCTCATCAACCTCGTGCGGAACGCGGCCGATGCCACGCTCGAGACCGGCGGCGGGGTGGAAGTCGGCTGGCGAACGGCGGCCGGCGTGCTGGAGCTGACCGTGGAGGACGAGGGCCCCGGCCTTCCCGATCCGGGCAACCTCTTCGTTCCCTTCTTCACCACCAAGGCGAGCGGATCCGGCATCGGCCTGGTGCTGAGCCGTCAGATCGCCGAGGCGCACGGCGGCGCGTTGACGCTGGAGCCGAGAGCGGGCGGCCACGGTGCCCGGGCATGTCTGCGACTGCCGCTCGGCGAAAGGAGGGAGACACCCTACTCCTGATGGAACTCCCTTCGCCCGATCCGCGTTAACCCCGGCAATCACATCCCCGAGGAAAATCCCCAGATGCGTGTCCTGATGTTCGGCTGGGAGTTCCCGCCGTTCCAGGCCGGCGGCCTCGCGACCGCCACACTCGGGCTGGTCAAAGGCCTCCTCGCCCGCGGCATCGAAGTCACGCTGGTGGTGCCCTTCGCAGCAGGAGAAGCCGATGTGCCCGGCCTTCGGCTGGTGAGTACGGCCGAGCCCCGCACCGGACTTCGCTCGATTCGCGTCGCATCGCCGCTTCAGCCCTATGCCGGTGCGGCGGAGTACCTGGTGCTCTCCGAGCGCGGGCAGGGCCCGTCCGGGGGCTCGATCTACGGCGCGAATCTGTTCGACGAGGTGGCGCGCTACGCCGAGGTCGCGGCTCGCATCGCGGCGGCAGAGCCTCACGACCTGATCGACACCCACGACTGGATCACCTTCGAAGCCGGCACACGCGCCCGCGCGGTCTCGGGCAAGCCGCTGATCGCGCACATCCACGCGACCGAGTACGACCGGTGCGGTGGTCCGGGCAATCCCGAGATCCATCGCCGGGAGCGCGCCGGAATGCTCGCAGCCGACCGGGTCATCAGCAACAGCGCGATGCTTCGGCGGCAAGTGATGAACCAGTACGAGATCCCGGGCGACAAGATCGACGTGGTGCACTTCGGCATAGACACGGGGCGTGAGTCCGACCAGCCAGACGCACTCCCGATGGCCGCGGGACGGCCGACGGTGCTCTTTCTCGGCCGGGTCACCCGGCAGAAGGGGCCCGAATATTTCATCGAGGTGGCGCGCCGGGTCGCCGACCATGTCCCGCCGGCGCAGTTCGTCGTGGCCGGCACTGGTGACCTGCTGCCTCGCGTGATCGAGCGCGCGGTCGAGCTGGACCTGGCCGACCGGGTGCACTTCGCCGGACCGGTGCAGGGGCCCGATGTGGACCGGCTCTACCGCGCCGCGGACGTCTGCGTCATGCCGTCGGTGAGCGAGCCCCTGGGGCTGGTCGCCCTCGAAAGCCTCCGGAGTGGAACGCCTTGCATCATCCCGAAGGAGTCGGGTGTCGCGGAAGTCCTCCGCCATGCCTTCCGGGTCGACTATTGGGACATCGAGGAGACGGCGAACAAGGTGGTGGCCCTGCTGATTCATCGAGAGCTGTGGGAAGAGTTGAGTGAGCTCGGGCTGAAGGAGGTACGAGCCCCGAGGCTGGGATTGGATCGGGCGGCGGGGAAGACCACGGCCGTGTACCAGGCGGTCGTGTAACTCCTTGGCTGCCCGCGGACCCCAACGCGAGCGACGCACCCATGCCCGATCTCTGTCTGTACTACCAAGTCCACCAGCCCTACCGCCTCGGGCGCTACCGCGTCTTCGATATCGGCACGGGCGCAGGGTACTTCGACGAAGATGCGAACCGGGCCATTCTTCGGCGAGTCGCCGACAAATGCTATCTGCCGGCCAACAGGCTTCTGCGGGAGATGATCGAGCACTCCGATGGGCGCTTCCGGCTCGCCCTCAGTCTCAGCGGGACCCTGATGGATCAGCTCGAGGCGGACGCGCCCGACGCGCTGGAGAGCTTTCAGGGCCTGATCTCGAGCGGCGGGGTCGAGCTCCTGGGCGAGACGTTCTACCACAGTCTCGCCGCGCTGGGCGATGCCGAAGAATTCCAGCGCCAGGTCGAGCTGCACCGCCGGGCAATCGAGCGGCATTTCGGGGTGAGGGCGGAGGTGTTTCGCAACACCGAGCTGATCCATCACGATGCGATCGCGCCGGCGGTCGCGGGTATGGGGTTCAAGGGGGTGATGGTGGAGGGCGCCGACCGGGTGCTCGGCGGGCGATCACCCAACCACGTCTACCGGTCGGCATCCGCTCCGGATCTCCGTCTCATCCCACGGAACTATCGCTTGAGCGACGATGTGGGGTTTCGCTTCTCCGATCGGCGGTGGAGCCACTGGCCCCTGACGGCCGACCGGTGGACCGACTGGATTGCCCGGAGCGCCGAGCCGAGCGTGCACGTCTTCCTGGACTACGAGACCTTCGGCGAACATCACTGGGCGGAGACGGGGATCTTCGCGTTCCTCCGAGAACTGCCTGAAGCACTCGATCGCCGCGGCATCGCGTGCGTTCATCCGTCGGCCCTCATGTCGCGCGAGCCGGCGGACCTGCTGAGCTTTCCGACACCGACCTCCTGGGCCGATGTGGAGCGGGATACCAGCGCCTGGCTCGGCAATCGGATGCAGCGCGCGGCGCACGAGCGGCTCTACCGGCTCGGCAGGCGAATCCGGGCGCAGGGAGATCCGATTCTGCTCGAGTCCTGGCGCCGACTCGGCACCAGCGATCACTGCTACTACATGAGCACGAAACGCTTTGCCGACGGGGAGGTGCACAAGTACTTCAGTCCGCACGAATCGCCCTACGATGCGTTCGTGACCTACATGAACGCCTTGACCGACCTCGAGCGCAGATGTGACGCACTGCCCCCGCGGGCGCCGGCGCCGATGGGGGAGATGGCGGTCGCCGTCTAGCGCTCGGGATTCGCACGCCTTATATCGGGGGGATGTTCGTCCGGCCCATACCCCGAACGGAGCGTGCGCATGTTCAAGGAGTTCAAAGAATTCGCGATGCGGGGCAACGTGGTCGACCTGGCGGTCGGCATCATCATCGGCGGGGCGTTCGGCACGATCGTGAAGTCGCTGGTGGACGACGTCATCATGCCTCCCATCGGCCTGGGGCTGGGCAATGTGGATTTCGCCGACCTGTTTCTCATGCTGAAGGAAGGGACCAAGGCGGCGGCGCCCTACTCGACCCTCGCGGAGGCGCAGTCGGCCGGTGCGGTCACCATCAACTACGGCCTCTTCATCAACAGCGTCATCACCTTCCTGATCATCGCCTTCGCCGTCTTTCTGCTGGTTCGCGCCATCAATCGGCTGAAGCCGCCCGCGCCGGCGGTCGTCAGCACGAAGGATTGCCCGTATTGCCGGATGCCGATTCCCCTCGGCGCCACGCGTTGCCCGGAGTGCACGTCCGAGCTCCGATAACGTCGCGAGCCTGAGGATCGGCGCGGGAGCCATGCTTTGTAGTGCAAAGTACTTGTTGTCAGAGACCCTATTCTATATACTGCGTCATGGCCTCCCCCCAGCGTGTTCCCCGGCCCCCTGCAGACCCGTTGCACGCCCGGGCGATGGACGACCTGTCCTTCATCCGGCGCACCATGGAGCACGCCAGCGCGTTCACGGCGGTACCGGGATGGGGAGGCGTCGCGATGGGCGCCACGGCACTGATCGCCGCCGTGTTGGCCGGGCGAAGCCCGGCGCCGCCGCAGCGGCTGGCGCCGTGGCTCGTCGCGGCGGTCGTCGCGCTGCTCATCGGCGGCTGGGCCATGGCGCTGAAGGCCCGGCGCGCGGGCACCACGATCTTCTCGTATTCCGGGCGACGGTTCGTGCTCAGTTTCCTGCCGCCGCTCGCGGTGGGCGCGCTGCTCACCGCGGCGCTGGCCCGGGCCGGGTTGCACGAGGCGTTGCCCGGCACCTGGCTGCTGCTCTACGGCGCCGGCGTCGTGACTGGTGGAGCGTTCTCCATCCGGGCCGTGCCGATCATGGGGATCTGCTTCGTGGCTCTGGGCGTGGTAGCGCTGTTCGGTCCTCCGGCCTGGGGCAATGCACTCATGGCGGCGGGATTCGGCGGCCTCCACATCGCGTTCGGACTGCTGATTGCAAGGAGGTATGGTGGCTAAATCCAGCCTCGCACCGCGAGATCCCGCCGCCGACGGTACCCGCCGAAGCTCCCTGGAGGCCGTGCAAGGGGAGGCGGCGGCGCACGGCCCCCTGGAGCTGGACCGGCTGATCCACGAGCGGATGCGGCTTGCGATCGTAAGCGCGCTCGCGGTCAATGACTCGCTCACGTTCAACGAGCTCAAGCGGCTGCTCGACACGTCCGACGGCAACCTCAGTGTGCATGCGCGCAAGCTCGAGGACGCCGACTACATCGTGTGCACCAAGTCGTTCGAGGGCCGAGTGCCGCGTACCGAGTACCGGCTCAGCGCGGCCGGGCGCCGGGCCCTCGAGCGCTATCTCGACCACATGGAGGCCCTGATCCGCGCCACCCGGGAACGGTAGGGCCCCTTTTTTTGGAGTCGTACTTTATGATGCAAAGCGCTCTGCATGTCGGCATCATCATGGATGGCAACGGCCGCTGGGCCACCCGCGGCGGCCAATCCCGCTCGGCGGGGCACCGCGAGGGAGCGCGGGCGGTCCGGCGGATCGTCGAGGCCGCGCCCGAGCTGGGCATCGGGATACTCACGCTCTACGCCTTTTCCGCCGACAACTGGCGCCGCCCGCCGGGGGAGGTGGCCGTCCTGATGCGGCTCTTTCGGGAGTACCTGCGGGTGGAGACCGAGCGGTGCCTCGAGACCGGGGTGAGGCTCGAGATCATCGGGCGGCGTGACCGGATCGACCGCGGCCTCCGCCGGCGCATCGAGGTGAGCCAGCGAGCGACCGTATCCGGCACCAGACTCCATCTGCGGGTTGCGCTCGATTACTCGTCGCGGGACGCCATCCTCCGGGCGGCGCAGTGTCTCCGGCCCGACACGGTGCCGACCCGAGACTCCTTCACCCGCCTGCTGGCCATCGTGGATCACGGCACCCCGGTGCCCGGACTCGATCTCCTCATCCGTACCGGCGGCGAGCGGCGGCTCAGTGACTTCCTGCTCTGGGAGGCCGCCTACGCCGAGCTGCTGTTCGTGGAGCGCATGTGGCCCGACTTCGGCGCCGAGGATCTGGCGGCAGCGGTACGGGAATTCGAGACCCGGGAGCGCCGCTACGGAGGGCTCCCGCGGATCGCCGCGGACGCCTCGTGAGGCCGGCTGGAACCTTTTCCTCTCCCGCCGCGTTCCCGCCCTCACGACCACTGGGTATCCCGGGGCTGCTCGGAAGGCGGGGTTGATGAATCACCGAATTTCCTGCTCGGAGACGATCCTCCGGCTGGATGACTTTGTGGACCGCTCGCTGTCGCCGGCGGAGCTGGAGCTGGTCGAAGAGCATCTGCTGGAATGTGTCGAGTGCGCCGACAAATACCGCTTCGAAGCGTCCCTGGTCGACGCCGTGCGCGACCGGCTGAGCCGGATCGCGGCGCCGGAGAGTCTCTTGCGGGCCATCCGCGATCGGCTGGCCTCGGACGGCGGATCGGGGTAGGCAGGGACGCTCGGGAACCTCTCTCCGCTGCCCGGCATTCCACCCTCCGATCACCCTATCAGGAGGTACCCTCGTGGCTGGAGCGGAGAGCGATCGGCTGGCGGAGGACGCCGGCCGGGTCCGGAACTGGAAGCGGTGGGGTCCGTACCTCGCCGAACGCCAGTGGGGGACCGTACGAGAGGACTACTCGGAATACGGCGACTGCTGGACCTACCTGCCGCACGATCACGCCAGAAGCCGCACATATCGATGGGGTGAGGACGGGCTCCTCGGCATCACCGATCGCCAAGGGCGGCTGTGCTTCGCGTTGGCGCTCTGGAACGGTCGCGACCCGATTCTGAAGGAGCGGCTCTTCGGTCTCGCCGGACCCGAGGGAAACCACGGCGAGGACGTCAAGGAGCTGTACTACTACCTCGATTCGACGCCGACCCACTCCTACCTCAAAGCGCTCTACAAGTACCCGCAGGCCGAATACCCGTACGAGCCGCTGGTGCGGGTGAACCGTGAGCGGGGGAAGGCCGAGCCGGAGTTCGAGCTGCTGGACACCGGCGTCTTCGATGGCGAACGCTACTTCGATGTCGTCGCCGAGTACGCCAAGGCCGGGACCGACGACATTCTCGTGCGGATCACCGTCGCCAACCGCGGTCCCGAGGCCGCCACGCTCCACCTCCTCCCGACCCTCTGGTTCCGCAACACCTGGAGCTGGGGGCGCGAGGGCGAGGGGTACTGGCCCAAGCCCTCGCTTCGCCGCGCCGGCCCCGCGCGCATCGACGCGGACCACCAGTCACTCGGCCGGTACGTGCTGGAGGCTGAACCCGCGGCCGGGGAACCCGTGCCCGAGCTGCTCTTTACCGACAACGAGACCAACACCGAGCGTCTCTTCAGCTCCGCCAGCGCGCAGCCCCACGTGAAGGACGCCTTCCATCGCTACGTCGTCGGAGGAGAGAGGGGAGCGGTGAACCCGGCCGGAGCCGGCACCAAGGCCGCCGTGCACTACGTGCTCACCATTCCCGCGGGTGAGGAGCGGGTCGTGCAGCTCCGACTGCGCGAGCAGCGTCCCATGGCGGTGGACGCGTTCGGCGCCGGGTTCGATCGGGTATTCGAGGAGCGGATCCGCGAGGCCGACGAGTTCTACGCTGAACGCTGTCCGCCGGCCGCGACCGAGGACGAGCGCCGGGTCATCCGCCAGGGCTACGCGGGGCTCCTCTGGACCAAGCAGTTCTTTCATTACGTGGTCCAGCACTGGATCGAGGGCGACCCCGCGCAGCCGCCGCCGCCCGCCGCCCGCCTTGCCGGGCGCAACAACGACTGGCCGCACCTCTACAACCGCGACGTCATCTCGATGCCGGACAAGTGGGAGTACCCCTGGTATGCCGCCTGGGATCTCGCCTTCCACATGATCCCTTTCGCCGGCATCGACCCGGACTTCGCGAAGGAGCAGCTCCTGCTCTTCCTGCGGGAGTGGTACATGCATCCGAACGGCCAGATCCCGGCCTACGAGTTCGCGTTCGGTGACGTGAATCCCCCGGTGCACGCCTGGGCCGTGTGGCGGATCTACAAGATGACCGGGCCCCGGGGCAAGCGTGACCGGCTCTTCCTCGAGCGTGCCTTCCAGAAGCTGCTGCTCAACTTCACCTGGTGGGTCAACCGCAAGGACCCCGAGGGGAAGAACCTCTTCGCGGGGGGCTTCCTGGGGATGGACAACGTCGGCGTCTTCGACCGGTCCCAGCCGCTGCCGACCGGTGGCCACCTGGAGCAGGCTGACGGCACCGCGTGGATGGCCTTCTACTGCAACACCATGCTCTCGATGGCGCTGGAGCTGGCCTCGGAGGATCCCGCCTACGAAGACCTGGCCTCCAAGTTCTTCGAGCACTTCATCGCCATCGCGGACGCGATGAACCACCTCGGCGGCACCGGCCTCTGGTCGGATGACGAAGGGTTCTACTACGACCAACTCCATCTCGACGGTCAGCACATCCCGCTTCGGATCCGCTCGATGGTGGGCGTCCTGCCGCTGATCGCGGTCGAGGTACTGGACGAGGAGAGCTTCGCTCATCTGGAGGGCTTCAAGCGCCGGATGAACTGGTTCCTTGCCAACCGGACCGATGTCACCCGCGACATCGCCTGCATGCGTCCCCGCGACCGGGACGGTCGGTCGCGGCGACTGCTCGCCATCCCCACCCGCGAGCGCCTGGAGCGCATGCTGCGCTATGTGCTGGACGAGACCGAGTTCCTCGCGCCCAATGGCCTCCGCTCGGTGAGCCGGGTACACCGGGATCGGCCGTATCAGTTCGACGTGATGGGCACGCCCTACCGGGTGGACTACGTCCCGGCGGAAGGGAATACCGGGCTGTTCGGCGGCAACTCCAACTGGCGGGGACCCATCTGGTTTCCGGCCAACTTCCTGGTCCTCGAGGCCCTGGAGCGGTACCACCATTTCTACGGTGACGACCTGAAGGTGGAGTGCCCGGTTGGCTCCGGCAGGATGCTCACCCTCCAGGAGGTGGCGCTCGAGCTGAAGTCCCGCCTGGCGCACCTCTTCCTCGCCGACCCCGCCGGCCGCCGGCCCTGCCACGGCGGGGACGCGCGCTACGCCTCGGATCCCCACTGGAAGCAGCTGGTGCTCTTCCACGAGTACTTCGATGGCGACAACGGCCGAGGCGTCGGCGCGAGCCACCAGACCGGCTGGACCGCTCTCGCCGTCCGCTGCGTCGAAGATCTCGCACGCCGGCGCGGCCAGGGCGTGGCGGAGGCCGCGGCGCGGCGATCGCCTCGCCTCGCGGTGAGCCGCCGATGAGGGCGCCGATCGCGACCGATGAGCGCACCGAGTGGCTGGAGGCGGACGGACTCGGTGGCTTCGCCTCGGGAACCACCTCGGGGGTCCGGACCAGGCGTTATCACGCGCTGCTCCTCGCGGCCACGACGCCGCCTACCGGCCGCATGGTGCTGGTCAACGGGCTCGATGCCTGGATCGAGCGGCCGGGAGAGCGGACCGAGTACCTGACCCGCCAGCGGTACGCTCCCGGCATCGTCGTCCCGGAGGATGGTGCCGTGCTCGAGGGGTTCGAGGACGAGCCCTGGCCCACCTGGCGCTGGCGGCTGCGCGACGGCTCGGTCGTGGAGCAGGAGTTGTTCGTGCCGCACGGTGTACCGGCGGTCGCGATCCGCTGGCGGCGGACGGGTGGCGACGGCCGTGGCACGCTGGTGGTACGGCCGTTTCTCTCGGGGAGAGATACCCACGCGCTGCACCACGCCAATGCCGACTTCCGTTTCGATGCCCGACTGGAGGGAGCACGCGTCACCTGGGCGCCATATCCCGGGGTGCCGGCAGTCACCGCGCTCGCGGACGGGGAGTACGCCGACGATCCGCAGTGGTACCGGAGCTTTCACTATGACGAGGAGCAGGGGCGAGGGCTCGACTTCGAGGAGGATCTCGCGTCGCCCGGAACCTTTCGCTGGGAGCCGGGCCAGGGCGATGCCGTGCTGTTGCTCGGCGTGAGCGGGGTCATCCCCGGGGACGTCGCGCCCGCGGCCCTCTATCGGCGGCTCCGTCGTGCCGAGCGCGCGCGCCGCGGCCGGTTCGCTTCGCGGCTGGAGCGGGCGGGCGACGCATACATCGTCCGTCGTGGAACAGGCCGAACCATCGTCGCGGGCTATCCCTGGTTCACCGACTGGGGCCGCGACACATTCATCGCCCTGCGCGGGCTCTGCCTCGCCACCGGCAGGCTCACCGACGCGCGGTCCATCCTGCTCGAGTGGGCGGGCCACGTCTCCGAGGGCATGCTGCCCAATCTCTTCGTCGATCGGGGCGGGACGCCGGAGTACAACACGGTGGACGCGTCCCTCTGGTATGTCGTCGCGGTGTACGACTACCTGCGCGCGCTCGAGAAGCGGGGGCGTGCCGTCCCGGCCGCCGACCGCCGCATCCTTGGCACGGCGATCCGGGAGATCCTCGCGGGTCACGTGCGTGGCACCCGCTACGGCATCCGGGTGGACGGGGACGGACTCCTCGCCGCCGGGGAGCCGGGTGTGCAGCTCACCTGGATGGACGCGAAGGTCGGCGACTGGGTCGTCACCCCCAGGATCGGGAAGCCCGTGGAGATCCAGGCGCTCTGGCTGAATGCGCTCCGCGCGGGTGCCGAGTTCACCTCGGAGTTCGGCGGGATCCTCGAGTCGGGGACCCGGTCGTTCAACCGTCGATTCTGGAATGAAGGACGAGCCTGTCTCTACGACGTCGTGGATGCGGACCACCAGTCGGGACGTGTGGATGATTCGATCCGACCCAATCAGATCCTGGCGGTCGGCGGGCTGCCGTTTCCGCTGCTGCGCGGCGCGGCCGCGCGGCAGGTGGTGGACGTCGTCGAGCGGATCCTCTGGACTCCCCTGGGGCTCCGCACGCTGGAGCCCGGTGCGCCGGGCTACCGGCCGCGCTATCGGGGAGGCGTTCTGGAGCGTGACGGCGCGTACCACCAGGGTACGGTATGGCCCTGGCTGCTGGGACCGTTCGTGGAGGCCTGGGTCAGGGTCCGGGGTGGGGGAGCCGCCGTCCGGGCCGAGGCGCGGCGCAGGTTCTTCGAGCCGATGCTGGATCACCTGGTCCACGCCGGAGTGGGACACGTCTCCGAGATCGCCGATGCGGAGGCGCCGCACGCGCCGAGAGGCTGCCCGTTCCAGGCCTGGTCCGTCGCGGAAGCCCTCCGGCTCGACCGTGGGGTCCTCGCCGCCGACCGGACCGGGCGCTTGCGGCGGATCACGGCGGGGGTAGGCGCATGAGCGCTGCGGAGCCGGTTCGTGTCGTGATCCTGGGCGGCGGGTTCGCCGGGGTGCATGCCGCCAGGGAGCTGGAGCGCGCCTTGGCGCGGGACGCCGATGTCGAGATCACCATCGTCAACCGCGACAATTTCATTCTGTTCACCCCGATGCTGCACGAGGTGGCGGCGAGCGATCTCGACGTCACCCACATCGTGAACCCGATCCGCCGGATGGTGCGGCGAGCGGTCCTCTTCGTGGGGGAAGTGGAAGGGATCGACCTCGCGCGTCGGCGGGTGATGGTCCGCCACGCCCGGGGCGGCCACGAGCACGAGCTTGCGTATGACCACCTGGTGCTCGCGCTCGGCGG
>Ga0299913_10002398_pt1 | contig 14761 bp, 12 predicted proteins | sample RVTome_9_FD_201360 | JGI IMG/M metagenome (GOLD analysis project Ga0299913, IMG submission 201360) | Soil microbial communities from uranium-contaminated site in the Upper Colorado River Basin, Wyoming, United States - RVT155D38 (version 2) ...
GATCAGCTCGATCTCGATTCCGTCCGGATCGCGGATGAAAGCGATCCGGCTCCCCCCCTCGCTGACCCGGTAAGGCCCCCGCGAAAACTCCACCCCTTGCCCGCTCAGTTCCTCCCGGGCGGCGTCGAGGTCTGGGACGCCGAACGCGAGATGGCCGAACTGGTCGCCCAGCTCGTAGTCGCGCCCGTCGTGGTTGAAGGTGAGCTCGATGGGATGGTGCCCCGCCGCGTCGACCACGAAGACGAGCGTGGCATCGGCCTTCTCCAGCACCTTGCGGCGAGCCTCCTGGAGGCCCAGCACCTGGGTGTAGAAGCGGACCGAGCGTTCTAGGTCCTTGACGCGGATCATCGTGTGGAGAAGCCGGGTCTGCATGCGATCCCCTCCTCCCAAGGTTCCGGTTCAGCGAGGCGCGGCCTCGCGCTGCCGGACCCGGCGCTCCCGCCAGGCCCGTACGACGTTCTCCAGTTCCCCGCCCGATTCCACGTCGCGGTTGAGGGCGCGCATGCCGGCCTCGTCGAGCGATCCCGCGAGGGCGGCCAGCCCCTCGCGGAGCCGGGGATGGCGATCCAGCGCCTCCTCCCGCACGACCGGCGCCGCCTGGTAGGGCGGAAAGTAGCGGCGATCGTCGGCCAGCACTACGAGGTCCAGCGCGTCGATCCGGCCGTCCGTCGAGTTGGCGACCGCAACGTCGATCTCGCGCTGGTCGAGGGCCCGGTACATGAGGCCGAGGTCCAGCTGGAGAATCCGGCCGAACTCGAACCCGTACGCCCTCCGCAGCCCCGGATAGCCGTCCTCACGAGCCATGAACTCGGGGCCGAACCCGGCCCTCATCCGCGCGGCGACCGGCCCCAGGTCGCTGATCGTCCGAAGGTCGAGCGACTCGGCGTCGGCCCGCCGGACGACCAGCGCAAAGGTGTTCTCGAACCCGAACGGGGGCCCCCACACGAGCCGCCAGCGGGCGGCGTAGGCGTCGGTCACCTCGCCGAGGGTGCGCTCGGGGTCCTGGACGGGAGCGCGCTTCAGGATCGCGGTCAGGGCCGTCCCGGTGTACTCGGGATAGAGATCGATCTCGCCGTCCACGATCGCGCTGTGGCAGACGAACGTTCCGCCGAGGTGAAAGCGCCGCTCGACCGGGATCCCGCGCGCCTCGAGCTCCTGGGCCAAGATCTCCCCCAGGACATCCTGCTCGGTGAAGTTCTTCGAGCCGATCACGACGGCGTCGCCCGATCCGCAGGCGAGGAGGAGAACGAGCAGGATGAGGACCGCCCGGTTCATGCCGGTCGTCGCTCGACGCGCCGATCCGCATGCCCGGCGGGGGTGATCCGTCGCTCGAGCAGGCCCAGCAGCGCGTCGGCGGTCAGCGCCAGCAGAGCCGCCGGGACCGCGCCCGCCAGGATCACCGTGTCGTTCACCATGGCCAGCCCCTGGAAGATGTACACGCCGAGGCCGCCGGCGCCGATGGCCGCGGCGATCGTCGCGATCCCGACCGAGATCACCGTCGCCACGCGAACGCCGGACAGGATGACTGGGGCGGCCAGTGGGAGTTCGACCCGGCGGAGGAGCTGCCCCCCTGTCATGCCGAGCCCCAGGCCCGCCTCGCGAACTGCGGGCTCCACACCCCGGATGCCGGCGTGCGTCCCGCGCACGATCGGCAGCAGAGCGTACAGCGTGAGGGCCACGATCGCGGTCCGCGCTCCGACGCCGCCGATGAATGGAACCGGGATCAGAAACCCGAACAGCGCCAGGCTGGGGATCGTCTGGAGGACGTTGGACGTCCCCATGACGACCCGCTCCCAGCGTCGCCAGCGGGTAGCCGCGATCCCGAGCGGAACGCCGATCACGACGGCCACGACGACCGCGAGGACGACCATCGTGACGTGCTCGACGGTTAGCCCGGCGACCTGCCCGGCGTGGTCCCGCAGGTATCCGACGAGATCACCCATTCTGGGTTTGGTCCAGCGTTCCGACCAGCGCCCGGACCTCGGGGTGATTCGAGGTCACGAAGTCCGCGGGCGACGCGATCTCGGCCAGGCCGCCGGCCGTCAGCAGTCCGACCCGGCCACCGAGCGCCAGCGCTTCGCGCACGTCGTGGGTGACGAACAGGGCCGCTTTCCCCAACCTTCGCATGAGCTCGCGGAACTCGCGCTGAAGATCGAAGCGCGTCATCGGGTCGAGTGCGCCGAACGGCTCGTCGAGAAGGAGGAGTGGCGGGTCCGCCGCGAGCGCGCGGGCCACGCCCACCCGCTGCCGCTGGCCGCCCGAGAGCTCGTGCGGGTAGCGCCGGCCGAACTCCTCGACCGGGAGGCCGACCAGAGCGAGGAGCTCCGCAGTCCGCTCGACAATCCGGCCCCGCTCCCATCCCAGCAGATCCGGTACGAGCCCGACGTTCCCCGCCACGGTGAGGTGTGGGAAAAGCCCTACCTCCTGGATCACGTAGCCGGTCCTTCGGCGCAGCGCCACGGGATCCCAGTCGGTCGTCCGAATTCCGGCGACACGGACCTCGCCCCCGTGGGGCTCGAGCAGCCGGTTCACGAGCTTGAGAACCGTCGTCTTGCCGACCCCCGAACGGCCTACCAGGACGACCGTCTCGTCCGGCCGGACGGACAGCGAGAGGCCATCGAACAGGGTACGACCGTCCGGGATCTCGTACATGACCCGGTCGAACTCGACCGCCCCCGCGGGCGCCGTGGAGTCCGTCGGCCATGGAGCGCGTTGCCGGTTCACGAAAGATGATGGGCCATTCTGAACGATCCGTTAATATAGGAAGCCATGACGGGTACCACCCGACCGGTCACCGTCAACCTGGCCGACCCCAGCGCACCCGCCTTCGTCGAGCGCGCAGGCGACGGCTGGGTGGTGTTCGTCGACACAACCCCCACCACGGTCGAGGCGTTCGCCCACTCCGTCGCGCGCGGGCTCTCGGACCATCCGCGGTGGCTCCACTGCCGGTATCTCTACGACGAGACCGGGAGCGGCCTTTTCGGCGAGATCACCGAGCAGCCCGAGTACTACCTGACGCGCGCCGAGACGGAGATCCTGACACAACAGGCCGGGGCGATCCGCGAGGCGGCGGGGTCGGTCCCCCTCGTCGAGCTGGGAGCCGGCATAGCCACCAAGACCCGTCATCTTCTATCTGCGTGGGCGCGGGCCGGCGGGCGGGTCGAGTACATCCCCGTCGACATCGACGCCTCGGTCCTGACCGCGGCCGCCGAGCGCCTCGCGGAGGAGTTCCCGGGGGTCTCCATCACCGGTCTCGCGACTTCGTACGAGCGCGGGCTCGACCTGATCGAAGGGCAGTCCCCGCTCTGCCTCGTCTTCCTGGGGTCGACGATCGGGAACTTCAACCCCCCCGAGACGGACGCCTTCCTGACTCGGCTCCGAGGCGCCCTCTCTCCCGAGGACCAGCTCCTCCTCGGAGTCGACCTGGTCAAGCCGGTCGAGGAACTCGAGGCCGCCTACAACGACGCCGCCGGGATGAGCCGGGAATTCACCCGCAACCTCTTCCGGCGCATGAACCGGGAGCTCGGCACGGCGATCCCGGTGGAATCGATCGATCACGTCGCGTATTGGAACGATCGCCTCGAGCGGATCGAGATCTACGCCCAGTTCCGCCGCGCCGTGAGCATCGAGCTCGCTTCGATTCAGCGCCGCTTCCGCATCGCGGCCGGCGAGATGATCCTCACCGAGATCAGCCGCAAATACCGGCTCGACGCCGTCGAGTCGGACTTCGCGCGTTTCGGCTTCAAGCTAGAGCGCTCGTTCACCGATTCCGAGCGCCGGTTCGGGCTGCTACTCTTCCGAATGATCGATCCCGGTGCGCGACCCGATCGGACGACCCGACTGGCAGCCGGGCTCCAGCAGGTGCGCCGCCGGACGCTCGACCTGCTCGACGCGCTCGACGATGAGCGGCTCCACCGGCAGGTGCTTCCGATCCTGAGCCCGATCGCGTGGGACCTCGCCCACATCGCCGAATTCGAGGAACTGTGGCTGGTTCGCACGATCGACGCGCTCGTGAGCGGCCGCGATCCGTCTGCGCTCGCCCCCGAGTACGACGCGATACAGACCCCGAGGAGCGAGCGGGGTCGACTCTCGCTTCCCTCCCGGGGACGGATCCTGGAACGGCTCGATCGGGTCCGGAAAGAAACCTTGCGTCGGCTCCGCGCGATCGAGCTGGAGGGCCATCCGCTTCTAGAGAACGGCTTCGTTTATCACCTGCTGGCCCAGCACGAGGCGCAGCACCAGGAGACGTTCCTGCAGGCGATCGGGCGAATGGACGATCTTGCCTATGAGCCCGCCTTCCGCGAAGCCACTCCGAGACCCTCCCTCCCGCCGGACACCGAGATGGTCCTGGTCGGCGGAGGACCGTTCCCCCTGGGTGCTCAGCGTATCCCGGAGGCCTACGACAACGAGCGCCCCGTCACGTGGATCGACGTCGACGGGTTCTGGATCGATGCCGCCCCCGTCACCAACGGCGCATACCTCGCGTTCATGGAAGCCGGCGGTTACCAGCGGGCCGACTGGTGGAGCGACGAGGGATGGGCATGGAGGGCGGAGCACGACATTCGGCACCCGCTTGGCTGGCGGCGGGACGAGGGCGGCTGGGTGGATGTCCAGTTCGGCCACGTCGAGCCGCTCGTGCCCTCGAGGCCGGTTCAGCACGTCTCGTGGTACGAGGCCGACGCGTGCGCGCGCTCGGCCGGCAAGCGCCTTCCCACCGAGGTCGAGTGGGAGAAGGCGGCTGCCTGGGATCCAGAAGTCCGGATCGCCCGACGTTATCCGTGGGGCGACCTGCCGCCGGACACGCGCCGCGCCAACCTGGACGCCCGCACCTTCGCGCCCGCCCCTATCGGGGCGTATCCCGGCGGACGGTCCTTCTACGGCTGTCACCAGATGATCGGCGACGTCTGGGAGTGGACGGCCAGCGAGTTCCATCCCTATCCCGGGTTCGAAGCGTTCCCCTATCCCGAGTATTCCGAGGCCCACTTCGGAAAGGGGTACCGGGTGCTGCGTGGCGGTTCGTGGGCGACGGCCGCGATCGTAGCGCGGAACTCCTTCCGCAACTGGGACCTCCCCCAACGCCGCCAGATCTTCGCCGGGTTCCGCTGCGCGAAGGACGCCTGAAGAGCCCGATCGCGCCGGAGCGTGCGCTACGGTGAGGCCGCCCACACCGGGTGAGCTGGCCGAGCGGCTCGCGGCGCTGCCCATCCTCATCGAAGGCCATTCCGTCGAGACCGGCTCGGTGGCCATCGAGGGGTACTACCGAAGCCAGCCGCGTCCAACGGGCGAAGTCTCGCTGATCGGCGGCGGCCATGTCGGGCGGGGCGAGAACGTCGACTGGACTTCGGAGGACCAGGCCCTGTTTGCCGCGCTCTGCGACGGCCTCGTACCGCGGATCGGCTCACACGGACGAGCTGCGGTCGGCGAGCTGAGCTCCTCCCTGCTCGAGTCGGGCGCTCGCCCCCACCACCGGGCGGCGATCGAAGCAGCGGCGATCGAGCTTGCGCTCCGGCAGACGTCGACCGACCTCTTCCACCTCGCGGACCGACCCCCTCGCCAGGTCCGACATTGCTGGTCGATCGGGCGCGAAGCGGTCGATCGGGACGGTACCCTGACCGCGGTCGAGCGGCTCCTTGAAAGCGAGCCGGAAGCGCGGATCAAGATCGACTGCCTGCCCGCTGGCTGGCCGGAGCCGACCTGGAGGGCCCTCGCCGCAAAGGGTCGGATCGTCGTCGTGGATTTCAAGCGCGAGGGCTCGGCGGGGCAGGTGGCGCTCGCCCACCGCCACCTGCCGGAGGCCTGGCTCGAGGACCCGCCCGCCGCAGCCATCGAAGGTTCCGACAGGACCGGCCTGCCACCCTCGTGGCTCGCGCGCGTCGCGCTCGATGGCTACGTGCATGCAGTCGTCGACCTGGACGACCCGCCCATCCGGCCCGCCGCCGTCAACGTCAAGGCGCCGCGCGTGGGCGGTCCGCTCGAGGCCCTCCGCTGTCTCGATCGCTGCGAGGACCAGGGTTGGCACGCCTACTTGGGTGGCATGTTCGAGGTTGGCGTCGGCCGACGTCAGGCGCGGGACCTAGCTTCGCTATTCACCCCCGACGCGTGGAACGACCTGGCGCCGCTCGCCCGACGTGACCAGTAGGTCTCACAAGATCAGGACCGCGTCTCATATGTCGCCGAACCGCCGCAGGTACTCGCGGTCCCAGGCAGCCGGCAGGCTCTCACGAGGGGAGTAAGGCCCGGGGGCGTACTTGCTGGACGAAATCCCCGCCTGGGCGCGCTCGCAGATGTGCCAGTCCTCGCGGTTGGTCGCGTCCCAGAACGCGACGGCGTCCTCGGGGTCGAATCCCGATGCACGGGAGGCATCGGGGTGGAACAGCCATTCGCAGACGACCCGCGTCCGGTCGGGGGCCTGTGGCCAGAGCCGGTGCGCCATCACATAGTCGGGGTGAAGGCTCAGGAGGAGGTTCGGGAAGATCGAGTAGTAGTAGACCCGCTCGAAGTCCTCTTCCTGCAGCTCGCCCACCGGCCGTGCGCACGACCGGCCGCTCATCGTCATGCTGCCGCCCTTCTCGGCCAGGACCATGTACCCGCCCAGGAAAGGTCCCTCGACGAGGTCGTTCTGTCCCGTTCGATGCGGGGTTAGCTCCGAGAGACGCGGATGGATCACCGGGCAATGGAGGCACTCGGAGTAATTTTGGAAGAGGAGCTTCCAGTTCGCCTTGACCTCGTACTCCATCCGTCGCCAGCCGCGGAGCCCGGCCAGGTTGAAGCGCGCGAAGCGATCGAGGACCGGCGCGAAGGCCTGATCGAAGGGCTCCGGGTCGGCGGCCAGGTTTACGAACAGGAAGCCGCCCCACGAGGCGAGGGCGGCCCGGTGGAGCGGGTAGTCCGCACGGTCGAATCCCTCGACTCCCTCCATGTCGGGGGCTCCGATCAGGCGGCCGTCGAGCCCATAGGTCCAGGCGTGGTAGGGACATTGGATCGATCGCGCGAGCTTCCCCCGCTCCTCCTGGCGGAGACGGGTGCCGCGATGCCGGCAGACGTTGCAGAGGGCATGCCGAATACCCCTTTCGTCACACACCACGATCAGGCTCTCGCCGGCGGCCGAGACGAGGAAATAGTCACCGGGGCAGGGGATTTCCTCCTCGCGGCCCGCGCAGAGCCAGGACCGGCGGAAGATCCGCTCCGCCTCCCCGGCGAAAACCTCAGGCGAGGTGTAGTAAAGGCCCGGCAGCGTCATCGCCCCCTGCCGGTAGCTCTGCCTCGTCTCGACGAAGGTCGTGCTGTCGCGCATCGTCATGTGGCTCGCTCCAGATCCTCGTGGATCGCGTTGGCTGCGTGGCGCCCGGAGGCGCCGGTGATCGCCCCCGCCGGATGAGTCCCGTGGCCGCAGACGTACAGGTCCTGGATCGGTGTCCGATGGCGCCCCCATCCCGGCACCGGTCTCATGAACAGAAGCTGGTCGAGCGCGAGCTCTCCCTGATACGGATCCCCGCCGGCCAGCCCGTAGCGCGCCTCGAAATCCGCCGGCGTCAGAACCCTCCGCTCGAGGATCGCATGGGGGAGGTTCGGGGCGTGCTCGGCCAGGAGCTCGACCACCCGATCCCCCAGCGCCCGCCGGGAGGCATCGGTTTCCACACGGGCACCGTCCCCAAGCGGGACGAAGCGTGCGTCGATCGACATCACGTGCCGCCCCGGAGGGGCGAGCGTGGGGTCGGCGAGCGACGGGATCCGCGCCTCGAGCACCGGCCGCGCGGAGGCGCCGTCATGCTTGGCGTCGTCGTACGCCTTCTCCACGGCATCCAGCGCGGGCGCGATCACCAGCGACCCCTCCGGGCTCTCGGTCAGTCCTTCGAACCGCGGGGCCTCGGACAGCGCCAGGTGTACCCTCGCGTACCCGCCACGGAAGCGGACCTGCCGAACCGCGTGGACGAAATCGGGATCCAGGTGCCGGGCGCCGGTGAGGTCGAGGAACGTGCGCGCGGGGTCGGCCCCCGACAGAACCGCCTGCGCCGCGAGCTCGTCTCCGTTTTCGAGCGAAACGCCGACCGCCCGACCCTTCTCGACCAGGATCTTGGCGACCTCCGCTCCGCAACGGATCTCCACCCCGCGCTTCCTCGCCATGGCCGCCAGCCCTGCGACGAGCGCACCCACGCCCCCCCGGACGATGGTGCGGGCGCCGAAGACCCCGACGGGAGCTCCGACCTGGTGATGGAGCAGGACGAGCGACGTGCCGGGCGAGCGTGGGCCCTGGAAGACGCCACGCACGGCCAACGCCCCGAGCGCGCCCTTGAGGAGCTCGTCCTCGAAGGTGTCGTCGAGGAGGTCGTACGCGGGCAGTGAAAGCACACGGAACAGCTCGACCATGCGCACCCGACCAAGCGACCTGATCCGCCGGCCGATGCCGAGGTAGGGCGCCAAGTCGCGCAGTGGTCCCGCGGGCCGGACGGGCGGCCGCGAGCAGACGGCCTCGAGGATTCCAGCGAAGGTGGCGACTCGTTCCGCGAATTCGATCCACCGAGCGGCGTCGCCTCTCGAGCGCTGCGCGATCGAGGCCCGGGTCTTGCCCGGGTCACGCCACACGACGAGGGGCTCCCCGGTGCCGACCGGCACGGTGAGCGCCGGGTCGGGACAGAGCAGCGCGACCCCGTCCCTCTCGAGCTCCAGATCGTTCACGGTCCCTGGCGGCAGGTAACCCGCGTCCGAGAAGACGGGGTCTACGCGGAACCCCGGGAGGATCTCCTCGGAGGCGGCCGGGCCGCCCGGGACCTCGCCCCGCTCCAGGATCGTCACGCCCAATCCCGCCTTCGCCAGCCCGAGGGCGGCGACGAGCTCCTCGATGCCGGAGCCGATCACGATTACGGCTCGACGGTCGGCGCTCATGATGCCCCGCCCTCGTTTGCGAGAACCGCGCGCGCCGCCAGCCGACCGCTCCCGCCCATGACCCCGCCCCCGGGGTGTGTCCCCGATCCGCACTGGTAGTACCCGTGGATCGGGGTCGTGTGGTCGGCCCAGCCCGGCGCCGGTCTCAGGAAGAAGAGCTGGCTGAGCGCGAGCTCGCCCTGGAAGATGTTCCCTTCCGAGAGCCCGGTGACCGCTTCGATGTCGGCCGGCGTGATCACCTGCCGGTAAAGGATCGCGGAGCGGATGTTTGGAGCGTACTCGGCCAGCGTGTCGATCACGGTGTCACCGAACGCCTCGCGGCTTCGGTCGTCCCATCCCCCGTTTCTGTGGTACGGTGCGTACTGCACGAAGATCGACATCACGTGCTTTCCCGGCGGCGCCATCGCGGGATCGATCAGCGAGGGGATCACGATGTCGAGAAACGGACGGCGGGAGAACTCGCCGTACTTCGCGTCGTCGTAGGCGCGCTCGAGGTAGTCCACGCTCGGGGCGATCGCGATCGCGCCCTTGAGGTGCGGCCCGTCCCCGGGAAGAGCGGTGAAGTTTGGTGGTTCGGAGAGCGCCAAGTTGACCTTGCCGGAAGAGCCGCGGAAGCGGAACCGCTCGACGGTCTGCACCAGCTCCTCCGGAAGCTGCCCCGGCTCGACCAGCTCGAGGAACGTGCGGCGCGGATCGAGGCCCGAGACCACCGCCCGCGCGTGGAGCTCCTCGCCGCTCTCCAGAACCACCCCCGTCGCCCGGCCGTCCTTCACCAGGACCCGCCGGACAGAAGCGTCGGTCCGGATCTCGGCCCCGAAGCTCCGCGCCGCGGACGCGATCGATTCGCTGACCGCGCCGGTCCCGCCGCGCGCGAATCCCCACGCCCGGAAGACGCCGTCGATCTCACCCATGTAGTGATGGAGCAGCACATACGCCGTTCCCGGCGAGCGTGGACCCAGAAAGGTCCCGATGATCCCGCTCGCGGACTTGGCGGCCTTGAGGGCCTCGCTTTCGAACCATTCGCCCAGATAATCCGCGGAGCTCATCGTCATGAGCTTGACGAGCGCGTGAAGGTCCTGCTCGCCCAGATCCCGGAAGTGCTTCGCCAGCCGGCCCATTGTCAACAGGTCCCGGGGCCGCCACGAAGCGGGGTCGGGCGGCGAGACGCTCAGGATGGGCTTGATCGCCATCGCCATCCGCTGCATCAGGCGGCCGAACTCCTGGTATGCGTCGGCGTCCCGTGGCGAGTGGCGATAGAGCTCGCGTCGGGTCTCCTCGGGGTCGGCCCACGTCGCCAGGTAGTCGCCGTCCGGAAGCGGGTTGAACGTGCTCTCCAGCGGGACGATGTTGAGGCCGTGACCGGGGAGATCGAGGTCGCGGATGATCTCCGGTCGCAGCAGGCTCACAACGTACGAGAAGACCGAGAAGCGGAAGCCGGGAAAGACCTCCTCGGTGACCGCCGCACCGCCCAGGATCGGACGGCGCTCGAGGACCAGCACCTTGTGCCCGGCTCGGGCGAGATACGCCGCGCAGACGAGGCCGTTATGTCCTCCGCCGATCACCAGGTCGTCCCAGATCTGCGGCGGCTTCACGCGCGCTTCCGATCGGGATCGAAGAAGGGAGTCTTGACGACGGTCGCGCGGGCCCGCTTCCTCCGATGCTCGATCGTCACCTCGAGAGCGACCTCCGTCCCCGGTTCCGAGTGCGAGCTCTCCAGGTGGGCGAGCGCGACGTACTTCTTGAGGAGCGGGGACCAGCATCCGCTGGTCGCGTAGCCGACCTGCTGTCCGTTGCCATACACGGGGGTGCTCACGCGCCAGGCAGTAGTCGGCAGCTGAGGCGGGAGCCCGACCTCGGTGAACAACGCCTCGAGGGAGTCCCAGTCGACGACGAGGCCGCGGAAGGCCCAAGGCGAGCCGCGCTCGCGCTCCGCCTCGAGCGCCCGCTGACCCACGAATGGCGACTTCCCGCGGGCCACGGTCCACCCCAGGTTGAGTTCGAAGGGGGACGACTTCTGTGGTTCGATCAGCGCCCGCCTCGCGGAGACGTAATCGACGTCGATCAGGAGGAGCCCGGCTTCGATGCGCGCCACGTCCATCGCCAGCAGGCCGGTCGGCAGGATGCCGAAGGGGGCTCCCGTGGCCATGAGCAGGTCCCACAACGGCTCGGCCCGCTCGTTCGCGACCCAGATCTCGTAGCCCAGGTCGCCGGTGTAGCCGGTGCGCGTGACGGTGACCGGGATCCCCCCGAGACGGGCCGGCGCCGCGCGAAAGAAGCGCAGTCCCGTCACCTCGGTGTCCGCGAGCCGAGCGAGGATCTCGCGTGCCGAAGGCCCCTGGAGTGACAGGGCGGCCGTCTCGGCCGTCTCGTCCTCGATCTCCACCTGCATCCCGACGGCATTCTGGTGGAGCCATCGCAGGTTCGGGTGAGCGGAGGTCAGCCGGAAGTGGTGGTCCGCGAGCCGCGTCACCGTCCCGTCGTCGACCACTTTCCCCTCAGGGTCGCACCACGGCGTGTACAGGACCTGCCCGAGCGCGCAGCGGGTCACGTCTCGGGTCACGATCCGGTCGAGAAGGGCCGCCGAGTCAGGGCCGCGTAGTCGGTACTTGAAGAGCGGGGTCACGTCGATCAGGGCCGCGGTGCCACGAATCGCTGCGTACTCCAGATCGTGGACCAGGTCGTACGATGACGCCACGACGTAGCCCGCCCAGCGTCGCCAGGTCTGCCCTCGCACGAGCGCCGCCGTACGGGAATGGAAGGGGGTCGTCCTGAGCCCGTTCGTGGTCACGCTTCGCCCCGCGGTCCCAATGGATCAACGCGGCGGGGGCGGCGAGGCCTCCTGGACCAGACGGTCCATGAGGTGGTCCAGGTCCATCGTCCCCAGCTCGCCTTCGGCGTGAGAGCGGACGCTCACCTTGCCGGTTCCGACTTCGCGCTCACCGACCACGAGCATGTACGGGATCTTGTGAACCTCGGCGTCGCGGATCTTGTAACCGACTCCCTCTCGTCGCGCATCGACGTGTGCCCGCAGCCCCTTCCGGCGGAGATGCTCGGACACGCTTTCGGCGTACTCGATGAACACGTCGCTCACCGGGACGATCCTGACCTGCTCGGGGGCTAGCCAGGTCGGGAAGGCTCCCGCGTAGTGCTCGATCAGGATCCCCAGGAACCGCTCGATCGACCCCAGGATGGCCCGATGGATCACCACGGGTCGGGCCTCCGTCCCGTCCGCGGTCGTGTACCAGAGGTCGAACCGTTCAGGCATGTTGAAGTCGCACTGGATCGTGGGGAGCTGCCACTTCCGGCCCAGCACGTCGGCCACCTGAAAGTCGATCTTGGGGCCGTAGAACGCCCCCTCGCCCTTGGCGATACGGTACTCGAGAGCATTGGCCTTGAGGGCCTCCTCCAGCGCCGCTTCCGCCTTGTCCCACGATTCGTCCGATCCGATCCGGACCTCGGGCCTCAGCGACAGGTCGATCCCGATCTGGAACCCGAACACGACCTCGTACACGTATCGTACGAGACCGATCAGCGACGTCACCTCCGCCTGGATCTGTTCCGGGGTGCAGAAGATGTGCGCGTCATCCTGGACGAAGGTCCGAACCCGGAATAGACCGGTCACGACACCCGACTTCTCGAACCGGTGCAGGCGGCCAAAGTCGGCATAGCGCAGCGGCAGATCCCGATAGGAGCGCTTCTGGGAGGCGTACACGTAAGTCGAGGCCGGACAGTTCATCGGCTTGACGGCCATTTCCCGCTCGTCAACGTCCGTGAAGAACATGTGCTCGCGGTAGTTCTCGTAGTGCCCCGAGCGGTGCCACAGCTCGACGTCGTAGATCTGCGGCGTCACGATCTCGTCGTGGGGCCAGCCATCCGCGTAGAGCTCGCGCATGAACCGCTGGAGGCGGTTGTAGATCCATGCCCCCTTGGGATGGAAGTACGGGCTGGCCGGAGCGTTCGGATGAAAGGAGAACAAATCCAGCTCCTTCCCCAGCTTCCGGTGATCGCGGGCCTTCGCTTGCTCGATCCGCTCGAGATGCTCTTCCAGGTCCTTCTCCGCGAAGAACGCGGTGCCGTAGATCCGCGTCAGCATCCTGTTGCGCTCGTCGCCTCGCCAGTAGGCGCCGGCGGTCGAGAGCAGCTTGAAGGTGCCGAGACGGCCGGTGGCCGGAACGTGCGGCCCGCGGCACAGGTCGAGCCAGCCCCCCTGTCGGTATAGAGTCAGCGTTTCTCCCGCCGGGATCGCTTCGAGGATTTCGACCTTGTACGGCTCATCGAGCTCGCGGAAGAGCTGAACGGCAGCATCCCGCGAGACTTCCTGGCGCTCGATCGGAAGGTCCTCCTCGACGATCTTCCCCATCTCGGCCTCGATGGCTTCGAAGTCGTCGGGCGTGAACGGCACCTCCCGGTCGAAGTCGTAGTAGAAACCGCCCTCGATGACTGGACCGATGGTTACCTTCGTCTCGGGCCACAGTCGCTGGACCGCCTGTGCCATGAGGTGGGCGGTCGAGTGGCGGTAGACCTCCAGCGCCGCCTCGTCCCGCTGGGTCAGAATCCGGAGGCGGACGTCGCCCTCCAGCGGCCGTGACATATCCCCGAGGCGGCCGTCGACCTCGGCCACCAGGGCGGCCCGGGCGAGGCCTGGACCGATCCTGGCCGCCACGTCGGCCGGGGTGGACCCGGACGGCATCTCGAGCTCCGAGCCGTCGGGGAGGGTCACGCGGATGGCTCCGTTGTCGGACATTGGGGGAGGGAAGCTATTCCGGCCGAGAAGGGCGGGCAAAAGATCCCGGCCGTTACAGAGCGCCGTACCGTCGCAGCGTCTTCTCGGTCACGACATAGACGAAGACCGGCTCGGAATCGCGCCTGGAACCGGCCTCCCCCGCGACCGCATGGCCCTCGATCCGGACGTAAAGCCCTTCATGCACGCCTTCGTACGCATCGAGCCGTTCGTAGTCGTCACCGGTCAGACAGCGGTAGAGCCCTCCTGTCGAGACGTCCCCCGGAGCTTCGAAGACCGTCGGATAGGAAAGACCCTCCAGCCTCAGGAGCTCGAAGTCGAGGAGCCGCGCGGGCTCGATCTCGATCGGCCGCTCCAGAAGCCTCGAGGTGAACCCGGCGTCCAGGAGCGTCCCGTAGACAAAGAGTGGCAGCGCGGCCGGGGGCCCCGGCGCCTTCACTACCGGCGCCCTGGTCCGCGCCAACCCCAGCGCTCGAGGTCGATGGTACCGTTCAGGCGGAACTCGACTCCCTCGTCCTCCAGAAGCGCGCGCTGAAGCTCGGCCGGCACGCCCACCTTCCAGACCGAGATCCCGCCCCGGTGGTTGACGACCCTCTGCCAGGGGACATCGGACTCTTCGGGAAGCGCATGCAGAGCCCACCCCACCGTCCGCGCCGCGCGCGGCTTGCCGCACAGGGCGGCGACATGACCGTACGTGGTCACCTTCCCCGCCGGGATCCGGCGGACCGTCTCGTACACGACATCGAAGAACCCCCCCGGCCGCCTGTTCACCACGGCAGCGCGCTGCGGGCGACGAACCATATGTTGGCCGGCCGCTCGGCCAGCCGGCGCATGTACCAGGGAAACCACGCCTCGCCGTAGCTGATCAGGATTCGCGTCCGGCACCCTGCCGCCGCCAGCCGGCGCTGCTGATCGGACCGGATGCCGTACAGCATCTGGAACTCGAGATCCACGGCCTTCATTCCCCGTTCCTCGGCTCGCCGGCGGATCCCGGCGATGAGCGCCAGATCGTGGGTCGCGAAGGCCGCCCGGGCCGCGCCCGCGTGTTGAGCTTCGAGAAGCGCCCACGCCAGCCGCATGTACCGCGCGTCCACGTCCCGCTTACGGGGATACGCCACGCCATCCGGTTCGCTGTAG
>Ga0299913_10002399_pt1 | contig 14759 bp, 9 predicted proteins | sample RVTome_9_FD_201360 | JGI IMG/M metagenome (GOLD analysis project Ga0299913, IMG submission 201360) | Soil microbial communities from uranium-contaminated site in the Upper Colorado River Basin, Wyoming, United States - RVT155D38 (version 2) ...
CGCGGTGGCCCACGGTTGTACCGGCAAGGGCAACGACCAGGTCCGTTTCGAGGTCGCCCTCGGGGCGCTGGCCCCCGAGCTCGAGGTCCTGGCCCCGGTGCGCGACTGGGGGATGAACCGCGATGACACGATCGCGTACGCGCAACAGCGGGACCTTCCGATCCGAACGACGAGGTCCTCGCCCTATTCGATCGACGAGAACATCTGGGGGCGCAGCATCGAATGCGGGATCCTCGAGGATCCCTGGGCCGCTCCGCCTGCGGACATCTACGAGCTGACAGAGGATCCCGCGTCGGTACCCGGAGGGGGCGATGTCGAGATCTCGTTCCACGAGGGGGTCCCGGTCGCGATCGACGGTGAGTCGGTCTCGGCGGTCCACCTCGTCGAGACGATCGGCAAGATCGCGGGCTCGTTCGGGTTCGGCCGGATCGACACGATCGAGGACCGCCTCGTCGGCATCAAGTCGCGCGAGATCTACGAGGCGCCGGCAGCGCTCAGCTTGATCGCCGCGCACGCAGACCTCGAGACCCTGACGCTGGAACGCGCCTTCGCGCGCGAGAAGCGCCGTCTCGACTCGGTGTGGGCGGACCTCGTCTACGAAGGGCTGTGGTTCTCGCCGCTCAGGGAGGGGATCGAGGCGTTCGCCGGCGTCTGCAGTCATGCGGTCACGGGCGACGTTCGCCTGAGCTTCGGGCCGGGCTGGTGCCGTCCTTCGGGCCGGCGCGGGCCGAAGGCTCTCTACGACCATTCACTGGCGACCTACGACGAGGGCGACACCTTCCGCCACGAGGACTCCGCCGGATTCGTGCGGCTGTGGGGTCTCCCGACCAAGCAGTGGTCGAAGACGCATGACTGACCCCTTATGGGGTGGGCGGTTCCGGCACGGTCCGGACGCCGACATGCTTCGGTTGACGCGGTCGATCGACGTCGACGTTCGCCTGCTCCCACAAGACGTGCGCGTGACGAAGGCCCATGCGCGTGCTCTGGTGGCGGCGAAGCTGTTGGAGGAGCCGGCGCTGGCTCGCATCGATGGCGCCTGCGACGAGCTGATGGCCGAGTGGGAAGCTGGGAGCCTCACGCCCGGCCCTCTGGACGAAGACGTGCATTCGTTGGTCGAGCGCGAGCTCACCGAACGCCTCGGCGAGATCGGTGCTCGGATCCATGCCGGAAGGAGCCGCAACGATCTGGTCGCGCAGGACCTCAGGTTGTGGTGTCTGGACGTGGCGAAGGCCTTGAGCGACGCGGTGGCCGCGCTCGTTGAGACGCTGCTGGGCCGCGCCGAGGAACACGTCGACGATGTGATGCCGGGCTACACGCATCTGCAACGCGCGCAGCCCATCTCGGTGGGCTTCTACCTCTGCGCGCATGCTGCTCCGCTCGTGCGCGATGCGCATCGCTTCCGGAACGCAGGTCGGTCCGCCGGGGTCTCCGCGCTGGGGGCCGGCGCGCTTGCCGGCACCACGCTTCCTCTGGATCCGAATGTGGGCGCGGGAGAGCTGGGCCTGGACGACGTCTTCGTCAACGCGATGGACGCCGTGTCGGATCGCGACTTCGCCTGCGATCTTGTCTATTCCTGCGCGCTGACGGGCGTGCACCTCTCGCGGCTTGCCGAGGAGATAGTGATCTTCTCGACGTCAGAGTTCGGTTTCGTGACGTTGCCGGACGAATGGTCGACCGGCTCGAGCATGATGCCGCAGAAGCGGAACCCCGATATGGCCGAGCTGATCAGGGGCCGCGCCGCCGGTGGGATAGCCGATCTCGGCGCTCTGCTCACGATGTTGAAAGGCCTCCCGCTCGCGTACGACCGCGATCTGCAGGAGGACAAGGCCGCCGTGTTCGCGGCGGTCGACCGGATCGCGGGCTGCGTCGAAGCCATGACCAGGCTCGTCGGGCTCCTGCGCTTCGAGACGGACCGGATGGCAGAGGCCGCGACGGGCGGCGCGACCTGGGCCACGGATGCAGCGGAGGCTCTCGTGATCCGGGGCACGCCGTTCCGCGAGGCGCACGCGAGCGCGGGGAGGTTGGTCGCGGACATCGAATCCGGATCCGTCGACGCCGCGTCGGTCCCCGAGGCCGCGGCCGGGCCCGAGGCGGGCATGCACGCTCGCAAGAGTCACGGCGGCACCGCCCCAGAACGTGTTTCCGAACAGATCGCCGCCCTCAGATCCGCCCTGGGCGGCTAGGCGGGTCGCGGCGCCTCGGTTGCGGAGTCGGCCTGATCGCGCAGGCCGGACCAGAGCAGCGCGACCAGGTGCTCGACCAGCCGCTCGCGGGTCATGCTCTTCTGCTCGAGCCACCAGTCACCGGCGACCTGGACCATTCCGACGATCCCCCGTGCCCAGGGCTCGGCCGCATGCGCGTCCAGCCCGCGGCTGCGGAGGTCCTCGGCCAGGACGGCCGCGAGCCGGCCGCCCAGACCTTGGATGAAGTCCGTGACCGTGGCGTGAGCCTCGGCGCGCTCGGTGACGGCCCGGTGCATCAAGAAGCGGTAGATCTCGCTCTGCTCCTCGACGAGGCGTAGATAGGCGTCGATCGCGGCCTCGAGTCGCCGGCGCGGAGGATCGGTGGAGGGATCGCCGAGCGCATCGGCCACGGTCGCCATGACCATCTGCACGTAGCGCTCGGCAAGGGCCTGGTAGAGCCCGCCCTTGTCACCGAAATAGCGATAGAGGACCGGTTTGGCGGTCCGCGCCCGGGCGGCGATCTCCTCCATCGTGACGTCCGGCCCGCTGCTGCGGATCGCCTGGTCGGCGGCGTCGAGGAGCTCCCGTCTGCGGGTCGCCTTTCGCTCCAGCATCTCGGGGCTGACCCGTCGGCGACGGTTTGACCGGACGTGTGAAGACATGATACTCAGGGTATCGGATACTGAGAGTATCGGTCAAGAGAGCGGGAGGCGAACTAACCCATGGATGCCACGACGGCGGGGTTCCTGCTGGCTCACGGCGAGCCGGCCGGTGGAGCGTCTTCGAGCGAGATCTTGTGGGGATCGGTAGGGGCTCTGGTGATCTTCTCCGCGCTGGGATCGCTCGGGGTCATGCATCGCGCGGGACGCACCAAGATGCTGACCCGGCTCGGTGCAGTGGCCGAACGCGTCTCCGGTCTCCCCGGATGGGCCGCTCTGCCGCTGGCCGTCGCAGGCGGCGCGCTCGTGATGGCGGCCTTCGGCTTCTACTGGGACGTCGCGACGCACATCGACGACGGTCGCGACCCCGGCCCCTTCGCCAACCCATCGCACTACTTCATCATCTTCGGACTCCTCGGCATCGCGACCGCCGGCTATCTCGGCGTCTTGCTCGGGGCGCCCGCCGCGCTGAGAACCGGCGTTCGGATCCGAGCCGGGTGGCACGCGCCGCTCGGCTCGATCCTTCTGATGGTGTGCGGGGGGATCGCGGTCATGGGCTTCCCTCTCGACGACGTGTGGCACCGGTTGTTCGGGCAAGACGTGACGCTCTGGGGCCCCACACATATCCAGATGGTCGGAGGAGCATCGCTGTCCACGCTGGCCGCCTGGATACTGTTGAGTGAAGGCCGGCGCGCCGCCCACGGAGACGAACGTCGGCTGTGGCGTTGGCTCGAGATCCCGATCGCAGGGGCGTTCCTGATCGGGTTGTCCGCCCTGCAGGCCGAGTTCGACTACTCCGTGCCGCAGTTCCGGATGCTGTTCCATCCCGTGCTTCTCGCTCTGGCGGCCGCGCTGGCTCTGGTGCCGGCTCGGATCCGGATCGGACGCGGGGGAGCGCTCGGCGCCGTCGCGTTCTTCCTCGGATTGCGCGTTGCACTGAGCCTGATCATCGGCCCCGGTTTCGAACACACGACTCTGCACTTCCCGCTCTACCTCGCCGAAGCGCTATTGGTCGAGCTCGTCGCGCTGAAGGTGTCTCCGCAGCGCCAGATCTCGTTCGGCGCCTGGTGCGGACTTGTGATCGGCACCGTCGGCGTGGCCGCGGAGTGGGCGTGGAGCCGCGTGGGCATGCCGTTCGGCTGGGCGCAACCGCTCCTTTCGGAGATCTGGGTGGCGACGATCGCGGCCGTGGCCGGAGGTGTGGTCGGAGGCCTTATCGGACGCGCCTTGACGGCCCCCGGACAAGCTCGGGAACGAAGCCCCCGTTTCGTGCCCGCCCTGGCCGGGCTCGGCGTGGTGTTCGCGCTCTTCTATCCGTTGCCGATCTCCGACGACATCGAGGGCTCCGCCACGGTCGCGCTCGAGACTCCGGGCTCGGCGCGATCCGAAGCCACGATCGAGTTCGATCCGCCGGACGTTGCCGACGGCGCCCTGTGGCTCAACGTGACCTCGTGGCAGGGCGGAGGCAGCCACCTGTCGGATCTGGAAGAGACGTCCGAGGGCACCTACCGGGCCGAGGCGTTCCCGATCTCCGGCGACTGGAAGTCGCTGATCCGCCTGCACACCGGGAGCTCGATCGTGGCGGTGCCGCTGTATCTGCCCGAGGACCCCGCCATCCCGGCCGAGGAGGTACCGGCGGAGTCGACGTTCACGCGTGACTTCGTACCGGACAAGCAGATCCTGCTGCGAGAGGCGAAGGACACCCCGGCGTGGATGTCATTGGTCGGCTACTCGATCCTCGGTCTGATCGTCGTGGTCTGGATCTCGATCCTGGCATGGGGAGCGGCCCGGATGGATAAGAACGGTCCTGTCGGGCGGCGGACGCCGAGGTTCTTGCAGCGGGTGCTGCATCCGATCGGGTAAGGAAGGACGAGATGTCTTTGAGAGCAGCCTCGCCAGACGCTTCGCGCGCATCCCTCGAAGACGTCTTGTTGGAGCGCGTCAAGAGCCCGGCGGCCACGGCTGCTGCGTTGAAAGCGTCGGTCGCGTTGCAGGCGACCGACGGCGACTCGTGGTCGGTCATGTTCGATCGAGGACGTACCTCGCTCACCTTCGGAGCCGACGAGGCGGCCGATCTACTGGTGTCCGCGGACGAGCAGACACTCGCGGGCATCATCGGGGGCACGGTCTGGGGGATCCAGGCCTTCGTCGACGGGCGCCTGGTCGTGCGAAAGAACCTGGCGCTGTCGTTGCGCTTGGCGGGGCTCTTCGACGACGGCGGGGGCGACTTCCACGATGCGTCCGACGTGGAAGTGGACGGCCTCAGCACCTTCTACATCGCGGCGGGTCGCGGCGAGCCTGTGATCCTCCTGCACGGTCTCGGCGCGACGAACTCCTCGATGCTGACGACCTTCCTCGAACTGTCGAAGGATCATCGGGTGATCGCTCCCGACCTGCCGGGCTTCGGTGATTCCGACAAGCCGGTGCGCTCCTACGACGCGGGGTTCTACGCACGCTGGCTCGTGAGATTCATGGACGGTCTTGGTATCGACCGCGCCCATCTCATCGGGAACTCCATGGGGGGCCGCGTCGCGGTAGAGACCGCGCTGGCCGCACCGCATCGCGTCGAGAAGGTTGCGCTCCTCGCCCCCTCTTCTGCCTTCATCAAGGGGCGACAGTACGAGCAAGTCGTCCGGTTCCTGCGGCCGGAGCTGGCTTGGCTGCCGCTGCGCCTCCCACGCCGGACCGTGGTCGGGTCGATCAAGCGGCTCTTCCAACGACCCGAGCGACTCGCCGAGGCCTGGTACGAATCGGCCGCCGACGAATTCATCCGAGTGTTCTCCTCTGCCCGAGGCCGCATCGCCTTCTTCTCGGCCGCCCGGCAGATCTACCTGGAGAAGCCCTACGGAGAGACGGGGTTCTGGGATCGCTTGCCCGAGTTGGAGCGGCCCGCGCTGTTCATATGGGGCGAGCGCGACTGGCTCGTTCCGGCCAAGTTCGAGCGACACGTCGCGAGATGCTTGCCGGAGGCTTCTTCGATCGTGCTCGACGACTGCGGTCACGTGCCCCAGTACGAGTTGCCGGACGAGACTCACCGGCTGGTGCGCGAGTTCCTCGAGTGACGGTTCCGATCGAGGCCGAACGCAAGGCGCGGATCGCAGGAGCGGCGGCCGATCTCGACCGGCGCGACGAGGAGTTCATCCGCTACCAGCTTCCGGGGATGTGGCTGTTCTCCACGATCTATTTCCGCGCGGAAGTGATGGGTTTCGACCGCGTCCCCGAGGAGGGGCCGGTCCTCTTCGTGGGCAACCACTCCGGCGGGAACATGACCCCCGACAGCATGGTCTTCATGCTTGCTTTCAACACCTACTTCGGCGTGGAGCGACCGGTCTACGCGCTTGCTCACGCGCTCGTGACCTCATGGCCCGTCATCGGCAGGCTCGCCGCCAAGTGGGGGATCATCACCGCGGGTCCGCAGGCGGCGCGGGCCGCTCTCGATCGTGGGGCCTGCGTTCTGGTTTATCCCGGCGGTGACGTCGATGCCCACCGGCCCTGGACCGCGCGCCACGAGATCCGGTTCGATGGGCGTAAGGGGTTCCTTCGACTTGCGAAAGAGACCGGTGCTCCGATCGTTCCGGTCGTCTCGGTCGGAGGCCACGATACGTATCTGCCGCTGACCGACGGACAACGTTTGGCCAAACTGCTGCGGCTCGACAAGCTCGCCCGGCTCAAGGTCCTGCCGATCTCTCTGGCTCTTCCGTGGGGACTCAATGTTGGCGATTTCGGGGGGCACCTGCCGCTCCCGGCCAAGATCCGGATGGAGGTCCTGGATCCGATCGACGTCATGGATCGGTTCGGGGAAGAAGCGGACTCTGACGCCGCTTACGACTACATCACGGCCAGGATGCAGGAGGCGCTCACAGCCCTCGCGGCCGAGCGGCTCGCGCCCCCGCTGTTATGAGGACGCTGCGGCAGCAGGTGGTGATCGAGAGAGATGTCGAGGACGTGTTCGCTCTCGTGTCCGATCCCGATCGCTACCCGGAGTTCTTCAAGGGGCTCACGCGCTGGAGGCTGCTGAGTGAGAGGCCGGGTTTGGACGCGCGCTACCGCGTGCTCATGAAGGTCGGCTCGATCGAGGCCGGCGGGACCGTCAAAGTCGACGAGTGGATCCCACCGGAGCGGATCGGCTGGACCTGGGAGAAGGGCCTCCATCAGTGGGGCCGCTGGGTCCTGTCGAAGGAATCCGGAGGAACCTCTCTGGTCCTGGAGGCCTCGTTCCATCTCAGTGGGGGCCCGGCCGGTCTGTTGGTAGAGCGGCTGGCGGGACGGACCGTGGCGCGCAACCTGCGCGCGAGCTTGCTTGCCGCCCGTCGGCTACTGGAAGACGAGGCGGCCTAGTTCCTTCGGAACATCCCGATGCCGACCGCCAGCGGAAGCACCGTGCGGGGCTCGTACGCGACGCGCCAGAGCCCGCCGTGTGCGGCTCCCTGCGCGAAGAGCTCGAAAGGATGGGCGAGTTCGACGCCCGGCTGCGACGGGGCGATCGGATTGCGTAGATCGTGCACAAGGAGTGCGCTCATCAGGGCGCGGCTCGTAGCAGGTTCGAAAACCTCGACCCCGAACGCGGATGCGCCTCGGAACGCGGCCGCGAGGATCTTGTTCTTGGTGACCGAACGGGTCTTCGTCGCTGGGGCCACGTTGGCCGAGATGAACTGACCTCGCTCCTTGGCCTCTATCGCACGCCAGCGCTGCAGCATCTTCGCTAGCGAGTAGTTGGGCCCCTGCTGCGCCACCAGGCAATCGGATATCCCCCAGGTGGTCCCCGTATCGGATGAGATCGTCGAGTCGTAGTTTCGATGGAACAGCTTGCTTCGGGTCGCGCCGCGAGCAAGCGCAGCGACGGGACTGCGCGGCCTGGCGTGTGACGCGGCCACAACCGTTTGGGGGACCGCGAAGACGTCGGTCGGCGTAGCGAGGTAGGCGATCGAGACATGACTTACCTCCTGTTGGAGCGAGGTGGTCAAGGCATCGAGCGCGGTGGCGAGACGCAGGAAGGTGGAACCATCCGCGTAGACGTAGTTGCCCACCACCATCGGGCCTCCGAAGGCCGCCGCCCAGTTGCGGATCTCCGGCGTCTCGCTGAGCAGGTCGGCTCCGGCAACGCGCGCGATCGAGTCGAGACTCCCGTCATGGCTCCCGCGGACCGGAACGTGGACCGTTCCGCTTCCTTGCTCGGCCGCCTTCAGGATCCGCGCCCACAGATCGGGCCTGGGTAGGTCGACGGCGATCACCTCTGCCCCCCAACGCGTCAGGGACTCGAGCGGCCCCATCTCGGAGCCCGCGCCCATGAGAACGAAGCGGGTCCCGCTAAGATCTAGCCAATCGGGCTCGGAGACCACCGCGGCAACGGCTTGCCGGCATGATTCCTCGATCACGCCGTCGGCCACCCATCGGTCCAGCTGGCGCAGCAACCCGTCCCCCGTGAGATTTCGATCGCCGAGCGGAACCATCAACTCCCGCTCCCGGTTCCCGCTTCCCTTCAGGGTCGTGGTGTCGAACGATCCGTCGGGAAACGTGCCGAAGGCTTCGTTCACCGGAACCTCGGTGTCTCCCCTCCGGAACATCACGCTGCGGTGAGCGCTGTCGAGGCCGTCCTTAGCGATCCGGACGGCATCGGCAGCCGAGCGCGCGCCCACCTCGACCAGAGCTCGAACGGGCCCCAAGTAGCTCTTGCGCCAGTCCTTCTGGTGCTCGATCGTCGCGGCGAGCCCCGGGTCGGGGACCCTGGCCGCGTCCGCGTAAACGGTCTTTCCGACCATCTGCGAGCTGCGCTTACCGTCTAGTTGGCGGAACTGGATCCCGTCGTTCTCTGTCTCGGTCACAAGTGAGCCCCTTTGCTCGGACGCGATCGACGTGGCGTCCAGGTGAGGATAAACACCAAAGGAAAAGGGGCCGGTCCCTTGGGACCGGCCCCGGTAGATCTAGCCTGCAGAGCCTTAGATCCGAGAGGTGCCTGTCGAGCCGTTGAAGTAGCCGTCTCCCTCGAAGACCGCCGTGAACTCCCTGCTGCCCCTAGCGTCCCTCGCGGGGATCTCGAGGACGGCGACGCCGTCGGCGTTGGTCGTAGCGGTCCCGACCGAGCGATCATCGGCGAAGAACTCGATCGTCTTCCCTTCCAGTCCGAAGGCCTCGTCGTCGGCATCGGTCAAGGTCGCGGTGGCAGTGCGATCGTTGCCTTTGCCTTCAACCGACAGGGTCGAATGGGACCCTTCGCGATCGACGACGAAGCTTCCGGTATCGGCGGAGCCGACGTAGAGCTCTTCGTCACCGGAGAACCTCGCGGTCAGCACGTACTGATCCGGTTGCTCGACGACCTTGAAGCTGTGTGCGGCGACACCGTCTGCGTCCGTCGTCGCCGTGAACGAGCGTGTGCCGGTCGGCCCCGTTAGCTCGAACACAATCTCCGCATCGGCTACGGGAGCTCCTGTTTCGGCGTTCGAGAGCTGTGCCGCGATCTCTGCTTCGTCGGTGTGTTGAGCGCCCGCGGCCGAGGTCTCGGTGAAGGACAGCGCGGTGGCCGTCGGACCGGTCGGCTCGACGAAGGGGACCGCGAGCACGGTTGCCAGTGCGTCGACCCTGCCGTAGCCGAAGACCGGGTCGTAACCCGGAGCGCCGAGGTCCTTGGCCCCCTGAAGGACGGCGTCGATCACCGTCCGGGCATTCTCGGCACTTCGCTCCCCGCTCAGCCGTCCGTACGCCAACGCAGCGACCGCGGCAGCATGCGGCGACGCCATAGAGGTGCCGTTTACGGTCTGATATCCGGTGTCGATGCTGCAGGGAGCCGCGTCGTGCTCGCGTGAGTAGGTCGAGAACACGTTTTCTTGGTAGACGTCGCAGAACGCGACGGTCTCGGTGCCCCCGGGCGCCACGACGGATGGACCGAAACTGCCGTCGGTCTGTGGCTTGTTCGGTCCGTTCGAATACCAGGTCCTGACGTCGCGTGGGTCGGTGGCGCCGACGCAGATGACGTCTTTCGCGATCGCCGGATAGTCGCAGATCGGCAGGGTTGTGTCGTTACCGGCTGCCGCCACGATGACGACTCCCGCTTCTTGCGCGTACTGCATCGCGGCACGGATCTCTGGCGGGACCGTGGCGATGTTCGTGTACTCGTATTGGGAGCCCAGCAGACCAGTCCCCGGCACCGGCGCGATGCCGAAGCTGAGCGACATGTTGATCACGTGGGCACCGGCGTCGGCCGCGTTCCTGATCGCGTCGGCGAGGTCGTCGCTTCCGTTGTCGTTCCCATCGCCGTCGTAGTTGGCGTCGTCGCTGAATACGCGGAACGGCATGATGGTGGCGTCGGGCGCGACGCCCATGGTCCCCACTCCGTTGTTCGTGCAAGCGCCGATGATCCCGGCGACGTGGGTCCCGTGTCCGTCGATGTCGTCGGCGGTTCCCTCGCCGGTCGCGGCCGCTCCGGGGGCGATCTCAACCTTGTCGTCACAGCGGAAGTCGGGATGGACTCCTCCGTTGTTCGGCGCCGCGATGTCCAGACCGGAGTCCAACACGGCCACCTTCACGCCGCAGCCGGTTCCGCCCGGCTCCTGCCATGCTGCAGGAGCTTGGATGACGCGCGGCCCCCATTGCTGGGGCTCGAACACGACCGGCGCCTCTCCTCCGAAGTAAGGGTCGTTGGGGATCTCGGGGTACGCGCCGCAGTCGGCGGTCGGAGGCGGAGGCTCGGTGGGATCGTCGGTCGGAGTGGGACTGGCGGTCTCGGTGGGAGTGGGACTGGCTGTCTCGGTGGGAGTCGGCGATGGGCTTGCGCCGGTGGTGACGGAGAACCCGGAGGGGAAGTCGACCGCGTCGTAGAGGATCGTTCCACCTGCGCCGTTTATGAAGTTGGGCCTGATCTGGAGAGAGACGGGGCCCGAGGCGTCGAGGCTGAGGGGCACCGTGCTGGTCTGGTCGGTCGGGTTGGTAAGCATCGTCGAGAAGGTGTGTGTGAATCGCGTGGCATCCGTCGGGTTGAAGCCCTCGATCGCGGCGCTCGGCAGAACTGTTTCAACGCCTTCCTTCCAGACGCTGACCCTCCACGTGACGCCGCCCGTTTGGGCCTCTTCCTCGGGAACCTTCGCCCAGAAATCCACCTTCAGCTCGCGGATCGTCCCGATGACGTCGCCCGTCCAGGTGGGGTCCCACAACTGCGTCGGGTTCACGTTGCCGGCGCCCGGGACGTCGGTCGCGAGCGCCGGTTCGGTGAAGGTCGGGAGCTCCTCGTCGAACGTCGCGGTTCCCGTCGGCTTGTCGGTCGTGTTGGCTCCGGTGCCGCTGTGGAAGTAGTAGGTGGTGGTTGTGGCGGGTGGAGGCGGGGTCGTCTCGGTCGGCTCTGGATCCGGCGTGGCCGTCTCCGTCGGGTCGGGATCGGGTTGGCCGCCACCCAGGATCGCTTGCACCGCGGCCAGCGCGTCGACCAGACCGTGGCCCTTCTCGAACGACGAGCTGTTGTCGGGGTTCGTGGGGTCGGTGTGCGTGCCATAGCCCGAGCCCCAGGAGAACTTGTGCGCCGTGTCCTCCAAGAGGTTCTCGATCCCGGCGGGGGTCAGTGTCGGGTCCGCCTGCACGACCTGAGCAACGATGCCGGCTACATGCGGCGCCGCCATCGACGTCCCACTCATGACGGCGTAGGTGTTCGGCGGGTTCGAGACGAACCCGAGACTGCCGTAGCAAACCGGCAGCGTCCAGCGGCAGGTTGCCGTGATGCTCGTTCCCGGCGCCGACAGGTCGGGCCAGCTCTCCGGCTGATCGGCCTTGCCTCTCGAAGAGGACGAGTTGATGCTGCCGGCACGGGTGCCGGTTCCCCCGTCGTCGTAGTTGGCGACGCAGATGAGGCCGGGTGTTGGGTTGGTGCATTCCGCTGACGTCGTCGCGCTGTTCCCGTTCCCGGCGGAGTTGCCCGCCGCGAACACCACCGTTACGCCCTCGGCGATCAGAGCCTCCTGCAGCTTCCACGTTGCTTTGTGGAAGACACCGTTCTCCGGGTCGTACTTCGCAGGGGAGCTTCCCCACGAGTTGTTCACGACCTTGATGGCGGGCGTGACCTGATCGTGGTTCTCCAAGACCCAGGCGAGTCCGTCGAGACCGTTCTCGACCGCGATGGTCGTTCCGACACTCACCCCGTAGAGCGTGGCTCCCGGGGCGGCTCCGTGGTAGAGACCGCTGGACGCGGTGCCGGTCCCTGCAACGGTCCCCGCGACATGGGTCCCGTGACCGCCGGCAGAGGGATGATCGGTGTCGGCGAGCGGCACCGCAGTCTTGGGGCCGACGCATTCTGTGAATCCGCCGGTCGGTGCGAAGGCGACGAACTGCGGCGTGGTGCATACGATCTTGACGTTGCCCCCCATGCGGCTGGAGAGGTCGGGATGGGTTCCGTCGATCCCCGAGTCGACGACCGCGACGCCGACCCCAGACCCGTCGACCGCGGTCCCGTCGGGAAGCGTGACGTCGCCGTCGAGGACGTTCTGCCCGCGGGTGGCCTTGTGGGAGGTGTTGGTGAACAACCGCGCCCTGCGGTTCGACTCGATCCATTCGACCGCGGGAGAGCGCGCCAGTCGCGTGAACGAAGCCGCCTCGCCGTAGGCGACGAAGACTTTGATGGCCTCATAGAGCGTGCCCGTCTCAAGACCCGCAGCTCTGGCTGCTGCGATCGCGTCTGCCGCTCGCGCTTCCTTCCTCACGTGAACGAGCCCGCTGGTGCGGCCGGTGGCCTTGCGGACCTTCTGTTCGACGAAAGCGGGTTCGTTGTGGGTCGGGGCACCGGCGGCCGGCAGCGGCGCGAGCAAGCTCGCGGTCAGAGCGACGCTGGCGAGAAGGGCGCCGGACGTGAGCCGACGACGGCTGACAGACATAGATCTGGTCCTCTCCGAGAAGGGGTGGGAGATGAGGTTCGTCCCTATGTGCGTTCGCCCCGCTTTGGGCGATTCCTTCCGGCGGGCCGAAAAGGGGACCCCGGGGGGGGCGAGGGGGGCGACTGCGACTGGCCGCCCGGGCCCTACCGGGCCGTCACCGATGGGGGCGGAGGAGCCAGATCAACGATCCCACGACCAGGAGCAGGGTTCCTCCGACCACGGCCTCGCGCGGCAGCGTCACGGCGAGGACGATGCACCCGCATAACCCCGCAACCGCCAGCCAGCGTGGCCATCGCCGCTGGCTGAACGGGAGCGTCCACGAGGAGGCATTCGTCAGGGCGTAATAGATCAGGACGGCGAACGAACTGAATCCGATGGCGCCGCGCAGATCGGCGACCGAGACGATCGCGACCACCAGGCCACCCGCGACCAACTCGGCGTGGTGCGGCGTTCGATAGGTGTGGTGAACCGTGGCGAGGAATCGCGGGAGCTCGCCTCTCCTGGCCATCGCAAGGATCGTCCGGCTGACCCCGGCCAGGAGCGAGAGAAGGACGCCGGCCGAGGCCACCGCGGCACCGGCTCGGACGAGCGGAGCGATCTGACTCCACCGGCCGGCCTCGATGGCTGCCGCGAGAGGAGCCGCCGAGCCGGCCATAGCTTCGGGACCGATGGCCAGCAGCGTGGCGCCCAGGGTGGCGGCGTAAACGACGATCACGACTCCGAGAGCGATCGGTATCGCGCGGGGGATCGTGACCTCCGGCCGGACGACCTCTTCCCCCAGGGTTGCGATCCGGGCGTACCCCGCGAACGCGAAGAAGAGCAGACCAGCCGATTGGAGGACACCGAGAGGACCTCGTGGGACGGCGGCATCCAATCGCTCGGGCGAGGCGGTGCCGCCGGATAAGGCCCCCACGACGACTATTCCGATGATGAGCAGGACGAAGCCGACCAGCCAGCGCGTTACCGCGGCGGTTTTGTGAACACCGCGGTAGTTCACGGCGGTAAGGATCACAACTGCGCCGATCCCGATCGGTCTGGCCAGATCAGGATGCGCGTACGACCCCAACGTCAGCGCCATCGCGGAGAGGCTCGCGATCTTGCCGATGACGAATCCCCACCCCGCGAGGAATCCCCAGTAGGTACCGAGCCGCTCGCGCGCGTAGACATGGGTGCCGCCAGATTCGGGATAGACGGCGGCAAGCTGCGCGGATGACGTGGCGTTCGCGTAGGCCACGAACCCGGCGAGCGCAAGTCCGGCCAATAGGAGAGGGCCGGCTGCATCGGCCGCGGGCCCGGGGGCCGCGAAGATGCCGGCGCCGATCATCGCCCCCAACCCGATCGCTACGGCGTCGGAGAGGGTCAATCGGCGGGCTAGGTGGTCGTCGGGCAGCGCCTACCTCCTACAAAGCCATGCATCGCGTTCTGCGCTTCCTTCAAACGCCTGAGCCGGCACGCCGAGCGTCCGCCGGACCCTTCGGGTCGTCACGTCCCAGACGTTCAACGTCCCCTCCGCGTTCGTCGAGACGACGTAGCTCCCGTCGGGACTCATCGTGCAGCTCTTGCCGGGGAGGCTCGCCAGTTCCGCTCCCGGAGGCCGCATCCCATAGCGTCACGCCGCGGGCCCCCGCTGCGGCGACCACGCTGCCGTCGCGAGTGATAGCGCATGATCGCGCGCAACCAGGGAGCGGAGTCGGAGGCGAGGCGCACGGCGAGCTCGGGGGCCAGGGTCGCCGCGACCTCAGGCCCCTCCCACTGGAGCCGTTTGTCGAGCTGCTGCCACAAGAGATCGGGCCGCACCGAAAGACCGAAAGGTTGTGCGCCTCCAGGCTGAGCGCTCGGTCGAACGCCTCCAGCGTAGCTTTGCTCATACCCGTCTCGTCTTCCGCCTCTCGTGTCGAATGGCACCATGGATGAGATGGGGATCGTCGTCAACCACCCTCACGCTGGTCGAATGGGACGAAGTGTTGCCTCGCCCCCTGGACGATGGATGTAGTGGAGCAGTCTCTATCGCCTGACCGGTGTGCAACGAAGTTGGCTCTGGGCACTGCGCCCGGGCCGGATGCGAAGAG
>Ga0299913_10002400_pt1 | contig 14757 bp, 13 predicted proteins | sample RVTome_9_FD_201360 | JGI IMG/M metagenome (GOLD analysis project Ga0299913, IMG submission 201360) | Soil microbial communities from uranium-contaminated site in the Upper Colorado River Basin, Wyoming, United States - RVT155D38 (version 2) ...
GAGCAGCTCGCCGAGCGTCGTATCGGGCTCGCGGTAGCCGTCGAAGTAGCCCGCCTCGCGATAGGCCAGGAACTGCGCGCGATCGTCGGTCACGAACGGGGCGGCGGCCGCGGCCACCTTCGGCGTGACGTAGGTCGCGAAGTCGACCGCCACGACCAGCGTCGACGGCGCCAGCCAGTCTGGCGTGATGACCGCCGTGCCCTTCTGCAGGCTGGCGACCGTGATCACGACTGCTGCGCCATCGACGGCCGCCTGCGCGCTGTCGGCCGGTTCGACCCACCGGTCCCCGCGCAGCGCGTTGAACTCGTCGGCCAAGGCCGCCGTGCGCTCGGCATGGCGGTCGTGCAACCTGACCGTGGCGTCGGGCAGCAGGCCGGCCAGCAGCTCGAGGTGGCCGCGCGCCTGGACGCCGGCCCCCAGTAGGGCCACGGCGAGCTCGCCACCGCCGTCGGTGCGGCCGAACAGGCGTAGCCCGACGCCGCTGACCGCGGCCGTGCGATGGGCGGTTATCTGTGCCGCGTCCATCAGCCAGGTCGGCAGCCCCGTCTCAGCGTCGTTGAGCACAACCAGGCCGTTGATCGCGGGCAGGCCGAGCCGGCGATTGGACGGGAAGGCGCTGATCCACTTCATGCCGACCAGGTCGCGCCGGCGCAGCCAGGCGGGCATCGCATGCAGCAGTGCCCCGTCGCGCGGATGGACGCCGATCTTGGGCGGCATCTCAGCGTCGCCCTCGGCCAGCCCGCGCATGGCCGCCGCGGCCAGCTCGACGCGCCGGTCGGCCGGCGGCAGGCAGGCGGCGACCTCGGTGCTCGATAGGTAGCGCAGCGGTGGCATTTCCATCGGCCACCATTCTGTGCGCTCGACCGGGCCGCTGGCTACGCTCTCCTGGATGACCGAAACGCAACTCCAACTGAGCCCGCGCGAGCTGCGCCAGAGCCTCGACAACCTCAAGCTCGAGCGCGATGCCATCTCGCTCTACGAGGCACTGGCGGCGATCGAAAAGGACCCCGAGCGGGCGGCGGCGTTCGGCCGGATCGCCGCCAACGAGCGCCGCCACGCTGAGATCTGGGCTACCCGCCTGGCCGAGGCCGGCGCCAAGGTGCCACCGTTCAGCGGCCCGCGGCCGCGCGTTCGGCTGATCATCGCCACGGCCCGCCTCCTGGGCACCAACGCCGTGGCCGACATGGTCCGCGCCCTCGAGGGCGACGAGGAGGAGGCCTACGGACAGCAGCTCACCCCCGAAACGGCGGCCATCGCCGCCGACGAGCGCGAGCACGCCGAGATCTGGCAGCAACTGCAGGAGGGCCGGAGGCCGCGCCGCGAGCCGCGCACGCTGGGCGAGGAGGCGTGGCACCGTGGCGGCCGCTCCGGCACGTTGCGCGCGGCAGTGTTCGGTGCCAACGACGGCCTGGTCAGCAACCTGTCGCTGGTGATGGGCGTCGCCGGCGCGATGGCCGACAACCAGTTCATCGTGCTGGCCGGCATCGCTGGCCTGCTCGCCGGCGCCTTCTCGATGGCTGCCGGCGAGTACATCAGCATGCAGAGCCAGCGCGAACTGTTCGAGCACCAGATCGCCATCGAGCGCGAGGAGATGCGCGTGATGCCCGACGTCGAGCAGGCCGAGCTGGCCCAGATCTACCGCGCCAAGGGCCTGCCGGCAGCCGACGCCGAGCGGATCGCGGCCAACCTGATGGCCGACCCCGAAGTCGCCCTCGACACGAAGGTGCGCGAGGAGCTCGGCCTGGATCCGCAGGAACTCGGCTCATCGTGGGGCGCCGCCTGGTCTTCGTTCATCTCGTTCGCCGTCGGCGCCGTCGTGCCACTGGTGCCGTTCCTCGTCACCGCCGGCCTGCCGGCGCTGCTGGCGGCGCTGGGGCTGTCATTCGCCGCACTCTTCCTCGTCGGTGCGCTGGTCAGCTTTGTCACCGGCCGCGGGCTGCTCTTCTCGGGCCTGCGCCAGGTGGCCATCGGCGCCATCGCCGCCGCCGTGACCTACGGCGTCGGCTCGGTCATCGGGGCCAATGTCGCCCTCTGAGCCGCTGGCCGACCGCCTGCGCGCCGAGGGCCTCGAGCCGTCGGGCTGGGGCAACGGCCCGGCCGACCGCTATGGCAAGCACGCCCACGGTTACGACAAGGTGCTCGTCGCGGCCGCCGGGTCGATCGTCTTCCACCTGCCCGAACTGGGCATGGACGTCGAGCTGCACACCGGTGAGCGGCTCGAGCTGCCCGCTGGCACGCTGCACGGCGCGACGGTCGGCCGGCACGGCGTCAACTGCCTCGAGGCGCACCTTCCGGCCGGCTCGCTCGGGCCTCGACCTCGTCATCGGCGGGAGTGGTAGCGTCGTCGACCTCGAGCGCGGGACCGACCAGGTAGTCGGCGTGCAACTCGAGCACCTCGTCGGCCAGGTCGGCCGGCGCGTAGCCGCCGCGCTGGTTGATCGCGTCGATGATCCACGCTGCCTCGGCCGCCCGCTCCGCTGGCGAAACGTCCTCGCTGCGCCGCGGCAGCCGACCGAAGGCGAACCAGTAGAACGCCGCGCCCAGGACCAGTCCGACGATGAGCGCCCAGGCGATGTACTGCTCGGTCACGCTGCCACTCGGTCCGTCATCGGCGCGAGTATAGGTATCCTGCCCGCGTGCCCGCCCTGATCGACATCCGGCCCGATCCGATCCTGTTCAACCTCGGTCCGCTGGCGGTGGGCTGGTACGGCGTGGCCTATATCGCTGCCCTGGGCGTGATGCTGCTGGTCAGCCAGCGCGAGCTGGCCCGACGCGGGATCTCGCCCGAGCATTTCGTCAACGCCATGATCCTGGTCGGTGCGCTGGCGTTGATCGGTGGCCGGCTCTACCACGTCATCCATGAGTGGCCCCTGTACCGTGACGACCTGCTGCGCGTGGTATTGCCGCCCTACGCCGGGCTGGGCCTTTACGGCGGCATCGCCGGCGCCGCGCTGGGCATCTTGCTGTACGGCCGCTGGAAGCGCCTGCCGATCAGGTTCGGCCTCGACGCCGTCATCCCGGGCACGCTCTTTGCGCAGGGCATAGCGCGCTGGGGCAACTTCTTCAACCAGGAGCTGTACGGGCCGCCGACGGACGCCCCGTGGGGCATCGTCATCGAGTGCGCCAATCGCATCGCGCAGTACCCCTGCACGCTCTACCCCGAAGCGACGACCGGCTTCCATCCGCTGTTCTTCTACGAGTCGGCGCTCAACATCGGCGGCGGGCTGATTGCGTTGTGGCTGTCGCGCCGATATCTCGGGGCCGGCCTGCGTGCCGGCGACCTGGCCGCGTTCTGGGGCATCTGGTATGGCACGACGCGGGCGGTGCTGGAGAGCTTCCGCGAGGGCTGGAACTGGACGCTCGAAGGGCTGCCCACGGCGCAACTGATCGGCATCGCCGTGGCCATCGTTGGCGTCGCCTGGATTGCCTGGAACCACCGACCCGGCCGGCCGGCCGATGAAGCCGGCCAAGCCGACCCCGACCCCCGCCCCGAGGCGGAGACGGCCGGCTGATGGCGCCTGAGCACCGCCGCTAGTCGGCGCTCGCTTCGCCGAGGGCCAGCGCGATCGCCTGCTCGAAGCTCATCCTCCTGCCCTCGCCGCACGCTCGGTCGGCCGCCTCGCTCGGCAGCCGCTCCCCGATCAGCCGGCGCGTCTGGTCGTTGACTGCGGCCAGGTCCGGGCTGACGCTGGCCCCGATCTCCCGATGCAGAGCCTCGGCGGCGCACAGTAGCCGGCCGGCCGTTGTCGTCTCTCCTGCTCGGGCCAGGCCATGCGCGTAGCGGCATAGGTCGTCGACCGACCGGCGCAGGTCGCGTAGCTCGCGGTCTATGCGCAGCGCTTCTCGCCACATGCCGAGCGCCTCGTCGGGGCGGCCCGCCTCCAGGGCGTCGTTGGCCAGCCCGCCCAGTGAGAGGCCCTCCATGCTCCTGTTGCCCAGCTGCCGGGCGCGGGCCAGGTTGTCCTCGTTGAGCGTCCGGGCCGCCTGTCGGTCGCCCAGCTGCTCGCACGCCCAGGCCAGGTTCGCCGTGACGTGCAGGACGTTGTGCTCGTCGCCGAGCCCGTCAAAGGCTTCGCGCGCCCCTTCGAACAGCCGGCGGGCGGTGGCGAAGTCACCCTCCTCGGCCAGCGCATGGCCGACGATGTAGCGCGATCGCGCCTCGCCCCAGGCGTCGCCGATGGCGGCGTGAATGGCCAGGGCTTCTTCGGCCATCGCCCGCGCGCCGACCTGGTTGCCGGTGTTGATCGCAATCAGCGCCGCGCCGTTGAGCGCCTTCGCGCGCGGCCCGGTCGGCCGGCGATCGGCGCGCAGGAGCGCCGCCAGCCGCCGTTCTCCCTCGGCCAGGTGGCCGCGCACGATCCAGAAGCGCTGCAGGGCGCCACCGATGTGCAGCGCGGCCTGGACGTCAGCCGCCTGCTCGAGGTGGTCGAGCGCGGCGCGCAGGTTGTCGTGGTCGCTGCTCAGCCGGTCGAGCCATTGTGGCGAGAACTGCCAGAGGTGGCCTTCGGCCTCTTCCGCCAGGGCCAGGAAGTGGTCGGCATGGCGGCGGCGGACGGCATCGTTCTCAGCTGAGGCGGTCAGCTTCTCGCTGGCGAACTCGCGGATCGTCTCGAGCATCACGTAGCGCTCGCCACGCATTCGAACGAGGCTCTTGTCGACGAGCCCTTCCACGTCGGCCAGCGCCGCGCTGGCCACGTCTTCGGCCGCCTCAAGCGTCCAGCCACCGCGGAACACGGACAGTCGCGCGAACAGGCCGCGCTCGCCATCGGCCAGCAGGTCGTAGCTCCACTCGATCGTCGCGCGCAGTGTCCGCTGCCGTTCGGGCAGGTCGCGTGCACCGCCGCTCAGAAGCGGCAGTCGCTGCTCAAGGCGGGCGAGCAGCGCGGCCGGCGCGAGGACCTTGACGTGGGCCGCCGCCAGCTCGATGGCCAGCGGCAGGTCGTCGAGCCGGGCGCAGATCGAGGCGACTGCGGCGTCGGGCGAGAAGTCGGGCCGCACGGCACGGGCGCGATCGATGAACAGGGCCACGCCCTCCGCTGGGCGCAGCGGTGGCACCGGGTACTCGCGCTCTGCGGCGAGGTGGAGGCGCTCGCGGCTGGTGGCCAGCACGGCCAGGCGCGGGCACGCGGCGAGGAGCGCGCCAACGTCGGTCGCGGCCAGACCGACGTGTTCGAAGTTGTCGAACAGGAGCAGCAACTTCCGATCGCCGATGTGCTCGGCCAGCCCGGCCGCGGCGCCCAGCACGTGGGCCGCTGTCTCGAGGACGAGCGCCGGATCGCGCAACGGCGCCAGCGGCACCCACCACGTGCCGTCCGGATATCGTTCGGCGACCTCCGCCGCGGCCTGGACGGCCAGGCGCGTCTTGCCCGTCCCGCCCGGGCCGGTCAGCGTCACGAGCCGCACCTCCTCGCGCGCGAGCAGAGCGCCGACGGCGGCCAGCTCCTCGTGCCGGCCAAGGAACGGTGTCGGGGGCAGCGGCAGGTTCGTCTGGTACAGCGAGCGTGGCGGCAGGAACTGTCGACGGCCGAGCTGGTACAGGCGCTCGGGCGCCGACAGGTCCTTGAGCCGGTGCTCGCCGAGGTCGGTCAGCCCGGCCGCTTCGACGAGGGCGGCCGTCGATGCCGAAACGAGCACCTGGCCGCCACGGCCGGCAGCCGCGATGCGCGCCGCCCGATGCACGTCCGGCCCGACGTACGCGCCATCGGCGACGAGCGGCGCCCCGGTGTGGATGCCAATCCGGACGCGGATCGGGCCTTCGCCCAGCGCCGCCTGCGCCTCTTCCGCAGCGGCCAGAGCACCTGCGGCGGTCGGGAATGCGGCGAACAGGGCATCGCCCTGCGTGTCGACCTCCACGCCACTGTGGCGCGCCAGGGCGGCGCGCAGGACACGGCGATGGTCGGCCAGGGCGCGCGCGTAGTCGACCTCGCCAAGATCGGCGAGCAGGCGTGTCGAGGCTTCGATATCGGTGAACAAGAAGGTCACGGTGCCGGTTGGCAGCGGCCGCTGCATCTGGGCATGATGCGCCGGTGAGCGCCGCGAGGGAAAGTCGGCCGGTCGGCCTCGTCGGGCGCCCGACAGCCGTGCCAGGCGTCCTCTACCGCACCATCCGCGCCGTCTGCGCCGTCGTCGGCCGCCTGCTCTTCCGCATCGAGGTCAGCGGCCTCGAGCACCTCCCGCGAGCCGCCGACGGGCGCCCCGCCGGCGGCTGGATAGCCTGCGGCCTGCCGCACCGGACCTGGGCCGAGCCCTTTGTGCTGCTGTTCACACTTCCCGCGCGGCCACGGATCGTGATGCTGGGCGAGGGCCCCACGATGTTCGGCTCGCCGTGGCGGGCGCTGCTGGTGCGGCGCGTGGGCGGCGCAATCCCGGTGTGGCCGGGCTCAGGCGCGCGCGGCTACCGCCACGTCGCAGGCGCAGTCGAGCGTGTCATCGGTGCCGGAGCGATCTTCTCGATCTTTCCGGAGGTCGGCCCGCCGTCACGGCCGCCGGCTTTGCGCCGGCTCTCACCTGGCGTCGCCCGCCTCGCCCAGCGGGGGGCCGCGCCCGTCGTCCCGATCATCTTCGGCGGAACCCATGACCTGTACCTGCGGCGACGGATCATCGTGCGCATCCTGCCCGCTACTCCACCGCCGTCGCCCGACGCTGACGCCCGCGCCCTCGACGCCTGGCTGGCCGGGCTGCTGGCCGACGCACAGGCGGCAGCCGACGAAACCCACGCCGCGGCCGACGCGAGCCCGCCGCGACGCAGGTGGTGGCGCTGGCTGCACGGTCCGTTCCCGCGCGCGGGCTGAGCAGTCGAGGCCGTTGCCGCGCCTATACTCGCCGCCGATGGAGTATGCCGAGTCGATCCTCGAGCTGGTCGGCAACACGCCGCTCGTCCGGCTCAGCCGAGTCACGCGCGATCTCGGCGCGCAGGATAGCCAGCCGCTGATCCTGGGCAAGCTCGAGATGCTCAACCCCGGTGGTTCGGTCAAGGACCGCATCGGGCTGCCCATGATCGAGGCCGCCGAGCGCGCCGGCCTGCTCAAGCCGGGCGGCACGATCGTCGAGCCGACCTCGGGCAACACCGGCCATGGCCTGGCCATCGCGGCCGCGTTGAAGGGTTACCGCTGCATCTTCGTCATGGCCGACAAGCAGTCGGTCGAGAAGCAGGCGCTGCTGCGCGCCTACGGCGCTGAGGTCGTGCTCTGCCCGACCAACGTTGCGCCCGAGTCGCCCGAGAGCTACTACTCGGTCGCCCGCCGCCTGGCGCGCGACATTCCCGGCGCGTTCCAGCCCGACCAATACTGGAACATGAACAACCCGGCAGCGCACGAGCGGACGACGGGGCCCGAGATCTGGCGCCAGACGGAGGGCGGGGTCACTCACGTCGTCATCGCCAGCGGGACGGGCGGCACCATCACCGGGGTCGGCCACTACCTGAAGGCGCAGAACCCGGCCATCCAGATGATCGGCGCCGATCCGGAGGGCAGCGTGCTGTCGGGCGACACCGCGCGGCCCTACCTCACGGAGGGCATCGGCGAGGACTTCTTCCCGGGCACTTACGACCCGGCCGTGGTCGATCGCTGGGTGCGCGTGTCCGACAGGAACGCCTTCGCCATGGCCCGCCGCATCACGCGCGAGGAGGGCATCCTTGCCGGCGAGTCGTCGGGCACGGCGCTCGTCGCGACGCTGACGGTCGCGCGCGAGCTGATGGCTACCGATCCGGCCGCCGCGCAGGAGGCGGTGATGGTCGTGATCATCCCCGACGGCGGGCGCAACTACCTCTCCAAGCTGTACAACGACGAGTGGATGCGCCAGCACGGCCTGCTCGGCTTCGAGCCGGGCCGGGCCAGCGTGGCGACCCTGCTCGCCGCCAACGGGCATGGTGACGGTGAGCGGCCGCCGGTGGTGCTTGCACGCACGGCTGAATCGGTCGCCAGCGCGATCGAGACGATGGAGCGCTACGGCATCAGCCAGATGCCGGTCAGCGAGCGGCAGGATGACTCGATCGAGGGCATCGTCGGTTCGATCAGCGAGCGCAGCCTGCTCGAGCGCGCCTATCGCGACCCGGGTGTCGTCGGGCGCACCGTGGGCGAGGTCATGGAGCGCCCGTTACCCACGATCGAGGACACGGCCAGCCTCGAACAGGCCTTCGACATGCTGGCCAAAGCGACTCCCGCCCTCGTGGCCGTCGCGGACGGGCGCCCGGCAGGCGTCGTGACAAAGCTCGACCTGCTCGAGTTCCTGGCCCACCGTGGAGCGCGGCAAGCCTGACCGCGGCGTGTCGCGAGCGGTCTCCGGCGACGGGCGCAGCTAGACCTCGCCGGACAGGGCCAGGGCAGCCTCGAGTTCGAGCCGCCCGCCTGCGAATCCCTCGACCGCCGGCTGGTGGGCAGCGACGATGTCGAGATTGCGGTCCATCAGCCGCTCGAAGAGCGCCGTGGTCAGCTCGCCGGCACCGACGTCGATGCTGGCCTTGTACCGCAGGTTGCCGGTCTCGAAGTCGAGCTCCCAGTTGCCCACCGGCAGGCCCTGGTTGAGGCGCACGAGCAGCACCGCCGCCGCATCCCGCCGGTCGGCTGGAACGATGGCCGCGAGAACCGAGTAGAGCAGCAGCAGGCCGGGCTGCTCGTCGACGATCGCGTAGCACTCCCACGCGCCGTGCTCGCTGCGCACCTTCCAGCCGATGGCCGCTCGGTGCGGGATCTGGCGGTACTCCCAGCCGCGCTGGTCGAGTGCGGCCCGAACGACGGCCAACATGTCGCTGCCCATCGAGATCGCGGCGTCGGAGGGATCGGCCGGGCCGGCGCTGAAGATGTCGTCGTCGGCCGTCCAGGCGGTGCGGTAGCCGATGCGCAGCTCGGCATCGAGGCCGACCGGCTGCTCTGCGTCGGCCGTCACCCGCCGGGCGTACCACGACTCGGTGTCGAGCAGCACCGAGTTGCCCTCGGCCGAGAGGTCGGCCAGGCGATTGCCGGCGGCACCCGGATGCTGGGCGAAGGCGAACAGCTGCGGCACGAGCATCGATTTGAGATGCAGCTCGATGCGCACGGCCGCCGGCGGGTCGAAGGTTGCCGAGCCAGGTCCACGGACCTCGGGCAGCAGGTGGAAGAGATGGCCCAGGTCGACCCGCTCGTAACCGGCGCGGTCGACCTCGATGACCGACTCGGCATTGACCGACCCGTCGTCGGCAGTCAGGTACGAGAAGCTGACGAGCGTGGCCGGCAGCGCCTCGCCGGCGGGTGGCCGGAGGCGGATGGGGCGGTCGATCTCAGCCTGCTGGATCTGGCCCATGCCCGCCGAGCATAGCCCGCTAGAGCCAGGGCAGGCGGACCGGCACCATCACGTTGAGCAGCAGTCCCAGCGTCAGCAGGCCGCCGGCCAGCCGCGTGTGCCGGAAGGCGAAGCCGACGAACCACAGCGGCCAGCCGCGGCGCGGGTACCACGGCGGCGGTACGTCGGGTTTGGGCCGGTTGTGGAAGCGCAGCGCACGCAGCAGCTCGGGCACGGCCAGGCCGGCCAGCAGCACCCACGGCCCGACCCAGGCAGCAAGGACGGCCAGCACGAGCAGCGGGTAGAACATGACCATCAGCGCCTGGTTGGTTCGCCGCGCGATTGACTCGCCCAGGATGACCGGCAGTGTGCGAATACCGAGCGCGGCGTCGGGCACAATCTTGTCGATGTGCTTGCCGAACAGCACGGCCGTGACCAGCAGGGCGTAGGGCATCGACATCACCAGCACCCACAACGGCACCTCGCCGGTTGCGACGAGGTATGTCCCGCCGATCATCAGCGGCCCCCACGTCAGGAAGACGTCGAGCTCGCCCAGGCCGCGGCGCTTGAGGCTGAATGGCGGCGCGACGTAGAAGACGGACAGGAACAGGCCGGCCAGGGCGAAGGCGATGACCAGCGGGCCATGCCACCAGGCGAGCACGAGCATGATCAGGCCGTCGACGAGCGTGAGCAGGAGGATCGCGTTGCGCAGCGTCGCCTTGGTCACCCAGCCGGCGAGCACCGGATGGGGCGCGTACAGCGCGCGGACGTAGCCCTCGGTGTCGACGCCACCGGTCATGTCGAAGTAGTCGTTGATCAGATTGTTGGCGGCATGGGCAAGGACGATGCCGACGATGGCCAGTCCGACCGACAGCCAGTCGAGGGCCAGCGCACCGGCGCCGCGGCCGGCGGTCTCCGCCGCCAGCAGCGCACCGATCGTGCCCGACCAGAGCGTCATCGGGAACACCGCCGCGCGGGTCATGACCAGCCACTTGCCGATCGTGTCGAGCGGCAGCTGGGCCGGCGGATTGGCCGTCTGCATGATCTCCGCCCAGGCGCGCAGGCGGTCGCGCAGGGTGGGCGGCGCGGCCGGTCGGTCGGCGGCAGGATTGGAAGCGGCGGTCGACATCAGGTCAGCCTCGATCCCAATTCGGCTACGCCGGTCGATCGGCGCGCCGGCCAGCCAATCGTGCCCGATCGACGGCCGAGCGGAGCAGCGCGATGGTCGAGTCGCGGTTGACGACGGCGATGCCAAGGATGACCAGCGCCGTGCCCAGCAGCAGGCCGGTGTGGATCGGTTCGGCCAGCACCAGCCAGCCGAGGGCAATGCCCCACACCGGCAGCGTGTAGGCGACGAGGGAGACGCGCGTCGGGCCCCAGCGTCCGAGCAGCCGGTAGAAGAGCAGGTAGGCCATGCCCGAGCCGAACAGGCCCAGCCAGACGACGGCGACGATGGCCTCGATGGGCAGGCCGAGGAGCTCTCCGAGCGGGTCCTCGAAGGCCAGCGCCGCGGCGGCCGACATGACCATCGCGAAGAACACCTGGCAGACGGCCGGGATCATCGGCCGCAGGCCGTGCACGAACCGCCGTGCATACACCCCGCCCAGCGCGTATGACATCGCCGCCCCGAGTAGCGCCGCCTGCGGCGTCAGGTCGGCTCGACCGAGCGCGGCCAGGTCGAAGCCGACCAGGATGGCCACGCCGATCATGCCGATCGTCACGCCGACCACCTTCGGCGCCGTAATCCGTTCGTCGGGCAGCATCAACGCCGCGATCGGGATGACGAACAGCGGCACAGGCGCGGTGAGCGTCGCCGCCAGCGCCGACTCGACGTGTTGCTCGGCCCACGTGATCAGGAAGAAGGGCAGCGCGACGGCAAAGAAGCCCAGCACGATCAGGTGTCCGTACGTCCGGCTCGACCGCGGCAGCGGCTCTCGCGCCGCCCCGACGACGGCGGCCAGCAACAGGAAGCCGATCAGCAGCCGCAGCGACACCAGCGTGAACGGCTCCATGCCCGCGTCGACGCCGATCTTGATGAACAGGTAGCTGCTGCCCCAGAAGAAGCCGAGCAGGATGAACAGCAACCAGTCGAAGCGCGAGCCGGAATAAGCCATGGCGGACACAACCCGCAGAGTCTCTCATCGGTTGCGTTTACGCGAGTCGGGTCCGCAAGCGTTGGGACCATCGGCGCAACTCCGCGGCGGGCGGCGTGGCGTACAATCGGCCTCCGACGAACTGCGTAAGCCGACTCCGCCCAACGGGCGGTACGCGCGGCCGGTCCGCCAGACGCTGAGTGCAGCCCGCACCGCGCCAAGCAGGAGGTACCGAGCCCGTGGCGACGACCGTCGACCGTCCGCCCCAACTCCTCGGTCGCAAGACGCATGCCAACCTGTCGGTGGCAGCGCTGTACGAGAAGGCGATCGAGCGAGGTGAGGGCGTGCTCGCCGCCGCCGGGCCGCTGGTCGTCCGCACCGGCGAACACACCGGGCGATCACCGAAGGACAAGTTCATTGTCGACGAGCCGTCGAGTCACGACGGCGTGTGGTGGGGCGGCTTCAACCAGCCCATCAGCGAGGGTCGCTACGACGCCCTCCGGCAGCGCTTCGTCGACCACATGAACGGGCGTGAGGTGTTCGTCCAGGACTGCTTCGTCGGTGCCGACCCGCGCTTTCGGCGCTCGGTGCGTGCCTACACCGAGAGCGCCTGGGCGAGCATCTTCTGCGACAACCTGTTCATCCGCCCCGAGCAGGTCGACCTGGTCGGCTTCAGGCCCAACTTCACCATCATCGACGCGCCTTCCTTCAGGGCCGACTCCGAGCGCGACGGAACGCGCAGCCAGACGGTCATCCTGGTCCACCTGGCACGCCAGGAGATCCTGATCGGCGGCACGCAGTACGCCGGCGAGATGAAGAAGGGCGCTTTCGGGATCATGAACTACCGCCTGCCCGAGGAAGGCGTGCTGCCCATGCACTCGTCGGTCAACGTCGGCGCGAGCGGCGACGTGGCGATCTTCTTCGGCCTCTCAGGCACGGGCAAGACGACGCTGTCGGCTGATCCTGAGCGCGTGCTGATCGGCGACGACGAGCACGGCTGGAGCGACGAGGGCGTGTTCAACTTCGAGGGCGGCTGCTACGCCAAGACGATTCGCCTGTCGCACATCTACGAGCCCGACATCTACTCGACCACCCGACGCTTCGGGACGATCCTCGAGAACGTCGTCATCGACCCCCGGACGCGCGAGCTCGACCTCGACTCGGAGGCGGTGACGGAGAACACTCGCGGCGCCTTCCCGCTGCACTTCATCTCCAACTCCTCCGACGTGGGCATCGCCGGCCATCCGTCGACGGTGATCTTCCTGACCGCCGACGCGTTCGGTGTCCTGCCCCCGATCTCGCGCCTGACGCGCGACCAGGCGATGTACCACTTCATCAGCGGCTATACGGCCAAGCTGGCCGGCACCGAGGTCGGCGTGAAGGAACCGACGGCGACCTTCTCGACCTGCTTCGGCGCCCCGTTCATGCCGCGCCACCCTGGCGTCTACGCGCGCATGCTCGGTGAGCGGCTCGATCGCCACGGCGTGCCGGTCTGGCTGGTCAACACCGGTTGGACCGGCGGCCCGTACGGCACCGGCGATCGGATGAACATCACCTGGACGCGCCAGATGGTCCGTGCGGCGCTGAACGGCGCGCTCGAGGGCGTGCCGACGCGGACTGATCCGGTCTTCGGCGTCGAGGTCCCCACCCATTGCCCCGACGTGCCAGCAGACGTGCTCTGGCCGCGCGAGACGTGGAACGATCGCGCGGCCTATGACCGGACGGCGCGCCGCCTGGCCGACATGTTCATCGCCAACTTCGGCCAGTTCGAGGACGGCGTCAGCGAAGAGATCCGCGCCGCCGGACCCCGGCCGCGGTAAGCCAGATGTCGGACACAGACCGTCTCAGGTCGCGCTGGATCAGCGTCACAGCCGCGGGCGAGGCGACGATCGCGCCTGACGTGGCGGTGGCTTCCTTCGCCGTCAGTGGCAATGGGACGGACCTCGGCCCGTTGCGCAACGACGTGAACAGCCGCTCATCGGCCGTGCTGGCCGCCGTCCGCGCGCTGGGCGTGGCGGAGGCGGACATCGACGCGCCCGACGTGAGTATTCAGCCCCAGTATGACTACCGCCGCGGCCAGCGACTGACCGGCTACCGCGTGTCGCGCGGCATGACGGTCAAGGTGCGCAACCTCGACGGGTTGAGTGAGGTACTAGATGGCTTGGTGCGGGCCGGCGCCAACGAGGTGCAGGGAGCGCAGATGATGGCGTCGGACCCGTCGGTCGCGGAGCACGCCGCGCTGGCAGCCGCCGTCCGGTCGGCGCGGGCCAAGGCCCAGGCATTGGCCGAGGCGGCCGGCGTGGGCATCGGCGGCGTGGCACGCATCGAGGAGGAAGGCGGCTGGGACGGCCCACCGCAGCCGATGTTCCGCATGGCGGCGGCAGCCGAGTCGGCCGACGCGCCGACCGAAGTCATGCGTGGCGACCTGACGGTCAAGCGCCAGATCAGGGCCTGGTTCGAGCTCGATTAGAGCGGCGCTAGCCGGCGGCCTTGGCCAGGACCGCCCTCATCTCCATCGCGTCAAAGGCGCGCATCGTAGTCGTTTCCACGTTGCCCAGGACGCCGAGCTTGAGCAGGAAAGCCATCGCGGTCGTGTCGTCAGGTGCCTCCAACACCGCCACGAAGTCCTGCTTACCGAGCGTCCACCAGATGCCGACCAGACGCCCGCCCATGCCCTCCAGCATGGCCGCCGCCTTCTCCGAGCGATCGACCGTCTCGCGGTGGAGCTTGACGCCCTCCGGTGTCCACCGGCCCAGCATCACGAAGTGAGCCACCAAGCACCTCCTCCACGGTTTGTCTGTCTGCTGCCCGCAGAGGAGTCTACTTCGCCCGTCTAGGCCAGCGGCTCGAATCGGGCCGTGAAGTGGCGCAGCGTCGGTGGCTCCTCGACGATGCGGTAGCCGGGCAGCTCTGCCGATCGCTCGGCGACCCAGCGCACGACCTCAATCACATAGTCGACGTGCGACTGAGTGTAGGTCCGGCGCGGGATGGCCAGCCGGACGAGGTCCATCGCCGCCGGCGACTCCGAGCCGTCGGGATGACGCCCGAACATGACCGTGCCGATCTCGACGCCGCGGATGCCGCCGGCGCTATAGAGCGCCACGGCCAGCGAGTGGCCCGGGTACTGCAGTGGCGGGATGTGCGGCAGCAGCGCCCGCGCGTCGAGGTAGACGGCATGGCCGCCGATCGGCAGGATGACCGGCACGCCCGCCGCCGCCAGCGCCTCGCCGAGGTAGGCGGTCGACGTGATCCGGTAGCGCAGGTAGTCCTCGTCGACGACCTCACGCAGGCCCTGCGCGATCGCCTCGAGATCGCGCCCGGCCAGGCCGCCGTAGGTCGGGAAGCCCTCGGTCAGGATGAGCAGGTTGCGGCATGCCTCGGCCAGTGCGTCGTCGTTCATGGCCAGCCA
>Ga0299913_10002401_pt1 | contig 14755 bp, 10 predicted proteins | sample RVTome_9_FD_201360 | JGI IMG/M metagenome (GOLD analysis project Ga0299913, IMG submission 201360) | Soil microbial communities from uranium-contaminated site in the Upper Colorado River Basin, Wyoming, United States - RVT155D38 (version 2) ...
GCCACGACCGAAAACCGTAATCTCGGTCGCGCCGCTTTCACGGCGCAACACGCCAAGCGCGAAAATGAGTTCACGGCCGTCGATGTCCCGGACGCGTTCGGCAATCTGGATGGTGGTGTTCAGGTGATCCCGCATCTGCATGCCGAGCGACGCCTGGCTGAGCGCGAGAGCATCGTCCAGGCCGGCCTCGACTTCGACGTTGAACCACGTGTCGATTCCGCGGTTGATGAACTGCATCGCAAAATAGAACACGATCAGGAGCGGCAGCACGGCAAGGCCGACGAACATCGCAACCATGCGGGCTTTCAGCTTTATGCCAGGGACATGCGCGCGGTAGTCGCGCACCAGCCGCGCGAGGTTGCCGACGAGCAATGCGAGAAGAGCCAGGACCCCCGCGATGTTCACGAGCAGGATCAGGTTCTGCAGCTCGTCGAACTCGCCTGCGTCCTGCGCCGTACGGCTAAGGAGATAGAAAGCAAACAGCGCCAGCGCGACGCCGGTGGCGCCGAGGGCTCCGTAAAAGACGCGCTTTATCGTTCGAGCGGCCATTCGAACCACTCACTCTTGAGTTGCCACTGATCACGCCAGAAGAACAGGAGCCTGAGCGGCGCGGGGTACTGTTGCGTACTCAGCAGCGCCTGCAGGCGCATCCGGTAACTCGCATCGGGCACGAGGATCGACTCGTCGACGACCGGCAGATCCTGAATTCGCCCCAGGTTGTTCAGGGCGGCATAAAGCGTGGCAAACGAGTCCTGATCGCCGCTGTTCAGGTTTCTCACGATGTAACGCTGGCTGAGGGGTTTGTACTCGAGTGCGTAGCGCAACGTCAGCGCGGCGTCCGTGGCGTCGAGCATGAAGCGGCGTTCGCGTATCATCTCGAGCTTCAGTTCGATCGTGAGCGGGACGCCGCTGTCCAGAGCGGCCAGGGCCTCGTCGCTCAGCACCAGCTGCAGGCGCGCCTCGAGTTCGATTACGTCATCGACCACGGCCGTCGAGGCAGAGCGGACGTCGAAGTAGCCCTCGCGGCCGGGCCGGTCCTCGGCGCGTACCCCGAGCACCAACGGCAACGCTGTCAGGAGCCCGAGCGCGAGCGCCGCGATATTGGCTTTTCGAAGTCCGCTCATCTTTAGGTCCGGCAGGTTTTGTCGAGGCACGCAAAATAGAATCCGTCGAGGTCCTGCTCGCCCGGCAGGATCTGAAAGCCGCGCGCCTTGCGTCGCATTAAATCGCGGATGTTGTAATCTGGCAACAGCTGTTCCTCGACCGCGGCCGGGTTGCGGCTCATAAAGCGGGCCACCACCTCGTCGTTCTCGGCCGCGAGCACCGAACAGGTCACGTACAGAAAGCGGCCCCCGGGGGCCAGCAGCGGCCACAGGGCCGACAGCAGATCCGTTTGCTTTCGGGCACTGCTCTCGATATCGGCGTCACGCCGCAGGATCTTTATGTCGGGGTGGCGGCGTATCACCCCTGTTCCGCTGCACGGTGCGTCGAGCAGAATACGATCGAACAACCGGCCATCCCACCACTCTCCCGGAGTAGATGCATCAGCCGCCCTTAATGTTGCATTGAGACCCAGGCGTTTCAGGTTTTCCCCCACAAAGGCAAGCCGCCGCTGGTCGACGTCCACCGCAGTCAGAGTGGCCGGAGGTCCTGCCAGTTCCAGCAGATGCGCAGCCTTGCCGCCCGGCGCGGCGCAGGCATCGAGAATATTGACTCCTCCGTTCGCGAGCAGCCACGGTGCCGCAAGCTGCGCCGCCGCGTCCTGTACAGACACCAGGCCGTCGCCGAAACCCGGCAGTTCCGTCACCGGGCGGGGTCTTTCGAGCCGGATAGCCTCTCCGACTCCCTGCAGTGTGGTGGCTTCCGGAGGCTCCGCAACGTTGCCATCGTGCTTCGCTTCCGGGGCCCGCAATTGCGAAAGGTATTCGTCGGTGCTTACCTTCTGCCGGTTTACTCGCAGCCACATCGGGGCACGGGCGTTGTTTGCGTCGAGGATCTGCTGCCATTCCTCCGGCCAATCCTGTTTCAGGCGACCGATCAGCCAGGCAGGGTGGTTGAAACGCGCCTCCTCCGAGGACGGCCCGGAGTCTGCCAGGCGCTTGCGGCGAAAGTTTCGCAGGACGGCATTGACCAGCGGCGCATAGTTGGGCCGGCGCAGGCGTCGCGCCGCCTCGACGGTCAGTGACACCGCCGCATGATCGGGGATGCGGCTTTCGGCAAGCTGAAACAGGCCGACGGCAATCAGCGATTCGATGATGCTGTCCGCCGGGCGCACGGGCTTGTCGAGCAACAGAGCGCTGAACTCACGGAGGCGCCAGTGATTGCGCAGCGCCCCGTAACAGAGCATTCGGAGCAACGGCCGTTCGTTCGCATGCACACGCGGGTCGACGTCCGACAGGGCATCGTCGAGAGACCGCCCTCGGGAGACAACCGCATCGATTGCCCGTGCGGCCTCCGCCCGGACCGCGGCGCCCGTGCTGGCGGCGCTCATACGGGGATTAGCGTTCCGGGCGCTGTATTCCGGCCGGCAAACTGCGACGCGGTTACGCGTCCCCTGCCCGGTCGCTGCAGTTCGAGGAGGCGAATGATGCCTTGCCCGCAGGCGACCTCGATACCGTGGCGGCCGCTCGCCGTGATGGTGCCGGCAGGCGCCGGGCCCGAGCCGCAGGCTGCGACTGATTCGGCGGCCCAGCATTTCACCCGTTCACCGTCGAGCATGAACCACGCGCCGGGTGCCGGGTTATATGCCCTTACCACCCGTTCGAGCCGTGACGCAGGCAGGCGAAAATCCAGGCGGGCTGCCCCCCTGTCGATTTTTCCCGCGAAGGTTGCCAGGCGGTCGTCCTGCGGCAGCGCCTTCATGCAGCCTTCCAGAATCGCCGGGAGGTGTTCGACAAGGAGCAGCCCGCCGAGCACCGCGAGCCGGTCTTGGAGCGAACCGGCGGTCTCTTCCGCGTGGATTGCCAGCGGCTGCTGTACGTATACCGGCCCGGTATCCATACCTTCTTCCATGTGCATCAGGCTGATGCCGGTCTCGCTGTCCCCGTTCAGAATGGCGGCCTGAACGGGCGCCGCACCGCGCCATCGGGGTAGCAGCGAGGCGTGAACATTGATGCAGCCACGGGCCGGCACTGCGAGGATCTCCGGCGGGAAAAGCAGTCCGTACGCAGCGACTGCAATAGCTCCGGGCTCGAGGCCGCGGAGTTCGGCGACCAGCGAAGGCTGCGTCAGGGTTGCGGGCTGGCTGACCGGAATGCCGTGCTCGGTTGCGTAACGCTTGACCGGACTTTGCCTGAGCTTCCTGCCGCGTCCCGCGGGCCGGTCCGGCTGGGTCAGCACGAGAATCGGCCTCATACCCGCCTCCACCAGCGCGCGAAGCACTGCCTGCGCGAATCCGGGCGTGCCGGCAAAGACCAGGTTGTCAGACATCTTTCTGGAACGCGGTGCTTTGGCTTCGCTGCTTCAGCTTCCGGCGAGCTCAGGGGTAGCCTGCTGCCTGCGCTCCTTGATGAGGCGTTTGCGAATGCGCTGCCGTTTCGCCTCGGACAGATAATCGACGAACAACCTGCCATTCAGGTGATCGATTTCATGCTGCACGCAGACTGCGAGCAGCCCTTCGAATTCACGCTCGACCGGCATGCCCTCGCGATCGAGATAGCGCACTTTTATATGGTCTGCGCGCTCGACTTCCTCGTAGTAACCCGGCACCGACAGGCAGCCCTCTTCCGTTATGGCTACACCGGCTTTTTCAAGAATCTCCGGGTTGACCAGGACGTGCGGCTCGTTCTTTTCCGTCGATACGTCCGCCACCAGCAGGCGCTGATGCACATCGACCTGGGTCGCCGCGAGACCGATACCGGGAGCTTCATACATGGTTTCGAACATGTCGTCCATGAGGCGCCGCAGTTCATCGTCCACCCGGACGACCGGGCGAGCCTTTTTCCGCAGCCGCGGATCGGGAAACTCCAGAATGGGCAGTATTGCCATAATAGTCGTACTAAAACTCGCGTGAATTGCTATAAAATCAAGCTAAATTTTTGACTTTAAAGAATAAGATAACAGACAATGCCGCCTGCATCAGGAGCTTGAAAACCGGCTCCCGAGCGGAATTGTGACGCGTTTGGCAGCCCGGGCGGCCTCAAGGCTACATATTACAACAATGCCCGCCTGCCGGCAGGCCGACCACTTTGACGGAGCAACCGCCAATTATGTTCCCAGGAAAAAACTGCTTAACTTTCAGTCGCCGACTGACCGTTATCGCGCTGGCCATGCCGTTGGCTGCATGCTCCTTGAACCCCTTCGCGGACGACAACGACCGATCGGCACGACCGGCGGCGTCGGTGACGCGTTCGGCCGGCACGGCGACCGAAGCGTCGTCAATCGATCCCGGCGCTTCTTCGCGCTCCACGGCAGAGGCTACATACCGGCCGCAGGTCGTCGAACAGACCGGCACCCGGGTTCCGCTTGCGGAAGGCCACCCGGATGAGTATGTCGTCCAGGTGGGGGACACCCTGTGGGATATCGCCTCCACGTTCCTTCGCGATCCCTGGTATTGGCCCGAGATCTGGCACGTCAACCCCGAGATCGCAAATCCGCACCTGATTTACCCGGGCGACGTGCTGGCCCTGGTGACCATCGACGGGGAGACCAGGATCATGGCCGTGCGCGGCTCGTCTTACCGGCTTTCGCCGCAGGCGCGGATTACGCCGCTGGACGAATCCGTGCGCAGCATTCCCTACGAGCAGATTGCTGCATTTCTCTCGAAGGGGCTGGTGCTCGAGAAGAACCAGATCGAACAGCTGCCCTATATTCTGGCGGTACGCGAGAATCACCTGATTGCGGCGGCCGGCAACGACGTCTACGTGCGCGGCGGCGAACCGGCGCCACCCGGCACACGTTACAGCCTGGTGCACGTCGGCGACGAGCTGATCGACCCGGATGACAACAAGGTCGTCGGGTACCAGGGCATCTACGTCGGCGAAGGCGCGCTGTCGCGCGGCGGCGATCCCGCGACGGTCGCCCTGACGGTCACCAACCGCGAGGCTCTGCGTGGCGACCGGCTGCTGCCGGAAACGGTGGACATCCCGCTCAATTTCTTTCCGAAGGCGCCAGATAGCGAGATCGACGGGCGGATCATTTCGGTGGTAGATGGTTTATATCTGATCGGCCAGTACCAGACCGTGGTTCTGAATCGCGGCGCTCGCGACGGGCTCGCCCCCGGGGACGTGCTGACCGTTTTCCAGGAAGGTGAAGTAGTCAAAGACCGTTTCGCGGGCGGCTCGATGTTTCGCGGCGATAAAGTAAAGCTGCCGGATGAAGAAGCCGGTACAGTCATGGTATTTAAAGTATATGACCGGATTGGCTACGGACTTGTCATGCATGCGACGAGCGACATCCACGTGCTCGACGCGGTACGCAACCCACGCTGAACCGAACGGATCCGGGGCCGGCGTCCACGAACGGAGGCCGGCCCTTTTTTATTTTCCGCAACACGTGCTGTGCCGGTTTCGAGGCGCCGTGCGATGACTGATTCCGACAGGGCGTGGTTCGTGCTCGCGAAAGCGCGTGTCGATGCGGCGTCGTTGAGAACGCTGCTGGAACGCTACGGCAGTGCCGAACAGGTTACCGCACTGGGCGGCCGTGAACTAAAGGCTTCCGGCCTGAGCGATGCCGCCCGGAAAGCCATCTCGAGTCCCGACGAGAAGGCAATAGCGAAGGACCTCGAGTGGCTTTCAGGCAGTGACAATTACGTCGTCCATCCTGAGTCTGAGTTCTGGCCGGAACTTTTTCGTGCGCTTGCCGATCCCCCCACGCTGCTGTACCTGCGAGGTAAACCTGAAACCCTTCATTGGCCGGCGCTGGCGATCGTCGGCAGCCGGAACCCGACGCGCGGCGGAGTGCTTAACGCGTACGAGTTTGCCAGGCATCTGGCAGCCTCGGGTTTTTGCATCGTAAGCGGGCTCGCGCAGGGAATCGATACCGCGGCACACAAGGGCGCGCTGGATGCGAATGCGAGAACCGTGGCCGTGCTCGGGCACGGCATCGACAGGGTGTATCCGGCCGCGAACCATGAACTCGCGCATCGCATCGCCGCGGAGGGCGCGCTCATCTCCGAGTATCCACTTGGCACGCACCCGCGAAGGGAGCATTTCCCCGAACGCAACAGGCTTATCAGCGGCGTATCCCTGGGCACGCTGGTGGTGGAAGCAGCGAAACGCAGCGGCTCGCTGATCACTGCGAGGCTGGCTGCCGAGCAAGGGCGTGAAGTCTTTGCAATTCCGGGCTCGATACATAATGCAATGTCGCGCGGCTGCCATCAGCTCATCCGCCAGGGCGCAAAGCTCGTCGAAAGCGCGGACGACATTGTCGGCGAACTCGGGCCACTGGTAGCACATCTTATGCAAAATTCGGCGAAGCGTTCGGAGCCGGCGATGCGGGCGGCGACTCTTCCACGACACGATGTGGAATACGAGAAATTGCTTGCGGCGCTCGGCCACGACCCTGCAACGGTCGACGAGCTTGCAGACCAATCCGGTTTGACGATCGGCCAGGTTTCCTCCATGCTTCTTATCCTGGAGCTTGAGGGCCAGATCGAAGCTCTGAACAGCGGCCAGTACGCCAGAATAGGGAGTAGCTCCAGGCATGAAAGAGAACGTGCTCGACGTGCTGATGTATCTTTTTGAGACATACATCGACGCCGAAGAAGAGCCTGAACCGGATCAGAACGAACTTCGGGCCGAACTCTCCAGGGCCGGGTTCGCAGACAGTGAAATCGATCGCGCCCTGGACTGGCTCGACGGCCTCGCCGAAAATCAGGACGGCCTCACTTACAGTCCCCAGCTCGGCCACGGCACCCGGATCTACAACGAAATGGAACATGAGCGGCTGGATGTCGGCTGCCGTGGCTTCATCACCTATCTCGAGCAGATCGGCATTCTGTCGCCGCCCCAGCGTGAGATTCTCATAGACCGGCTGCTCGCGCTCGAGACGCCGGATATCGACGTCGAACAGATCAAATGGGTCGTGCTGATGGTCCTGTTCAGCCAGCCGGGCCAGGAACTCGCCTACGCCCGCATGGAAGATTTGGTGTTCGACGAGTGTGGTGGCGCGCTGCATTGAGCATCGCGCCGCATTACGCACGCCTGCATTGATCGCGCCTTGTCGCCCGCAATGGCGGGCTCCTGCAGGTCGTCATCGAGTGGCCTGGCTGGACTGTAGAAGCTTGCCATTGCGGGCGACCGATTGCGCGACAGGGCGTCTTTTTCGGCGGTCTCGGCCCCTCGGAAATCTTTTTCATTGAGCCTGCAGCGCCTGCAGTTTACGGCATTTGTCGCAAATAGCCGGTCGGACGCGCCTTGACAGCCTGCCGGCAAGCATGTAATTCAACCGCCCCACGGTCCGCCGTTCAATCATGCGGACGCTGTCAGTTGCCCGGGATACGCTGGAAGAATGTCCAAAAACCTTGTCATTGTCGAATCGCCGGCGAAGGCCAAGACGATAAGTAAGTACTTGGGTGCTGACTTCGATGTCCTCGCATCGTACGGCCACGTGCGCGATCTCGTGCCCAAGGAAGGCGCGGTCGACCCCGGGAACGGCTTCGCGATGAAGTACAAGCTCATCGAAAAGAACGAGAAGCATGTCAATGCCATCGTCCGGGCATTGAAGAGCGCAGACGCCCTCTACCTCGCGACGGACCCTGACCGCGAAGGCGAAGCGATTTCCTGGCATCTTACGGAGCTGCTGAAGGAGAAAAAGGCACTCAATGGCAAGGCGGTTTACCGGGTGGTATTCCACGAGATCACGAAGAACGCCATCCAGGAAGCCATCGCCCACCCGCGTGACATTTCCGGCGACCTGGTAAGCGCGCAGCAGGCGCGCCGGGCTCTCGACTACCTGGTCGGATTCAACCTCTCGCCGCTGCTATGGAAGAAAGTACAGCGTGGTCTGTCGGCGGGACGGGTACAGAGCCCTGCCCTGAGAATGATCGTCGAACGCGAACTCGAGATCGAAGCCTTCGAAGCGCGTGAGTACTGGTCGATCGAAGCTGATGTGAGCAAGGAAGGACAGCCGTTCGTTTCCAGGCTGGTGCGCTATCGCGGTGAGAAAGTCGAGCAGTTCAGTTTCGGCAACGAAGAGCAGGCGCGCGAGGTGGAAAAGACCATTCTCGCTGCCGCGGGCGGCGAGCTCACGACAGTCAGCGTCGACAGGAAAAAGCGCCGCCGCAACCCGGCCGCTCCCTTTACGACCTCCACCCTGCAGCAGGAAGCGTCGCGCAAACTCGGGTTCAATACACAGCGAACCATGCGCGTGGCACAGCGGCTGTACGAAGGGTTGGAGCTTCCTGACGAAGGCAACGTGGGCCTCATCAGTTATATGAGAACGGACTCGGTCACGCTGGCATCTATTGCTGTCGAAGAAATCCGCGAAGTAATCCGCGAACGTTTTGGCAGGGAAAACGTTCCGGAAGCGCCGCCTGAATACAAGAGCAAGTCGAAGAACGCGCAGGAAGCGCACGAGGCTATTCGACCCACCTCCGCGGCGCGCACGCCGGAGTCGCTGCAGGGCAAGCTCGATGCGGATCAATTGAAGCTTTATACGCTCATCTGGCAACGCACCATGGCCTCGCAGATGGTGCCTGCCGTGTTCGACACCGTGGCACTCGAGTTCGCGGCCGGACCGGACACGGAAATGGGCCATCGCTTTCGTGCGAACGGTTCCGTTCTTGTCGAGCCCGGTTTCATCGCGGTTTACCAGGAAGGCAGGGACGACAACAATGTCGAAGAAGGCGACCGTTTACTTCCGGAAGTGAACGAAGGCGATGTCATTTCGCTCGACAAGCTGCGACCCGAGCAGCATTTCACCGAGCCGCCGCCCCGCTTCACGGAAGCGAGCCTCGTCAAGACGCTGGAAGAATACGGCATCGGACGGCCGTCGACGTACGCGAGCATCATCGCAACACTGAAGACTCGCGAGTACGTCGACATGGACGGCAAGCGCTTCATACCCACGGATATCGGCAGAATCGTAAACGGATTCCTTACGGAGCACTTTACCCGGTACGTCGACTACGATTTCACGGCAAGGCTGGAAGACGATCTCGACGCGATCTCACTGGGCGAAATGGAGCTGGTGCCGCTTCTGGAAGGATTCTGGAAGCCCTTTTCCGAGCTTGTCATCGACAAGGAACAGAGTGTTTCACGCGAGCAGGTAGCCCAGGCCCGCGATCTCGGCACCGACCCGAAGAGCGGCAAACCTATGACGGTGCGGATGGGACGTTACGGACCGTTCGTGCAGATCGGCACAAAGGATGACGAGGAGAAGCCGAAGTTCGCCGGCCTTCGTCCGGGCCAGAAAATGAACGACATCACCCCTGAAGAGGCGCTTGAACTGTTCAAGCTGCCGCGCAAGCTCGGCGAGACACAAGACGGATTGCCGGTGATGGCGAGCGTTGGCCGTTTTGGCCCGTACGTGCGGTATGGCGACAAGTTCGTATCCCTTCGCGGCGACGACGATCCTTACACAATCCAGTTGCCGCGAGCGCTCGAGCTGATCGAAGAGAAAAAGCTTGCGGACGCCAATCGCATCATCCGCGACTTCGGGTCCGAAGGGATACAGGTGCTGCACGGCCGTTACGGTCCGTACATCACCGATGGAACGACGAACGCGCGGGTGCCCAAGGACCGTGAGCCACAGACGCTGACTCTCGTGGAATGCAAGGAATTGCTCGAAGCTGCGCCGGTGCGAGGGCAAAGGGGCAGGAAAAAGACGGCGGGAAAGGCTCCGGCGACGGCGAAGAAGGAAGTCAGGAAGGGGGCGAAGAAAAAGGCAAAGAAAAAGGCCCCGAAAAAGGCAAAAATCAAAAAGAAAATGATTTCAAAAAAGGCCAGCGACAGCTGACAACGCTGCTTTCTACCCACCCGATATGGCGCTGTCGATCCCACTTCGTATTCCGATCCAAAAGGCAGCGCGCATCCTCAAGCAAGGCGGCGTTGTTGCCTACCCCACCGAAGGGGTGTTCGGACTGGGCTGCCTTCCCGGCGACCGGGAGGCTGCCGAACGTATATTTGCCATAAAGCGTCGCGATCCGTCGATGGGGCTGATCGTGATTGCATCCAATCCTCTGCAGCTTGCGCCGTACGCGGAAGTGCCCGCGAAGGGGACGGCTCTCGTCTGCAGCATCGATCACCCGGTCACCTGGGTGTTGCCGGCAAAGGCATCTGTGCCGCCGTGGATACGCGGCCGGCATCCCGGAGTGGCGGTACGGATTTCTGCACATCCTGTCGCAGCGGCGTTGTGCGACGCCGTCGGTTCGGCGCTGGTATCCACCAGCGCCAACCGGGCCGGTCAACCGCCAGCGCGCAACAGTATCGTGCTGCGTCGCCGCTTCGGACGCTTGGTAGACTACATCGTCCCGGGCGAGTGTGGGCCGGCGACGGGCGCATCGGAGATTCGCGACTTTGCAAGCGGCGCCGTGCTGCGGCCGGCGGAGTGAGCAACGGAATGGCCGCTGAACAAGAGATGGTGGATCCCGATCAGGTGGTCGGGCGGGTCGTTGCCTACCTGCGAGGTCTTCAGGACCGCATAGTCACCGCGATCGAACGGGTTGATCGAAAGCAGAGATTCGTGTCGGACCGCTGGGAACGGCAGGAAGGCGGCGGCGGCGAAAGCCGGGTACTCACTGACGGCGAAGTATTCGAACAGGCGGGGGTCGGATTTTCGAATGTGTTCGGCGACGCGTTGCCGCCAAGCGCCACCCGACTGCGTCCGGAACTTGCCGGCAAGCGCTTCCAGGCCACGGGAATCTCGGTAGTGCTGCATCCCCGCAACCCGCATGTTCCGACAACCCATGCGAATTTCCGCTTCTTCACGACCGGCTACGGCGAAGGCTCACCCGGCTGGTGGTTCGGCGGCGGCCTGGACCTCACCCCTTTCTACCCCGTGCATACCGACGTCGTGCACTGGCATCGCGCGGCGCGGGCGGCCTGCCTCCCCTTCGGTGACGGCGTGTACGAGCGATACAAAAAGTGTTGCGACGAGTACTTTTACCTCAGGCACCGGGGCGAGACGCGAGGCATAGGCGGCCTGTTCTTCGACGACCTGAACGAATTCGGCTTCGAACGCTCGTTCGAGTTTGCGAGGGCGACAGGCGACAGCTTTCTTCCCGCATATCTTCCCATCGTGGAAGCACGCAAGGCCGAACCTTACGGCGAGCGCGAGCGCGAGTTCCAGTTATACCGGCGGGGCAGATACGTCGAGTTCAACCTGCTTTACGATCGCGGCACTCTGTTCGGGCTGCAAACGGGCGGCCGTACCGAATCGATCCTGATGTCCCTCCCGCCGCGCGTTCGCTTCGCATACAACTGGCATCCGGAGCCCGGCTCGGCGGAAGAACGCCTGTACACCGATTATCTTCGCCCGCGGAACTGGCTTGAGGAGGGAGACAGCAGGGCGCGGTAATGCCGCCACGCTGGCACGACTCCGCACCTATATGGTAACTTCCTTGCAAAACCGCGGTTTACACAGCTCTTGACGATAACGACTGAATAAGAATCGGCCCGTGGCGGCCTGAAGTGTGGCGCCAATCTTCGTGGGCAGGCATTCGTGGGTATGCAACTGATGTTCACGGCTTCGCGAGCCAGGCAGGGATCATTTTCTTTCGCCCGCGTGAGCCAGGTCGGGGGGACCGGTAACTCTGTGTTTTTTGTCAGATTCACATTACTCCTGAGTTGCTTCGCGAGCGCGGGCGTGCTTGCCGATACGGGCAGCAGGCTCTCCGATGCCGGGCCGGCGTACGGCATCCGCCTGGCCGGTACCGACGAGCGAGGCGGGGTGCCCAGGGTATATATCGTGCAGCTCAAGTCGCCATCCGCGGCCGAGCATTTCACTTCGCTTCATCCACGACAGTCGGCAAGGATCTCCGCCACGGTGCAGGGGCCGCCCGCAGCTTTCAGCAGGGCTACCGCGGGCGTCGAAAGTTATGCACAACGCCTCGCGGAAGAACAGGACAGGGTTCTGGCGGGCGTCGGTGCGCAGAAAATCTACAGCTATCGCTACAGCATGAACGGTTTTGCCGCCCGGATGACGCCTGCCGACGCACACAAGCTCGAGCACCAGCCGGAAGTATTACAGGTCTGGGAGGACGAAGTGCGCCCGCTGGGGACCAGTTTCAGTCCGGAGTTTCTCGGTTTGTTCGAGGAGAACTCAGGCCTCCGCGGTGCGCCGGGACTCGATGGCGACGGAATAGTTATCGGCGTCATCGACAGCGGCATTACGCCGGAGCACCCGGCACTTTCCGACACCCGGGAAGCGAACCGGCCGCGCGCCTGCCGCAGTCGCTGGGCAGAGAATACCTTCCTCGGAAAGTGGCTTTGCCGGCGTTACGACAAGCTCGAGCGCACGCTTCAGTTCGACGCGCCGGTAAACTGGAGCGGTACCTGCCAGGAAGGTCCGCGGTTTACCGCCGAGAACTGCAACAACAAACTGATCGGCGCCCGCTACTTCGTGGACGGTGCCGAAACGGGTGGACCGATAGACGAGGGCGAGATCTTCTCCGCCCGCGACGTGGATGGACACGGCACCCATACCGCGACGACCGCAGCCGGCAACAAGGTCAGAGCCTCCATATTCGGTACGCTCCTCGGACAGGTCGAGGGCATTGCCCCCAGGGCCCGCATTGCCGCCTACAAGGCCTGCTGGCTCAGGCCCGGTGACGTTCGCGCGAGCTGCAATACCTCCGATCTCGCAAACGCCATCGACGCGGCCGTTGCCGACGGAGTGCACATCATCAATTACTCCGTCGGCAGCTCTCTGTTGACCACGACCGCTCCGGACGACGTGGCGTTGATGGCGGCGACCAAGGCCGGCGTGCTGACCGTCGTGGCCGCGGGCAACGAGGGCCCGAACTTCAACACGATCGGCTCACCGGCGGGCGGACCCTGGGTAATCGCCGCAGCCGCATCGAGTCGCGAAGGCGAACATTCGGTTGAGGCGATCGAAGTTGCCGCGCCGGCCGCCGTTGCGGGGCGCTACGCCGTCAAGGAAGCGAGCTTCACGCCTCCCCTTATCGACAGCGGAGTGCTCGAGGGAAGCCTGGTACTGGTCGACGATGACGACGATCTGCTCGCCGACGGTTCGGACGGGACGACCTTCGACGCCTGCGAACCCCTGGTCAACGGCAGTGAGGTTTCGGGCAACGTGGCGTTCATTCAGCGCGGCGGCTGCGACTTCGAAGTCAAGATCGCGCATGCGGACGAGGCCGGTGCGATCGCGGCGCTGGTGTTCAACATTGCCGGGGATCCCATCGTCATGACCGGCACATCGGATCTTTCCGACATTCCCGCGCTCATGATCGGACAGGCTGACGGCAATCTGCTACTGGACGAGATCGATGCGGGGCTGACCGTGGAGGTTGTACTCGACAAGGGCCTGCTCCTCGCCGAAGCCGACACCGGAAACGTGATGGGGGCATTTTCGGCACGCGGTCCGGGACCTGCCGAAGACATTCTGAAACCCGACGTCACCGCACCGGGCATCAACATCCTGGCGGGGTTCACGCCGGACGCCGCGAATTCCGTAGCAGGCGAGAATTTTGCCTTCCTGACCGGCACCTCGATGTCCGCGCCGCATGTGGCCGGTGTTGCCGCGCTATTGAGGCAGGCGCATCCGGACTGGAGCCCGGCAGCGATCAAGTCGGCGCTCATGACGACGGCGCGCCAGGATGTAAATCATCAAGACGGGGAGACGGCAGCGATACCGTTCGACTTCGGTAGCGGCCACATCAGCCCGAACAGCGCGAACGACCCGGGACTTGTCTATGACCTGACCGATGACGAGTACGATGCGTTTGCCTGCGGCGCTGCAGTGCCTGCCGTCGACCAGGCGCGCTGCGACGCACTGGCGACGGGCGGTCACTCCTTTCTCGCTGCAGACCTGAATCAGCCGTCGATCGCGGTGTCGCGGCTGGCCAGCACCAGAACCGTAACGCGGCGGGTCACCAACGTGAGCGAGAGCAGCGCGGCCTACACCGCAGAAATCGTGGCGCCTGCGGGAATCGACGTCGACGTGATGCCGCCCGGCCTGTCCCTGGGGCCCGGGGCATCGGCGACCTACGACGTGACGTTCACTTACCGCGACGGTCCGCTCGACCTCTGGCGCTTCGGCAGCCTGGCCTGGGTCGATACCGAACGCTCCGTGAGGAGCGTCCTGGCTGTGCGCCCGACCTCCGTCAATGCACCGGCCGAAGTGCAGTCGTCGGGCGGCAGCGGAACCTTCAGTTTCCCTGTGGAGTTCGGCTACACGGGCAGCTACCAGCCCGGCGTTCACGGGCTTGCGACTCCCCTTGCGATCAACGGTTTCGTCGACGAAGACCCGACGAAGACATTCACCTTCCGCACCAACAACGGCGTCACGGCACACCTGATCGACGTGCCGGCGGATCAGGCCTATTTGCGTTTCGCCCTGTACGACGAACTGACCGACGGCGACGACGACCTGGACATGTACGTTTTCTACTGTCCGGACAATGTGAACTGCACCAAGCTGGGAGAGAGCGGGGAGCCGACGTCGCGGGAACAGTTCAACGTGCTGCTGCCAGGCGCCGGGCGATATGCCGTGTTCATACACGGCTTTGACACCGACAACGTCGCCGGCGGACCCGGCGCGAATTACACGCTTCTCGGCTGGGCGTTCGGCCTGGTCGACGATCGCGGCAACATGACGGCCAGCGGCCCCGGCTTCGTCAACGCCGGCACCACCG
>Ga0299913_10002402_pt1 | contig 14753 bp, 13 predicted proteins | sample RVTome_9_FD_201360 | JGI IMG/M metagenome (GOLD analysis project Ga0299913, IMG submission 201360) | Soil microbial communities from uranium-contaminated site in the Upper Colorado River Basin, Wyoming, United States - RVT155D38 (version 2) ...
GGGCGATATCCGCTGGTATCGAACGGCCACGTCCGGGCCGGCGTTCGAGTGCGCCGTCAACGAGCACCTTCCCTGCGGCTGGGGCGCGGCGAAGGCCGTTCTCGCGCTCGCCAGGATCCCGACAGGGCGCCGGGCACCCGAGGTCGCCCGCGCGCTGGAGGCAGGCGTCGACTTCCTGCTGTCCGTGGACCCGGCGACGGCTGCCTATCCAATGGGCTGGGGCAACTCCAAGCCGAACGGCAGCTGGTTCCGCCTGGGCTTCCCGAGTGGCTACGTGGCGGACGTGCTCCAGGTCATGGAGGCCGTCTGCGAGGCGGGAGCGGGCGCCGACCCGCGGCTCGACCCGGCGGTCGACTGGCTCCTCCGTCAGCAGAACGCCGACGGACGATGGGTCAATCGCTACCCGTATACCGGCAAGATGCACGTCGACATCGACCGAGGCGGTCAGCCCAGCCGCTGGGTGACCCTTCGTGCCTGCCGCGTCCTGAAGATGATCGACGAAGCCCGGACGGCGTCACCGGCAACGGCGTAGCCGGCCGATGCGCTCGGGATCGGCTGCCGCTCGAAGGGCACCCCGCGGCTGCCGGAGATGCGGTCACTGCTCGGGGATCGCCTGGGGTCCCATCACCCCGCCGCCCGCGCGTTTGATCGCCTGCATCCGCTCGTCGGCGATGCGTTTCAGATGGTCGAGGGACTCCGTGGCGCCCGGCGCCAGCATGGCGATCCCGACCGAGGCACCAACGGTGACCTCGAGAGAGGCACCGCGCACGCGGACCGGCCTGAGGATGCTGTCGTGGACGCGCCACGCGAGCCTCGTGGCCAGCTCGTCGTCCGGGAGGTCGCGGAACAAGATGAGAAACTCGTCTCCCGCGCGGTTCTGCCGGCCAACGGCATCGGAGCCGCGGGCCGCCGCGGCCATGCGCCCCGCCACGGCCCGGATCACCTCGTCTCCGACATCCTCGCCGTAGGCCTTGTTCAGCTTGCCAAACCCGTCGAGGTCGATGAACAGGAGCGCGTGCCGCCGGAGGTGTCGCCGAGACTCAACGACGGCGGCCTCGAGCAGAGGCTGGACGCCGGCGTCATTCAGCAGCCCGGTCATGGGGTCGCGACGCAGCTCCTCGTGCCGGGCATGCGCATCCCAGACTGCCAGGATCACGAGGACGCAGACCAGCGGCGCCCACCACGCGACCGACAGATAGGTGACCGCCATGAGCCAGCCGAGCGTCACCTCGGCCGGCAGGGTCACCCGAAGAGTGGTCGTCCCTCGACGGACGACGCTCCCCAACTCCGCGCCCGAGCGGAGCGCGACGACCGGGAGGACGAGGAGCAGGTTGATCGCCACGAACGTTCCGGCGACGACGATGCCGATGGCGAGTGTGTGGACCGCCTCGTTCGCCGGCAGCAGGTCGCCGACGGCCGCGTCGACGGCGTGGCCGACCACGCCGGCCACCACGGCGGCAAGCACGCAGGTCGCGTGGTTCGCCAGGACGCCGTACCAGGGCCCGCGCCGGATCTCCCGGAGCTCGGTGAGCGAGATCACGCCCATCAGCGCACCCACCAGCGGTCCGCCGAGGATCGTCCCGGCGCTGACGAACGGCAAGTGGAAGGTGATGACCGCACCGCCTGCGAGGTCACGCGGACGGACCGAGCCGGCGAAGCCGAAGACAACCCAGAACGCGACCCCGAGGGCGATGGCCGTCTCGGACGGGGAAGCGCGATCGATCGCGATCGTCGGCAGCACCGGATACGCCACCGTGACCACCACGATCGCCGCCAGCGCGGCCCCGACCAGGGTCAGGGCATACGGCATCAGCCCGGGAGGCGCCAGATCGGTTGCTGGCAAGGGGACCGGCGGGCCGTCCCGCGTCGTGGCGATCGCGTCAGTCCGTCGCATGGCGGCGCCCTGACCGATCCGATGCGCCGGTTAGGGTCTGCTCGACGGCCCGTGCGACAACATCGAGCAGCGGAGCGACCTGTCGCATGAGCCCGGCCTCGTCGCCGAACAGGGTGAGGTTGGCGCCCTGGAGGATGCCGGAGGCGGCCTCGACGATTCGCGGCGCCTGCTCCAGCGGCAGGATCTCCCGCCGCATCTCCTGCTCGGCGCGTGCCCGCTGGAGGTCGTGCTCAACCTTGACCGCCTGGACGCGACTCTCCACCGATCGCATCTCCAGCTCCTGCTCCAGCGCCGCACGATCCTGCTCGATGCGCAGGAGTCGGACGGGGGCCTCGACCTCGATTCGTGCCTGCTGCGCGGCCATCTCCGCCTCGAAGAGCGACTCCGAACGCCGCAGGGCCTCGCGATCGGATTCGAGCTTCTGCTCCGCCACCCGGTCGCGCGAGCTCATCTCCGCGAGCTGGATCTCCTCCGCCGTTCGGACGTCCGACTGACCGCTCCGCAGCCGCACCTCATTGCGGACCTCCGCCTCGAGCTGCTGGCGGAGCTCGGCGTCCACGATGAAGACCTGCGCGACCTGCGCAACCTCCAGGGTGAGACCCCAGGCATCGGCCTGGTCAGCTGGGTGGATCGTCGCTTCGAGCGCGTCGCGGATCACGCCGGTGAGCGTCGTCTTCCGCTGCTCGATGCATTCGGCCATCGTCATGTGCGAGACCGCGTGACGCAGCTCGCCCAGGCAGATGTGTGCCAAGAGGGTATTGATCTGCCCCGTCTCTGCGCCGCGACCGAACTCGAAGACGCGCGCGGCCGCGACCGGATCAGTGATCCGATAGACGACGAGGCCCTTGAATCGGAGCGGGATGCCATCCCGAGTCTCCTGCGTGAACTCGAACGTGGCTTCCTGCTTCGTGCTCGGCACGAGGACCCAGACCGTGCCGGGCATGAGGAAGACCTGCACCGCGGACCCGCGGTTCTCCAGCCTGCCGCCTCTTCCGGCGAGCAGGTACTGGTTCGGCATGGCTCGAACGAACGACATTGGGTGTGACCTCCGGTCGGCAACCTGGAGGAAGAGCCGACCTCTACCCCCGGCAAGTCACCCCCCAAGCGTCCCACTTCCGTACTGGCCCTGTCAGTAGGACTTACGTACTGGCCCGTTGCCCGCGGTCAGGCCCGATGGGGGCATCCGAACGTGGCCGGAGTCGGGCGAGGCCGTCCAGGAGGAGGTCGAGGGCGAAGGCGAACGACCCCTCGTCGCCGGGGCGGCGGGACTCGAGATGGTGCTCGATGTGCGCCGCCACGCTCGGGTACGTCTCGGCCGGCAGCTGCGCGAGGAACGCACGGGCCAAGACCTGGAGCTCCTCCCGGGTGCCCAGGTTCATGCCGGCCTCCCACAGCGTGAAGCCCATGATGTGGCCTTCGAGCGCGTGGTAGGCGTGGTCCGCGACGGTCGGCTCGAAGCCCGCATCGGCCAGGGTTGCCAGGATCTGGTCCATGTATCGCAGGCGCATCGGTCCCGGATTGCGTCCCGGTCCGAGCATCGTGCGCGTCGCCCACCGATGGCGACCGAGGACCTCGTACGCGGATGCGGCGATCCCCCGTAGGCCCGGCCGCCACTCGGTCCCCGGCTCCGGCATCTCGATCTCGCCGACCACCCGCTCGACGAGCGCATCGAGGATCGCGTCCTTGTTCGGCACGTGGTAGTAGATCGTCATCGCCTCCACCCCGAGCTCGGCGGCGAGGCGACGCATGGTGAGTCCCTCGACACCCTCCGCATCGGCCAGGGCGAGGGCGGCATCCAGGATCCGCTCACGGGTCAGCGGCGTCCGCCCACCGGACCCACGACGGCTCGACTTCCTTGACATTCTTACTACGTACGACTAGCGTGCATCAGACCTGATCTTACAGCGTACGAGGAACCCATGCGCGCGATTGTCCAGGACCGATACGGATCCCCCGATCACCTGCGCGTCGCCGAGGTCGACGCCCCTTCCCTGACCGACACCGGCGTCCTGGTGCGCGTCCACGCGAGCTCCATCAACGCCGGCGACTGGCGCCGCGTGCGCGGCGCGCCGGTGATCATCCGCGCGGTGGAGGGCTGGCGTCGTCCTCGCAACCCGCTGCTCGGCGGCGACGCGGCCGGCGTGGTGGTGGCGGTCGGCAGCTCCGTCACGCACCTGGCTCCCGGCGACCGCGCATACGGCATCCGCACCGGGGCGCTGGCCGAGATGGTCAACGGTCGCAGCTTCGTGCGCATGCCGGCCAACCTCGGGTTCGCGGAGGCGGCCGCCGTGCCGGTTGCCGGCGTCACCGCCCTCCAGGCGGTCCGCGACCACGGGCATGTCGCTGCCGGACACCGGGTCCTCGTCAATGGCGCCGGCGGCGGCGTCGGCAGCATGGCGCTGCAGATCGCGAAGGCGGATGGGGCCGAGGTGACCGCGGTGACCGGACCGCGAACCGTCGACCTCGTGCGGTCCCTGGGTGCCGATCGGGTGATCGACTACATGCAGGAGGACTTCACCCGGACCGCACCCGGTCACGACGTGACGATCGATGTCGGCGGCAACCGGTCGGTTCGTGCGCTGCGACGGACGCTCAAGCCGGGGGGCCGCCTGGTCCTGGTCGGAGCCGGCGCCGGACGCCTGGGACCGATGACCCGGTTGGCCGGTGGCCTGATCCGCCAGCGACTGCTGCGCCAGCCGATCGCGATGTTCATTGCCGCCGTTCGCGTCGAGGACCTGGAGGCGCTGACCGCGCTCATCGAGGCCGGCAAGCTGCGCCCGGCGGTCGACCGGACCTACGCCCTCGAGCAGGTGCCTGAGGCGATGCGCCACGTCGAGACCGGCAAGGCGCGCGGCAAAGTCGTCATCACCGTCGCCCCGCGATCGGAGCCGGCGTAGGGAGCGGCTGCTCGGGGTCCCTACGTCATTTGGCGGAGGTGCCAGACCCTGGCGCGCAATACAACAGGGGCATGAGCGGGAGGTTTTCTTGAAGCGCAGCCTGTGCCCCGTGGCTGCCCCCCTGGGACCGCGCCTCCTACCCGCCACACCAGAGGAGGTGCTCAGATCATGAGCAAGAGGATGTTTCAGGCCCTTGGTGCAGCGCTGCTGCTCCTGAGCATCAGCGCTGGCTCCGTCCTTGGCGGCGAAGTCACCGGAAATGGCAAGCCGACGGCGGGTGTCGCCAACGCGAACTCGATCTGCATGTTCTCGGGCCAGAACGACGACCCGCTGGGCCTGGACCCGGCCAACGGCCCTCCCGGACGGACGCAGTCTTTCGGGCAGGATGTCCGTATGGGCTTCATCGATCCACGGGTCTTCAATCCGGGTGACGCCTGCCGGGGCGGAAGCAACTTCGCCCGCCAGAAGTAGCTCCGGCCGCACGTTCGCTGGGAGCCGATCACCCACCGTGGGTGGTCGGCTCCTGCCGGCTACGGGCAGTTCACCTGGAACGAGCCGCCGACTGACGCGGTCTCCTCGCCCCGATCGAGCGCGGCGACGTCGACGAACCTCGCCGTACCGATCGCCGATACCGGCCGCCCATCCGGGACGGTGTAGCTCCCCATGTCGTTGGTGCCCTCCGGGATCGGGTTGACGGTCGCCACGCCCGCATCACCGGCGACCCAGTGCTGGCCACCGGCAAACGGGTCGCCGATGGTGACCGTGATCGAGGGCGGGTCGTACGTGTCTCCCTCCGACTCCCAGCCATCGGGCGGCAGGACGATGACGACCTCGGGATCGCCACCGTAGTTGCCCGCCTGGATGTACCGCGGCGCGAGGATGTCGCATCGCACGTCGCTGAACTCGTGGCGCTCGTCTCCGATCCAGACCACCGCGGTGTTGGCGTCTCCCTCGGCAGTGGCGGCCGATGCGGCTGGCGCAGTGGATGGTTCCGAGTCCTGGGGCGGGGCGGATGCAACCGGCTCGTCACCCGCGCCATCGGTCGCGGGAGCACTCGGGTCCGATCCCCCACAGGCTGCGAGACCGAGCACGAGCCCGATCAGCAGGGCCCAGCTTCTCATCGGTCGGTGGTTCATGCGGTCCTCCGTCGTCCGTGCCCGCCGTCGGTGTGCGACGAGTATGCGCCCGCTCGGCAAGCAGGCGAGGGAGTCCTCTGGATGTCGTGTACAACTTAGTTGACATGATGTTGGCTGTGCTTTACAGTCGCCGATGTCAAGGATTCTGTACATCGGAGCTGCCGGGATGTCGTACGAAGAACGCGGCCAGTGGGTCTACCTCGCCGCCACCACGATCGCCTACGCGGCGTACCTCGCGCTCATGCTCGGCCGCGCCGGCACCACGCCGCTCCAGGAGATCGACTACGTCCCGGTCCTGCTGTGGACGATCGGTGTGGCGGTTGCCGGCGCCGTCATCGGCCGCATCGCCATCGAGATCCTCCGACCCAGCGAGTCGCACCGGGAGGACGTCCGCGACAAGGAGATCGGGCGGTTCGGCGAATACGTCTCGGGCATGATCCTCGGCATCGGCATGGTCGGTCCGTTCGTGCTCACCCTGATGGAGGCCGATCACTTCTGGATCGCCAACGCGATCTACCTCGTGTTCGTCGTGCAGGCCGTGATCGGCACGGTGGTGAAGCTCGTCGCCTATCGACGAGGGCTCTGACCGATGGGAAAGCCCACGCGGATCACGAACGACATCCGCCGGCTGCGCTTCGCGCACGACGAGATGACCCAGGCGGAGCTCGCCGAGCGGGTCGGTGTGACCCGCCAGACGATCATCGCCATCGAGCAGGGGCGGTACTCGCCGTCGCTCGAGATGGCCTTCCAGATCGCCCACGTGTTCGACGTCCACCTCGACGACGTCTTCCAGTACCCAGCCACAACGAAGGAGCAATGAAACATGACTGCCACGACCGACACCGCCCCGAAGCCGGGTGGGAAGCTGCCGCCACGACCGGTGATCCGGGCTGCCTGGGCCATCCACCGCGCCATCCATCGGCTCAGCGGCGGCCGGATGGGCCTGCGGCCAGTCTCGGAGAAGGACTGGGGCATGATGCGGCTGAAGACGATCGGCCGGAAGAGTGGCCAGGAGCGTGCCGCGATCCTCGGCTACTACGAGGACGGGCCGAACCTGGTGACGATGGCGATGAATGGCTGGGGCAAGCCCGAGCCCGCCTGGTGGCTGAATCTCCAGGCGCACCCGGACACGATGGTCGAGCTCCACGATCGGACCCTCGCCGTCCATGGCCGCGCCGCCACGCCGGAGGAGCGGCCGCGCCTGTGGGAGCTGTGGCGCCGATACGACGGCGAGGAATTGGATGCCTGGGCCGCCCGCCGGCCGCACGAGACGGCCGTCGTCATCCTCGAGCCTCGCGAGGCATAGGCGCTGCTTCCGGACTCCGCTGGTACGTGGCTGCCAGGGTCGGGTGAGGCTCCAGCCGCGAGCGAGGTGAACCGGGGACGACGGGCCAGCGTACCCTCGACCGATGCGCGTCCTCATTGTCGGTGCCAGCGGCTACATCGGCGGCCGTCTCGTCTCCGTGCTCTCGTCCCTGGGCCACGAGCTCGTGCTCATGAGCCGCGACCCGCGTCCGCTCGCCGGACGATTCCCGGATGCCACCGTCATGGCGGCGGACCTTCTCGAGCCCGAGTCGCTCGGCCCGGCGCTGGAAGGCATCGAGGTCGCCTACTACCTCGCCCACTCCATGGGGTCCGGGGAACGCGGCTTCGCCGAGCGCGACCGACGAGCGGCGCGGAACTTCGCATCGGCCGCGTCTGACGCGGGCGTCGCAAGGATCGTGTACCTGGGTGGCCTCGGCGACGACGCCACGGACCTCTCGCCGCACCTCGCCAGCCGGCAGCAGACCGGAAAGGAGCTCGCGGCTCATGGCGTGCCGGTCACCGAGTTCCGCGCCGCGATCATCATCGGATCCGGTAGCGCATCGTTCGAGATCCTCCGACATCTCACCGAGCGGCTGCCGATCATGATCACGCCGCGCTGGGTCGGCACGCGCTGCCAACCGATCGGGATCCGGGATGCCCTGGACTACCTCGTCGGTGTCCTCGAGCATCCGGAGACCACCGGGGTCATCGAGATCGGCGGCCCGGACATCCTGTCGTACGGCGACATGATGCGAACCTACGCCCGTCTGCGTGGCCTGCGCCGGCTGATGATCCCGGTCCCCGTCCTGACGCCGCGCCTCAGCTCCTACTGGGTCAGCCTCGTCTCACCGGTGCCGGCAGGGATCGCGCGCCCGCTCATCGAGGGCCTGCGGAACGAGGTCATCGTCCGCGACCCCGGTCCGGCGGCGGCCTTCGGCCTCGAGCCCGCGCCCTACGAGACGGCCCTCCAACGCGCCATCGACCGGACCGATCGCCACGCGGTCGAGTCGACCTGGTTCGACTCGCTCGACGCGCCGGGCCGCGAGGAGCTCCCGACCATGAGCGCGCACGAGGGGATGATCATCGAGCGCCGGCGGCGCAGCGTGCCGGTGCCGCCCGCCCGGCTCTTCGCCGAGATCGAGGGGCTCGGCGGCCGCGCCGGCTGGCCGTACGGCAATGTCCTGTGGCGCATCCGCGGGCTGCTGGATCGGATCGTCGGGGGCGTGGGCATGCGCCTCGGGCGCCGCTCCCCCACCGAGCTGCGGGTCGGCGACGCCGTCGACTTCTGGCGCGTGGAGGCCGTCGAGCGGCCCACTCTCCTTCGCCTTCGCGCGGAGATGCGCGTCCCGGGTCGGGCCTGGCTCCAGTACGAGGTGACCGAGACGCCGCGCGGCAGCCGCCTCGAGCAGACCGCCTTTTTCGAGCCCAAGGGCCTGCCCGGACTGGCGTACTGGTACCTCCTGTACCCCATCCACGGCCTCATCTTCCGCGGCATGGTCCGCAGGCTCGCCGCCCGTGCGCTTGCCAAGGCGCCTTCACGCCACTAAGGCGTTCGTTCCGTGGGCCCGCGCTGGGCCGTGTGCGTTGAGTGCACGCAACTACGAGGCATCCACCGGGTTGTGCGGCTGACGCACCTATCGGTGCCTTGGAGGCCCGCGTCGGCCTGCCGACCACCGCGATGTGCGCTGCGTGCACACGACGGCAGCCTGGGTCGCAGATCGGTGCGCTGGCGCATGCGGGATCAACCCGTGATGCGCGCCGCGCTCCAGCACTCGCAACCCGGAACGATCAGTCGTCGCGCAGGCGGCGCAGCTCCTCGGCCCGCCCGCGCAGGTCGCGGAAGTAGTCGCTCCCGGTGATCTCGGCGACCTTCTGCGCCTGGCGGGACTCGTCGATCTCGATCCGCAGCTCCTGCACCTGCTGCCGCAGCCGATCCTCGCGCGCCCGCACCTCGGTCGCCATGGTCGAGAAGGTCCGCGCCAGCTGTCCGAGCGCATCGTCACGGTCCGCGACGCCGGCCAGGGCCGCCGGATCGAAGGCGTCCCCCTCGAGCGCCACGGCGGCATCGGTCACGCGCGAGACCTGCTCGAGATACTCGATCTCGAGGTCACGCAGCCGCTTGCCGGCCAGGGAGGCATTCAGTCGGGCGCGCAGGATTGCCGCGTTGAACGGCTTCGGCAGGTAGTCGGTGGCGCCCATCTCGATGCAGCGCACGACGCTGTCCAGCTCGTCGACCCCCGAGATGATGATCACCGGCAGGTGGCGAAGCGCATCGTCGGCCTTGATGGCGGCCAGCGTCTGGTAGCCGTCCATCTCCGGCATCACCAGGTCAAGCAGGATGACGTCGAACGACCGATGCGCCAGCCGCTCCATCGCCTCCCGCCCGTCCGCCGCCTGCTCGACCGCGTGGCCCTCCCGCTCGAGCGCGCGCAGCAGCAGCTTCCGGTTCAGCGCGCTGTCGTCGACGACGAGGATGCATCCGGCCGATGCGCTCGCCATGATCAGCCGGCCCCCCGCTCGGCATCCAGTGCCGTCTCGACGATGGCGAATTCATCGATGATCTCGCGCACTCGTCGAGGCCCATCGGTCACCGATCCGGAGCGGGCATCGGCTTCGAGCTGGCGGCTGAGCTCGGCGAGCCGCGTGGCGCCAAAGCTCATCGCGTTGCCCTTGAGCGTATGCGCGGGCCGCTGCAGCTCGGCATGGGTCCCTGCGGCAGCGGCCTGTTCCATGGCGGCGAGGATCGCGCGACTATCGGTGACGAACGTGTCGATGAGCTCGACAAGGAAGTCGCGATCGCCGCCGGTCATCTCCACCATCTCGTCGAGAGCGGCGCGGTCGAGGGATCCCGGCGTCTCAGGCACGTCGGACGGACCCCACCCGTTCGAGCGCTGCGGCCAGCTCCGACGGCCTGATCGGCTTGGAGACATAGTCGTCCATGCCGGCGGCCAGGCACGCCTCGCGGTCGCCCGCCATCGCATTCGCCGTCATGGCCACGATGCGCGGCTGTCCGCCTGCCGGCGTTCCGGCACGGATCGTACGCGTGGCCTCGAGGCCGTCGAGCTCCGGCATCTGGACGTCCATGAGGATGACATCGTACGGCCGCCGCTCGACCGCCTCGACCGCTTCCTGCCCATTCTCCGCGACATCAGCCGTGTGGCCCATCCGCTCCAGGAGCTTGAGGGCGAGCTTGCGATTCACCGCGTTGTCCTCGGCGAGGAGGATGCGCAACCGTGCGCCGTCGCCCGGGTGCCCGGTCGCAGCACGCGTGCTTCGTCCACCTTTGTTCGTTCGCGCCGCATCTTCATCCGCATCTCCAGCAAGCGCGGTCGCCAGCGCGTCGTACAGGGCCGACGGCTTGACCGGCTTGGTGAGCGACGCAACCACTGACGGCTCGTTGATCTGGTGACTCCCCACAGAGGACAGGATGATGACTCGGGGACCATCGGTGGGTACCGCCTCCCGGACAGCGGCCGCCAGCACCGGACCCTCGATCGCGGGCATATGGAAGTCGAACAGCGCCACGTCGAACCGCTCGCCGCCGCGCACCCAGGCGAGTGCCTCACCCGGGTCCCCCGTCGCGCGGACATCCATGCCCCAGCGCGTCGTCTGGGCCACCAGGATCCGGCGGTTCGTGGCGTTGTCATCCACGATGAGCGCCCGCCGGCCGGTGAGCAGGCCTGCCTCGGCGCCGTGCGTTCGCTCAACGGCCGCGCTCGGGGCAGCGGGGGCTCGCAAGGTGAGTCGGAAGGTGCTGCCCTCGCCCGGCACACCGCTGCTGGTGGCCATCAAGGAGCCGTCCATGAGCTCGGCCAACCGCCGGCTGATGGCGAGCCCCAGCCCCGTTCCGCCGAATCGACGCGAGATCGACGCATCCAGCTGGCTGAACACCTGGAACAGCTGGCTGAGACGCTCGGGTGGAATGCCGATCCCGGTGTCGCGAACCTCGACCCCCACCTCCCATCGTTCGTGCCCGAGCGGGCGCGCCACAACGGACAGCACCACCTCGCCTCTCTCGGTGAACTTCACGGCGTTGGACAGAAGATTGAGCAGGATCTGGCGGAGGCGGCCGGCGTCCCCCAGCAGCGCTGCCGGGAGGTCGTCCCCGGCCTCGTAGACGAGCTCGATACCCTTGGCGGCAGCGGTCGGAGCCAGCACGTCGAGCGCGCCTTCGACGACCGACTGCAGGGAGTACGGCTCGGATTCCAGCACGACCTTGCCGGCCTCGATCTTCGAGAAGTCCAGGATGTCGTTGATGATCGTGAGCAGGGCGTCGCCAGACTCGCGGATCGTCTCCGCGTAGTCGCGCTGCTCGGCGTCGAGGTCGCTGTCGACGAGCAGCCCGCTCATGCCGATGATCGCGTTCATCGGGGTTCGGATCTCGTGGCTCATGGCCGCCAGGAAGGCGCTCTTGGCGTGGTTGGCACCCTCGGCCGCCTTGCGGGCCTCCTCCAGTTCGGTGATGTCGTGGTAGATGGCGTAGTAGCCGACATGCTCGTCGTCGAGCCGCAGCGGGACGGCGACGATCTCGACGTCGACCATCCGGCCGTCCTTGCGCATCCGCTGGCCGATGCGCTGCGCACGGCCCGTTTCGCGCGCCTCTGTCGTCGTCACCGCTCCCTCCGTCCGCCGCTCTTCCGGGAGGATGAGGTCGTCGATGTGCCGGCCCGTCGCCTCCGCCGCGTCGTACCCGAACAGCCGCTCGGCGGTCGGGTTCCACGCCGTCACGACCTCGTCGCGGTCCATGACCACGATCGCGACCGGGCTGGCATCGACGAGGGCCTCGAAGTACTGCTTCTGCCGGCTGACCTCGGCGGCGGCCGTCCGCTCCTCCGTGACGTCCTGCATGAAGCCCTGGACGTAGAGCGCTCTGCCGGCGTCGTCCCGCACCACGACCGCCTCGTCGTGGACCCAGACGGTCCGCCCATCGGCGGCGATGACCCGGAAGTCCCACGACCAGCGGTCGTCGCCGCGCTGGAACACGTCGACGTGGGCCCGCAGGACACGGTCGCGATCGTCGGGATGCAGGATGGATGGAAAGAAGCTGTCCGACTCCCATGCTTCGACCGGGTAGCCGAACATCGGCACGATCATCGGGCTCACGTACTGTGATGCCGCCCGCTCGTCGGGGTGGTCGATGTAGAGCGCCAGTGGCATCTCCTCCACGAGGCGGCGATAGCGGCCTTCGGCCTCACCCTTCGCCTCGAGTGCCGTGCTGAGCTCGGTGAAGAGGCGCGCGTTCTCGATCGCCACCCCCATGTTCGTGGCGAGCATGAGGAGCAGCCGTTCCTCCGCGTCCCCATAGGCGTCCACTTCCTGGGTCCCCATGGCCATCACGCCGATGGTTCGATCGCCGACCGTGATCGGCACCCCGAGATACGACTCGGTGCCACCCACCTTGAACGGCATTCCGCGAGCGGCAGCCTCGTCGGCCGACGCGAAGCGGACGGGCCTTCCGCTCACGACGATGCGGCGCGAGACCTCGTCGTCGAGGGTGGTGCCCTCCATGTCCCGCCGGCGGTCGCCCTCGTCGATCCAGTACATGAACCGCACGGCATCGGTCTCCGGGTCGCGGAGCGCGATGGTCAGGCCGCGAGCGTCGAGCGCCGACGCCACGCGGTCGCCGACGGCCTCCAGGATGGCAGCGAAGTCGAGCTGGGCCGCGAGGGCCTGGCCGACGTCGTTGACGATCGCCAGCTCGGCTTTGCGCTGCCGGAGCTCCGAGGCGGCCCGAGTCCGCTCGAGGGCGGCCGCGACGTGGTCGGCCACGAAGACGAGCAGCGCCTCGTCATCGTCCGTGTAGGTGCGATCCTCGAGGTAGCTCTGGACCACCAGGGCGCCGATGCTGCGGCCCTCGGCCACGAGCGGCACGCCCAGCCAGTCGACCGCATCGGCACCGATGGACATCACCTCGCCGCTCTCGAAGAGCTCCAGCTGACGCGCCAGCGGGGCATGAACCGGACGCCCCATTCGCAGGACGTAGGCCGTCAGGCCGCTGGCCGTGCCCTCGCCCATCGGCTCCCAGCGGCGTGGCTCCGGTACGTCGGTGTCGACGGTGTCGACGTAGTAGGGCCAGTTGATGCGCTCCTGCTCCTCGTCGTAGAGGGCGATGAACAGGTTCTCGGCATAGATCAGGTCGCGCAGGATGGCGTGGATCCCCGCGTAGAACGCCTGCATGTCGCTGGCGGTGGAAGACACGTGAGCGACGCGGTAGAGGGCCGCCTGGTCTCGCATGGCGCGGGACTGGCGTGCCACCTGCGCCTCGAGCTCAGAGATCCTGCGTTCCAGCTCGGCGCTCATGCCGGAGCTCCTCCCGCGTCGGCACCCTGCCAGCGCACGACGACCTCGCCCGGTCCGCCGAGATCCGCGGCGACCGTCCCGCCCGCGTCCAGGATCAGGATTCGCTCACCGGAGGCATCGGCGAGGTGCACCGTCCCGCCCATCCCGACCGACGCCCCGTCGGCGGACACCTGGTGCACCCACATCTTCAACCGGCGCGCGCCTTCCGGGACGAATGCGAAGGTAGCTCGCGACAGGGAGTCGAGGCCGATCGTGCCCGGCGACTCGCGAACGTCCTCGGCCCCGGCAGGGTGTGCCAGCCGAACCTCCGCCGCTGCCGATCGCCCGTCGACGGTGAGGCTGTAGGCGAGGCGCATCGGTGCCTCGTCCGTCGAGGCACGAATCTCCATCACGGCCGTGCGTCGGAAGGCGGGTCCGCGCAGCATCCAGGCGATGAGTCCGACGGTGATCGCAGCGACCCCGAGGGCGAGCCCGCGCTCGATCGGGTCCTGCCAGATCACCAGCCCGTGGAGCACGACGCCGCCGAGGAAGATCGCGCTGATGGCTCCGGCGACCAGCGGGTGGCCGACGAAGCCGATGACGCGCCCCGGCACGTACTCGCCGCGCCGGCGGGCCGCGATCACCAGCAGCATGGGGAAGACGCCGCCGATCAGCGGGACCGTCAGCACGCCGACCAGCCCGATCGGCCGCGCGAACCAGTCCTGGTCCGTGATGAGCAGGTATTCGAGCAGGCCGAACACCCCCAGCACGGGCGCGATGCCCACGACGTACCGGCCTCGGGGCGTGGTGGCCCATCCCAGCAGGCGGCCGTGTGCCCCGCGGGCCTGGGCGGGGAGGTATTCGACCGCCTGGTTGTAAAGGCCCAGCGAGCAGTACAGCGATCCGAGGCCAATCGCCAGCACCACGTAGATGGAGCCGAGGACGTCGATCACCGGGCCGACCAGCTCGGCGAGCGGCGTGAACGTCGTCCCTCGCGTGCCGACCAGCGGCTCGGGTCCAAGGGCCCCGACGAACGCCACGACGATCAGGCAGTAGAGCGCGATCACGGTGGCCAGCGCGGCCAGGTTGCCCCACAGCAGCGACCGGCCGCTCGGGTCGCGTCCGAGGATCATCTTCGACGCGTTGGCGGCCGACGTGTGCCCGAAGTACGACACGATCACCACGCCGAAGACCAGCTCCAGGATGAGCGGGTCGAACCCGGCGCCGCCGACGAACGGGATG
>Ga0299913_10002403_pt1 | contig 14753 bp, 10 predicted proteins | sample RVTome_9_FD_201360 | JGI IMG/M metagenome (GOLD analysis project Ga0299913, IMG submission 201360) | Soil microbial communities from uranium-contaminated site in the Upper Colorado River Basin, Wyoming, United States - RVT155D38 (version 2) ...
CCTGAGAGGCGTCCCGATTGGCGAGCACCTGACTGCGGAAGTCCAGCGAGCTCGATCCGCTAGGGGCGTTGAGGAGCCCGAAGAAGTCGGCTCCGCGCTGTTCGGACTCCTGCATGATCGTGCCCACGTCCTGCGCGTAGTCGCGCAGGCCGCGATCGGACCGCGCCTCGAGGCAGCCCCTGAACGCGATCACGATCAGGATCAGGAAGGCGAGCCCGACGCCGACCCCGATCAGGCGGCGGACCAGGAACTGCTGCCTGCGTCGCTGAGGCCCCCCGACCCGCCGTCTCGGTCGTTCCGGCTCCTCGGCGACGACCAGGTCGTCTTGTTCCTCATCGAGGAATGCCAAACCGGCGACAGTATGAAGGCCCGAGCGGCCGGGAGGTCGCGCCGTACCCGGGTGCGGAGGAAAGGGCCCGCAGGCACAGAATCAGGAGAGGCCATGGTGGGCCAGCACATCCTGGGCAGATTCCTGATCGAGGACCGCATCGGAAGCGGCGGGTTCGGCACGGTCTACCGCGCCTGGGACGAGCGCCTGCAGCGGCCGGTCGCCGTGAAGGTGATCGACCGCGATCAAGGCGCACCAAGGGTGACGCGAGAGGCCCAGGCGGTCGCCCGGCTCACCCACCGCAACATCGCCACGCTGTATGAGCTCGCCACCGACGGCGAGCGAGCCTTCCTGGTCTCAGAACTGATCGAGGGGGAGACCCTTCGCGCGCTCGGGCGCGGCGGCGACCTCAGCGATCGAGTCGTCGCCCAGGTCGGGGCGAACTCCGCGGCGGCGCTCACCCACGCCCACCGGGCTGGAGTCGTTCACCGCGACGTGAAGCCGGAGAACATCCTCGTCGGGTCGGGAGGCGAGGCGAAGCTGGTCGACTTCGGGATCGCGAGGATCGCCGGTGAGCGCACCCTGACCGCGACCGGAGCGGTGGTCGGCACCCTTGCCTACATGGCCCCCGAGCAGGCGGACGGCCTGCGCCCGGGACCCTCGGCCGACGTCTACTCCCTCGCGCTGACCCTGTACGAGTGCCTCTGCGGCGAGCACCCCTTCGTCCGGGAGGGCCCGGCGGCCACCGCGCGGGCGATCGGAGAGCCGATCGCGCCGCTCGCGGCGATTCGCCCCGACCTCCCGCCCGCACTGGCGGAGACGATCGACGAGTGCCTCGATCCAGACCCCGAGGCCAGGCCACTCGCCTCGGAGCTCGAGGCGGTGCTCGAGGCCCACGCGCACGAGCTCGACGGCGTGCCGCTTCCCGCGACCACCCCCTTCGAGGGGGACGTCACCGGCCCGGCCGCCCATGCCCGTCCCAGCCTGGCTCGAATCGCACCCGCCCTCGGAGTCGGCGGGCTCGCCCTCTCCGCCCTGATCGCAACCGGTGCCCCCATCCCGATCGTTGCCGCCGCGCTGGCGCCGATGGCTCTCGCCTTCGGTCGGCCGCGTCCCGCCCTCGCCTTGGAGCTCACCCTGGTTCTGCTCTGGCTGGTGATTGGTGCTGGGGAAGCGGGCACCGCCGTGCTGGTCGGGGCGCTCGCGGCGCCCCTGCTGCTCCCCGTGATCGCGCCCGAGGCGATCGCATTGCCGGGTCTCGCCCCGCTCCTCGGCCTCGCCGGCCTGGCACCCGTCTATCCCGCCCTCGCTGGGCTGACTCGGGGCGCTGCGGGACGCGCACTGCTGGGCGCAGTCGGTTACCTCTGGCTTGCGGCCTGGGAGGAGCTCGCTGACCGCACCCTCCTTCTCGGCCCCGCCGGACACCCGCCACCGGACTGGACCGGCTCGGTGGGTACGGCGCTCGGCGACGTGATCGGCCCCCTCCTTGGCGGCTCGGTTCTCGCCGCGGCCGCGGTCTGGGCGCTGGCGGCTCTCCTCCTGCCGTTCCTGGTTCGCGGCCGGACTCCGGTCATCGACGCCCTCGGAGCGCTGATCTGGGCCGCGGGGCTGATTTCGGCCCTGCGGCTGGTTGCGGGCGGAACGAGCCCGCCGGGCCTGCTTTTTGCGGCCATGGTGGCGGCCGCTGTAGCCGCTCTCGCGGTGCGTCGCCTCGGGCCCCCGCCGAGGCTCACCGAGAGGGGTCCCGCGATCCACGAGTCGGCCCACTAGCATTTCGCAGCGGCCCAGCATTAAACGGGTGCCGCTTACGCGCCCTCGCATCAAACCCGCAAAAGAGCAAGCGAGAGAGTAGGAGTCGGAGATCAGCGTCCTGCGCAACCTTGAAGCCCGTATCGAGGGCCTCGTAGAAGGCGTGTTCAGCCGTGCCTTCAGCTCCGGCGTGCAGCCAGTCGAGATCGCGCGCAAGCTCGCCAAGGAGATGGACGCGCACAAGACCGCGTCCGTCCAGCGTGTTTACGTGCCGAACGAGTACACGGTGTGGCTCAGCCCGGACGACTACGAGCGGTTCAAGGACTACGAGTCCTCGCTCGCCCAGGAGCTCAGCGGGCATCTCCTCGAGCACGCGCGGCACCACGACTACGACCTGCTCACCCGCCCGGTCGTCCACCTCGACGAGGACGATCGCCTGCGCCTCGGGGAGTTCGGGATCCAGACGCGGCTCGTCAGGCCACCTCAGCGCCAGGGCGCCGAGCCCACCCAGGGCGAGCACGGCCACACCATGGTCTACTCGGCGGCCGAGGCGCAGAAGGCGCGGTCGAAGCGGCGGCCCGAGCAGGCCTACTCGGAGACCCGTGCGATCGTCTCCCTCGATGACCGTCGCTACGTGCTCGACGGGCCCACCGCGACGCTGGGCCGCTCCAAGGAATGCGACTGCATCATCGACGATCCCAACGTCTCGCGGAAGCACGCCGAGCTTCGCCGTTCCAACGTCGGCGACTGGCAGATCGTTGACCTCGGCTCGACCAACGGAGTCAAGGTGAACGGGCGGCGCGTCGCCAACGCGCGCCTCTCGCCGGGCGATGAGATCACCCTGGGAACCAAGGCCTTTTCCTTCGACATCGAGCAGTGAACGATCTCGAGCCGCTAGCGGTAGCGCTCAAGTTCGGCTTCCTTGCCGTGCTCTACCTGTTCCTGCTCTGGGTGATCCGGATGGCGCTCCGCGACCTCCGAGGCGTGTACTCCCCTGGTTACGAGACCGGCTACCACGACGTCCTCGGCGGCGAGGGGGCGCACGACGCGTTCCTCGTGGTCGAGGAGGGCGGGGGGCTCTCCAAGGGGGAGCACTTCGATCTCTTCGGTGGGCTCTCCCTCGGCCGATCCGCGGATGCGGACATCAGGCTCGACGATCGGTACGCCTCCGGGATCCACGCTCGGGTCTTCAACCGATCCGGGTCGTATTACGTCGAGGACATGAACTCCACCAACGGGACCTTGCTCAACTCTCGGGAGCTGCACGGAGAGGCGGAGCTCAGCCCGGGCGATGTGATCAGGATCGGGGACACTGAGTTCCGCTTCGAGGTCTCTTGATGCTGAAAGTCGCCGAGGAGGCATACAAGACCGACACCGGCCGCCAGCGGCACGCGAACGAGGACTCCTACTTCGCCCGGGCGCCGCTCTTCGCCGTGGCCGATGGGATGGGCGGCGCGCAGGCCGGTGAGGTCGCCTCGCGGATTGCGGCGGGCGCGTTCGAGCACGGCGTCGCGGGGGAGGGGCCCGCCGAGGGCCGCCTCGAGGAGATCGCCCAAGGGGCGAACCGCGAGATCCACAAGCTCGCCCAGCAGGACTCGAGCCGCGCCGGGATGGGGACCACCCTGACCGCAGCGATGCTGCACGACGATGAGGTCGCGCTCGGCCACGTCGGCGATAGCCGCGCCTACGTCCTCCGCGACGGCGAGCTGAAGCGGCTCACCAAGGACCATTCGCTCGTCGAGGAGCTCCGCCGCCAGGGCCGACTCACCGAGGAACAGGCCGAGGAGCATCCGCAGCGGTCGATCATCACCCGCGCCCTCGGTCCCGAGCCGAATGTGAACGTTGACACGATGACCTTCCCGGCCCGAGACGGCGACGTCTTCCTCCTCTGCAGCGACGGGCTCACCACGATGGTGGGCGACGAGGAGATCCGAGAAATCCTGGTCGGAGCACGGAACCTGCGGAGCGCGGTCAACCGTCTTGTGGAGGCCGCGAACCGGGGCGGGGGCCGCGACAACATCACCGCCGTCGCCTTCCGCCTCGCGGAGGAGGGCGCCGAGCAGGAGGAGGGCGCGACGCTGGTCGCGCGAACGGCGGAGCAGGCCGGGCTCACCGGAGACCGGGTGCGGGCGGCCACCGATCGCCTCCGCGGACGTGGGGCTCCGATGCCCACCCCATCTCGGCGCCGCCGCGCGATCCGGATCGCCGCGATCGCCGCTGCAGTCATCGTCGTGGTCGGCGGCGCCTTCCTCATTGCCCGCTCGCTGTACTTCCTCGGCACCAATGATTCGGGGAACGTCGCGCTCTACCGGGGGCTGCCGTATGAGCTCCCGCTCGGGGTCGACCTCTACTCGGAGCAGTCGTCGATCCCGGTCCAGGTGGGCACCCTCTCGGAAGAGCGCCAGCAGGCGGTCACCGAGCACGACCTGCGCGGCAAGGACGACGCCACCAGCCTGATCGAGGACATCGAGCAGAATGAGGGCGCCGCTCAGCAGGCCGCCGCCCGGGCCGCTCAGCGGCAGGCGCAGAAGGCAGCGCGGCAGCAGAAGAAGGGCTCCACCCCCACGAAGAAGCCGGCGCCGGGGAATTGAGCGCCCGGACCCGCGAGCTCTTTGCCCTGATCCCGGTCGCCCTGCTGGTCACGGCGGGGTTCACCGCGATCCTGATCACGAACTCCGAGGAACTCGGGAACTTGAGCGTCTTCTATGGGGGCTACTTCCTCGCGCTCTGCGTCGCGACGCACATCGTCATTCGGATCAGGCTTCCCGACGCCGATCCGTTCCTCTTCCCGCTGGTCGCCCTCCTCGCCGCGTTCGGGCTGGTGATGCTCTATCGCCTCAACGAGGACCTCGCCCGCGATCAGGCCAACATATTCGTGCTCGGGCTGGTCCTGTTCTCGGCGACGATCATCTTCCTGCGCGATTACGCGGTCCTGGAGCGGTACCGCTACGTGATCGCCATGGTCGGATTCGGGCTGCTGCTGATGCCGCGGCTGCCCGGCATCGGCGAGACCACCAACGACGCCTTCCTCTCGGTCGACCTCGGCCCGATCTCTTTCCAGCCCACCGAGCTGGCGAAGATCTGCATCGTCGTCTTCCTGGCGAGCTACCTGAACGAGCGCCGCGAGGTCCTCGTCGTCGGCGCGCGGAACATCGCGGGCATCGTGCTGCCTCCGCTCAAGCACCTGGGCCCCCTGCTCCTGATCTGGGGCGCGGCGATGGTCCTCCTGGTCTTCATCCGCGACCTAGGAAGCTCGGTGATGTTCTTCGGGGCGTTCCTGGCGCTGATCTACGTGGCCACCGCCCGGATCTCGTTCGTGGTGATCGGCCTCAGCATGTTCGTGCTCGGGGCGTGGTTCTTCGCTCAGACGGTCCCCCACATCCAGGAGCGCTTCGACATCTGGCTCGATCCCTTCGAATCATCCGAGGCGACGGGCTACCAGGTCGCCCAATCACTCTTCGCCCAGGCCGATGGCGGCCTCTTCGGCCGGGGGCTGGGGGCATCACTCGTGCAGCTGCCAGGTGCGGGGGGCAGCTGCCCGCCGGGAGTCGAGTTCCCGGACTGCGACGCGATCCTCCCCGCGCCGCACACCGACTTCATCTACGCGGTGATCGTCGATGAACTCGGCCTGTTCGGCGGCGCCGCGGTGGTCCTGATCTACGCGCTGATCGCCGAGCGGGGGTTCAAGACCGCGATCCTTGCCGAGGACGGCTTCTCGAAGCTGCTCGCCACTGGGTTAACGGCGATTTTCGCCCTGCAGGCCTTCGTGATCATCGGCGGCGTCACCCGGGTGATCCCGCTCACCGGCGTCACCTTGCCTTTCATCAGTTACGGGGGCAGCTCCATCGTCGCGAACTTCATCCTGCTCGCGCTGCTCCTGATGATCTCGGACCGCTCGCGGCGGCGGGTCCGGCTCCAGGTCGAGGCAGAGGAGCGAACGTGAACAACCAGATCGTGAGGTTGTTCGGCTTCGTCGTCGTCCTCTACGCGCTTCTTTTCGGGTTCACCTCGTACTGGTCGGTTTTCGACGCGGACGGGCTGGAGGCGAACACCGCCAACCGCAGGCCGCTGCTCGAGGAGCAGCAGATCGAGCGCGGCGAGATCCTCGCGGCCGACGGATCCGTGATCGCGCGCTCGGTCCCCCAGGGGAAGGGAGACGACCGGATCTTCGTGCGGCGCTATCCGGAGGGAACGCTGTACGGGAACCCGATCGGCTACAGCTTCGTCCAGCTGGGCCGGGTGGGCTTCGAGCTCGAACACAACGACGAGCTGGTCGGTGAGAAGACCGAGTTCCTCACGGTGCTGGATGAGCTCCGGGGCCGCGCTCAGGAGGGGGACAACGTCCAGTCCACGCTCGACCCCGACGCCCAGAGGGCGGCCGTCGAGGGACTCGGCGGCCAGCGCGGCTCGGTCGTCGCAATCGTCCCTTCCACCGGCGAGGTGCGGGCGATGGTCAGCATCCCGGCCTACGACCCGAACGACGTCCAGAACCCCGCCGTGTTCAAGCAGCTCAACGCCGATGAAGACGCTCCCCTCTTCAACCGCGCTACCCAGGCGGGCTACCAGCCGGGCTCGACGATGAAGGTGGTCACCGCGGCGGCGGCGATCGACAGCGGCGAGTACAGCCCCGATGACACCGTCAGCGGCCGCTCGCCGAAGGAGATCTCAGGTGTCCCGCTTCAGAACGCCGGCGGAGAGAGCTTCGGGGAGATTCCTCTGACGGAGGCGCTGACCAACTCGGTCAACACCGTCTGGGCCGAGGTGGGTGAGGACCTCGGCGCGGAGACGATGCTCGAGTACATGGACCGCTTCGGCTTCAACCGGAAGCCGCGCCTGGACTACCCGGACTTCCAGCTGGCGACCAGCGGGGTATTTGAGGGAAACCGGCTGCTCACCTCCGCCGACGCGATCGACGTCGGGCGCGTCGCGATCGGCCAGGAGAGACTCAACGTGACGCCGCTGCAGATGGCCGAGGTGCCCGCGGCGGTCGCGAACGGCGGCGAGTTGATGGAGCCGCGGCTGTGGTCGAAGGTGATCGATCCCGACGGCCGCGAGACGAAGCTCGATCCCGACCGCCAGAGCAGGGTGATGAGCGAGGAGACCGCCAACACGCTCACCGCGATGATGACCGACGTCGTCAACGAGGGCACCGGTGGTGCCGCCGCCCTCGCAGGCATCGACGTCGCCGGCAAGACCGGCACCGCCGAGATCGACATCGCCGGGGGGATCAACCAGGCATGGTTCATCGGCTTCGCCCCGGCCGACGATCCGGAGATCGCGGTCGCCGCCACGGTGGAGCGAACCTCGGGCTTCGGCGGGGAAGTCGCGGCACCGATCGCCCAGCAGGTGATGGAGGTTCTGCTCGCCAAGGGTGACGGGGGGGATGAGGGGTAGTGGGCAACCCCCGCAAGGGCACCGTCGTCGACGAGCGCTACGAGCTCAGCGAGAAGATCGGCTCGGGTGGGATGGCGGACGTCTGGCTCGCCGAGGACAGAGAGCTGGACCGAAACGTGGCGATCAAGATCCTCCACGACCGCTTCGCGCAGGACAAGGAGTTCGTGGAGCGGTTCCAGCGTGAGGCGCAATCGGCGGCCGGCCTGCAGCACCCGAACGTAGTCGGCATCTTCGACCGGGGGGTATTCCGGGACACCTACTTCATCGCGATGGAGTACGTGGACGGGCCGCCCCTCAAGGACCTGGTCAAGGGGGGAATGGGCACCCAGGACGCGGTCGACTTCACGCGCCAGATCCTGAACGCGGCCCGCTTCGCCCACCGCAAGGGAATCGTCCACCGCGACCTGAAGCCGCAGAACGTCTTGATCGACAACGAGGGCCGCGCCCGGGTCGCGGACTTCGGAATCGCGAGGGGCGGGGAGAACTCGGACATCACGGCGACCGGCTCGGTGATGGGCACGGCCCAATACCTCTCGCCGGAGCAGGCCCAGGGCAAGGAGACGACGCCCCGCTCGGACATCTACTCGATCGGGGTGATCCTGTACGAGGCGCTCACCGGGCGGGTGCCGTTCGAGGCGGACAGCGCCGTCGCGGTGGCGCTCAAGCAGGTCTCCGAGACGCCGCGCCGCCCGAGCGCGATCAACCCGAACGTCCCGCCGGCGCTCGACGCGGTGGTGATGCGGGCCCTGGCCAAGGACCCCGATGCCCGCTTCAAGGACGCCGACGCCTTCCTCAAGGCGCTCGACGCAGCCGAGCGGGCGCCGGATCGCCCGCGGCCCGAGGACACCGCCGCGTTCGCGGCCGTTTCCCCCGAGGGCGAAGCCGATCTTGGCGAGGAGGAATACGAGGACTGGCGATCCGACGACGAGCGGAGGCGACGGCTGCGGTGGTTCATCATCGCGCTGCTGGCCGCGGGAGTCGCGGCGCTGGTCGCATTCGCGCTCACCCGCCCCTCGAATGTCGCGGTCCCCGACGTGATCGGGAAGGACGTCGAGGTGGCCAAGGAGATCCTCGAGGACCAGGGGCTCGAGTGGGACATCGACACGGTTCCCAGCGGAGCCCCGCGGAACCAGGTGGTCGAGCAGGACCCGATCCCGACCAACCGAGGTGGCGGCAAGGCCGAGGAGGGCTCCACCGTGACGCTCAGCGTGAGCTCCGGGCCGGCGATCGTCTCGGTCCCACCGGTCGCGGGTTTGACCGAGGAGGAGGCCAGGAAACGCCTGGAAAACGCAGGTTTTCAGGTGGTGGTAGCCGAGCGATTCTCAGACAACGTCCCGCGCGGGCTCGTGATCGGGACCGAGCCCGGCGTCGGCACGCAGCTCTCCACGGCCCAGCCGGTCACCCTGCTCGTCTCGAAGGGGTCCGACCGCGTCGAGGTCCCCGACGTCGTCGGCCTGAACGAGCAGGCCGCCCTGAACGCGCTGAGCGCGGCGGACCTGGCGGGAACGGTGGTCCAGCGAGACTCGGATGAGCCCCAGGGCGAGGTCGTCGGGCAGAGCCCCGGCCCGGCCAAGCTCGTCCCGCGCGGCTCCCAGGTGACGATCTTCGCCTCGACGGGGGCGATCACCGTCCCCGACGTCGTCGGGGAGACCCGGAGGGCGGCGGTCACCGCCCTGAAGAAGGCGGGCTTCGTCGCCGCGGTGGTCGATGAGACGACGGACGATCCCAACCAGGTCGGCCGGGTGATCTCCGAGTTCCCGCCTGGCGGATCGCGCGGTCAGCGCGGCGACACAGTGACGATCTCGGTCGGCGTCTCGTCGCCGACACCGACCGTTCCGACCCCATGATGCGGCCCCGGAAACCTCAAACGGGTGGCTCCCTTCGGGAGCCCCCTCGCATTACAGGAGCCGCCGCCCGATGAAGATCGCGGTCCTCGGCGGCGGCGTATCGAGCGAGCACGAGGTCTCGGTGCGCTCGGCCGCGTCCGTGGCCGCGGGCCTGCGCGATGCGGGTCACGAGACGGTGGAGGTGACGATCAGCCGCGACGGCCGCTGGACCGCCGGCGGCGAGGACGTCAGCCTCACCCCCGCCGCCGGCTTGCTCGGCTGCGACGTGGCGTTTCCGGTCCTGCACGGCCCCGGGGGAGAGGACGGCAGCGTCCAGGGCGTGCTCGAGGTCCTCGGCGTCCCCTACGCCGGCTCGGACGTCGAGTCCTCGGCGATCTGCATGGACAAGCTGGTCTTCAAGAGGCTGCTCGCGCAGCACGGGATTCCCCAGGTCGAGTTCGTCGGCGCCGGTGACGACGGCTGGCGGGAGACGGCCCGCCGGTTCGGGCGGCCCCTCTGGGTGAAGCCCGCTCGTCTTGGCTCGAGCGTCGGGATCGCGCCGGCCGAGGATGACGAGGAGCTCGATCGGGCGGTCGAGGAGGCGCGCCGGCACGACCCGAAGGTGATCGTGGAGGCTCCGGCGCCCGGCAAGGAGGTCGAATGCTCACTGCTCGGCAACGACGACCCGGTCGCGTCCCCGCCCGGCGAGATCGTCACAAAGAGCGGCGACTGGTACGACTACGAGTCGAAGTACGGAGAGGGGGGAATGGAGCTCGTCGTTCCGGCCCGGATCTCCGAGGCGGCGACGGACGGGGTCCGCGAGCTGGCGCGCCGGGTCTTCGTCCTCTGTGGCTGCAGTGGCCTTGCCCGATGTGACTTCTTCGTCGACGGTGATGACGTCCTCGTCAACGAGCTCAATACGATCCCGGGGTTCACGGAGACGAGCGTCTACGGGAAGCTCTTCGAGGCCGACGGGGTCGCCTACCCGGAGCTCTGCGATCGCTTGATCAAGCTGGCGGTCGAGCGGTACGAGTCGACCAAGAGATACGAGTTCTAGCGGCGACCAGGCCGCACCAAGGCGCGACCCGTTCCTACGACAGCAGCCGCACGTCGCTGATCTCCATCTGGAAGCGATCCGGGTCGTCGCGCGCCGCCGGCGCCTTGGTGATCCAGATCAGGAAGGACTGCGCGGATCGATCCGGCAGCTGGACGGGCTCGTTGCCTCCCCCGTTTCTGACCCTCGCCACCGGCCCACCCCAGCCCTCGAGCGAGTCCGGAGGGGAACCGCTCGCCTCGTAGATCTCGGCGTCCCAACCGGGCGTCTCCGTGCGGATCTCGATCGATGCGGCGCTGACCGTGCGGTCGGTGTCGATCACCAAGCCGACGCCTTCCTTCAACCCGCCGAAATCCTCGGTGTCGTAGTGCTCGGTGGTCCAGGCCGTTCCGGTCGGGTTCGAGTCCACCGCGAGCTGCTCCGTGCCGGTCTCCTGGTCGTCTCCCTCGGGGTCGAACTCGCTCGTCGCATCGCTCTGCAGCTTGATCTCCGTGCCACCGGTGCCGGGCGCGTCATCCCCGCCGAGTTCCTGCCCGCCGAAGACCAGCGCGGCGACGATCAGCGCGACGCCGATGATTCCCATCGCGAGGCCTAGTCCGGGTATCCGACTCCGGCCTGTCAGCCGGCGCCGGGATGAGGGAACGGAGTCGAGTACGCTGGTCGCCTCGCCGCTCGTTCCGCCGCGGCGGGCGGCCTCGACCTCGAGCGTCGCCTCCAGGTCGCGGACCATCTCCGCGACGGTCGAGTAGCGGTCGCGAGGGTCTTTGGTCGTCGCCCGGTCGATCACCGCCGCAACCGACGCCGACACCTCGGGTCGCCGCGTCTGCACGTCGGGGAGCGGCTGGTTGACGTGCTTCATCGCCACACCGACCTGCGTCTCCGCGCGGAATGGGACGTCCCCCACGAGCATCTCGTAGAGGACGACGCCGAGGGAGTAGACATCCGAGCGTTCGTCGACGTCCTCGCCCATCGCCTGCTCGGGGGAGACGTAGTCGGTGGTCCCCAGGACGCGCCCCGTCGCGGTCATGCCCTCCTGTTCGAGCGACCGGGCGATCCCGAAGTCGGTCACCTTGGCGCGGCCGTCCGGGTCGATCAGGACGTTCTGCGGCTTCACGTCGCGGTGGACCAGCTTGCGGGCGTGAGCGGCGGTCAGGCCACGCCCGATCTCGACCGCGTAGGCGACCGCCTCGTCGATCGGCAGACCGCCCTCCTCCTGGATCCGCCGCTTCAGAGTGCGGCCTTCGATGTACTCGAAGACGATGTAGGGGCGCCCCTCGTCCTCGCCGGCGTCGATCACGCTGACCAGGTTGGGGTGGGAGAGCCGGGCCGCGGCCCGGGCTTCGCGCCGGAACCGCTCGAGCTGATCGGCCTGATCCGAGATCTCCCGATGAAGGAGCTTGACCGCCACGGGGCGATCGAGGACCTCGTCAAGGGCGAGGTATACGGTCGACATCCCGCCGGAGCCCAGCTTCGACTCGAGCCGGTATCGGCCCGAGAGCACCGTGGAGCTCAAGCGTTCCAAGCGTGAAGCCCTTCCATCGTCTGTATTTTCGCTCTCGGGTGGCCCTGCCGCTGCGATCCCACCGCCAGAATGATGACCGTCCAAGTCCGCTTCTACACAGATCCGGCATGTCCCTGGTCCTGGGCGGCGGAGCCCGCCCTCCGGAGGCTGATGTGGGAGTTCGAGGGAGAGCTCGAGTTCGTCTGGGTGATGGGTGGCCTGGCCCGGCGCTACGGGCGGGAGTACCGGGACGAGGAGGGCCGGATCGGGAGCGGGCCCGACTGCTTCGCCGATCTGATCTCCCACTGGCTCGTTGTCGCCGCCGACGGCCGCATGCCCACCGATCCGCGGATCTGGACCGAGGCGCCGCTCGCCTCCACCTACCCGGCCTGTCAGGCCGTCAAAGCGGCCACCGAGCAGGGATGGGAGGCGGGCTACCGCTACCTGCGTCGGCTACGCGAGGGAATCATGTTCGAGCGCCGCAAGCTCGATCACGCCGATGCGCTGATCGCCGCTGCCGGACCGGCCCGGATCGATCGGGGCCGGTTCGAGATCGACCTCAACTCGCACGCGATCACCGAAGCATTCGGCGCCGATCTGGACGAGGTCCGCAACCCGCCCGATGAGGCGCGCGAGGCGGGTGCCGTCCGCCGCACCGAGGGCAAGGAGCGGCTCAGCTTCCCGTCGGCGACGTTCGTGGGCGCGGGCGGCACCCAGCACGGCGTCTGGGGGATCGCCCGCTCACATCCCGCCCTGCGCGACGCGGCCCGCGCCGCCGGGGCCAGGCAGGTCAATCAGGGTGCGCTCGAACCGCTCGAAGCGATCCGGCGCTTCGGCCGCTGCGCGACCCGAGAGCTCGAGCTGCTCGCCGAGAAGCCCCTGCCGGTGCTGGAGGCCGAGCTCTGGGCGATGGCGCGCGACTGGAAGCTGAACCCGATCTCGGCGCTCACCGGCACGCTCTGGGAACTGGCGTAGCCAGTGAGGATCCTGCTCGCCACCCAGATCTGGCCCGGCTGAGCAGATCTCATTTCTCGCCCGACCGATTGAGGCATGTTTGATCCGCCGCAGAGTGGGTATGGACGGACCCAATCTGCACAGCGAAATGACCCGTTCCGCCATACGGAATACCGGGATGGTAGACGGGGTGGCCCTTCCCCACGGTGGAGGGCAGGAGGGAGCGAGAGGAAATGGCTTCGACTTCTGGGGTTCGACTGCCGGTCTGGGTCCTGGTACTGCTGTTCGGCGCACTCACCCTCGTCGCGACCCTCGGGGGCTCCCCTGCGACATCGGCGCAGCCGGCCTCGGCGCAAGCCGAGGAGACCTCCGTGCTCTTCTTCCACCGCACCACCGGCTTCCGGCACGACTCGATCCCGAACGCGATCCAGGCGGTCCAGGAGCTCGGCGCCCAGAACGGGTTCACGATCACCGAGACCCAGGACCCGACCGTCTTCAACGACACCGCCCTGCGCGACTACGACGCGATCGTGCTCTACACCGACGGCGAGGGCACTCTCAGCCACGCGCAGCGCACGGCGTTCGAGCGCTACGTCCAACGCGGCGGCGGAATCGTGGGGCTGCACTCGACCTCGAACATGGACAAGACCGACTGGCCGTGGTGGGAGGAGCTGCTCGGCGGGTTCTTCGACAACCACCCACCGATCCAGCCCGCCACCATGCACGTCGAGGACCCCACCCACCCGGCGACGGCGCACCTGCCCTCCCCGTGGGAGGGGTGGTCGGACGAGTGGTACAACTTCACCGCCGACCCGCGTGACAGCAACGTGCACGTGCTGCTCTCGGTCGACGAGACGACCTACACCGGCGGGACGCACGGCGAGGGCCACCCGATCGCCTGGTGCTCCAACTACGACGGGGGGCGCACCTTCTACACCGCGATCGGCCACTCGACCTTCCACTACGACGACGCGCTGTTCCGCGGCCACATCCTCGGCGGCATCCAATGGGCGGCCGGCCTCGCAGAGGGCGACTGCGGCGAGGCGCGCGAGGGACCGCCGACCGAGGCCTCGTTCGAGAAGGTGGCGCTCGACGACAACACCGCCAACCCGATGAAGATGGACATCGCCCCCGACGGGCGGGTCTTCTACACCGAGCTCGGCGGCACGCTCAAGGTCTGGCACCCCGACACGCAGGCGATCAGCGTGGCGGCGCAGCTGAACGTCTTCCGCGACCACGAGAACGGGCTGCTGGGGATCGCGCTCGACCCAGACTTCGAGAGCAACCAGTGGATCTACCTGTACCACAGCGACCCCGGCGAGCAAGAGGTCGACGGCACAATCGGCGGGGTTCAGCAGCTCTCCCGCTTCACCCTCGACCCGGAGACCGAGACCTTGATTCCGGACTCCGAAAAGGTGATTCTCGAGTTCCCCCACCAGCGGCAGGAATGCTGCCACTCCTCGGGCGATCTCGAGTTCGACTCGCAGGGCAATCTCTACCTCTCCACGGGTGACGACACCAACCCGTTCGGATCGCAGAACTTCGCCCCGCTCGATTACCGAGACGGGCGCGCGCCGTGGGATGCGGCGCGAAGCGCCGGCAACACCGCGGACCTGCGCGGCAAGGTCCTGCGGATCACGCCGCTGGACGAGCCCGGCGATGTGCCCGGGCTGGGGAGCACCTACACGGTGCCCGACGACAACCTCTTCACCCCGGCCAACACCACCTACCACCACCTGTTCCCAGGCGGCGTCTACGACCCGCAGCTGGCGCGACCGGAGATCTACGTGATGGGGCTGCGCAACCCGTTCACGCTCGCGATCGAGCCGGGGACCGACTATCTGTGGATCGCCGACGTCGGCCCGGACGCCAACCCGCCCGGCGGTTTCGACCCCAACCGCGGGCCGCGCGGATATGACTCGTGGACCCAGGTGCGCGAGGCGGGCA
>Ga0299913_10002404_pt1 | contig 14753 bp, 13 predicted proteins | sample RVTome_9_FD_201360 | JGI IMG/M metagenome (GOLD analysis project Ga0299913, IMG submission 201360) | Soil microbial communities from uranium-contaminated site in the Upper Colorado River Basin, Wyoming, United States - RVT155D38 (version 2) ...
GCCACCCGATCCCGCCCCTCTTCCACGCCTGCTGGGACCCGGCCTGAGGTCCTTTCGGAGCGGCATCATCGCGACCAGACAGGTCTCCGGTGGCGGCCATCGTGTGGATGACGTCTCCTTGCGCGTAATGGAACGCCACTGAGAGACAAGCTCAGGTAGAAGGGGAAGCTCGCCGATCGCCCAGCGAGCGCGGTCGAGTGCCCTGGTGGTGACCGGCGAGTTTCGGAGGACGCGCGATTGGTCGAGCTGGGGGCCAAGATCGAGAGAATCCGGGGCGAGGCGTGGACGAGCTGGAAGCTCGCCAATCGCCGTCGGCACTTCGCGGCTCGTCTCGCCCGTCTGGTCCGCACTGCGTTCCGCGCGCCGGCTCTCTTCCTCACGGTCCTCGGCCTCCTCGCGTCGATCGCCGGCCTCCTGACCTCGATCCTCTCGCTGATCGGTCTCGGCGTCTCCATCGAGGTCGTTGTCCTCGGCCTTTCCGCGGCCACCCTCCTGAGCTTCTTTCTGTCGGGTGAGCTGGCGCAGCACCTCCTGCCACCCGACGAGCTGGGCCGGCTGCTGGTCCAGGGCCGGCCGGTCTCGGAGATCCTCCAGTCGATCGCCTGGAGGATCCGCAGCGTCTGCCGCCGTTTCTCCGCGGCTCAAGCTTCTCCGGGTGTCCTCAGCGAGCTGCAGGAGGCGAGCTGCGATCCGGGCCGGGCGGCTGCGCTACCGAGCCTCCTGGAGCAGGTCCGAGCGACGATGCGCGTGGTCGGCGACATGCGCGGCAAGCAGGATCAGGACCTCCGGCGGATCGTCGCCTTGAAGCACGAGGCCGGGCACGAGCTCGGGATCTCCGTCCGCCGGCTCTGCGACCATGTCTTCCAGTTCAGCCCGACCTTCTTCCGACAGGGTGTCGACAAGTATCTCCTCAATCTGCGCGAGATGATCTCTCTGGCCGAGGCCTCCGTAAGCCGTCCTCTTGCGAACGCGGATTGCGAGCGCTTCGCAGGTCTGGTCTTACAGAATCGACGTCTCGAGGAAGCGTGTGCGTTCAGGGCTCGTGTCCAGGAGTTCCTCCTGCGCTACGACGATCTACACGATGACGTCGCCGCCCTCGCCTCGAGTCGGTCCACCTCGGGATCGCTCCAGGCCTACGCTCGCGCCCTCGCCAGGTTGGCGCGTACGGATCGCATCCGGTTCGAGGACGCGGGCCGGACGGCAGCTCGCGGCGAGCGGCCGCCGGTATCGGAAGAGGTGCTGTACTTGGACACGCTCGACCGCTTCTTCTTCCTCCACCGACGACAGCGGGCGCACCCCGGCTTCGACCTCCACTCCCTCCTGCGGTCGGCGGTAGACCGATTTCCCGAGGAGTCGCCTTACGATCCCGAGCGCGTGCGCCTCCAGTCGGCCGTCCTACGCTGGATGGAGACCGTCACCGAGGAGGAGTTCGAGCCGCCGCCCAGCGACCGTCGATCGCTCGACCTCAGGCGGCGGAGGTTCGTCGACCGCCTCGCGGCGTTGGCCGAGATCGAGCGCTACTTCAACCTCTCGGTTGGGATCGCGCGGAGCCGCATGGTCCGCCGGTTCCGCCAGATCCTCGCGAGCTGGCGCCACGGGTGTGGTTCCGAGTCACGGGTGTACGTGGTGGCCAGCGGGTACAGCAAGACGGTCCGCGAGTTGCTCAAGCGAGGGATCCCCGAGCCGAGCGACGAGTCGTCTATCGAGATCTTCCTCCTCCTCAGTGGTGTCGCCGGAGAGCTGGGGGCGAGGGAGATGGCTTGGGAGCTGCGGAGCATCGTGAAGAATACGAAGGACGAGACGGACGGCGAGAGGTCGCCTCGCGTAGCGGCGGGAAGCGAAGAGTCGCTGGCTTCGGTCGTCCGCCCGGGGGATCGAGTCCTGCTGCTCCTCGGGGCCGAGTGCATCGACGCCGACGGCCGGGTGGCTCATCCGCACATCGCGCTGCCGCGACTCGGCCCCCTGATCCGCGACCTCGGCAGCCTTCGGGTGGCGACGCTCACGGTCGTCGCCGCCGAGGACTACAAGCGTCTCCCGGTACCTTTCGCGGCCACGCGGTTCCTCAAGGAGCACTTCGAACCGGTGCCGGTCTACGAGCCGGAGCTGATCGACCTGTTCCTCTCGGAGTCCTCGCCAGACCATGCGGCCTGGGAGCGGGTGATCCGTTCCAGGCTCCGCCCGCCGATGGCCAGGAGCGTCGAGGGTCCGCGCGCTGGTCCGAGCACCTTCCTCGGTCGGCTCAGCCGAGCTCTTTTCGGAACACCTTAGCCGCCGTCGCGTCCGGCACGGCTGAGCTGCGCCGAATCTATCCATCCCGCGCCGGCCGCCGGGCCGGCTCGGAAGAGCGCCGAGGCGGCGGCTGTTAGCATGGGAGCGCGAGGCCTCCCTCGCTCTGTCTACGACCGGCGCCGCGCACGGCGGCACCGTACTTCCGATCGTTCCAAAGGGGAACCAGCTCCATGAAGAAGTCCCTCGTTTTCTGCGCCGCCCTGGCCTTCGCCCTGTCGGGCCTCGGTTCGGTCGCCTGCGCCCAGGAGAGCGGCGAAGCCGCCGAGCAGCCCGCCGTCGACCAGGAGAAGGCCAGCTACGGCTTCGGCTACCAGATGGGCAGCAACATGCACCAGCAGGAGGTCTCGATCGACCTCGAGGCGATGATCGCCGGCCTGCGGGCCGGCATGAGCGGCGAGGACCCGAAGTACGCCGAGGAGGAGATGCAGGCGGCGCTGCAGGCGATGCAGCAGGCGATGATGGCCCAGCAGCAGGCGAAGGCCGCCGCCGAGGCCGAGGCGAACATGAAGACCGGCCAGGAGTTCCTCGCCGAGAACGCCCAGCGCGAGGGGGTGGAGACCCTGCCGAGCGGCCTGCAGGTCGAGGTGATCGAGGAGGGCGAGGGCGCGTCGCCCGGCCCCGGCGACCGGGTGAAGGTGCACTACAAGGGCACGCTCGTCGACGGCACGGTCTTCGACAGCTCCTACGACCGCGGTCAGCCGGCCACCTTCGGCGTCGGCCAGGTGATCCCCGGCTTCTCCGAGGGCCTGCAGCGGATGAAGCCCGGCGCCAAGTACAAGCTCTACATCCCGGCGGACATCGCCTACGGCGCACAGGGCCGCCCCGGCCTGCCGCCGAACTCGACCCTGACCTTCGAGGTCGAGCTGCTCGAGGTCCTGCCGGCGACCGCGCCGGCGGCCGGCGGCGAGCCCGAGGCCGGCGGCGAGGGCGCGGAGAGCTGACCGCGCGCGAGCCCGGAGACCGCCCCGCCGGTGCGCCCGGCGCCGGCGGGGCGGTCGACCTGTTCCTCTCGCTGACGCCCGAGAAGGTCCTCGACGCGGTCGAGGCGGGCGGGCTGCGGACCCGGCCGGTCTGCTATCCGCTGAACTCGTTCGAGAACCGCGTCTACGAGGTCGAGCTCGAGGACCGCACCCGGGTCGTCGCCAAGTTCTACCGCCCGGGCCGCTGGAGCGAGGAGCAGATCCTCGAGGAGCACCGTTTCCTCGAGGATCTCGCCGAGGCCGAGGTCGCCGTGTGCCCGGTCCGCCGCTTCCCCGACGGCTCGACGCTGAAGCGGCAGGGCCACATCCTCTACAGCCTGGCCGAGCGCCGCGGCGGACGCGCTCCCGACGAGCTCGACGCGGCCCGCGCCGAGCGGCTCGGCATGCTCGTCGGCCGCCTCCACGACGTCGCCGTCCGGCGCGACTCGCCCCACCGGCTGCGCCTCGACGCCGACACCCTCGTCCGCGCCAACGTCGACTGGCTCGCCGAGCGCGGCACGGTCCCGGCCTCGGTCGCGCCCCGTTACTTCGCCGCCGCCCGCGAGATCGCCGACCTCACCGACCGGCTCCTGGCGAAGCTGGCGCCGGACGTCCACCGTCTCCACGGCGACCTCCACCTCGGCAACGTCCTCGACCGCGACGGCGTGCTGCACGTGCTCGACTTCGACGACATGGTCGTCGGCCCGGCCGTGCAAGACGTCTGGCTGGCGCTGCCCGGCCGCGACGCCGAGGCGGTGCGCCTGCGCGAGGCGTTCCTCGAGGGCTACGAGCGCTTCCGGCTGTTCGACCGGCGCACCCTCGCGCTGGTCGAGCCGCTCCGCGCCCTGCGCATGGTCCACTACGCGACCTGGCTCGCCCGCCGCTGGCACGACCCGATCTTCCCGGCGACCTGGCCGCAGTTCGGCGCCCCCGACTGGTGGGCGCGCGAGGTCGACGACCTCGAGGAGCAGCTCGGCTTCGTGCGCGCCGCCGCGGACCCCGAGGGCGCCGCGGCGGTGGCCGCCGAGGAGGGGGCCGAGGAGCTGACCAACGCCGACTTCTTCTGGGACTGGGAGGACGACGCCTGAGACACCCTGTGTCTACCCCGGACCGATCATGTGGTGGATCGACCCACCTCGGCCGGTACCGGCAGGGGATCGACCTGACCGGCGTGACCGAAGGGTTCGTCACCCTTGGAGCCCTCACTGATCGAGCTCTCTGGGACCGTGTCCCGCGCCGCCGCGCCGATCGCCGCCGAGATCGAGCTCAAGACGGTCGCGGGCGATCAGGCGGAGACGACGGCCTGCGAGGACGGCGCCTACCGCGCGCTGGCGCTGAGCTGCGCCCCGAGGGCGCCGAGCACGAGACGTGGATCGACTTCTCCTCGCGTCCTATCACCTAGACTTAGACTAGGTGGATCTGGACGTGCACCGGGAGGAGCTCAGCCCCAGAGGAAATGCAGCAGCGCTGCGATGCAGCCTCCAGCGACAGCTCCCACTGCGTGACGGATCCACGGGAGCTCACGCCCTTTGCGCTGGCGCGAGTAGATGCTCGCGATCGGATAGGCCATCATTATGATCACGAACACCGCAGCGCCCGACAGCGCGGCTTGCGGGAGCGCGGCATCGGAGAGCAGCGCGCCCGCGCCCGATCGGCCGAGCACCACTCCGACGCCGATCGCCGCCACGAGCGTGTTGATGACGAGCCAGTTGAACTCCAGGTTCTTGATCGTGCCGTTCATTTTCTCGTCAACCTGTTTCAGTAGCAGGCGATCGCAGAGGCGACCTCGACTCCGACGCAAGTGGCGCCCCAGCAGGCGGGCCATCCACCATTGCTTGCTAGGCAACCAATCGCGGCACCCGTGCAAAAAGCAACCACGTTCTGGCGCCAGCACCTCGCCCACTCCATCCAGCCGGCCGTGGCGTAATGTCCCAAGTAGCCACGCGTCTGGCTCGAGAGGACTGCGGGTATCGCGTGTGTTCTCACCTGGTCCGGCAGGGCTCGAAAGTGCTGCCTCCGGTCGGTGACCTCCTTGTTCTGCACCTCCGGATCTTCCCAAGTCTGCTGGTTGTAGATCCACTCGTGATCCTCATTCGAGGCGTCGATTTGGCCCTCCCAGGTGGAGGCATCGCCATTCGCATAGATCTCGACGTAGATCTGACCCTCCCAGGTGTTGTCGTCGCCATCGCTCCAAGACCAGAAGAGGATCTCGCCTTCGCTGTTGGATTCAGAGTAATCCTGGGCAAAAGCCGTGCTTCCGAAGTTCGGCGAGGATGCGAGACGGACGGTTCGCTCAACGTAGACGTGACTGGTCGGGTGGAATCCCTTCTCACGAAGAGCGCGAGTTGCGGCCTCGAACGCTTCTGGCTGTCGTGACCTCAGGTTCTGGAGATGAGCATACGCCGTTAGGCCGCTTAGCCGGTCGACGTACACTCCGCCTCCTAGGTCAACGCGCTGGATGTCGTCGGTGGAGTACTGCATCAGTAAGCTCGCGGGTCCGAAGGGTAGTCGGCCCGGTGCGGGTTCGGCAGACGCGATCAACCCAAAGGGCAGCATAGACGCGATGGCCAGGATCAACGGTGCGGGGTTCTTGGTCAAGGTGTTCTCCCTTCTCCGTGGGTGGTCTAATTGCTTCTCCTCTGCGGCCGGTGGCGTCCGTCATCTCGGCGTGTAGTTCTTGCACATCCTTCTGTTGCCTCGAATCTCGCGTCCCTTTGGACAACGCAGAGAGAGCGCGCGCTACAAGGAATGCAAGCAAAACCTGTTCCACTGTGTGGGTTGAGGCCCCCCGCCGGGCTGTAGGCTCCGATTGGATTTCCAAGAAATGGAGGAGGGCTCAACCGATGCGCAGAGGACCACCGTCGGAGCGGACGCAGGAGCGGATCGAGGCGTTGCTGTCTGGGGTCGCGAGGAGGGCGATCTGAAGAGCGAGCTGGTGCGGCTGGCGGTCGAGAAGATCGTCGAGGAGGCGTTGGAGGCGAAGGTGCGGGACCTGGTGGGCCGCGACTACTACGCGCGTCGTGACGAAGGAGCCCACGGGTACCGCAACGGCTATCGGCGGGGCCGGCTGAAGACCTCCGAGGGGGAGGTCGAGTACGCCGTGCCCCGATCTTGAGCGCGAGCAGCTCACCCGACTCTGGGAGCAGCTCGATCAGGGGTGGAAGCCGGCCGTCGTCCCGGCCGCCGAGCAACAGTTCACCGAGCTCAACCCCTCAACGAATTTCCAGCAAGAAGGGGACTTGACCCCCGGCCCGGTCCAATCGAAGGCCCAAGATCCCCGCCCCGGTTCGCCACCGTCAGTGGTGGACTTGACAGGGTCGCTCTATATCAGGCCTCCCGTGCCTGCAGGCGGGGAAACGGGCCGCGCGAGGCCTCTTCCCAGAGGGCGACGAGGTCGGCCGGGGGCGGCGCCTCGAACGCGACCGGCTCGCCGGTCCCCGGGTGGGCGAAGGCGAGCCGCCAGGCGTGGAGGGCGGGACGGGGGAAGGCGGCGAGGACGGCGCGGGCCGGGGGGCGCGCCTCGCGCCAGCGCTCCTCGCCGTAGACCGGGTCACCGACCAGCGGGTGGCGGGCGTGCTTGAGGTGGACGCGGATCTGGTGGGTGCGGCCGGTCTCGAGGCCGACCGAGAGCAGCGAGATCGCGCCGCCGCCGACGTCGGCGGCGGCGATCCGCCGCCAGGTCGTCACCGCGGGCCGGGCGCCGGCCCGGTCGGCCGGAATGACGGCCATCCGCTTGCGGTCGCGCCGGTGGCGGCCGATCGGCGCGTCGACCCGCCCCTCCTCGTCGGGCGTGCCCCAGACGATCGCCAGGTAGCGCTTGTCGACCCGTCGGGCCGCGAAGGCCCGGGCCAGGGCGCGGTGGGCGTCCGTCGTGCGCGCGACGACCATCACCCCGCTCGTGTCCTTGTCGAGGCGGTGGACGATCCCCGGCCGCCCCGGCCCGCCGACCCCGGCGAGCCCCGGGTCGCGGTGGAGGAGGCGATGGACGAGGGTGCCGGTCGGGCGCCCGGCGCCGGGGTGGACGGTCAGGCCGGCGGGCTTGTCGATCACCAGCAGCACGTCGTCCTCGTGCAGCACGGCGAGCTCGCCCGGCTCCGGCCGCACCCGCTCGTCCGGCGCCGGCTCCGGGACGTCGCACTCGATCCGTTCGCCGGGGCGGAGTGGCCGCGACGCCTTCTCCGCCCGGCCCTCGACCCGCACCCGGCCGTCGCCGATCCAGCGGGCAACCCGGTTGCGCGCGACGTCGAGGCGGTCCGCGACGTGGCGGTCGAGCCGCTCGCCTCCGGCCGCCGCGGGGACGGCCCAGGCGTGGCGGCCGGGACCAGCGGTCATCGCGAGACGGTCAGGCCGCCTCGGTGGCCGTTGCCGCCGTGCCGCCGCGCAGCCGCCGGGGGAGCAGGGTCTCGAGCACCAGCAGCGCGATGCCGACCGAGATCGCGCTGTCGGCGACGTTGAAGGCCGGCCAGTGGTAGGTGCCGACGAAGACGTCGACGAAGTCGGTCACCGCACCGGCCGCGATCCGATCGGCGAGGTTGCCCACCGCACCGCCGGCGACGAGCGCCAGGGCGGTGAGCAGCAGGCGGTCGTGGCTCGGGGTCAGCCAGAAGTAGACGGCGACCGCGGCGAGCGCGGCGAAGCCGAGGACGGTGAGCAGCCAGCTCGTCGACCCGGTGTCCGAGGAAAACAGGCCGAAGGCGACGCCGGTGTTGCGGACGTGGACCAGGTTGAGGAAGCCGCCGACGACCGGGTGCGCCGCCCCCTCGGGCAGGTGGACCTCGACGAGCCACTTCGTCCACTGGTCGAGGACGACGACGGCGAGGGAGAGGAGGGCGAAGCGCGGCTTGCGGGCGTCCGGCACGGCCGGCGATCATACCCCGCCCCTCGCGCCGCCGCCGAAGGCCTCGGCGGCCCGGGCGACCATCCCGGCGGTCGTCTCCGGGTCCTGGAAGGCGCGGATCGCGGCGGCGCCCTCGGCCCCCGCGGCGGCGGCGGCGGCCAGCTCGCCGGGGCCGATCCCGCCGAGGGCGACCAGCGGCAGCCCGGCGCGCGCCGCCCGGGCCAGCCCGGCGAGGCCCGCCGGCGGCCCGTACCGGCGCTTGCTCGGGGTTTCGTGGAGCGGACCGAAGGTCGCGTAGTCGGCGCCCTCGGCGAGCGCCGCCTCGACCTCGTCGAGGTCGTGGGTCGAGCGGCCGACGAGGAGGCGACGGCCGCGTCGGACGGCGAGCGAGCGGACCGCGGGCACGGGCAGGCCGGCGGCGGGGAGGTGGACCCCGCCCGCCCCGGCCGCCAGGGCGACGTCGGGCCGGCCGTTGACCAGCAGGATCACCTCCGGGGGCAGCAGGGCGCGGGCGCGTACGGCGAGCTCGTAGAGGGCGCGGTCGTCGAGGTCCTTCTCGCGGAGCTGGACCGCGTCGACGCCCGAGCTGCCGATCCGGCGCAGCCAGTCCTCGATCGGCTCGGGCGCGGAGAGGCGGTCGGAGATCGCCAGCAGGCGCGGCGCCGTGACCGGCCCCCCGCCCGGCCGGGCCTCACTCGCCACGCCGCCGCTCGCGCCGCCGCAGGTACCAGCCGAGAAGTGCGTCGAGGTCGTGAGTCGCCCAGACGAGGTGGTAGAGGCCGAACCCGGAGACCGCGCCGCGGAAGGCGGGATGGGCGAGCACCCCGGGGACCGGCGAGCCGGTGAGCTCGAGCCCGGCGAAGGGGGCGGTCCAGCGTCCCCACACCGGCAACCAGGGGGCATACATCAGCAGCGTCCCGACGAGGAGGCACCAGGCGACAAACGCCAGCTTCGCGGCCAGCGACAGCGGGGAGAGGTCGTCGGGCATGGGCGGAGCGGCATTGTAGCCGTCCGCCCGTGCCGGTCAGCGGGGCGAGGGACTACTCGTTGTCGCCGTCGCCCTTCTCGCCGCGTACGCGGGCGGCGCGGCCGCCGCCCCCGTTGCCGCCACCGGAGCCGGCCGACGCCCGGCTGCCGCCCGAGCCGCCCGACGAGCGTCCGCGGACGGTCGCGCGCGAGCCGCCGGAGCCGGACGACGGTGAGCCGGAGACCGAGCGGCGCGGCGGCGGCGAGCTCGGAGCCGAGGCGCGCGGCGGCGCCGAGCGCGGCGAGGACGGGGCGGTGCGCGCCGGGGGCGTCGCACGCCGCGGCGCGGCCGAGTCGCCGCGGATGCCGCGGACCACCCGCCGGGCCGGGGGCGCGGCGGAGATCGAGCCGCGGTCGCTGCGCGGGGCGGCGGCGGGCGGACGCTCGCTCTGCGGGGTCGGCCGTGCCGGGGCCGTCCTCGCGCCGGTCACCGTGCCGCGGGGCGGCGTGCTCCGGGGCGACGCGGCGGCCGCGTCGCCGGAGCCGCCCCGGAAGCGAGGCGAGCTCCGGTAGGCCTCCGGCGTCGACGGCGAGCCGCCGGCGCGGGCGCCGGCCAGACCCCGGTCGTCTCGGGCGCCGGAAGTCCGCGGCGAGGTGGCGGGGGGCATGGACCGCGACGGCGTCACCGGGCGCGGCGCGACCCGCTCGGCCGTCGGCGGGTCCGCGGACCGCGGGCTGCTGCGGACGACCGGTGCCCGCTCGGGAGGCGTCTCGGGCCGCACGCCGGTCTCGGGCCGCGCGCCGACGACGCGGCCGGCACGATCCGGCGCCGCCTCGGGCGCCGGGCGCTCGGCGCCGCGCGGATCGGCCGCCCGCGGCCGGGATGCGGTCCCTGGCTGGGCGCCGCCCGCGCGCTCGCCGCCGCCGCGGCGGTCCCCGCGGACCGCGATCGGCCTGCGGCCCGCCGCGCCGTCGCCGGCTTCGGCGCGTCCCCCGCCGAGGGCCGGAGCGCCGGCCGACGGACGGGCGACCGCGCGGTCGCCGGCCACCGGCGAGGGACGGTCCGGGGTGCGTGCGGAGGGGCGGGCCCGCGACGCGGTCACGGTGCCCGGGGCGAGCGGCGTGCCGGCCACCCGGCCGCCCTGCCCCTCGTCGACGGTCACCCGCCGCTCGACGTCGGCCGGCAGCTCGCGGCGTCGCTCGACGAAGGGGGTCACGTCCGGCAGCTCGCCGCCCCGGCCCGCCACGAGACGGCGGTCGCCCGCCGGACCGCCGTCCGAAGGCCCGCCGGCCCGCGGCCCGCCGGCCGGAGGCCCGCCGGCCCGAGGCCGGGTCCGGAGCACCCGCTCGACCTGCTCGTGGTCGCGCCAGTTCTCGGGGCGTAGCCCGCGGGTGTCGGTGGTGATGATGCCGCGCGGGATCACGTCGCGACGGTCGCGGCCGCGCCAGTCGCGGCCGGCCCAGGCGTGGCGGTCCTGGTGCCGCGAGCCGAGGTAGACGGTGGGGCAGAAGACCCAGTCGGCGAAGATCCCGTAGTGGCCGCCGGCCCAGCCGTAGACGCCGGAGCGGAAGCCGCGCCGGTACCACGGCGAGTAGTAGTGCGTGTAGTAGCCGGCCGGGACCCAGGCGACGTGCGAGGGGCCCCAGTACCAGTAGACCCAGGCGGGGGCGAAGCGGGCGCCGGGGTACCACACCCAGCCGTGGTGAGGGTGGAGGTCCCAGGTGCCGTAGTGGTACGGCACCCAGCCCCACGGCTCGTAGGAGACCCAGGTCAGGCCGATCGGCGTGTGCCGCCAGCGGCCGTCGCGGTAGGGGCGCCAGCCGTGGTCGACGTACGGACGCCAGGCGCGCCGCTGCTCCACCGTCACCCAGGTGCCGTGTCTCTCGAGCGGCGCCGCGGCGTAGCGGAGCGAGTCGTCGACCTCGTAGCGGGCGAGCGCGTCGCCGCCGAGCTGCTCGTCGTCGAGCCGCGCCCCCCAGCGCTCGAGGTCGTCGTGGGCGCCCGCCCGGCGGACGTAGGCGCGCGGGGCGTGGGCGCCCTCGACGATCGCTTCCTCGCCGGCGCGGACGACGGTCGAGCCGCGCGCCGTCGCCACCTCGGCCCAGCCCTCGCGGGCGACGACCTGCGCCCAGTCGCGGTCGGCGGTCACCCGGTACGAGCCGGCGTCCTCGAGGTAGACGGTCGCGCTGGGCAGCGCGATCCGCGGTGCACCGTCACCGAGGGCGTCGGCGAAGACGACGAGCTGGACGTTGCCCTCGGCGAGCCGCAGCTCGGTGGTGCGGTCGCCGCTCTCCGGCGACAGCGCGAGCCGGTCGAAGGCGACCTCGCTGTCGCCGTCGATGCGCAGCAGGTTGCCGTCGGACAGCAGGACCTCGACGAGCGAGCCCGGGGCGACCCACAGGCGGTCGCCGGCGAGCACCGGCTGGTTGAGGACGACCTCGGTGCGCTCCGTTTCGCCGCCCGCCTCGAGCAGCGTGGCGGTGCCGCGCAGGTTGCGCACGTAGCTGTAGCCGGCGTCGTAGCCGGCCGGGGCGTCCGAGTACCCGTCGTACCCGTCGGACCCGGCGTAGCCCTCGTCGCGGTCGGCGAGGGCCGGCGTCGCCACGGCCAGCAGGGCGGCGGCGAGGACGGCGCAGGTCGCGCGCAGGCGGGTCCGCAGCCCGGTCGCCGGGGGATTCGTCAGCAGGCTCGGTGGCTTCTGTTCGATGGACGGCATGGCTTCCTCCGCAGGGTTCGCCGCTCCGGACCGCCCTCCTGTGGACGGCTCGTGGACGCGGCGGGCACGGGGATGGAGAGCAAGTCCCGCACCAGCCTTTCCAACCGGCGCGGCGGCGCGGAAATGCCGGCCGCCACGGGGTTTGGGGGTTGGCTATAATGCGAAGCTCGGCGTGCGGCGTCCACCTGGGGAGTCACCGCCGTCCCACTTCGACCCCGATCCGAAACGCGTCCACATGGCCTTCAAGAGCTGGTTCAAGGGCGGAACCGCCAGCGATGCCGCCCGCCAGGCGCCCCACGAGCTGACGCTCGAAGACCTGATCGTGCTCGAGCGCTACGACGAGGCCGAGGCCCGACTCAAGAAACATCTGCAGGACGAGCCCGACGACCTCCACGCCCACCTGAAGCTGGCCGAGGTCTACACCGAGCTCGGCCGCTCGGCGGACGCGGTGCTCCAGTACATCTACGTCGCCGAGGAGCACGCCAAGGACGGCTTTTACGAAAAAGGGGTCGCCCTGCTCCAGAAGGCGATGAAGGTCAACCCCGGCGAGGAGACGTTGCGCGCGAAGATGTACGCCCTCGAGCGGGCCAAGGGGCTCGAGTACAAGCGGGAGGCCGCGGTCGAGGGGTTGCGCCTGACCCGGGTCCCCGGCGGCGGCACCGGCACCGCGGTCCTCCAGCTCGAGCGCGCCTGGCACCAGCTCGCCATCTCGGCCCTCGTCCAGCGGCTCTCCACCGAGCACCTGCGGCGGCTGTTCGGGGCCGTCGAGATGGTGCGCCTGGACGAGGGCGAGCGGATCGCCGAGCGGGGCGGCGAGACGGCCGAGCTGTGGATCTCGATGACCGGCGCGCTCGGAGCGGTCCTCGTCCGCGACGACGGCCGCGAGACCGACCTGCGCCGCTTCGGCCCGGGCTCGATCGTCGGCGAGAGCGTGCTGTTCGAGCGCGCCCGCTGGCCGGCCGGCTACCGGGTCGTCGAGGGCGGCCTCTTCCTGCGGCTCGACCGCTCGGGTCTCGAGCACGCCCTGCTCGGCAACAGCGACCCGCGGGGGATGCTCGAGGCGCTGCGCTGCGACGGCAACGACCGCGACATCGCCTCGGCCGTCGCCCGCCTCGAGGGGAGGAGCGGATGAGCGTCCTGCCGATCCGCCTGTTCCCCGACGAGGTGCTGCGGGTGCGCTGCCCGGAGATCGAGACGTTCGACGACGCACTCCGGCGGCTGGTAGACGACATGGTCGAGACGATGCACGCCGCCCCGGGGGTGGGCCTGGCCGCGCCGCAGCTCGGGGTGGAGAAGCGGGTGATGGTGGTCGATCTCTCGGTCGGCGAGGACCCGGACCAGCTCCACGTCTTCGTCAACCCGCGGGTCGTCGAGGAGGAGGGATCGGTCGCCGAGGTCGAGGGGTGCCTGTCGATCCCGGGGATCAGCGAGAAGGTCGACCGGCCCGAGCGGGTGCGGGTCGAGGCGCAGGACCTCGCCGGCGAGCGTTTCGAGCTCGAGGCCGAGGACTGGCTCGCCCGCGCGATCTGCCACGAGGCCGACCACCTCGACGGCGTGCTCTTCGTCGACCGGCTCCGTGGGCTGCGGCGCGAGAAGGTGCGCCGGCAGCTCCGCAAGCTGGCGGCCGAGCACGAGGAGGCGCTCGCGTCATGAGCCGCCGCCCGGCGCTCCGGGCCGTCGTCGCGACCGTCGCCGCCCTCGCCCTCGCGGCCTGCGGCGGGGGCGGCGGGCCGACCTCGCCGCCGCCGCCGACGCAGTCGCTCGTCTTCACGCCGGCGGGCGGCTCGGCGACCGGCTCGGTCGCCCTGCTGCGCTCGGGGGCCGGGGCGAACACCCTCGTCCTCGAGGTCCGCGCCCAGGAGGTCGCCGACCTCTACGGCGTCGCCTTCGACCTGACCTACCCCGCCTCGGTCCTGGCCTTCGAGGGGGCGAGCGAGGGCGAGCTCCTGCGCCAGGGCGGGATCGCCACCTCGCTCCAGGTCGCCGAGCAGTCGGGGCAGCTCGTCGTCGGCGCGACGCGGCTCGGGGTGGTCGGCGGGGTGAGCGGCAGCGGCACGGTGCTCACCCTCACCTTCCGGGCGGTCGCCGCGGGCTCGGGCGACATCGCCTTCGTCGACCCGACGGCGGTCGCCGCGAACGGCAGCCTGATCGGCGGCCTCGAGTGGCTGGGCGGCAACGTCCAGGTCGTCCGCTGAGCCCCCGCCGGTCCCGCCGCGCGCCGCGCCGACCGCCGTCGCTGCGGTAGCCTTCCGGCCCCATGCCCGAGATCGTCTTCTACAACACCCTCGGCCGCGCCCGCGAGCCGCTCGCGCCGCTCGTCGCGGGCGAGGTGCGCATGTACACCTGCGGGCCGACGGTCTACAACCACGTCCACATCGGCAACCTCCGCACCTTCCTGTTCGAGGACGTGCTGCGCCGCGCCCTGCGCTGGCTAGGCTTCGCGGTTCACCAGGTGATGAACCTCACCGACGTCGACGACAAGACGATCGCCGGCGCCGAGAAGGCGGGTGTCTCCCTCGACGAGTACACGGCCCCGTTCGTCGACTCGTTCTTCGCCGACCTCGACACCTTGCACGTCGAGCGCGCCGAGCGCTACCCGCGGGCGACGACCCACGTGCGCGAGATGATCGAGCTCGTCGAGCGCCTCGTCGAGCGCGGGCACGCCTACGTCAAGGACGGCTCGGTCTACTTCCGCATCGCCTCGGACGACGACTACGGCAAGCTCTCCGGGATCGACCTCGACCAGGTACGCCGGGGCGAGCGGGTCGCCGACGACGAGTACGGCAAGGACGACGTGCGCGACTTCGTCCTGTGGAAGGCAGCCAAGCCGGGGGAGCCTTCGTGGGACTCGCCGTGGGGGCCAGGCCGGCCCGGGTGGCACGTCGAGTGCTCCGCGATGTCGATGAAGTACCTCGGCGAGACCTTCGACGTCCACTGCGGCGGCGTCGACAACCTCTTCCCGCACCACGAGAACGAGATCGCGCA
>Ga0299913_10002405_pt1 | contig 14752 bp, 10 predicted proteins | sample RVTome_9_FD_201360 | JGI IMG/M metagenome (GOLD analysis project Ga0299913, IMG submission 201360) | Soil microbial communities from uranium-contaminated site in the Upper Colorado River Basin, Wyoming, United States - RVT155D38 (version 2) ...
GAACGTCTTCGGGTGCTTCTTCATCGCGTCGGCGAGCGCCGCCCCCGACTCGACGTCTTCGCGCACCTTCAGGATCACCGCCGAGAACCCCTTGTGCGGCTCCTGCTTCCCGAGGATGTCGAGGCACTGCACGAGCGGCAGGCCCGCGTCGATCATCACCGAGAACTGCCGCGTGAAGATCGCCAGGTTCTTCGACGGGGCCGACGTGCCCTTCCTGAGCGCCTTGGCGGCCGCCGCCGCCTTCCCGCGGGCCCGGTCGATCTTCGTGATCATGATCTGCTCGCGCCGGAGCGCGGCGATCGCGGCGTCCATCGTCTCGGCCATGCGCTCGCCCGTGACCGTCTGGCCCGAACGGGTGCGACCTGAGTAGGCAAATGTCGGCATCAGTCGTTCCTCATTCCAGCTTCCAGCTATCAGCCATCAACGGTGAGCACCCGGCGCCCGTCGTCACCTCGTCTGTCGACACGGCGCCCGTCGGCACGTCGCACGGCAGCACGTCGCACGGCAGCACGTCGCACGCTGCACGTTGCACGTAGCACGTGGCAGTGCCCCTGCGCGCGCCTACCGCCCCGCGCGCGCGGGGAGCCCCGCGCCGGGCCGTTGCAGGCCGGCCCCCGCGACGACGCCCGCGCCCCGCGCGATCATCTGCTCGAGTTCGTCCTTCAGCGACGATTTCTCCATTGCGGCATCGATCGTGATGAGCCGCTTCTGGTAGAGCGTCGCCAGGCACTGGTTCATCGTCTGCATCCCGAACTTCTCCTGCCCGGTCTGCATCGACGAATAGATCTGGTGCACCTTGTCGTCCCGGATCAGGTTGCGGATGGCGGGCGTGGGCACCAGGATCTCGAGCGCCACGACGCGGCCCTTCCCGTCCGCCCGCGGCACGAGTGCCTGGCAGACGATCCCCTCCAGCACGAGCGAGAGCTGCGTCCGGATCTGCCCCTGCTGGTACGAGGGGAACACGTCGATGATGCGGTTGATCGTCTGCGCCGCCGAGTTGGTGTGGAGCGTCGCGAACGTCAGATGCCCCGTCTCCGCGATGCGGAGCGCCGACTCGATCGTCTCCAGGTCGCGCAGCTCGCCGATGAGGACGATGTCGGGGTCCTCGCGGAGGGCGGCGCGGAGCGCAGCCGTGAACCCGTGGGTGTCCGAGTGCACCTCGCGCTGGTTGATGAGGCAGCCCTTGTGCTGGTGCACGAACTCGATCGGATCCTCGATCGTGAGGATGTGGTCGTGCCGCTCGGTGTTGATCTTGTCGATCATCGCCGCGAGCGTCGTCGACTTGCCGCTGCCCGTCGGCCCCGTCACGAGCACCAGCCCGCGCGGGCGCTGCGCGAGGGTCGCGATCACGGACGGCAGCCCGAGCTCGTCGAATCCCTTGATGAGCTCCGGCACCACCCGGTAGACCGCCGCCACCGAGCCGCGCTGGTTGAAGACGTTGCAGCGGAACCGCGCGAGCCCGCGCACGCCGAACGAGAAGTCCAGCTCGAGGGTCTCCTCGAACCGCTTCTTCTGGACGTCGGTCAGCACGCTGTAGGCGAGCGCCTTGGTCTCGGCCGGCCCCAGCAGCGGGAGATCGAGCGGCGTCAGATGCCCGTGGATACGGATCTGCGGGGGCGAGTTGGTGGTGATGTGCAGGTCGGACCCGTTGAGATCGACCAGTGCCTTGAGCAATTCCGGTAATGTCGCCATACGTCAGTCCCAGGGGTCTCTCAGCGGGGCCCCACGCCCGCTCGCGCCGCGGCGCACGCGGCGGTCCACTCCGTCGCCTCGCTCGGGCCGCAGGCGCTACTTCACCGTCTCTCGAGCGACTTCCTCGATCGTGGTCACGCCGTCCATGACCTTCAGCAGTCCGCTGCGTCGCAGCGTGACCATCCCTTCCTCGATCGCCTTGCGCTTCAGTTCCAGCGCGGAGGCGCCGACGAGGATCAGCTCCCGCAGCTCCTCGGTGATCTCCATCACCTCGTAGAGACCCACGCGCCCCTTGTAGCCGGTGCCGTTGCAGCGATCGCAGCCGCGTCCCTTCTGCGGGATGACACGCTGCGCCTCCTCGGGCGTGAAGCCCGCGTCGACCAGCGCCGGGGCCGGCGACGGGTGCGGCTCCTTGCACGGGGTGCAGATCCGGCGCACGAGCCGCTGCGCGCAGATCAGGTTCACCGAGCTCGCCACGAGGAACGGCTCGATGCCCATGTTCATCAGCCGGCTGATGGTGCCCGGCGCGTCGTTGGTGTGCAGCGTCGAGAGCACGAGGTGCCCCGTCAGCGACGCCTTCACCGCGATCTCCGCCGTCTCGAAGTCGCGGATCTCGCCGACCAGGATGATGTTCGGGTCCTGGCGCAGGAACGAGCGGAGCGCCGCCGCGAAATTGAGCCCGATGTTCTCGCGGACCTGCACCTGATTGACCCCCACGAGGTTGAACTCGACGGGATCCTCGGCCGTCATGATGTTGGTTTCAGGGGTATTGATCCGCGCGATCGACGAGTAGAGCGTGTTCGTCTTGCCGCTCCCGGTGGGGCCCGTGACGAGCACCATGCCCCAGGGCTTGCCGATCGCGTGCTCCAGCTTCGCCAGCGAATCGGGCTCGAACCCGAGCTTCGTCATGTCGAGCATGAGCTTGTCCTTGTCGAGGAGGCGCAGGACGATCTTCTCGCCGAAGAGCGTCGGCAGGCAGGAGACGCGGAAGTCGATCTCCTTGGTGGCGCCGTCCACGGCGAAGCGGATCTTGATGCGGCCGTCCTGCGGCAGGCGCTTCTCGGCGATGTCCAGCTTCGCCATGATCTTCATCCGCGAGGTGATCGCGTCGCGGAACTTCATGGGCGGGGCCATCACGTTGTAGAGGATGCCGTCGATGCGGAAGCGGACGCGGAACTCCTTCTCGTACGGCTCGATGTGGATGTCGCTCGCCCCCTTCTGGATGGCCGACATCAGCATCAGGTTGACGAGACGGATGACCGGCGCCTCGCCCCCCTGCCTCTCGAGCGATGCGACGTCGATCTGCTCCAGCTCATCGAGCACCTCGACGTCGTCGTCGATGACGGCGGCGGTCTCCTCGAGGGCCTTGGACACCAGCTCGAGGGTGGCGGCGGTGTTCAGGTTTGCCTGCGCCGCGGTGGCCTTCTTGTCCCCCTTCTTGTCACCCTTCCTATCGGCGCCCGGCATACGGGGAAGCGATGCCGTGGTGTAGTAGCGCTGGATGGCCTCGGCGAGGGCCGCCTCCGAGGCGACCACCGGCTCGACGTTGTATCCCGTCATGAACTTGATGTCGTCCATGGCGAAGACGTTGGTCGGGTCCGCCATCGCGATAGTGAGCGTGGCGCCGGCGCGGCTGAGCGGAACGATCTGGTATTTCTGCGCGGTGTCGACCGGGATAAGCCGGATCACGTCGGGATCGATCTCGAACAGGTGCAGGCTGATGGAGGGGACACCGTACTGCTTGCTGAGCAGTGCCGTGATGTCGTCGTCTTTGACGAACCCGAGCTTCACGAGATTCTGGGCGAGCTTGCCCCCGTTGCCTTTCTGGTAGGTCAGCGCATCCTGCAGCTGGGCAGGCGTAATGCGCTTCTCTTTGAGCAGCAGCTCACCAATGCGGACAGCCATCGTCCTCGCTCGCAGGGGGAGACCGGCAAGGCAGGCAGACGTCTCCACGTCCGCGCGACCGGCGGGTCAGACTATTGTGCTGGGGGAGGCAGACATCATCTCACGGCTTGACATTTTTTGTCAAGCGGGATGTCCCTCAGGGCCGTGATGCCGCCCTGTCACGAGAATTTCGTTCGCATTGCGGCAAAACGGCGGCGCGCACCGCGCGCCCGCGAGCCGGGGCCCCCACCATGCGTTCTGTGCATGGTGGGGTGGGACGGAGCGGCGCGGGGAATGGGGCCCCGCGAGCGACCGAGCCGGGGTCCGCGGCGGAGCCCCCGGTCTAAAAGACCATGCGGCCGGCAACGCCCCAGCCACGGAAGGCCGTTTCGGCGCCGGCGGTCACGTGGACGTCGACGAGCAGCGAGCCGTAGACGGCGTAGCTGCCGCCGGCGGAGACCGACGGCGCGTGCCCCCCGTCGCCGGCGGTGTTCAGGCGAACGCCGCCCCGGAGCGCGAGCTGACGCGTGACCTGCCCCTCCGAACCCAGTGCCCACTCACGCACATCCCCGAAGGGGCCTTGGACCGCGGTCAGATCCAGGTCGGAGGCCAGACGCCAGCCGGGCAGGAGCACCAGCGAGCCGCCCGCCCGCACGGCTCGCTCCAGCCGCAGCTCGCGAGGATCGTCCGCGCTCGTCCGGAAGGCCGGTTCCGTGACGTTGCGGACCACCAGGCCCAGCCGGCCCAAGTCGCCCGTCGCCATGATGCCGGCGTCGAGGTCAAACCTGGTGCTGCTGCGGCCGATGAGATCGACCCCACGCAGCGCAAACTCCCGATCCCGCGTGGGGAGCGCGATCGATGCCGCGGCGCCGCGGACCGCCTTCATCGTTGCGCCGACGGCAATCGTGTCGGTGAGGGACTGGACCAGCGTGACGCCCCCCTGGTGGGTGACGAGCGTCTCGCGGCGCGTCGCGGGCCCGTCTGGCGTGAGCTCGGGCGTCACGCGATCCTGGGCCAGGCGGTAGTAGGCCAGACCCAGGGCGGGCGTGCTGAGCGCCAGCAGCCATCCGGAGCGCCGGCCCGCCTCCGCGCGGCTCCCGGGCAACGTTTCGGCGCCGCTGCTGTCGACCACGAGGCTGAAGAAAGCGCCGCCTGCGAGCCCCGCCGGGTTCCAGTACACGGCCGACGCGTCGTCGGCGACCCCGACGAAGGCATTGGCCATGCCTTGCGCGCGGATCCCCGCGACTGTCTGTGCAGCGCCCGGACGCGCCACCGCGAACAGGAGACACAGGAAGAGGACCGTCACACGGGCCGTGCGCATCAGGCGAGCTTAGCGTACGAGCAGGTATCCGGCAGCCGCGCTCCGGCGCCGAAATCCCGAACCCGGACACCTGCCGACTCGTATTACTCTGTTGGTACGACTCGGTAATTCGGACGGCCGAGCGGAACTGCCGCGGCGTTGCCCGCGCTACAATAGTCGAGCCCCCCGGACCGGACGCTTTCCCGGAATTGTCGATGGCTGACACTACTGCTACGGGGGCGCCCGCCGCCCCGGCCGGCCTTGCCGCGCGATTTACCGGCATCATCATCGCCCCGAAGGACACGTTTCGCGGCGTGGTGGCGCATCCCCGCTGGTTCGGCATGCTCGTCGTGGTGACGCTCGTCGTCGCCGTGTTGACGGCGCTGCCGATGACCACTGACGCCGGCAAGGAGGCTGCGCTCCGCCAGCAGATCCAGACGATGGAGGGCTTCGGCGTCACGATTGGCGATCGGCAGTACGAGCAGATGCGCCGGGGGATGGAGATGGCGCCGTACACGACCGGCGGCAGCGTCCTCATCATGGCGCCGCTCATGACGCTCATCGTGGCGGGCATCCTCTTCGTCGTGTTCAACGCGCTGCTCGGCGGCGAGGGCACGTTCCGCCAGCTGTTCGCCGTGCTGGTTCACGCGGGGGTCATCACGGCCCTGCAGCAGATCTTCACGGGGCCGCTGAACTATTTTCGCGGCGAGGTGACGGGCGCCACCAACCTGGGCGTTCTGCTGCCGATTGTCGACGAGCGGTCGTTCCTCGGCTGGGTGCTGGCGCTCACGGATTTGTTCCTGATCTGGTACGTGCTGGTGCTGGCGATCGGGCTCGGCGTTCTCTACCGGCGCCGGACGCAGCCGATCGCGATCACGCTGTACGGCATCTACGCGGGCATCGTAGTCGTTGTCGCGGCTGTCGCCAGCCGCCTGGGAGGCGCATGAGCCGGAACAAGAAGCTGCTGATCGGGGCGGGCGTGGTCGTGCTCCTGGGCGCAGTGGCGTACGCCAACTTCAAGTTCAGGCGGACCGAGGGCGTAACGGTGTATGCCGAGGCGGTCCAGATGCGGAAGCTCGACGCGATCGTCTCCGCCTCCGGGAAGATTCAGCCGAAGCGCTCCGTCAACATCAGCGCCGACACGATGGGCCGCGTCACCGACCTTCAGGTGAACGAGGGGGATCGGGTCGAGCGCGGGCAGTTCCTGCTCCAGATCGATCCGCGCACGCTGCGTTCGCGCGTGCAGAGCAGCGAGGCGGCGGTCGCCGCCGCGCGGTCACAGACCGAGCAGCTCGCACTGTCGATCGAGAGCACCCGCACGGCGCTCAAACAGGCGGAGGACAACCTCAAACGGCAGCAGGAGCTCTGGAAGGGTGGCCTGACGACGCGCGAAACGCTGGAGCGGGCGGAGAACGACGTCAAGATCCGGCAGGCGGAGCTCCGCTCGCAGGAACAGCAGATCCGCACGCAGCAGCTCCGCATGGAGCAGGAGCACGCCTCGCTCGAGAGCGCGCGCTACGACCTCAGCAAGGTCCGCATCGAATCCCCCATCATGGGCATCGTCACGCGCCGGAACATCGAGGAAGGGGAAACGGTCGTCGTCGGGACGATGAACAACGCCGGCACGGTGCTGCTGACGATCGCCGACATGTCGGTCATCGAGGCCGAGGTCGAGGTCGACGAGACCGACATCCCGTCGGTCCAGATCGGCCAGCCCGCGAAGGTGACGATCGACGCGATGCCCGGCCAGACGTTCACCGCGCGCGTGACCGAAATCGGCAACAGCCCCATCCAGATCGCCGGCGCGCCGCAGACGGTCCAGGCGACGAACTTCAAGGTCGTCGTGACGATCGAGGGGGAAATCCCCGAGGTGCGGCCGGGCTTCACCTGCACGGCCGAGATCACGACCGCGACGCGCGAGCAGGCCCTGGCGGTGCCGATTCAGGCGACGACCGTGCGCGAGATGCTCGTCGACGAGCAGGGGCAGATCGTACGCCAGCCTGCCAGCACGGACCCGCGCCGCTCGGGCGGCGTCCAGGCGGCCGAGCCCAGACCCGGCGAGACCCGGAAGGAGCTCGAAGGCGTGTTCGTCGTCCGCGACGGCAAGGCCGTGTTCGAACACGTCACCACCGGGATCGCCGGTGACAAGTACTTCGAGGTGCTGGCCGGCCTGAAGGACGGCGATCAGGTCGTCACCGGGCCCTTCAGCTCGGTGCGGGAGCTCAACGATGGGGTGTCGGTGAAGGTGGAGACGGCCCCGCGCGGCCCCGGTGGCCGACCCGGCGCATGAACTATTTCCTCGAGTCGGCCGGCATCGCCCTGAACGCCATCTGGGCGAACAAGCTGCGGTCGTTCATGACGGTGCTCGGCAACATCGTCGCCGTCACGTCGATCATCGCGGTGGTGTCGCTCATCCAGGGGATGAACGCCTACGTCACCGACGCAATCATCACCGACGTCGGCGCCGACAACTTCACCGTCCAGCGGATGCCGGTCGTCCGCACGGAGGCCGACGAGGAGCGCGTCCGCAACAATCCGCGCATCACGATGGCCGACGCCGAGGCGATCCGGCGCTACGGCGACTACGTCGGAGCAGTGGCCGGCCAGGCAAACGCGTCCACGCGCATCACCTACGGGAACGTATCGATCGACTCGGTGCAGATCCGCGGCGTCTCGCGCGACTACCTGTACTTCTCGACGTTCACGGCGGACGCGGGGCGGCTCATCAGTCCGATCGAGGTCGACGCCAGCCGCCCGCTGACCGTGCTGGGCTGGCAGACCGCGGATCGGCTGTTCGGGCCGGCCGATCCGATCGACAAGACGATCAAGATCGGCGGCCGTCACTTCCGCGTGATCGGCGTGAGCGAGAAGAAGGGGAGCACGTTCGGCCAGTCGCAGGACGAGTTCGCGATCGTGCCGCTCGGCGCGTTCTTCAAGATCTTCGGCTCGCGGACCGGCGGCATGCACCTGCTCGTGAAGCCGCGCTCGCCCGAGCTCGTGAACGCGGCGATGGACGAGGCGACCGTAGCGCTCCGGATCGAGCGGCGGCTGCGCCCCGCCGAGCCGGACAACTTCGGCATGTTCACGTCGGATACGCTCCTGGCGCTGTACCACACCGCCACGACGGGCATCTTCGCGGTGCTCGTCGGGGTGGTCGGCCTGTCGCTCGTCGTCGGCGGCATCGTCATCATGAACATCATGCTGATGGTCGTCAGCGAGCGGACGCGCGAGATCGGCCTGCGGAAGGCGCTCGGCGCCCGGCGGCGCGACATCGTCTGGCAGATCCTGACCGAGTCGGTCACGCTCTCGACCTTCGGCGGCGTCGTGGGCATCGTCCTCGGCTTCATCCTGGCCTTCATCATCAGCAAGGTGTCGCCGCTGCCGGCTACGGTCGAGCCCTGGTCGATTGCAATCGGCCTCGGCATCACGGCCGGCGTGGGGCTCTTCTTCGGCCTGTATCCCGCCATGCGCGCGGCCCGGCTCGATCCGATCGAAGCCCTGAGGCGCGAGTAGATGGCGATCCGGTCCGGCCTCCTCGGCGAAATCGTCGGTATGTCGATCGACACGCTGCGCACGAGCAAGATGCGCTCGGCGCTGACGGTCCTCGGCATCGTCATCGGCATCACGTCGATTGTCGGCATGACGTCGCTCATCCGCGGCTTCGACGAGTCGCTGCGCGACTCGATCCGGCAGCTCGGCCCCACCACGATCTACGTGCAGAAGTTCAGCGCGCTCAGCATGGCGTCGGGCCGGAGCTTCATGGAGGTGCTGAAGCGGCCGAACATCACGATGGAGGACGGCCGCGCGATCGCCCGCGACGCGCCGTCGGTCGCGCTCGTGGACGTGTGGCTCGGCGGAACCGGCAGCACGCAGGAGCGGCTGTACTACGGCAACGAGCGGACGAAACGGCTGGTCGTGCTCGGCGCCACGGAGAACTTCGCGCAGGTCAGCTTCGTCGAGCTCGAGCTCGGGCGGTTCTTCGCGCCAGGAGAAGTGACGAATCGGCGCAGCGTCGTGGTCATCGGCCAGACCGCGTTCCAGTCGCTCTTCCCGAACATCGATCCCATCGGCAAGAAGGTGCGCGTGGGGGGCAGAGAGTTCACGGTGATCGGCGTGCTCGGCAAGCGCCCCAGTCCCGGCGGCTTCGACACCGGCGCCGACGATTTCGTGGTGATCCCCTACACCACGCACGAGAAGTTCTACGGGAAGGTGCCGCGGACGCGCGCCGGGAACACCAACTTCCAGCAGGGGTTCCGGACCGCCATGGTGGCCGTGGTGCCCAGGCCCGACGCGAGCCGCAATCAGGCGATGCGCGAGGTCGAGGAGATCATGCGCATCCGGCACAACCTGAAGCTCGACGAGGAGAACGACTTCGACCTGGTCACGCAGGACGCGATCATGAAGGTCTGGGAGCAGTTCAGCCAGGCGACGTTCCTCGCGCTCGTCGCGATCAGTTCGATCGCGCTGATGGTGGGCGGCATCGGCGTCATGGCCATCATGATGATCTCGGTGACCGAGCGCACGCGCGAGATCGGCGTGCGCAAGGCGCTCGGCGCCCGGCGCCGCGAGATCCTGTGGCAGTTCCTGATCGAGGCGATCTTCCTCACGTCGGCCGGCGGCGTGCTCGGGATCCTGTTCGGCAGCAGCATCGGCCTCGGCGTCCACTACCTCTCGGGCTTCCCTGTCTCCCTCCCGTGGTGGTCCTTCGCGATCGGCATCGGCTTCTCCGGAGGGGTCGGGGTCTTCTTCGGGCTCTTCCCCGCCATCAAGGCGTCACGGCTCGATCCGATCGAGGCGCTGAGATACGAGTAGGCTTCCAGCGCCCAGCGCCCAGCTCCCAGCTGCCAGCTTCCCGCTGGTCCCGGTTCTCTGCCGCCTGCTGCCTTGTAGTCCCCCGGATCGTGAGTGCTCCACCGAGAGATCCGCGGTCGCGTTGCGAGCACGACCGTTGCACGGCGGCACGGCCGTCGCGAGGAGGGGCCATGCAGGACTACCGAGAGCTGCGGAGTGGCAGAAAGCTCACATGCTGACGCTAGACGCGTACGCGTTCGCAGCAACGCTGGCCGCGCCGCCGGCCTGGCCGCTGCGGAGCCAGCTGCCTCGGGCGGCCCTCTCTGTGCCGTCGAATATCGCCGAAACGTGCGGGTCGTGGCCCCGACGCGGACTTCAACCGGTTCCTGCGGCACGCGTTGGGATCGCTGAATGAACTTGAGTATGATCTGCTTCTTGCCCGTGGCTTGGGATTTCTGTCGCCGGCAGCGCACCTGCGCCTCGGCGAACAACTTGAACGAAGTGAGGCGGATGCTCAGCGGGCTGATGGCACAGCTGGCCCATGGAACGCCCTAGGCGGGCCTCGCGAGCGACAGACGCAGGACCGCCCCGCCCAGCGCGCGCACCTGGAGCCCGGTGTCACCGCGACGCTGGTTGGGCCAACTCGATGCTGGGCAGCTGGAGCTGGCAGCTGGAAGCTTACCCGGAGGACTCCCATGAAAGTCTACGACGCACCGAGCCTGAGGAACGTCGCCCTGGTCGGCCATAGCGGCGCCGGCAAGACGCAGCTGCTCTCGGCACTGCTGTTCGACGCCGGCGCCGTGAACCGGCTGGGGCGCGTGGACGAGGGCACGACGGTCACGGACTACGACGAAGAGGAGATCGCCCGCAAGCACACGCTCGCCGCCGCGCTCGCCTACGTCGAGTGGAACAGGACGAAGATCAACGTCATCGACACGCCGGGGATGGCCAACTTCCTCAGCGACGCCCGGGCGGCGCTGCGCGTCACGGAGGCGGCGCTGGTCGTCGTCGATGCGGTCGCCGGGGCGGAGGTCTCCACGGAGAAGATCTGGGCCGTCGCCGACGAGCTGCAGCTGCCGAGGCTCATCGTCCTCAATCGGATGGATCGCGACCGCGCGAGCCTGGAGCGCTCACTCGAGTCGCTGCGCGGGGTGTTCGGCCGGACGGTCATCCCGATCCAGCTGCCCATCGGCGAGGAGAAGGCCTTCCGCGGCGTGGTCGACCTCGTGTCGATGAGGGCATGGACCTTCGATGCGGCCGGGAAGGCAACAGAAGGTGAGGTGCCGGGCGACATGGAGGCCCAGGCGTCCGCGGCGCGCGACGCCCTCATCGAGATGGTCGCCGAGGCCGACGACGCCCTGATGGAGAAGTTCTTCGACGCCGGCACGCTCACGCAGGAGGAGCTGCACTCGGGGCTGGCGCGTGCCATTGGGGCGGCCCGCGTCTTCCCCGTGCTGTGCACCTCGGCCTCCGCCAACATCGGCGTCCAGCCGCTGATCGACGCGATCGTCGCCTACGTTCAGTCGCCCGCCGAGCGTGGGCTCCCGGCCACGCAGGCGGCCAGCGACGCGCCGGTGAGCGTGCAGGCGTCCGAGTCCGGGCCGCTCGCCGCGTTCGTGTGGAAGACCGTGGCCGACCCGTTCGCCGGCCGCATCACATTGCTGCGTGTCGTGTCGGGCACGCTCCAGGCGGATTCGACGGTCCAGAACATCACGCGCGACACGTCCGAGCGTCTGGGACACCTGATGCTGCTCCAGGGCAAGACGCAGACGGGAGTGCCGCAGATCAAGGCGGGCGACCTCGGTGCGGTGGCGAAGCTGAAGGAGACGCTGACGAGCGATCTGCTGGCGGACAAGGCCTGCCCGTTCCGTTTGGCGGCCGTGAAGTTCCCCGAGGCGGTGATCTCGTACGCCATCGAGCCGAAGAGCCGCGCGGACGAGGAGAAGATCAGCACCGCGCTGCACCGCCTCCAGGAAGAGGATCCCACGATCAGCTACAACCGCGACGCGCAGACCAAGGAGCTGCTCCTCTCGGGACAGGGGCAGTCGCACATCGAGGTCACCGTGGCCAAGCTGAAGCGGCGGTTCGGTGTCGACGTGAACCTGAAGCTGCCGCGGATCCCGTATCGCGAGACCATCAGCGCGTCGACGGAGGCGCACGGCCGGCACAAGAAACAGACCGGCGGGCATGGACAGTTCGGCGACTGCAAGGTGAAGTTCGAGCCGCTGCCGCGCGGGAGCGACTTCGAGTTCGTGGACGACATCTTCGGCGGCGCCATCCCCCGGCAGTTCGTCCCGGCGGTGGAGAAGGGCATCCAGGACGCCAGGATGCGCGGGTTCCTCGCCGGCTACCCGATGGTCGACTTCCGCGCCACGGTGTTCGACGGCTCGTTCCACGCCGTGGACTCGAACGAGCTGTCGTTCAAGATGGCCGGCTCGCTGGCGTTCAAGGACGGCATGTCGCGCGCGCGCCCGACGCTGCTCGAGCCGGTGATGGACGTCGAGGTGTACGCGCCCAGCGATTACGCCGGCGACCTGATGGGGGATCTGAACCAGCGGCGGGGACGGATCGGCGGGATGGATACGCGCGGGGCGTCCACGATCATCCGCGCGAAGGTGCCGATGGCCGAGATGCTCACCTACGAGCAGCACCTCACGTCAGCCACAGGTGGCCGCGGCTCGTACCACATGGAGTTCTCGCACTACGAGGAGGTGCCGCCGCACCTGCACGGCAAGATCATCGCGGCGGCCAAGGCCGAGCGCGGGGAAGAAGCGGCGGAGGAAGTCTAGCTCCCTCCTGCCTTCCGCGGGGCCGCTGTCGTCTTGCCCTTGCCGCGCGTGTCGGCGCGGCCGCCAGTCTTCTCGCGCTTCGGGCGCGCCGGGCGGGCGGACTTCTCCGGCGTGGCGCCCTCCTCCGCCTCCTCGGCCGCGCGGCCCCTGAGGCGTTCGGCGGCCGCGCGCAGACGGCTTCCGACGCCCTTGCGCTTCGGCTTCGCACCGTGCTTCGTGGCCTCCGCGTCGGCGTTCGGGTTGTACTCGCTGCCGACCAGCTCGATTTGCGCGACCTCCGCGCTGTCGCCGCGGCGATAGCCCAGCCGCAGGATGCGGGTGTAGCCGCCGGGGCGTCCTTCGAACCGCGGCGCGATCGTGTCGAACAGCTTGCTGACCACGTCCCGGTCAGGGATGTCGCGCAGCACGAGACGGCGGGCGTGGAGCGCGCGCCCGTTGCTCTCGTCGCCGCCGGCGAGGCCCCGCTTCGCGATGGTGATGATCCGCTCCACGAAGGGGCGCAGCTCCTTCGCGCGCGGCATCGTGGTCTCGATCCGCTCGTGCAGCAGCAGCGCGTGCGCCTGGTTGCGCAGCATGGCAATGCGGTGCTCGGTGACCCGGCCCAGTTTCCGGTGTGCTACTCGGTGACGCATGTCTCTTGATCCTTCCCGGCACGGGGCGCCCGGCGCGGACGGGGACACGGGGCGGCGGAACCGCCCCGTCTACCCCGTACCTGGTGCCCGGCGCAGGTCGCGCGGGTGTTATTCGGCCGCCTGCGCGGTCGGCTGATCGAGGCGCATCCCCAGGCTCAGCCCCATGCCCGTGAGGATCTCCTTGATCTCGTTCAGCGACTTCCGCCCGAAGTTCTTCGTCTTGAGCATCTCCCCTTCGGTCTTCTGGACGAGCTCGCGTATCGTGCGGATGTTGGCGTTCTTCAGGCAGTTGTACGAGCGGACCGACAGCTCCAGCTCCTCGACGCTCTTGTCGAGGTTCTCGTTCGAGGCCGCGCGCGGCGCGTCGGCCGCGGCATCCTGCTGGGTCTCGCCCACGTCCTCGAGATTAATGAAGATGTTCAGGTGGTCGCGAATCAGCTTGGCGGACAGTGACACCGCATCGCGCGGCGTCACCGAACCGTTGGTCCAGACGTCCACCGTGAGCTTGTCGTAGTCGGTCGCCTGGCCGATGCGCGCCGCCTCGACGGTGTAGTTCACCTTCTTGATCGGCGAATGCACCGAGTCGATCGGGATCCAGCCGATGCCGAGGTCCTCGTCGAAGTTCTTGTCCGCCGAGACGTACCCGCGGCCGCGCTTCACGCGCAGCTCCATGTGCAGGCGTCCCCCCTCGGACACGGTCGCGATGTGCGCGTCGGGCTCCAGGATCTCGACGTCGGCGTCGGTCTCGATGTCGCGGGCCTTCACCTCGCCCGTCTTGTCCACGCGCACGTACAGTGTCTTGGTCGTGTCCACGTGCATCTTGAGCGGCACCTGCTTCAGGTTGAGGATGATGTCGGTGGCATCCTCGACCACACCGGGGATAGGAGAGAACTCGTGCAGCACGCCGTCGATCTTGACCGCGGTGACAGCCGCTCCCTCGATCGAGGACAGCAGGACGCGCCGCATTGCGTTGCCGATCGTTGTCCCGAAGCCGCGCTCGAACGGCTGGGCGTAGAACCGCCCGTACCGGTCGGTCTGGGTCTCCCGTTCGAACTCGAGCCGCTTCGGCCGCTGAAAGCCTTTCCAGAGCATCGTTGGTCGTTCCTTTCGATCGGACGCCCGGAATGGACGCCCGCCGGACCTGCCGTTTCACCCCCCGCCTCCCACCGCAGGTCCGGGAAGGCTGCGGGCGAGGGGCTACGTGATTGCCAAAACTGCCAAAAGTGCCAGGACTGCCGAAATGACTCGCGCGCTACTGCGGCGCCTGCATCAATTCTGGCAATCTTCAATTCCGGCGATTTGGCAATTCCTACTTGCTGTACAACTCCACGATGAGCTGCTCCTGCACGGGCAGGTTGATCTGCTCGCGCGTCGGGAGCGAGGCGATGCGGCCGGTCATCTGGCCGGCGTCGAACGAGAGCCAGTCGGGCACGCCCCGCCCCTTCACCTCCTCGAGCGCATGCTGGATGGCGGCGTTCTGCGCGCTCGTGCCGCGGACGGTCACGACGTCGCCCGCCTTCACCGAGTAGGACGGGATGTCCACCTTGCGCCCGTTCACCAGGAAGTGCCCGTGGCGCACGAGCTGCCGCGCCTGCGCGCGCGAGGTGGCGAGGCCCAGGCGGTAGATGACGTTGTCGAGCCGCCGTTCGAGCAGCTGGAGCAGC
>Ga0299913_10002406_pt1 | contig 14750 bp, 13 predicted proteins | sample RVTome_9_FD_201360 | JGI IMG/M metagenome (GOLD analysis project Ga0299913, IMG submission 201360) | Soil microbial communities from uranium-contaminated site in the Upper Colorado River Basin, Wyoming, United States - RVT155D38 (version 2) ...
CTCCGCGGGGGATCCGGTCTGTTCGTACGACGCGCAGGATCGCCAACCGCCTCGCCTGGCCCTGAGCCTGTCGACCGTGCAGGACCATGACGTGGCTGAACTGTTGGTGCCGGATTTTGCAGAGGTTCGGAACACCGTGGTCGAGGTAGCGGGTTTCCCGGCGGTTCGCCACTCCGTGTCGGCGGCCAGTCCCTCGCCATGCACGGTGAGCGTGGGCACCGCACAGGGACAATTCCTTGAAGTCCGACTGATGTATGGATCGGCCAAGAACTATCTGTCGCTTGAGCAGGCTTGTGAATTGACGGTAATGGCGGCGGAGTTCGCCATGCAGACATTGCAGATGGAGCGGTAGAGGGGTCTGGGGTATGCCGGCAAGAAGGATGGAGACGTTCTCGTTCGACGGCAACAGTTTGGAGGAGATCCACGGCTGGATGCAGCAGGGGAGGGGGCTGGACGGCATTCAGCCGGCGATCGAGGCGTTGAGCGGGCTGTCGCGCGACCTGGAGAACTCGATGGATGCGCTGCGGACGGCGCTGACGGCGATCGGGGCTTGGGCGGGGCCGGCGGGGGACGGCGCGGAGGGTGCCACCCGGCAGGGCGAGGAGTGGGTCGTGGTGACGATGCCGCAGGTGACCGACAGCGCTCAGAGTGCCGACGGGGTGGCTTCGGGGTTCGTGTCGACGAGGTCGCGGATGCCGTCGCCGGCCGAGGCGGAGCTGACCGACGGTGAGCGCTCGATGGTGAGCTGGGTGCCGATCGCCGGACCGATTCTCGACCAGCAGGCGGCCGACGCCAAGCGGGACAGGGTGACCACGGAGGCCAGGCAGCGGATGCTCGACTGGCAGGACGCGGCGCAGGGATCGGTGGACGCCGTGCAGCCGCTGCCGACCGTGCCCCGGCCGGTGGTCGACGTCGCGGCGCCGCAGCAGACCGGGCCGGCGGGGGTGCAGCACCTGCCGACGGTGCCCGCCCAGCCGGCTGGGCCACCGGCGGCCGGCCAGCCCGCGGCGCCGCCAGCACCGGCACCCAGCCAGCCGATCGGACCGGTGCCGGGCGCGCGGCCCGTGCCACCGGTGCCGCCGGCGCCAGCACCCAGCCAGCCGATCGGGCCGACTGCGACGCCGGCTCCCGGCCGGCCGCCGCTCGCCGGCCTGTCGCTGTTCCCCTTCCCGGTGGGCGGTGGCGGCGGGGACACCGCGGGCCGGCGCCGGGCGTACGGCCCGGGGGCGTTCAACGCGGACGAGATCGCCAGGTCCCGCGGCACCGGCAGGGGTGGCGTCATCGGCGCGCCAGCCGGCAAGGGCCCGATGCCGGATGCCGGCGAGGCGGCGGGTCGCGGCGCCGCCGGCAGGGGTGCGGTGCCGGATGCCGACGAGCACGCCGCCCGCCGGGGCCCAGCAGGCACGGCAGGCGCACCGGGCGCACCAGGCGCCGCACACCGTGGCGCGGCCGGCGGTCCGATCATGCAGCCGGCCGTCGGCGCGACGCGCGGCGAGGGCGACGGCGAGCACAGCGACAAGTACGCGGTGCAGTCCGACGAGTACTTCGTCGGCGATCCGCAGCGCGTCGCGCCGCCCGTCATCGGCGGTTGACCGACCCGTGCAGCTCACGCTGAGCGCCACCGAGTTCGAGGTGGCCTGGGCCGCACTGGGGCTCGGCGACCTGCCGCTGATCTTCCGGGTGCGGATCGCCCGTCGCGGCCCGACCGCGGCCGAACGCGCCGGGCTCGTCGCGTCGACGATGGAGGGGCTGCGGCGGCGCGGGCTGGCCGACGAGCACGGCGTCCGCAAGGACCTCGCCGGGGCGCTCCGGCTGCTGGCCGACCACCGGTGGGCGATCGACGCGCGGCTGGACTTCCACCGCGAGGGTCGGGCACTCGGGGCCGCGACGAGGCACGCGGCCGTGGTCGCGGTGCTGGACGCGGACACCGTGACGCTCGCCTCGTGCACCCCGCACCAACTGCCGACCGAGCTGGCGGCGCTGGCCGGCGACCTGCCGATCTCCGGCGGTAAGTCGATCAACGTGGCGGCCGAGGCGTTCCTCGCCGCCGCCAGGGAGACCGCGGCGAAGGGCGACCCGAGCCGGCTCGCCGACGAGCTGATCGCGCTTGGCGTGCCGGCCGGCGACGCGCGGAGCCTCGCCAAGATCAATGCGGAGATGCTCGGCGGCGGGCAGTTCGGCGTCGAGGTCGTCGACCACGACGGCACGACAAGGCGGGCGCCACGCGTGGTCGGCTTCTGCGACACCCACGACGGCCGCTGGGCGCAGCTGCGCACCACCGGCCACGGCGGTCAGGAGTGGATCACCTTCACCCCGGCCCGGCAGCCACAGCTGGTCGCGATGATCGCGGACCTGCTGGCGGAGTGCGGGATTGCGCCCGCTTGAGCTGCACGACCACCACGCCGGCCAGCAGCACCGCACCGCCCGTTAGCTGCGCCAGCACGAGCTCCTCGCCGAGCAGCACCCAGGCGATCGCGGCGGCCATCAGCACCTCGATGGTGCACAGCACGCTCACCACCTGTGCCGGCAGGTAGCGCAGCGCCGCGACGCCGGTCAGGTAGGCGGCGACCGTCGACACCAGGCTCAGCCACAGCATCGGCAACCAGGCCGGCAGCGACCACGGCCCGACCGGCACGTGCACGGCCAGCGCGGCGAACGGGAAGCGCAGCGGCGGGGCGAGCAGCACCAGCGGCAGCATGCAGACCATGGCGCCCCAGGTCACCAGCCCGAGCGGGTCGCGGTCGGCGGTCAGGCCGCGCTCGGAGAGCAGGAAGTACGCGGCCAGCCCGACGGCTGCGCAGAGCGCGGCGCCCACGCCCAGACCGTCCAGCCGGAAGCCGTGCCACACCTGGGCGACCATGGCCAGGCCGCACACCGCCAGCCCGGCGCCCAGCCACACCGTGCGGGGCAGCACGCTGCGGCGCACCAGCCGCACCCACAGCGCGACCAGCACCGGCGCGGAGTACTGGATCAGCAACGCCAGTCCGACCGGCAGCCTGGTCAGCGCCAGCACGTAGAACGACTGGACGGTGAAGAACCCGAGCAGCCCGTAGCCGATCAGCAGCGGCCACTCGTCGCGGCGCACCCGCAGCGCGCCGGGGCGGGCGACGACCAGCACCGTGAGCAGCACCACGGCGGTGATCGTGACCCTGGCCTGCACCACCTGCAGCGGGCTCAGCCCGGCGGCCAGCATGGACTTGGCCGCCGTGCCGCCGCTGCCGAAGCACGCCGAGGACACCACGATGAAGCCGACGCCGATCAGGCCGGCGTTGCGTCGTCGCGCCCGCGGCCCGGCTGCCAAGTCGATCGCCACACCTGGCAGCCTCGCACGGCCGGCGGCGGCGCCAGCGACCGGGGGCGCGGCAAATCCGCTGGTCGGAGCCCGTCGGGTGGGCCTGCCCGCTGCGTAATGGTGGTGGTTGAAGGCCCATTAGCTCCGTAATGGTGGTACTTGGAGTGCGGCCGTCACCGCCAGGGGCTGCGGCCGGAGATGGGGCGCGTCGGGTCGTGGAAGCGCGGCTCGTCCAGCTCGTCCGCGCGCAGCGGCAGCAGGCCGGCCGTGATCGCGCGCATGATCCGTTCGTGCGCCCGGCGCGCGTCGCCGGCCCGCACGGGATCCAGCCCGGTGAGGTCGACGGTTGGGCCGACGTGCACCCGGAAGGTCGGTCGGTTGCGCACCGCGCGCAGCCACGAGGTGAGCAGCGGCTTGACGTCCGCCCAGCCGGAGACGGTCTCGGTGCCCCAGCACACGGCCTCGTGCGCTCCCCACTGGGACACCGGCAGCACCGGCACGCCGGCCGTCAGCGCGATGCGGGCCACCCCGGTCTTGCCGCGCTCGGGCCACAGTCCCGGGTCGCGGCTGATCCGGCCCTCGGGATAGGCCAGCACGGGATCGCCCTCGGCGAGCACCCGGACCGCCACGTCCATCGCCTCGACCACGGTGCCCTTGCCGCGGTCCACCCGAACGTGCCCGCAGGCCCGCAGCATGGGTCCGACGACCCGCGCGTCGAACAACCCGCCGGTTGCCATGAAGCGCGGCGCGACGGCGAGCCGCCGGCACGCGGCGACCAGCACCAGCACGTCGAACACGCCGAGGTGGTTGGCGGCCAGCAGCATCGGCCGGCCGCGCAGCTCGGGCGGGATGTCGCCGGTGACCACCAGCCGGCCGGTGAGCGCGACCACCCACCGGTCGAGGACCATCAGCACGCGCCACAGCACCGGGGTCCGGCGCTGATCATCAACCGGTTCGGCACGGCGTGTCGGCGGGCGCCGGCCGGACATCGGTACGACCATGACAGGAAGCATGGCATGCCGCCGCTTGCTGCTCCGAACGTCGCAGTGGCGCATGTTGCAGCCGGGGCTGGCGTGGCTCGCGGGATACCGTGGCGGCATGGCAGGCAGAACGGCGGCAAGCCCGTCGCGCGGCTCGGGCCGGAGCGGCTCCGGCCGAAGCGGCGGCCGCGACTCGGGCCAGGCGCGCGGCACGTCCAAGCCACCCGTCAGGCGCCCGCCGGCGCGGCGAACGCCGGCGCGGCGGCTACCGGCCGGCAGGGCCAGGGTCCGCCGGTCGAGGACGGGAGCGATCGGCCGCGGCCTGGCCAGCGCGTGGGGCCTGCTGGCCCGCGGGGTCGGCTCGGTGGCCAGGGCCGTCGGCCGGACCCGCGAGCTGGACCCGGCGCACCAGCGCGACGGCATCGCCCTCGGCCTGATCGCGATCGCCGTGGTGACCGCGGCCGGCGTGTGGTGGAACGCGGGCGGGCCGGTCGGTGTCTGGCTCGACGGCGTGCTGCACACGGCGATCGGCGCGGCCTCCGGGCTGCTGCCCGTGGTGCTGGTGCTGGTGGCCGTCGTGCTGATGCGCACCGAGGTCCAGCCCGAGTCGCGCATCCGGCTGGTGGTCGGGTCGGTGCTGCTCACGGTCGGCGTGCTCGGGCTGTGGCACCTGGTGGCCGGGGCGCCGCAGGACGCCGACGGCCGCCGGGGCGCCGCGGGTGCGATCGGCTTCGTGGCGGCGGACCCGCTCGTCGACGGGCTGACCATGTGGGTGGCGCTGCCGGTGACGGTGCTGCTCGCCGGGTACGGGCTGCTGGTGGTGACCGCGACCCCGGTCCGCGACGTGCCGCTTCGGCTGCGCCAGCTCACCGGCCGGGCGCCGCTCGACGCGGACGGCGCGGCCGACGCGCAGCGGAGGCGGCCGGCCGCCGGGGACCTGGAGCCGAGCGCGGACACCGTGCGGCTGCGCCGGCCGAGCCGCCGCCGGCAGGCCGGCCTCGCCGACGCCGTGGCCGAGGCGATGGCCGACCAAAGCGCCGACGGTGGTGCGGACGGGATGGCCGACACGGCGGCCGGCGAGCAGGCGCGCCGGACGCTGCGGACCGTTCCGGGCCAGGCGGCAACGGACAAGACGGACAGGGCCGGCAGGACCGGCAGGGCCGACAAGCGGCCGGAGCACACCATGGCCCGCACCGTCGAGGGCGACTACCTGCTGCCGCCGCCCATGCTGCTCAAGCAGGGCGACCCGCCCAAGGCGCGCAGCAGGGCGAACGACCTGATGATCGAGGCCATCAGCGGCGTGCTCGACCAGTTCGACGTGGACGCGCAGGTCACCGGCTTCACCCGCGGCCCCACCGTCACGCGGTACGAGGTCGAGCTCGGGCTCGGCGTGAAGGTCGAGAAGATCACCGCGCTGACCAAGAACATCGCCTACGCGGTGGCCACCGACAACGTGCGGCTGCTCGCACCGATCCCCGGCAAGTCCGCCGTCGGCATCGAGGTGCCGAACAGCGACCGCGAGATGGTGCGGCTGGCCGACGTGCTGCTCTCCGGTCAATCGCGCCGCGACAACCATCCGCTGGTGATCGGCCTCGGCAAGGACATCGAGGGCCACTACGTCACCGCGAACCTGGCCAAGATGCCGCACCTGCTGGTCGCCGGCTCGACCGGCTCCGGCAAGTCCAGCTTCATCAACTCCATGCTGGTGTCGCTGCTCGCCAGGGCCACCCCGGACGAGGTCAGGATGATCCTGATCGACCCCAAGATGGTCGAGCTCACCCCGTACGAGGGCATCCCGCACCTGATCACGCCGATCATCACCCAGCCGAAGAAGGCGGCCGCGGCGCTGGCCTGGCTCGTCGAGGAGATGGAGCAGCGCTACCAGGACATGCAGGTCAACCGGGTGCGGCACATCGACGACTTCAACCGCGACGTGAAGGCCGGCAAGATCACCGCGCCGCCCGGCTCGGAGCGCGTGTACCGCCCGTACCCGTACATCCTGGCGATCGTGGACGAGCTGGCCGACCTCATGATGACCGCGCCGCGCGACGTCGAGGACGCGGTCGTGCGGATCACCCAGAAGGCCCGCGCCGCCGGCATCCACCTGGTGCTCGCCACCCAGCGGCCGAGCGTCGACGTGGTCACCGGCCTGATCAAGACGAACGTGCCGTCCAGGCTGGCGTTCGCCACCTCGTCGCTGATCGACTCACGGGTGATCCTCGACCAGCCCGGCGCGGAGAAGCTGATCGGCATGGGCGACGGCCTGTACCTGCCGATGGGTGCCTCCAAGCCGGTGCGCATCCAGGGCGCCTACGTGGCCGACGAGGAGATCAGCGGCATCGTCGCGTTCACGAAGAACCAGGCCACGCCGGAGTACACCGAGGGCGTGACCGCGGCCAAGGCCGGCGAACAGCGTGAACTCGACCCGGACATCGGCGACGACCTCGACGTGCTGTGCCAGGCCGCCGAGCTGATCGTCACCTCGCAGTTCGGCTCGACGTCGATGCTGCAGCGCAAGCTGCGGGTCGGCTTCGCGAAGGCCGGCCGGCTGATGGACCTGCTGGAGAGCCGGGGCGTGGTCGGGCCATCCGAGGGGTCTAAGGCGCGTGACGTGCTGGTCAAGCCGGACGAGCTGGACGGCCTGCTGTACTCGTTGCGCGGTGGGCCGGCCCCCGGCGAAGACGACGAGGACCGCTAGGTCAGTTCTGCCGGGCGGCGTCCGCCGCGAGCTGGCGCTTGCCTCGGTCGACGGCCTGCGCGGTGCTCGTCGACGAGCCGCCGAACTGGCGCACCGCGTAGTAGTAGACGTCCGCGGTCCGCTTGCACCACCAGTTGGAGCCGCAGATCGAGTACATGTCCGACCGGAACTTGTTGTCGATGTTCAGCCGGGTGGTCTCGTTGAACCGGCCCTGTCGCTTGTAGTTGCGGTAGCCGAAGTCGTGCCGGTGGCAGGCCGGCAGGAAGGTGAAGCCGAACGGGTCGTCCGGCGAGCTGGAGCAGCCGTCGGACGACCAGTCCAGCTGGTCGGCGTACGGCCGCTGGTTGCGCAGCGACCCGAAGTCGCCGAGCGAGCGGTTGAACAGGTAGTCGTCGGTGACGGCCCGCAGCTCGCTGGGGGAGAGCGAGGCGTGCGAGACGCCGGAGCCGAAGAGCAGGCCGAGGACGACTACGACGACGGTCAGCGCGCCGCGGGCGAAGCGCCTTGGGGCAGGGGAACTGGGCATCGGGGCTCCTGCAGGGGTTTGCCGGGGTGTCCGCCTCTGTCGTACCGGTCATACTCGTCGTAACGGAACCGCCGCTTGGAGTAGCCGTCAGAGCGTGAGCAGCATTCTGGCGTTGCCGAGGATGTTGGGCTTCACGTACGGCAGTTCGAGGAACTCCGCGACGCCCTCGTCGTGCGAGCGACGCATCTGCTCCCACACCTCAGGCGACACCGGCGTGCCGGTGATCTCGACGAACCCGTGGCGGCCGAAGAACGCGGTCTCGAAGGTCAGCACGAAGATCCGCTTGAGGCCGAGGTCCCTGGCCGCGTCCAGCAACCCCGCCACGATGACGTGCCCGACGCCGCGACCGCGGGCGGCCGGCGCCACCGCGACCGTCCGCACCTCGCCGAGGTCCTCCCACAGCACGTGCAGCGCCCCGCAGCCGACCACCGCGCCGTCGACCTCGGCCACCCAGAAGTCCTGCACGTCCTCGTACAGCGTGACGAGGTCCTTGGCCAGCAGGATGTTGTTCGCGGCGTACCCGTCGACCAGTTCCTTGATCGTCCGTACGTCGGTGGTGCGGGCACGGCGGAGAACTGGGCGCGAGCTCACAGCCGCAAGGTAGTCGCTGGTCGGTTCACCGCTCAGCTCGCCGGATACCCTGAATGGCGTGCCAAACCCCACCACCCCCCGTCGCGTAGCACTCCTCACGCTGGGTTGTGCCCGCAACGAGGTCGACTCCGAAGAGCTGGCCGGCCGGCTGACCTCCGACGGCTGGGAGCTCGTCGACGCGTCGGACGACCCGGTCGGTGCCCCCGACGTGGTCGTGGTGAACACCTGCGCGTTCGTGGCGTCGGCCAAGAAGGACTCCATCGACACCCTGCTGGCGGCCAGCGACACCGGCGCCAAGGTGGTCGCGGTCGGCTGCCTCGCCGAGCGCTACGGCGACGAGCTCGCGCAGAGCCTGCCGGAGACGGAGGCCGTGCTCGGCTTCGACCACTATCCGACGCTGTCCGCGCGGCTGGACGACGTGCTGGCCGGCAGGTCGATCGCCGCGCACACCCCGGTCGACCGCAGGACCCTGCTGCCGATCAGCCCGGTGCAGCGGCCGGCAGCCGCCAGCGAGGTGGAGGTGCCCGGCCACGGCTGGGTCGGCAGCTCGCTGCGCCGCCGGTTGGACGACTCGCCGGTCGCGCCGCTCAAGCTCGCCTCCGGCTGCGACCGCCGGTGCTCGTTCTGCGCGATCCCGTCGTTCCGCGGGTCGTTCGTGTCCCGGCCGCCGGAGCAGGTGCTGGCCGAGGCGGCCTGGCTCGCCGAGCAGGGCGTCCGCGAGCTGGTGCTGGTCAGCGAGAACTCCACCAGCTACGGCAAGGACCTCTCAGACCCGCGGGCGTTGGAGATGCTGCTGCCCGCGCTGGCCGCGGTGCCGGGCATCGCCAGGGTGCGGGTGTCCTATCTGCAGCCGGCCGAGACCCGGCCGGGGCTGGTCAGGGCGATCGCCACCACCGATGGCGTCGCTCCGTACTTCGACCTGTCGTTCCAGCACGCGAGCGAGCCGGTGCTGCGGCGGATGCGCCGCTTCGGCTCGACCGAGTCCTTCCTCGGGCTGCTGGAGCAGGCCCGTCAGCTGCGGCCGGACGCCGGTGCGCGCAGCAACGTCATCGTCGGCTTCCCCGGCGAGACGGCCGACGACTTCGCGGAGCTGCGGCGGTTCCTGGAGGCGGCCAGGCTGGACGCGATCGGCGTGTTCGGTTACTCCGACGAGGACGGCACCGAGGCGGCCACGCTGCCGGACAAGCTGCCGGAGGAGGCCGTGCAGGATCGGGTGCGCGAGCTCACCGACCTGGTGGAGCAGCTCACCATGCAGCGCGCCGAGGAGCGGATCGGGTCCGAGGTCGTCGTGCTCGCCGAGTCGGCCGAGGCCGGGCGGGCCGCACACCAGGGGCCCGAGGACGGCGAGTGCTGCTTCACCGACGGCGCCGGAGTAGTGTCCGGCGACCTCGTGTTGGCCAAGGTGGTGGACTGCGACGGCATCGACCTGGTGGTGGAGCCGCTCGGGCCGTCGCCGTTGGACCGGCAATGACGGAGCCGGCACCGGTACCGGTGAAGGTGCCGGTGGTGAACATCGCGAACGGGCTCACCGTGTCGCGGCTGCTCATGGTCCCGCTGTTCGTGGCGGCGCTGTTCGCCGGCGGCGGCGCCAACGTCGGCTGGCGCATCGTCGCGACCGTGGTGTTCGCGGTGGCCTCGATCACCGACCGGCTGGACGGGGACATCGCGCGCAAGCGCGGGCTGGTGACGGATTTCGGCAAGATCGTCGACCCGATCGCGGACAAGGCGCTGATCGGTGCGGCCCTCGTCGGGCTGTCGCTGCTCGGCGAGCTGCCGTGGTGGATCACCGTGCTGATCCTGGTCCGCGAGGTCGGCGTGACGCTGCTGCGGTTCTGGGTGATCAGGCACGGGGTGATCCCGGCGTCGCGCGGCGGCAAGACCAAGACGTTCGCGCAGGCGGTGGCGATCGGCCTGTACGTGCTGCCGCTGCCGGGCCAGCTCGACCCGCTGCTGTGGGCGACCATGGCGATCGCGCTGGCGCTGACCGTGGTCACCGGCGTGGACTACGTGGTGCGTGCGCTGCGGCTGCGGGCCCGCGGCCGGCGGGGCCTGGTCTCGGCGCCTGTGCAGCCGGTCGAGGTGATCGAGCCGGGGCGCTCGGCCCTGGACGCGGTCACCGACCAGGAGCCCGCGGCGGGAACCGAGCTGGCGTGACGTTCGTTCGCTGTGGGCGGACGGCAGGGCGGCGCGGGTACCGTCGTCGGTACCGTGAACGAAACGGCTGGGAACCGGCTTTGTGAACCAACGGCCTGGCATCCGCAGGGTATGCCTTGGAGAGGAGGTGGGCGATGACCGTGCTGCTGCGCGAAGCGATCGGGGAGCGGTTGCGTCGCACGCGTACCGCGCAACACCGCACGCTGCGCGAGGTCTCCCGCACGGCCAGGGTCAGCCTTGGCTATCTCTCCGAGGTGGAGCGGGGCCGCAAGGAGGCCTCCAGCGAGCTGCTGGCCGCGATATGCGACGCGCTGAGCCTGCCGCTCGCCGACCTGTTGAACGGCGTCGCGGGCGACCTACGGCCGCACCTGGTGAACGGCCGCACCGGGGAGCCGCGCGTGGGCTTCGCCACCGAGGGCAGCCTCGAAGGCGGCCGGCTGGCGAAGGCCGGCACCGGCGACTCCAAGGCCGAGCTGCTGATCGCCCATCCGCTGCCCCGCAAGCTGACCAAGGCCGCGAAGGCCCGCGCCGCCGCCGCCTGAGGGCTGCGTCCGGCCAGTCTGGGTTCGGCCCGGTCTGTGTCGGCCCGGTCTGGGCGCCCGTCATGGCGTCGGCCAAGATGTGTGCGTGCTCACCACGACGCTGGTCGTGCTCGCGGTCCTGCTGGCGGCCGCGGCGCTGCTGCTTGCCGTGGCCGTGATCCAGAGCCGTGCCCGGCGGCGTGCCGATGCCGCATCGGTCCAGGCGGCCCCCCGGCCGGTGGAGGGAGTTGCGGCCGCCCGGCCCGCACTGGGCACTCCGGCGCAGGTGTGGCTGGAGCGCGGTGAGCGGGTGGCGCAGCGGCTGCGGCGGCTCGGCGAGGAGCACCCCGCGCTTTCCGGCGCGAGCGACGACGCGGAGGCTGTGGTGGCCGAGTTGCGTTCGGCGGCGGGCGACGTGGCCGCGCTGGACGCGGCGCGGGTGCGGCTGCCGGTGGGCACCCTGGAGGCCGAACGGCGCAGGCTGGACGCCGCCGTCGCGGATGCGGTCGGCAGTCCGGCCGAGGCCGACCTTCGCACGGCCCGCGCCGCGGTGAAGGCCAGGCTCGACCTGGCGGCCAGGCACCGGGCCACCACCGACGCCCTGCTGGCCAGGATGCGCGCCGCGGTGGCCGGCCTGGAACACGCCGCGGACGAGCTGACCGGGCTGTTCGCGGCACCCAGCGACACCGCGGCGACCGCCACCGCCGAGCTGTCCGACCGGCTCGCCGGGCTGCGGGCCGGGCTGGCCGAGGTGCGCGCGATCTCCGGTCGGGTGGTGCCGACCGACCGGACCGGCGACGCGGCGACAGATCAGGGTCTCCCCGGAGATCTCCCTGGTTCGGTGGAAGGTCAGTCGCGCACCTGACACGATGGAAGCAGCAGACCGAGATCAGAAGGCAGGCGGAGGAGATGGCCAACCCGTTCGTGAAGCTCTGGAAGTACCTGATGGCGGCGTTCTCGGGGAAGATCGACGAGCACGCCGACCCCAAGGTGCAGATCCAGCAGGCCATCGAAGAGGCGCAGCGCCAGCACCAGGCCCTGTCCCAGCAGGCCGCGGCGGTGATCGGCAACCAGCGGCAGCTGGAGATGAAGCTGAACCGCCAGCTCGGTGAGGTGGAGCGGCTGCAGGCGTCGGCCCGGCAGGCCCTCGTGCTCGCCGACCAGGCCAGGGCCGCCGGCGACGAGCAGAAGGCCGGTCAGTACGAGCAGAGCGCCCAGGCCTTCGCCACCCAGCTGGTGACCGCCGAGCAGTCCGTCGAGGACCTCAAGAGCCTGCACGACCAGTCGCTGCAGGCCGCCACCCAGGCCAAGCAGGCCGTCGAGCGCAACGCCATGGTGCTGCAGCAGAAGATCGCCGAGCGCACCAAGCTGCTGTCCCAGCTCGAGCAGGCGAAGATGCAGGAGCAGGTGTCGTCCTCGCTGCGGCAGATGACCGAGCTCGCCGCGCCGGGCAACGTGCCCTCGCTCGAGGAGGTCCGGGAGAAGATCGAGCGGCGCTACGCCAACGCGATCGGCTCCGCGGAGCTGGCGCAGAACTCGGTGCAGGGCCGGATGCTCGAGGTGCAGCAGTCCACCGTGGACATGGCTGGCGCGTCCCGTCTGGAGCAGATCCGGGCCTCGCTGCACGGTGGCTCGGTGACCCCGCAGGTCGCCGGCGGCCAGGCGGAGCAGCCAGCGCCGCAGCCCGCGGCGCCCCAGCCGGCGCAGCAGCAGGCGCCCCCGCAGCAGAACGGCTGACGCCGAAGCCGGGGCGTGACCGGACCGTAATGTAATCGTCCGTGTTCGGCCTGTAGATGCGGCGCCGCAAAGCCTGCGGCATGCTTGGCCCGTCCGAGTGATTCATCCGGCCAGGCCTGTCGGATACGGCTACATACCGTGGCACGATCCCCGTGTTTCGCCGGACAGGGGAGGCAACAGCGTGCCGTTGTGGGCCGTGTACGGCGATGGTCGGCGGGTGACCGACGGTGCCGTCGTCGCTCCCAGGGAACGGCTCGGCTGGCGGCCGACCATCGGCCTCGGCATGCAGCACCTGCTCGCCGTGGCGGCCGCCACGCTCATCGTGCCGGCGCTGACCGGCCTGTCGCCGGCCGTCACGCTGCTCTTCTCCGGCATCGGCACGCTGGCCTTCCTGCTGATCACCAGGCACCGGTTGCCGGCCTACCTCGGCTCCTCGGTGGCGTTCATCGCGCCGCTGCAGGCGGCCCAGGGCGCCGGCCTCGCGGCCCAGCTGGGCGGCGTGCTGATGGTCGGCCTGGTGCTGGTCGCGGTCGGCGTGGCGGTCAAGGCGCTCGGCAACCGGGTCGTCGACGCGGCCATGCCACCGGTGGTCATCGGCGGCATCGTCATGCTGATCGGGCTGAGCCTGGCGCCGGGCGCGGTCGGCCAGTTCGGCCGGCAGCCGGCGATCGGGGTGTTCACCCTGCTCGCGGTGCTGGTCGCGGTGGCCGTGCTGCCTGGCATGGGCGGACGGCTGGCGATCCTGCTCGGCCTGGTGGCCGGCTGGCTGCTCGCCACCGCCGTCGGTGCCCTCGACCCCCAGCGGCTGGACGCGCTCGGCGACGCCGCGTGGATCGGACTGCCCGGCCTGACCGGGCCGCAGATCACCCCGTCGGTCGTGCTCGGCATGCTGCCCGTGGTGATCGTGCTGGTGGCCGAGAACATCGGCGGCGTGCGCGCGATCGGCGCGATCACCGGCCGCAGCACCGACGGCCTCACCGGCGACGCGCTCGTCGCCAACGGTGTCGCCACCACGCTTGCGGGCCTCGGCGGCGGCGTGGGCACCACGATCAGCCCGCAGAACATCGGCGTGATGGCGGCCAGCCGGGTGTGCTCGACGGCCACCTACGCGGTCGCCGCGCTGGCCGCGATCGTGCTGTCGTTCTCGCCCAAGGTCGGCGCGCTGCTGCTGACCGTGCCGGTCGGCGTGCTCGGTGGCGCCTCGCTCGTGCTCTACGGGCTGATCGCGGTCTACGGGGCGAAGGTGTGGATGGACAACCGCGTCGACCTCACCGACCCGCTGACCCTGGCGGTGGCCGCGGCCGCGCTGGTGGCCGGCGTCGGTGGCCTGACGTTCTCGGTGGGCGGCGTGCCGCTCGGCGGGGTGGTGTGGGGCACCGCCGGCATCATGCTGCTCTACCCGCTGCTGCGCGGCCTGCGCCGGCTGGCCGGGGCGCGCAACGCCGTGCCGGGGACAGCGGTGTCGGAGGCGGCGGTGCCGGGGACTGCGGTGCCGGGGGCGGCGGTGCCGGCGCCGCGGCTGCGGGCCAGGCGCTCCGGCGGCATCGGCTGGCAGCTCGGGCAGAAGTAGACGGTCCGGTCGTTCACCGGGTTGCGGGGATCGCCCAGCCGGCCCGAGCGCACCCGGCTGCCACAGCGCAGGCACGCCTTCCCGGTGCGGGCGTACACCCAGTGCTGCGGGCCGCCCCTGAGCTCGCCCGTCGTGGCCTGCTCCGGCCGCCAGGCGTTGCGCTCCAGCAGCGTGTGCGCCAGCTCCACCGCGGCGCCGGCGTCCACCGTCGACACCGGGCTGTACGGGGACGCCCCGAGCAGGAAGCAGATCTCCGCCCGGTAGAGGTTGCCGACGCCGGCCATCACCGTCTGGTCCAGCAACGCCAGGCCCAGCTCCCGGTCCGGCCGCGCGGCGAGCCGCGCCGCGGCCTCCGCAGCCAGCCGGGGGCCCCACGCCGGGTCCAGCAGGTCCGGCCCGAGGTGGCCGACCAGCCGGTGCTCGTGCTCGGTGCGCACCAGCTCCAGGTCGTGCAGCCGGTAGCCGACCGCCACCCGGTCCGCCGTCGCCAGGATCACCCGCACCATGTGCATCGGGCCGCCCCGCCAGGGCTGTCCAGGGCGGTAGAGGTGCCACGCCCCGTCCATCCGCAGGTGGCTGTGCAGCGTGCGATCGTCGTCGAAGCGCGTCAGCAGGTGCTTGCCGACGGTGGCCACCTCGCGGACCGTCCGCCCGGCCAGGTCCACCGTGACCAGCCTCGGG
>Ga0299913_10002407_pt1 | contig 14749 bp, 14 predicted proteins | sample RVTome_9_FD_201360 | JGI IMG/M metagenome (GOLD analysis project Ga0299913, IMG submission 201360) | Soil microbial communities from uranium-contaminated site in the Upper Colorado River Basin, Wyoming, United States - RVT155D38 (version 2) ...
CTGCGGCTCGCACGGCGGCTTGCGGAAGCCATGGGCGGGGAGGTCGGCTGCGACAGCGCGCTCGGCCAGGGCTCGCTCTACTGGTTCACGTTCCGCGCGGCCCGCGCGGCGGACGACGACACGGCGCCCACGGCGGACGGCCAGGACGGCACGCCGCAAGGCACGCTGTCAGGGCATGTGCTGGTCGTCGAAGACAACATGGTCAACCGCATGCTGATCGGTTCCTATCTCGACGAGTTCGGTCTGACCTACGAGATGGTCGAGACCGGCGCGGCCGCCATCATGTGCGTCGCGGCGAGGATCTATGACCTCGTGCTCATGGACACCACGCTGCCGGACTACGAAGGCAAGCAGCTGACCAAGCGCATGCGCGCCTTGCCGTCGCCGTCATGCAATGTGCCAATCGTGGCGCTGGCAGCGCTCGGGGCAAGTGACGATGAGCAGGACTATGTCGCCGACGGCATGAATGCCCGCGTGGCCAAGCCGATCCAAGGCCGCGAGCTTCATGCGGCGCTCGTGCCGTTCCTCGCCGCCACGAAGGGCGTGACATTCGCTGCGGCTGGCTGAGGCCTCGCCCGCTAAAAGTTGTCCATCAGGACGCCGGCGAGAAGGATCAGATAGGCGATCAGCAGCAGGCCGAGGCCGTAGCTGGTGAAGATCGGCAACGGCACGATCATGCCGATCACGACGAGGACGGCGATAACCACTGAGACGAGGAATGTCTCCCGGCGCGGCGTGCTCAGATTGAAATTCATGATGCTTCCCCCTTTGGCCTGACGCCCGAAAGAGAATCGGCGTGGGGCGGAGTCTAGCGGCAAAGACCTGCCGCTGTCATCGCCCGACACTGACCCCTAGAGCGGGACCTTCTCTTTGGCCTTGAGCGGCGGCACGGGAACCGACGTCTCGGCCAGCACCGCCGCCTTGGCGTCGACGAGATTGACGATGCCGGTCATGATCGCGTTGAGCTGGAAGTCCTTCGGCGTGTAGACTGCGGCGGCGCCGCACTGCTTGAGGACGTTGATGTCCTCCGGCGGGATGATGCCGCCGACCACCACGGGCACGTCGTTCATGCCGGCCTGGCGCAGGCGCTGCACCACGTCGCGCACCAGCGACACGTGCGACCCCGACAGGATGGAAAGCCCCACCACGTGAGCGCCTGCCTCGCGCGCCTGCTCGACGATCTCCGCCGGCGTGAGGCGGATGCCGTCATAGACGACCTTCATGCCGACGTCGTCGGCGCGCACGGCGATCTGCTCGGCGCCGTTCGAGTGGCCGTCGAGGCCAGGCTTGCCGACGACGAAGGTGAGCGTGCGGCCGAGCTTGCCGGACACCTTGGCGACCAGCTCGCGCACTTCTTTTAGACGCTCCTCGTCGATGGTGTGCTTCGCGCCGATGCCGGTCGGCGCGCGATACTCGCCGAACACCTCGCGCAAGATCCCGCCCCATTCGCCGGTGGTGACGCCGGCCTTGGCGGCGGCGATCGACGGCGGCATGATGTTGCGGCCTTCGCTTGCCGCCTCCTTGAGGTCCTTCAGGGCCTCGCGCACCGCCTTGTCGTCACGCTGCTGACGCCATTGCTGGAGCGCGGCGACCTGCTCGATCTCGACCGACTCCGGCACGGTGATGATGCCTTCGACGCCTGAGTCGAGCGGCGACGGCTCGGTTTCGGTATAGGCGTTGACCCCCACCAGGATCTGGTCGCCGCGCTCGATGGCGGCGACGCGCGCGGCATTCGAGGCGATCAGCGCCTCCTTCATATAGTCGATGGCGGCGACGGCGCCGCCCATGGCGTCGATCTTGGCGAGCTCGGCGCGGGCCTGTTCCTTCAACTCCTCGACCTTGCGGTCGATGGCCTTGGAGCCGTCGAAGATGTCGGCGTATTCGAGCAGGTCCGTCTCGTAGGCGATGATCTGCTGGAGCCTGAGCGACCACTGCTGATCCCAGGGGCGGGGCAAGCCGAGCGCCTCGTTCCACGCCGGCAGCTGCACGGCGCGGGCGCGCGCCTTCTTCGACAGCACCACGGCGAGCATCGACAGCAAGATGCGATAGACGTTGTTCTCCGGCTGTTGCTCGGTCAGCCCGAGCGAGTTCACCTGCACGCCGTAGCGGAAACGCCTAAGCTTGGGATCCTCGACGCCATAGCGTTCGCGCGTGATCTCGTCCCACAGATCGACGAAGGCCCGCATCTTGGAGACCTCGGTGATGAAGCGCACGCCCGCATTGATGAAGAAGCTGATGGCGCCGACCACGCTCGGGAACTTCTCCGCCGGAACCTCGCCGGACGTCTGCACCTCGTCGAGCACGGCGATCGCCGTGGCCAGCGCGAAGGCAAGCTCCTGCGCCGGCGTCGCGCCCGCTTCCTGCAGGTGATAGGAGCACACGTTGGTCGGATTCCACTTCGGCATCTCGCTGTTGGTGAAGACGATGACGTCCTTGATCAGCCGCAACGAGGGCCCTGGCGGGAACACATAGGTGCCGCGCGACAGATATTCCTTGAGGATGTCGTTCTGCACCGTGCCGGTGAGCTTGGCGCGGTCGGCGCCTTGCTCGTCGGCGAGCGAGGCATAGAGCGCGAGCAGCCACGCGGCCGTGGCGTTGATGGTCATCGAGGTGTTCATCTCGGCAAGCGGGATGCCCTCGAGCAGATGGCGCATGTCGCCGAGATGGGAGACGGGCACGCCGACCTTGCCGACCTCGCCGCGGGCCAGCGCCTCGTCGGGATCGTAGCCGGTCTGGGTCGGCAGATCGAAGGCGATGGAGAGCCCGGTCTGCCCCTTGGCGAGGTTCTTGCGGTAGAGCTCGTTCGAGGCGCGCGCCGTCGAATGCCCCGCATAGGTGCGGAACATCCAGGGCTTATCCCGGTCTCTTGGCTCGCCGCTCATAGATCTTCTCAGTTGGTGCGGTGCATCGAAGCATGCTCGAAGCGCCTGGGCAACTATACCTAGCATGGTTCTAAAACCGCCAAAGGCAGGCCCTGAAGGGCCCATGGTCGCGCATTGCCGCCGGGCCGGCCTTCTCGGCTCTGTGCCATCCTGTCGCGAATCGGTCCTGGGCAGAGCCGCCGGTTTTTGCTAACCCTCCACCCCGATCAGGGGCGCTTTCCTGGAAAAGGGGCAATTTTGAGGGCCCTAGCCTTTATTGCGGCGGGCCTGTGTTAAGTCTGCGGCCCAAACATGTTGCAGTCGCGAGATGGATCGAAGACAATTGCCGCAGTGCAATAAGAGACCGAACAAAGGACTGGGGGGGCAACCGGATGAATGAAATGTCTTTGACTGCAGTTTCTCCAGAAACGTCCGCGCCAACGGGCGAGATCAAGGATCTCTACAAGATCGGCGAGATTCCGCCGCTCGGTCATGTGCCGAAGAACATGTATGCCTGGGCGATCCGCCGCGACCGCGAGGGCCCACCCGAGAGCGCCATGCAGGTCGAGGTGGTGCCGACATGGGAGCTCGATTCCCATGACGTGCTCGTGCTCGTGATGGCGGCCGGTGTGAACTACAACGGCGTGTGGGCGTCGCTCGGCAAGCCGGTGTCGATGTTCGACGTGCACAAGAACGACTATCACATCGCAGGCTCCGACGCGTCGGGCATCGTTTGGGCGGTCGGCGCCAAGGTGAAGCGCTGGAAAGTCGGCGACGAGGTCGTGATTCACTGCAATCAGGACGACGGCGACGACGAAGAGTGTAACGGCGGCGACCCGATGTTCTCACCGTCACAGCGCATCTGGGGCTACGAAACACCCGACGGCTCATTTGCTCAGTTCGCGCGCGTGCAGGATCGTCAGCTGTTGCCGCGGCCGCAGCATCTCACTTGGGAGGAGGCTGCGTGCTACACGCTGACGCTCGCCACTTCCTACCGCATGCTGTTCGGCCATCGTCCGCACACGCTGAAGCCCGGTCATAACGTCCTCGTGTGGGGCGCCTCGGGCGGTCTCGGCTCCATGGCCGTGCAGCTCTGCGCGACGGCCGGCGCCAACGCTATCGGCGTCGTCTCCGAGGACGACAAGCGCGACTTCGTGATGTCACTCGGCGCCAAGGGCGTGATCAATCGCAAGGACTTCAACTGCTGGGGCCAGCTGCCGAAAGTCGGCGCGCCGGAATTCGACACCTGGCTGAAAGAGGCGCGCAAGTTCGGCAAGGCCATCTGGGACATCACCGGCAAGGGCGTGAACGTCGATTGCGTGTTCGAGCATCCGGGCGAGGCCACCTTCCCGGTGTCGTGCCTGGTGGTGAAGCGCGGCGGCATGGTCGTGATCTGCGCCGGCACCACCGGCTACAACCTCACCATGGACGCGCGCTATGTGTGGATGCACCAGAAGCGCATCCAAGGCTCGCACTTCGCCCATCTCGCCCAAGCGAGCCAGGCCAACAAGCTCGTCATCGAGCGGCATATCGATCCGTGCATGTCCGAGGTGTTCCCGTGGGAGCAGATCCCCAAGGCGCATATGCGCATGTGGAAGAACGAGCACCGCCCCGGCAACATGGCCGTGCTGGTCAGCGCGCCGGTCACGGGCTTGCGGACCTTCGAGGACGTGCTGGAAGCCAGCCAGGAAATGCACGGTAAGTCTTAGGGCGACCCTCATAGCTCAAGGTCGCCGGACGGCGACAGCGCCCTGGACACGCCGTCCGGGGCGAATTTTTGCGTGGTTCACGCGGTGCGATTGGGGTTTGACTCTCGTCCCCGGTCGGGCTTCGTAGAGGCCGCAATTTCGACCGAAACATCCCGAGGTGCCTGACGTTGACTGCCGCAGAGACCGTGACTGACCGCGAGGCGTTGAGCCCCGCCGAGCTGATCTCCCTCTTAGAGTCCGCCGCCGAGGCGGCCAGCAAGCTCGGCGACCGCGCCACGCAAGCCCTGAAGGCCAAGGTCGCCCCTGGCGGCAGGATCGACAACGCGGCGCTCGAACGGGAACAGCACGCGGCCCATGGGCTCGCCTGGATCGCCACCTATGTGGAGGCGGTCCGCCAGCTCGCCGACTATGCCAAGCGCATGGAAGGCGACGGGCGGTTCGGCGAGATGGAGGTCCTGCTCAGCCAGATCGGCGCAGGCGAATATCTCGCCCAGCTCGCCGGCGGCGTCATCATGAGCCAAGGCGAAGTGGCGCGGATGCATGAGCTCGGCGTGCCTCAGTCGGCACGGGACGAATTCCTGACCGACGCGGTCACCACGCTGATCCAAAGCGCGACGCCGGAGATGCGCGCGCGCGTCGTGGCGCTCATCCAGGACGCGCAAGGCGCGGCGTCCGCCAATTTCGGCGATCCGGGACTGGAAGAGACCTATGAGGAGATCCGCAACGAGATGCGCCGCTTCTCCGAGGCCGAGGTCGTGCCGCATGCGCAGGAGTGGCATCTCAAGGACGACTACATCCCGATCGAGCTGATCTCGCAGATGGCGGAGCTCGGCGTGTTCTCGCTGACGCTGCCGGAGGAATATGGCGGGCTCGGCCTCGGCAAGGAGGCCATGTGCGTCGTCTCGGAGGAGCTGTCGCGTGGCTATATCGGCGTCGGCTCGCTCGGCACGCGGTCGGAGATCGCCGAGGAACTGATCCTCAACGCCGGCACCGACGAGCAGAAGCAAGAATGGCTGCCGAAGATCGCTTCCGGCGAGGTTCTGCCGACGGCGGTCTTCACCGAGCCCAACATCGGCTCCGACCTCGCCTCGCTGACGACGCGCGCGGTGAAGGACGGCGATGTCTACAAGATCACCGGACAGAAGACGTGGATCACCCACGCCGCCCGCGCCGACCTGATGACCGTGCTCGCGCGCACCGATCCCAACGACAAGGGCTATCGCGGGCTTTCCATGTTCCTCGCGCCGAAGCCGCGCGGCACCGACGACAATCCGTTTCCGGCGGACAACATCACCGGCGGCGAGATCGAGGTGCTCGGCTATCGCGGCATGAAGGAATTCGACGTCTCCTTCGACGGCTTCGAGGTGCCTGCCGCCAACCTGCTCGGCGGCGAGGAGGGCCAAGGCTTCAAGCAGTTGATGCAGACCTTCGAGGCGGCGCGCATCCAAACGGCGGCGCGGGCCATTGGCGTGGCGCAGTCTGCCCTCGACCTCGGTCTTCGCTACGGCATGGAGCGGGTGCAGTTCGGTAAGCCGATCATCAACTTCCCGCGTGTCGCCGACAAGCTCGCCATGATGGCGGCGGAGATCCTGCTCGCCCGTCAGCTCACCTATTACTCGGCACGGCAGAAGGACGCCGGCAAGCGCTGCGATCTCGAGGCCGGCATGGCCAAGCTGCTCGCCGCGCGCGTCGCCTGGGCCGCCGCCGACAACGCGCTGCAAATCCATGGCGGCAACGGCTTTGCGCTCGAATACGCGATCAGCCGCGTCTTGTGCGATGCGCGCATCCTGTCGATCTTCGAGGGCGCAGCCGAGATCCAGGCCCACGTGATCGCGCGGCGCCTGCTGGAAAAATGAGCCACGCGGTCGAGCCGGTCTGGTCGAAGCGCTCGGTCCTGGCGGTCATCGTCGCGCTTGCGGTCTGTTTCGCCGCGTCGGCCATCGGCGGGGCGCTGACGCGGCCCAATCTCGCCTGGTACGCGACGCTGCAGAAGCCCGCCTTCACGCCGCCAGACGCCGCCTTTCCCATCGTCTGGACCATCCTCTACGTGCTGATGGCGGTCTCGGCGTGGCTCGTTTGGCGCAGCCCCGGCGACGAGGGGGACCGCAAGACGGCGCTCGTCTGGTTCGGCATCCAGCTCGTGGTCGGTATACTGTGGTCGGTGGCCTTCTTTTGGCTCCACAGTCCGGCTTACGGGCTCGCCGTGATCCTGGCGCTGCTGGCGGCCATCGTCATCACCATCGTCCTGTTCGATCGTCTGAGCCGGCCTGCCGCGCTCCTGTTGATCCCTTACATTTTGTGGGTCTGCTTTGCCGCGGGACTCAACTTCTCGATCTGGTTCCTCAATCGCTGATCCCATGAGCGAGAGAAGCGTTCTCATCACCGGGTGCTCGTCGGGCATTGGGCTTGCCTCGGCGCGGGTGATGAAGGCCCGCGGCTGGCGCGTGTTCGCCACCGCGCGCAAGAAGGAGGACATCGAACGGCTCGAGCAAGATCCCGGCGTCGAGAGCCTCTATCTGGACTATGCCGAGCCGGAGTCCATCGCTAGTGCCGCCACGCAGGTGCTGGAGGCGACCGGCGGCGCGCTCACCGCGCTCTTCAACAACGGCGCCTACGGCCAGCCTGGCGCGGCGGAGGATGTCAGGCCGGAGGTCCTCCGCGAACAGTTTGAGGTGAACGTCGTCGGCTGGCACGATCTCACCAGGCGCGCGATCCCGGCGATGCGTGCGCGGGGTGAGGGGCGCATCGTCTATTGCTCCTCGGTGCTCGGGCTGATCTCCGCGCCCTATCGCGGCGCCTATTGCGCCTCGAAATTCGCCGTGGAGGCGCTCGCCGATGCGCTCCGCATGGAGCTTGTCGGCACCGGCATTCACGTCTCGATCATCGAGCCGGGGCCGATCGCCACGCGTTTCGTCGAACGCGCCGTCGAGGCCTACCGGCGCAATATCGACATGGAGGCATCGGCCCATCGCGAGACCTACCGGGCGCGGCTTGCCCGGATGGAGGCTGGCGGCCAGACGACCTTCAAGCTGCCGCCGGAGGCGGTTGCCGCCAAGCTGGTTCACGCGCTCGAAAGCAAGCGGCCGAAGGCCCGCTACTACGTGACCTTTCCCACCTATGCCGTGGCGCTGTTGCGGCGCCTCCTGCCGACCCGGGCGCTCGACGCGGTGGCGGCGAAGAACTGACCTCTCCGCTCGACGCGGTGGCGGGACGCAACTAAAGTCTCCCGCCGGCGTTGGTCCGGTGCAGGCCCGCGGGGCAACGCGGGAAGGATGCCCTCATGGAAGATATTCTCCGCGCGATCATACCCTTTGCGCTAGCGGCGGTGGCGATCGTGCTGTTGTTCGGCCTGTGGAACATGATGCGCGGCGGCAGCCCCAATCTCAGCCAAAAGCTGATGCGCATGCGGGTGATCCTCCAGTTCATCGCCCTCATCATCGTGATGACCGTGATCTATCTCGCGGGCAGAACTCCCTGAAAAACGTGAGGCTTGACCCGTTTCGGGTGCAGGCTACGCTAAGCCTATAAGCGGCCTTAAGTTCCGCAGGCCCTCATGAGCAGGGCGGGTGGGTCATGGTAGTCCTCAACAAGATCTATACGCGCACCGGCGACGACGGCACCACCGCGCTCGGCTCGGGCCAGCGCGTGGCTAAATACGACCTCAGGGTCGAGGCCTATGGCACGGTGGACGAGACCAACGCCGTGATCGGCCTGGCGCGCATGCACACGAAGACCGCCGACCCGCACCTCGATGCCATGCTCGCGCGGATCCAAAACGATCTCTTCGATCTCGGCGCCGATCTCTGCGTTCCGGACGACGGCAAGGGCGCGGGCGAACGGCTAAAAGTGAGCGACGCGCAGGTCACGCGCCTCGAGAACGAGATCGACGAGATGAACCGCGCACTGCAGCCGCTGCGCTCCTTCGTGCTGCCGGGCGGTACGCCGCCGGCGAGCTTCCTGCATCTCGCCCGCACGGTGTCGCGCCGGGCAGAACGGCTGATCGTGGCGCTGGCGTCACGGCCGAACGAGCCGGTGAGCGAGCCTGTGCTTCGCTACATGAATCGGCTTTCCGACTTCCTGTTTGTCGCCGCGCGCCACGCGAACGGCAAGGGAGAGTCCGACGTGCTGTGGGAACCGGGGAAGAACCGCTGAGGCGGTCGATGGTGCGCGCGTGTTCGTTCCCCTTCACGACACAAATCCTCTCAAGAAGATCCGCTACCAATATGTGACGGTGGGACTGATCGCCCTCAACGTCGCCATCTACGCCATCTTCCAGACGGGATGGTTCATCCCGCTCCCCGAAGAAGACGTGACGGCGTTCGCGGTCATTCCGGCGAAGCTGATGGCGGACGCCGGCGGCGGCACGGCATTCTTCGCCACCGGCGCGGTGTTCGTGCCGGAACGGCTCACGCTGATCACCTACATGTTTCTGCACGGAGGCTGGGTCCACCTCATCGGCAACATGCTGTTCCTCTGGGTGTTCGGGGACAATATCGAAGACGCCATGGGGCATCTCCGCTTCATCATGTTCTACCTGATGTGCGGGATCTTCGCGGCGCTCCTGCACGCGTGGATGCTGCCGCACTCGGAGCTGCCGCTGATCGGGGCGTCCGGCGCCGTCGCCGGCGTCATCGCCGCCTATCTGATCCTCCACCCCAAGGTGAAGGTGTGGGTGCTGGCGCTGTGGCGCATTCCCATCAAGATCACCGCCGCCTGGGCGCTCGGAATCTGGATTTTAGCCCAGTTCGCCAACCTCTTATTCGAGGGCGAGGAGGCCGTGGCTTGGTGGGCCCATGTGGGCGGCCTGGGGGCCGGCGCCGTGCTGATCCTGTTTATGCGGCGGCGCGGTGTAGTGCTGTTCGACAGGACCCGTGGAGGGGCCTGAGGCCAGGCCGAAACCCCCCGCTAAGCATTGACTTCGGCCAAGACGGGCAGTACGGTCGCCGCCATTTCGCACTTGCGAAATGCAGGCTTTTGGGGGGCTGGTCGAACCGTGCGGGGAACGCACAGAGCCGCATGAAAATTCTCGTACCCGTCAAACGGGTCATCGATTCAAACGTCAAGGTTCGGGTCAAGTCCGATGGCAGCGGGGTGGACCTTGCCAACGTGAAGATGTCGATGAATCCATTCGACGAAATCGCCGTCGAAGAGGCCGTCCGCATCAAGGAGCGTGGCGAGGCGGACGAGGTTGTCGCCGTGTCCATTGGCAGCACCAAGTCGCAGGACACGCTCCGCACGGCGCTCGCCATGGGCGCCGACCGCGCCATCCTGGTCAAGACCGACGCCGCCCTCGAGCCTCTGGCCGCGGCCAAGGTGCTGAAATCGGTGTTCGAAGCGGAGAAGCCCGACGTCGTCATCATGGGCAAGCAGGCGATCGACGACGACTGCAATCAAACCGGACAGATGCTTGCGGGCCTCCTCGGCCTGCCGCAGGGCACGTTCGCATCCAAGATCGAATTCAACGGTGAAAAGGTGAACGTCACGCGCGAGGTCGACGGCGGGCTCGAGACGGTGACGCTCACGAAGCCCGCGATCGTCACCACGGACCTTCGGCTCAACGAGCCGCGCTATGCGTCGCTGCCGAACATCATGAAGGCGAAGAAGAAGCCGATCGAAGAGAAGACGCCGGACGAGCTCGGCGTCGACGTCACGCCGCGGCTGAAGGTGGTCGCCGTGGCCGAGCCGAAAGCCCGCGAGGCGGGCATCAAGGTCGACGACGTGGCCCAGCTCGTCGACAAGCTCAAGAACGAAGCGGGGGTTCTTTGATGGCGGTGCTGTTGCTGGCGGAGCATGACAACAAGGTCCTCGCGCCGGCAACGGCGAAGGCGGTGACCGCCGCGCGCGCCTTCGGCGGCGATGTCGACATTCTCGTCGCCGGTGAGAATTGCAAGAGCGTCGCGGAGGAGGCCGCCAAGATCGAGGGCGTGCGCAAGGTGCTTCTCGCCGAGGCGCCGCATCTTGCCCATCGTCTGGCCGAAGAGACGGCGGCGACCATCATGCCGTTGATGGAAAACTACAACGTGCTGCTCGCGCCGGCCTCGACCACGGGGAAGAACATTCTGCCGCGCGTGGCGGCGCTGCTCGACGTCGGGCAGATCTCCGACATCGTCGAGGTGAAGTCGCCCGATACGTTTGTGCGGCCGATCTATGCGGGCAACGCGCTGGAAACGGTGCAGACCTCGGACAAGACGATCGTCGCCACGGTGCGCACGACCGCCTTTGTCGGCGCGGGCGAAGGCGGCTCGGCCGCGATCGAGACGGTGACGCCGGCCGCCGCGGTCGGCCTTTCGACCTTCGCGGGGGCGGATATCACCGAGAGCGAACGGCCCGAGCTGACCTCGGCGCGGATCGTGATTTCCGGCGGCCGCGGCATGGCTTCGGGGGAAAATTTCAAGAAGCTGATCGAGCCGGTCGCCGACAAGCTGGGGGCCGCCATCGGCGCCTCGCGCGCCGCCGTCGACTCCGGATACATGCCCAACGACTATCAGGTGGGGCAGACGGGAAAGGTGGTGGCGCCGGAGCTCTACATCGCCGTCGGCATTTCAGGCGCCATTCAGCATCTTGCCGGTATGAAAGACTCCAAGGTGATTGTCGCCATCAACAAGGATGCCGACGCGCCGATCTTCCAGGTTGCCGACTACGGGCTGGTCGGCGACTTGTTTACCGTTCTGCCCGAGCTCGACGCCGAGTTGAAGAAGGCTGGGTACGGAGAGTAAGTGAGTTCATGAGGAATCACGATGGACGACATAGTTCAGGGCGTGGACATCCTCGCCGAGACGAAGCGGGAGCCTGACGTGGATCCTATTCGCAAGGTCGGAGTCGTCGGTGCGGGCCAGATGGGAAGCGGCATCGCCCATGTGGTCGCCCTCGGCGGCTACGATGTGGCGGTGAACGACCTCGCTAAGGAGAGGTTCGACGCCGCGATACAGACCATCGACAAGAATCTGTCGCGCCAGGTCGCTTCCGGCAAGATCAGCGAGGAGGATCGCGCGACGGCGCTCGGGCGCATCTCCTTTGCCGAGTCGTACCAGGACCTGGCCGACGCCGATCTCGTGGTCGAGGCCGCCACGGAAGACGAGACCGTCAAGCGCAAGATTTTCGTCGCCATATGCCCGTTCCTCAAGCCTGACGCCATCGTCGCCACCAATACCTCATCGATCTCCATCACCAGGCTCGCGGCCACCACGGATCGGCCCGAGCGGTTCATCGGCATGCATTTCATGAATCCCGTGCCGGTGATGGAGCTGGTGGAGATGATAAGGGGCATCGCCACCGACGACGTCACCTTTACGCGCGCCAAGGATTTCGTCGAGACGCTGCACAAGACTACGGCGGTTTCGGAGGATTTCCCGGCCTTCATGGTCAACCGCATCCTGCTGCCGATGATCAACGAGGCCGTCTACACGCTCTACGAGGGCGTGGGGTCGGTCGACGCCATCGACACCGCCATGCGGCTCGGCGCCCACCATCCCATGGGGCCCCTGCAGCTCGCTGACTTCATCGGGCTGGATACCTGCCTATCGATTATGCAGGTGCTGTATGAGGGGCTCGCCGATTCCAAGTACCGGCCGTGTCCGCTCCTGGTGAAGTATGTCGAGGCCGGCTGGCTTGGGCGGAAGGCCAAGCGGGGCTTCTATGACTACCGGGGCGAAACCCCCATGCCCACGCGCTAGCGTGTCAACACGACGTAGTCCACCGGCCCGCTTCTTGGACTGGTGGACATGGCACCGAGCCGTACGAGCAAAAGATGCAACAGTCCCCCTTCTTGGGCCGCATCTCGAAGCCGCAGCCCTTGCAGGAATAGCGGATCAGACATGCGTGGGCATGGCCTCGATTTCCGCGTGCCCGCAGACTGGGCAGGTGATCGCGGATTGCAGCTCAACGTCCATCGGAGACTTGATGAGGCGAAGATGGCCCCGGCAGACCCCGCCGGGGCCATCTCAACTCACGAACAGAATGGGCAGAACGCATAGGCCGTCGCGCCAAGGGCTAGCAGTATGGCGGCGGCCAGCAATAGGCGGGTGGTCATCTGCATCTCCTTTTACAACTCTTTCAAGGAGCCCGGTGGAATCCGGCCCGATCCTTCTCTACAATCTGTAGCCACTACAGATGCAAGGAGACATTCCGGCATGACGCTCACAAGACCGCGAGCCGCGCCTCTCCTCATTGGTGAGTTCTCGCTGAGGACGGGCGTCAACGTCGAGACCATCCGCTACTACGAGCGCATTGGGCTTCTGCCTAAACCGCCACGCACCAGCGGCCGCCATCGCGCCTACGACCCGAGCCACGTGCAGCGCTTAAGATTCGTTCGCCGCAGCCGGGAGCTCGGATTTTCGCTCGATGAGATCCGCGCGCTGTTGGCGTTGGCGGAGCGCGGCGAGGATGCTTGTGCGGAAACCAAGGAGATGACACTGCGCCATCTCGCCGATGTGCGCGGCAAGATCGCGAGCCTCAAGAAGCTCGACCGCGCGCTAAGAGCGATGACAAGCGCTTGCCTGCCTGGGCAGCAACGCTCGTGTCCCATTCTCGATGCGCTCGGTGCCGACGCCTAAAGGGGTGGGCTCGGCCTGCTCGTTCAGCATTCGCCCGAGTGCACCGTAATTGTCGCGGGCGGCAGGCAGATTTCATCGGTGCAGGCCTGCACCTCGATTTGCAGCGGCAAGCTCTGCGCCGACGCTAGAGTGCCTTTCGGCAATTCAACCTCTATCGTGACCGTGCCCTCGTAGACCGAAAGGCCCTCATTGAGGAACTTCGGCCTGAATACCTTTCCGCTGGGATAGGTGACTTTGGCCTGCGCGGCGCCTGGGACATTTACCGACGTCGGGATCAGATAGTCGAGGGACGCCGGGTTGGCATTGATGTGGTACCCGGGATCAATCGCGAGCGTAACGGCGATCAGGTCATGGTCGGCATCGCTGGCGGCATGGGCCGTCGCTTTGACATGAGCAGCGCTATCGAGCGAGGATGTTGGCGCGGCCGTCCGGGCGGGGCCACCGTATCTGGCCGCGCTTGCAACGAAACTCGGCCAGCTCTCGGGACTGGCTTCAAGCTTCGGCGCCATCCAGGCCATGATCTTGGTTGCTGCCTCGGCATAACGCGGCGCCTTGCCCCCAAGAGCTGCGAGGAGCGCATACGCGGCCGAGGTTCCGGAGGGTGTGTCGTGGTCGTTGAGGTCGACCGCCGGCACGATCAGTGTCGGGTCGGCTGCCGCGGTCAGCACCACGCCGCCTTCCTTGACGAAGCGCTCGACGATGGCATCGGCGAGCGCCTCGGCACGCACGCCCCATGCTGGCTCGCCGGTGGCGTCATGTAGCGCGACAAAACCGAGCCCGAGCAGCGCATAGTCCTCGAGAAAGCCCTTGCCCCGCGCCTTGCCCTTGTAGATGTAGCGGCTGAGGTCTCCACTCATTTCATCGAAGGCGCGCTGCCACAGAAGTTCACCGGCGTTCTTGGCAAATTCGATCCACAGCGGCTCGTCGAAGACGGCTCCTGCCCGCGCGAGCCCGGCAATCGCGAGACCATTCAGCGACACCACGATCTTGTCGTCGCGGGCCGGCTGCTGGCGCCGGTCCCGCATCTCGATGAGCTTTGTGCGGAGAGGGGCCAGTTGCTTGAGCACATCCGCCATGTCCGCGCCGTCTGTGGCGAGGTCCGTGCGATCCCGCCTGATTCGCACGATTCCCGGGCCCTTAGGGTCGTCCGGTAGAGGTGTCAGCTCATAGACCTCGAAGAACCGGTTGGCGTCGGCAAGCCCGAGCGCGGTCATGATCTCGTCCTTGGTCCAGAGGTATGTCTCGCCCTCCTTACCTTCGATGTCGGCATCCTCGGCGGTGTAGAAGCCGTCTTTCGGTGCCGTTAGCCTTCGCGCGAGATATCCGGCAATATCAATCGCCATTTCACGTGCCAGCGGCTGACGCGTGATCGCGTAATAGTCGGCGTAGAGCCCGAGCAGCTGAGCGTTGTCGTAGAGCATTTTCTCGAAGTGCGGTACCGACCACGTCGGCTCGGTGCTGTAACGATGCATGCCGCCACCGAGGTGGTCATGAATACCGGCGAAGGCCATAGCGTTCAGGATTTCGGCGGCAGCCTTCAGCGATTCCGCCGTGCCGTTCACGCGGTAGTCCGTGAGAAACATGCTCAGCTGCGGCGATTGAGGAAACTTGGTTCCGCCTCCGCCGT
>Ga0299913_10002408_pt1 | contig 14747 bp, 13 predicted proteins | sample RVTome_9_FD_201360 | JGI IMG/M metagenome (GOLD analysis project Ga0299913, IMG submission 201360) | Soil microbial communities from uranium-contaminated site in the Upper Colorado River Basin, Wyoming, United States - RVT155D38 (version 2) ...
CAGTTATCTCGGCAAATACCGCAAGACGCATATCCCGCAGGTCGATCCCGGCTTTTATGAAAAGTTTTTCTTCAAGCCCGGCGATCTCGGGTATCCGGTGTTCGACACCGCCTACGTCAAGCTTGGCGTGTACATTTGCTACGACCGTCATTTTCCCGAAGGTTGGCGCGCACTCGCCCTGAACGGCGCCGAGTACATCGTCAATCCTTCCGCCACAGTGGCCGGCTTGAGCAAGTATCTGTGGGAACTCGAACAGCCCGCCTCGGCCGCGGCGAACGGTGTTTTCATCGGCGCCATCAACCGCGTCGGCAGGGAAGAGCCCTGGGGCGACAGAATGGGCGAATTCTACGGCTCGAGTTACATCGTGAATCCTCGCGGTGCGATCGAAGCACAGGCGAGCTACGGCGACGACGAACTGCTGGTGCACGAGATCGATCTCGACATGATCCGCGAAGTCCGGAACACGTGGCAGTTTTTCAGGGATCGCAGACCGGAGACGTATGGTCGGCTCGTCGATGGGTGAGATGGGGCGTGTGCGGTAATTCGCGGGATGCGTGGAAGGCGTTAGTCAGGAAGACCGACCACCGCCACTGAAATGGGGAAGCAATGTCGCAAGCAGTGACCACCGTCACCGAAGCCGGTGAGTTCGTCGAACTCCATGCCGGCGGTGACCTCCTTGCGAGCTCCCGTTACAACGCGGACATTGCGCCGACCACGATCCACCAGCGCACCTGGAACCGCTGGCACGTTGCCGCCCTGTGGGTCGGCATGTCCATCTGCGTTCCGACCTACACGCTCGGCGGAGTACTCACGGCCTACTTCGGACTTTCGGTGGCCGAAGCGCTGTGGACGATTTTGCTCGCCAACGTCATCATCCTGATTCCGCTGACTCTGAACGCGTTCGCCGGCACCAGGTACGGCATTCCTTTCCCGGTCGTATTGCGCGCCTCGTTCGGCATTATCGGCTCGAACGTTCCGGCACTTATCCGCGCCCTCGTGGCCTGCGGCTGGTTCGGCGTGCAGACCCTGTTCGGCGGCATCGCCGTGCATCTTCTGCTGTCGGCACTGTTCGACAGCTGGGCAGCGCTCGGCAGCAGGGGCGAAGTGTTCGGCTTCTTCATATTCTGGGCAGCCAACCTGTGGGTGGTGATCCGCGGCGCCGAAGCGATAAAAAGGCTCGAAGCGCTGGCCGCGCCGCTGCTGCTCGCGGTGGCCGTGGGGCTGATCGTATGGGCCTGGCCGAAGGCATCGGTCATCGCCCTGCTGCAGGCGCCGCCGACGCGCGCCGACGGCGCGGCGTTCTTCCCGTATTTTTTCAGCGGCCTTACCGCCATGGTCGGCTTCTGGGCGACCCTGTCACTCAACATTCCCGACTTCAGCCGCTTCGCGGACTCGCAGAAAAGCCAGATCCTGGGGCAGATCATCGGTCTGCCTCTCACCATGTTTCTCTTTGCCGGGCTGGGCGTATTGCTGACCTCGGCGTCCGCCGAACTGGTCGGAGAAACCGTATCGGATCCGATCAACCTGATCGGGCGCATCGACAGCACCTTCTGGGTCGTCGTCTCCATGTTCATGATCATCCTCGCAACCATCTCGACGAACACCGCGGCAAACATCGTTTCCCCTACCAACGACTTCCAGAACGTGGCGCCTAGGTACATCAATCAGAGCAAAGGTGTCATGCTGACCGGGCTCATTGGCCTGCTGCTGATGGGATGGGAGCTCACCAAGAAGATGGGCTGGCTGGTGTCGGACGTGAGCCTGGAAAGCCTTTACTCCAACTGGCTGCTGGGCTATTCCAGTCTTCTCGGGCCCATCGCCGGCATCATGATCGTCGACTATTTCCTCGTCAAGAAGCAACGTTATACGCTTGCCGACCTGTACCGGAACGACGGCGTATATCCCGCCTGGAACGGGCCGGGCTTTGTCGCGTTTCTCGTTCCCGTTGCTCTGACGCTCGTCGCGATTACGAGCGGCGAAATCGCCTGGTTTTACGATTACGGATGGTTCACCGGCTCTGCGCTCGGCGGATTGGTCTATTATTTGTTATGCAGAGGCAAACGACATGGGTGAGTTGATATGGCAATTCTGATCCGCGGCGGAACCGTCGTCACAGCAGACCGCAGCTATCGTGCGGACGTTCTGTGCAGCGCCGGCAAGATTCAGGTGATCGGCGACAATCTCGATGCGCCCAAAGGCGCTACCAGCATCGATGCGGGCGGGCAGTACGTGATGCCCGGCGGCATCGATCCGCACACGCATATGCAGTTGCCCTTCATGGGCACGGTGGCGAGCGACGATTTCTACTCCGGTACTGCCGCGGGCCTTGCCGGCGGCACCACGATGATCATCGATTTCGTCATCCCGAACCCGCAACAGAATGTGATGGAAGCATTCCGGCAATGGCGCGAGTGGGCGGAAAAGGCCGTCGCCGACTATTCCTTCCACGTCGCGATCACCTGGTGGGACGAGACGGTCGGGCGCGATATGGAAACGCTCGTGCGCCAACACGGCGTCAACAGCTTCAAGCACTTCATGGCCTACAAAGGCGCGATCATGGCGGACGACGAAATACTGGTTAACAGCTTTTCGAAGGCCATCGAACTTGGCGCGATCGTGACCGTGCATGCGGAAAACGGCGAACTCGTATACCGCCTGCAGCAGAAGATATTCGAGTCCGGAATCACGGGACCGGAAGGACATCCGTTGTCGCGTCCGCCAGAGGTCGAAGGCGAAGCCGCGAACCGCGCGATACGCATTGCCGAAGTGCTGGGAGTGCCGATTTACATCGTGCACGTGTCGTCGCGGCAGTCGCTGGAAGCGATCACGCGCGCCAGAAACGAGGGTCAGCGCGTGTACGGCGAAGTGCTGGCGGGGCATCTGCTGATTGATGCCTCGGTGTACCGCGACAAGGACTTCGAAACAGCCGCGGCACATGTCATGAGCCCGCCCTTTCGTCCGCCGGAGCATCAGAAGGCACTGTGGCAGGGATTGCAGTCCGGCAATCTGCAAACGACGGCGACGGACCATTGCGCGTTCTGCGCCGATCAGAAGGGCGCCGGCAGGGACGACTTCCGGCTGATCCCGAATGGCACCGCCGGCGTGGAAAACCGCATGGAGGTCTTGTGGCACCACGGCGTAAGCACGGGCCGTCTGACCATGAACGAGTTCGTCCGCGCCACGTCGACGAACGCCGCGCAGATATTCAACGTATACCCGCGCAAGGGCAGCATCAGCGTCGGGGCGGACGCGGACATCGTCGTATGGGATCCGAAAGCCAGCAAAACGATTTCGGCGAAGACGCATCATCAGAAGGTCGACTTCAATATATTCGAAGGCATGACGGTCGAGGGCTGCGCGTCGCATACCCTGAGTCAGGGTAAAGCCGTGTACTCCGACGGTAAACTGGACGTCGAGCGCGGCGCCGGCAGATACATCGAGAAGCCGCCTTTCGCCAGTTATTACGACGCCATGAAAAAGCAGGCCGAACGCCGCAAACCGACCGCCGTCCGGCGCGTGGTCCCCGCCGATCGCGCGCAAAGTCGCTGAGTAACAATGACCGACGACGCGCCATCGGAGAAGACATCGGACGTTCGCCCGGGACGCCTCAGCGCGGCTGAGATCGAAAAGAATTTCAGCGACCTGCACCCGCCGCTGTCGCGCGCGGAGGCGCTGATAGAGGCGGACCGCTGCTATTTCTGTTTTGACGCGCCCTGCACCACGGCCTGCCCGACCGGCATCGACATCCCGGCGTTCATCCAGAAGATTCGCAGCGACAACATCAGGGGCTCGGCGCGAACCATCCTGCGAGAGAACATCATGGGCGGGATGTGCGCCCGCGTCTGTCCGACCGAAGTGCTGTGCGAAGAAGCCTGCGTGCGCAACACGCTCGAGGACAAGCCGGTGAATATAGGCCTGCTGCAGCGCTATGCGACCGATCCCGTTTTCGAGCAGAATCTCGCTCTTTTCGAACGTGCTCCGCCCAGCGGCCGCAAAGTTGCCGTCGTCGGCGCCGGGCCGGCCGGCCTGTCCTGCGCGCACAGGCTCGCGATGCTGGGGCACGATGTGGTGGTATTCAGCCGCGACGAAAAGCCGGGCGGGCTCAACGAGTACGGCATCGCGGCGTACAAAACGGTCGACGATTTCGCGCAGCGGGAACTTGCCTGGATTTTGAGCATTGGCGGCATCGACGTGCGGCACGGCCATTCTCTCGGCAGCGACGTGACGCTGGACCAACTTCGCAAACAATACGATGCCGTATTCCTCGGCGCGGGGCTCGGCGGCGTCAACGAGCTGGATATAGAGGGTGAGAGTGCGGCCGGCGTGCTGAACGGGGTTGACTACATCGCGGAGCTTCGTCGAACGAGGAACAAAGCGACGCTGCCCGTCGGGCGACGCATCGTGGTCATCGGCGGCGGGATGACCGCAATCGACATCGCTGTCCAGAGCAAGTTGCTCGGCGCGGAATTTGTCGACATCGTCTACCGGCGCGGCGCGGCGGAGATGGGCGCGAGCCGCTACGAGCAGGAACTCGCCCGAACCAGGGGCGTGACGATCCGCCACTGGGCGGCACCCAAACGGATCCTGGCGGATTCACACGGGCGCGTGAGCGGAATCGAATTCGAGCGTACGACCATCGGGGCAGACGGCGCAATCGCGGGCACGGGTGAGTGCTGGTCGATCGACGCCAACATAGTGTTCAGGGCCGTGGGCCAGAAACTGGACATGGACAGCGACGGCGGAGATGCGCAAACGCTGCAGCGGCAGGGCGGAAAACTGAGCGTTGACAAGGAATTCCGAACGTCGCTGCCGGGCGTGTGGGCGGGCGGCGATTGTGTGGCGGAGGGGGCCGATCTGACGGTGACGGCGGTGCAGCATGGGAAGCTGGCGGCGATTTCCATCGATCGGTTTCTTTGTGGGGCGCGGAAGTAATATGAAGTTGAATGCAGAGTTTTCGTTGTCGCAGTCGCATGTCGACACCACCGATGGAGCCAGGCACCATGGCTGACCTCAACACAACCTTCCTCGGTATCTCCTCGCCCAATCCTTTCTGGCTGGCTTCCGCGCCGCCGACCGACAAGGCCTACAACGTCAATCGTGCGTTCGAAGCCGGCTGGGGCGGCGTCGTGTGGAAAACGCTCGGCGAAGACCCGCCGATCGTCAACGTCAGCGGCCCGCGCTATGGCGCGATCCACAGCAACGAACGCCGCGTCATCGGCCTCAACAACATCGAGCTGATCACCGACCGGCCGCTCAAGGTTAACCTGGACGAGATCCGGCGGGTCAAGCGCGATTGGCCGGACCGTGCGCTGGTCGTGTCGGTAATGCTGCCGATGACCGAGCAGACGTGGGCGAAATTCGTACCGATGATCGAGGACACGGGCGCGGACGCGTTCGAACTGAACTTCGGCTGCCCGCATGGCATGTCCGAACGAGGCATGGGTTCCGCCGTCGGACAGGTTCCCGAATACATTCGGATGGCGACAGAGTGGTGCAAGAAATACGCGCGTATCCCGGTCATCATCAAACTGACGCCGAACGTCACCAGCATACTGCCGCCGGCGCAAGCCGCTCTGGCCGGCGGCGCCGATGCCGTGTCGTTGATCAACACATTGAATTCGATCATGCGCGTCAACTACGACACGCTGACGATGTATCCCGCAACCGACGGCAAGGGCTCGCACGGAGGCTATTGCGGTCCAGCGGTCAAGCCTATTGCGCTGCACATGGTTGCGGAGATAGCCCGGCGCGCGGAAACGAAGGGTCTGCCTATTTCCGGCATCGGCGGCATCACCGACTGGCGCGATGCGGTAGATTTCCTGGCGCTGGGCGCATCGAACGTGCAGGTGTGCACTGCGGCGATGGTGTACGGGTTCAGGATCATCGACGACCTTACCGACGGCCTGAGCAACTTTCTCGAGCAGAAGGGAATGTCGTCAGTAACCGAGCTTGTCGGGAAGGCCGTGCCGAGCGTGACCGACTGGCAACACCTGAATCTCGGCTACGTCGAGAAGGCGGTAATAGACCAGGACCTGTGCATTAAATGCGGACGCTGCCATGTGGTGTGCGAAGACACGTCACACCAGGCGATCACGCATACCGTGAACGGCGAGCGCCGCTTTGAAGTAATCGACGCGGAATGCGTCGGCTGCAATCTTTGCGTCAGCGTCTGCCCCGTCGACGGATGCCTGACGATGCAGCCGCTCACGAGCGGTGTCGATGCGCGGACCGGCCGCGCCGTCAGCGCCGAGCACGCGGATTGGACCACGCACCCGAACAATCCGATGCGCAAGCAATCCTGACCGCAGGCGATGCAATGACCGTCGATGAAGAGAGATTGATCCAGGCGGCGAAAGCGGTGCGCAAAAACGCCTATGCACCCTACTCCGGTTATTTCGTGGGCGCCGCGCTGCTGGACGAGGTCGGGCGCGTGCACGCCGGTTGCAACGTGGAAAACGCCGCCTCGCCGGAAGGCAGCTGCGCCGAAGCGAACGCCATTGGCGCAATGGTCACCGCCGGCGGCAGCAGGATCGTGGCGATCGCCATAGCCGGCGGCCGGGACGAGATCGGCGCCTGCACACCCTGCGGCGGCTGCCGCCAGAAGATCGCCGAATTCGCCGACGAACGAACCTGCGTCATCCTGATCGGCAAAGACGACGCAGGTGCGAAATACACCATAGAGGAACTGCTGCCGGCGTCGTTTCGTTTGCCGGTTTGAAGGTGTCCGTGGATCCGCCGGCTTCGCAGGTCTGGCGTTAGCGAGACCGCAGTATCGCCTCGACATCCTCCCGATACGGCATCGACGGCTGCGCCCCATGCCTGGTCGTGGCGAGTGCGCTGGCGGCGCAAGCGAACTGCAGCGCATGTTGCGGCTCCATTTGTTCGATCAGGCCGAGAGTGAGCGCGGCCGTGAAGGTGTCGCCGGCACCGGTCGTGTCGACCGCAGCTACTTCCGGCGGTTTTGTCTCCGCGATCGTCTCTTTGTGCCTGGACAGCGTTGCGCCCGCCTTGCCGCGCGTCACGGCAATGAGCCCGCTGCAGCGCCGCAGCGCGACTCCGTAAAACATCGCTTCGGTTTCGTTCACGACCACGAGTTCCGCACGCTGCAGTATCGCATCCGGCACGTCCATCGCCGGCGCGAGATTCACACAGAAGAATCCGTTGAAGATTTCGGCCGCCCGGCACAGCGTGTCGGCCGGCACCTCGAGCTGACAGACCAGCGCGTCCGCGTCCGGCAACTCCAGCATCTCGGGACGCAGGCTGCGGTTGGCGCCGGGGGCGACGACGATCTGGTTTTCGCCAGAGGGCCCGATGCAAATGAGCGCCTGTCCGGTATTTGCGATTTCATCGCAACGGCACTGCGACAGATCCACCCCGCCTTCGCGCAGCAACGCGAGCGCCTCATCCGCTGCCGCATCCCGCCCGACTCTCGCGACAAGCTGTACGTTGGCACCCAGCCTTCGCGCCGCGAGCGCCTGGTTGCCGCCCTTGCCACCGGGGAAGCGGCGCAATTCGGCGCCCGTTACCGTTTCACCCGGCACCGGCAGGCGCGGGACCTGGGCCGCCAGATCGAGATTCACTGAGCCGACGACCACGATCGACGGGGGATGCGCGCCGGAAGCGATCGAGGCGCCGGTCCGGTTTTTGGAATCAACGGCCATAGCATTATCAGAACGTAAGCAACAACCCCGCAAGCGCCGCGCTCATCAGATTCGACAACGAGCCGGCCGCAACCGCCTTCAACCCGAAACGGGCGATCAGTTCCCGCTTTTCCGGAACCAGGCTGCCCAGGCCGCCGAGCAAGATGGCGATGGATGAAAGGTTCGCAAAACCGCATAGCGAAAAAGTCACGATGGCACGCGTGCGCTCGCTCGTACCGGCCAGATACTCGCCCATGTGACTGAAGGCGACGAATTCGTTCAGTATCAGCTTTTCGCCGAACAATGCGCCGGCCGTTTCGGCCTCGGCCCAGGGGATGCTGAGGAGAAACATCAGTGGGGCAAAAATCCAGCCGAGGATTTTTTGCAGCGTCAGGTCCTCGATGCCCACCAGCCCCGCGAGACCACCGACCACGCCATTGAACAACGCGATGAGGGCGACGAAGGCGATCAGCATCGCCCCGATGTTTACAGCGAGTCTGACGCCGTCGCCGGCGCCGACCGCCGCGGCAAGAATGACATTTGCGTGCCGGCTCTCCTCGATCTGCAAGCCGCGTTTGTCGGTGACATCGATGCCGACTTCGTCGTCCGGCATGATGATCTTCGCCATCAGGAGGCCGCCCGGCGCGGCCATGAAGCTTGCGGCGAGCAGGTACTTCATTTCCGCGCCCATCAGCACGTAGGCCGCAAGCACCGTCCCGGCGACGGAAGCGAGGCCCGAAGCCATGACAGCGAACATCTGCGGCTCAGTCAGCCCTTTCAGATAGGGCCGCACGACCAGCGGTGCCTCGGTTTGGCCGACGAAGATATTGGCGGCGGCGTTCAGCGATTCAACGGGACCGGTGCCGATGATGCGTCGAAGCGCGCCGCCGACCAACTTGACCACCCACTGCATGATCTTGAGGTGATACAGCACTGCCATGAGCGAGGCGAAGAACACGATGATCGGCAGCACGTTGATCGCGAAGCTGAAACCCATCTCGTCGGAAGCGAGGCTTCCGAACACCATGTCGATGCCGGCTCGTGAGTAGTCGATCACCGCCTGCACGCCATTGCTCAAGGCTTCGATTCCCCGCTTGCCCCAGTCGAAATACAGCACGAATGCGGCAACGGCTACCTGCAATGCCAAGGCTGCGCCGACCACGCGCAGGCTGATCGCCCGCCGATTGGAGGAAAAAAGCACTGCAATACCGAGCAGCACGGCAATGCCTGCCAGCCCGATGAAACTTCCCGACATCGTTCCCCCTCGTGGCCCGGACCGCTTCCGGTTATTGTTATCGCGTTCCTGTCAGGCCAAGGATACCGTCAATTGACTGCTCACGCCGCATTTGGCGCCCCTGCGGCGATGCTGCCGCAGGCGATGGGCGTGCTACGGCAATGTCCGGTAAATGACCGGCCGCGGCGCGGGCCGCGTTTCATCGATGCGGCAGGCTTCCTGCAACAGATCCGCGGCGTGCCTGGCGGCATCGGCCGTGGCGGCGTGGACCATCGCCAGCGGCGTATCCCGACTGACCTTTGTGCCGATCGGCGCAACCTCGGTGAAACCTACCGAAGGATCCAGTTTTTCGCCCAGCTTTCGCCGCCCTCCTCCGAGCGCGATAATCGCGTTCCCGACGGCGAATGCGTCGACTTCAGCCAGGTAACCGACACCACCCGCCGGCACCGGCCGCGTAACCGCCGCCTGCGGCAGATGCTTTCGATACTGGAGGACAAAATCCCTCGGTCCGCCCAGGGCCGACACCATCCGGTCGAACGCTTCGGCGGCGGCTCCGTTCGTGACCGCGGCATCGGCGCGCTGCCTGGCTTCACGGCGCTCCGTTTCAATGCCGGCGATCAGCAACATCTCGGCGCACAGTTCCAGCACCACCTCGTCGAGACGCGGCTCACGATATTCGTCCTGCAGATACTCCATCGATTCGGCGATTTCGACCGCGTTGCCGGCCGTTATGCCGAGCACCTCGTTCATGTCGGTGATCAGCGCGTGCGTTTTCAGCCCCGCGGCGGCGGCGGTGCCGATAAGGCTTTGCGCCAGCTCGTCCGCGCGCTCGATGGTTTTCATGAAGGCACCGCTACCAACCTTCACGTCCATCACCAGGGCGTCGAGACCGGCCGCAATCTTCTTCGACAGGATCGAGGCAGTGATCAAGGGAATGGATTCGACCGTGCCGGTTACGTCGCGTATCCCATAAAAGCGCCGATCTGCCGGTGCGAGTTCCGCGGTTTGTCCGATGATGGCGCAGCCGGCGGATTTTACGACTCTGCGAAAACGCTCGAAGTCCGGTGTTGCGTTGTATCCCGGAATGCAGCCGATCTTGTCGAGCGTGCCGCCCGTGTGCCCGAGCCCGCGGCCGGAAATCATCGGAACGAAACAGCCGCAGGCTGCTGCAATCGGCGCCAGCAGGAAACTGACCTTGTCACCAACACCACCCGTCGAGTGCTTGTCGACGACCGGTCCGCCGAGCTTCTGGTGGCTCCAGTCGAGAACGGTGCCCGACGAGGCCATTGCTGTCGTCAGTCGCGCGGCCTCATCGAATGACATCGAATTAAAGAAAATCGCCATCGCAAGCGCCGCAACCTGCTCCGGCGGCAGACTGCCGTCGGCCAGCCCGTCGACGAACAGCCCAACCTCCTCGGCCGACAGTTCACCGCCATCGCGCTTCTTACGTATGACATCGGTGAAAAGCATGGCGGCAATATCTCACGACCAGCCTCCGGCATCCATTGATCTGTCGGACCGGGCAGGAGCCCCGCCTGTACCAGACGATCAAATGACGCGAGACCTGTGCGCTCCCCGACGAGCGCACAAAAACGACCGCAAGAACCGGAGTGCCACCGTCACAGTCTGTCCGTACACTCAGTAACCCATTCCAATCGAGATGCCGCAATGATCCTCTACGACTACCTCCCCTCCCAGAATGCATGGAAGGTCCGCCTTCTCCTCCACCAGCTCGATCTGCCCTTCGAGACAAAGCTGATCAGCATTTTCGAAGGCGAAGGACAGCAGCCGGTATTCCTGGAAAAAAACCCGACCGGCGCAGTTCCGGCACTCGAGCTGGATGACGGGCGTGTGATCGGCGAATCCAACGCGATACTGTTTTACCTCGCACAGGGAACGCCATTCCTCCCGGCCGAGCACTTCGCCCAGGCGAAAGTCGTGCAATGGCTGTCATTCGAAGGCGATTACCTGCAATCCACCGTGGCGACGCTGCGGCACTGGACCTTGACGGGAAAGCTGGAGCGCCGGCCGGCCGAGCTTGTGGAAAGCAAACGCAAGGGCTCTTTGAGAAGTCTGGCAGTGATGGATCGCGAACTGGCCAAGCGCGACTTTCTCGCCTGCAACACCTATACGATTGCCGACATTTCGGCTTTCGCCTATGTGCACCTGGCCGATGAAGCCGACCTCCCGTTGTCAGAATACAGGCACGTCGTCGCCTGGATTGATCGGGTCCGCGCACAGCCGCGGTTCCTGGACCAGACCTGGCCTTACTCAATCGACCCACACTCGGGCAACGAGCTGTAGGATCGCGAGCCGGCGTCGGGAGATCTGCGTTCAGTCCGGCATGAGCGCCGCACCGGTCCCGGAATCGCTCTTCTCCCGAATCACCCAGGCGCCGTAACCCACTACCCGATCCCTGTCGCCCGCCGTATCCCCCGAATTCCTCAGATCGACCGTCTCGATCACCATCCCGCGACGTTTTGCGGCCACGAGCATTCCGCCAACGGGCACAGCGCCGCAGGCATCGTCGTAGTCGATGCGGCGCGCCTCAAACTTCTCGATTGCGCGGCAGGTCGCCTCGTCCCGCATCCGCGCGTCATCGTATTCCAGATAATGGCTCAGGTCGGAGCTGACGACGATGAGCGTCTCCGGTCCGCCCCACAGAATGTCGAGCGCATGCGCAACGGTCTCCGGCTCAGCATCTCCAACGACGATCGGCACGAGCGTGAACGACTCGAGCAAAGCCTGCAGAAACGGCAAATGCACCTCCAGGCTGTGCTCGTGTTCGTGAGTGGCATCGAATATGCGGACGCCCTCACCCCCGTGGAGACGCTCGATCAGATTCTTGACAACAGCGGTGTCGATCGGCACGTCGCCCACCGGGGTGCGGAAAGCGGCCGCGCCGCTGACCGCCATGCCACGGAACGGCACGCGGTGGCAGGGACCGAGCAGAACCGCCCTGCGATACCGGTCGCGATACGCTCGCAGACGCGCATAGCCGCTCGCCGCCACCGGTCCCGAGTATACGTAGCCCGCATGAGGCACAATCAGTGCCTTCGGCGCCGCGCCGCTGGCAGCCGGCACCTCATCAAGCAAGGCTGTGACCGTCGCCTCGAGTTCAGCCCCTACGCCGGGGTAAAAAAGCCCGGCGACGGCCGGTTGTCGGATCATGGACATGATGCAATGTTCTCAGCCGTTCGATGTCTATTTTAGAGTATGCCGCCCGATATTCGTGCAGGCAGCAATGGCTCCGGCGAATATGCATAATGACCGTAGTATGAGCGCATCATCGCCGAAAAAAGCCGCAGAAGGCGTCATCCACGGCTTTCCGGGCCGCTACTGGCAGCGGCTCGAGGACGGCCGGCTGCAATGCAACGTCTGCCCTCGCTTCTGCAAATTGCGCGAAGGTCAGCGCGGCCTGTGCTTCGTCCGCGGTCGCGCCAACGATGAGATCGTGCTGACGACTTATGGCCGCTCCAGCGGCTTCTGCATCGACCCGATCGAGAAAAAGCCGCTGAACCACTTTCTGCCGGGAACGCCCGTGCTGTCTTTCGGCACCGCGGGCTGTAACCTGGCCTGCAAATTCTGCCAGAACTGGGACATTTCGAAATCCCGCGAATTCGACCGGCTGCAGGACCTCGCCTCGCCTGAAGCTATCGCGGAAGCCGCACTGGCAACGGGGTGCCGGAGCGTGGCGTTCACCTACAACGACCCGGTAATTTTCCTGGAATACGCGGTCGACGTCGCCAGGGCCTGTCGCGAACGGGGCTTGAGGACGGTCGCCGTCACCGCCGGCTACATCACGGAAGAGGCGCGCGGGGAATTCTTCGGCGCCATGGACGCCGCCAACGTGGATCTCAAAGCCTTCACGGAACGTTTCTACCGCAAAGTCTGCGGCGGTCATCTCGACCCGATCCTCCAGACACTCGTCTATCTCAGGGAGGAAACGGGTGTCTGGTTCGAACTAACCACGCTGCTGATACCGGGCGAAAACGACGGCGACGCCGAAATCGAGGAAATGACCCAGTGGATCGCGAAGCACCTTGGAGACGACGTGCCGCTGCACTTCACCGCCTTCCACCCCGACTGGAAGATGATGGACAAACCCCCGACACCGCCGAAGACACTGACCCGTGCGCGGAAGATTGCGCTGAAGAACGGTCTGCACTACGTCTATACGGGCAACGTGCATGACTTCGCGGGCTCCAGCACTTACTGCCGCCATTGCGGCGAGGTGCTGATCGGCCGCGACTGGTACCAGCTGTCCACCTGGAACGTGACGATGCGCGAGGGCAACGGGCAATGCTCGAATTGCTCACAGGATATTGCAGGTGTTTTTGAAGGCCAGCCCGGGCGCTGGGGTGCGAAACGCCGCCCGCTTGACATTGCCGCTGCGTGAGTGTCGTCGTAGGAGGATCCGATGAAAATGTGGCAACGACTTCTTATCACCCTGGGGGCCATGCTGGCGGCGAGCCTCATAATCGGCGCAATATGGAATGCCGTTTTCGAACCTGCCATGCCGCCCTACCTGAGCGGCGTCGTCGGCGGGTTGGCGGCCCTGGCCACATGGGAGCTGCTGCGGCCGAAGGGGCAGAAGCCGTAAGGCGACCGGTTCAGAGCCACGCCGTAAGCCGTTCGCAAATCCCGGATAAGGGTACTCTCCCCCCTGATTCATGACGATAAAGCTGCGGTCGCAGATACCGTCACTGTCCCTCCCATTGCGCCAGATTAGGCTACACTACCGCGACCGAGCACAGGCCCGGAGAGGTCTGAGGTCAAGCAGGGAGGCGCTGTTCTCCGGGGCGCAGGATTCCCCGGTACCCGACCCGAACAGGAGGTGCCCCCATGGGACGTTTAATCGCATTTCTCTACGGCGTCGTTGCATACGCCATTTTCTTCCTCACGTTTCTGTATCTCATCGGCTTCGTCGGCAACCTGTTGGTGCCGAAAAGCATCGATACCGGTGCGGTAACGAATACGGCAGTCACATTTCTGATCAACTTCGGACTCATCGCGCTTTTCGGCGTGCAGCACTCCGTCATGGCCCGTCCTGGCTTCAAGGCACGCTGGACCCGGATCGTACCGGCATCGATCGAACGATCGACGTACGTGTTACTGGCCAGCCTGATCCTCATCCTGCTGTTCTGGCAGTGGCGCCCGATGGGACAGGTCGTCTGGGACGTGCAGGCAACCTGGGCCCAATACGTCATGTGGACGATCTTCTTCGGCGGATTCGGGCTGGTGTTGCTGTCGACCTTCGTCATCGACCACTTCGATCTTTTCGGTTTGCGACAGGTGGTGCTGAATCTTCGGCAGAAGGCGTACACCCACAAGGAATTCAAGGTGGCGTTTTTCTACCGCTTCGTGCGCCATCCGCTGTATGCCGGTTTCATCATGGCATTCTGGGGCACACCCCGGATGACGGTGGGCCATCTGCTGTTTGCCCTCGGCATGACGACCTACATCCTGATTGCCATCCGTTATGAAGAACGCGACCTGGTGACGTTCCACGGCGATAATTACGTTAACTACCGTGCCAAGGTTCCGATGCTGGTTCCGCGCTTCGGGCGCATACACGCAGCAGTGAAAAATCCCAAGCCCGTACAGCCGGGTCACTGATTGCCGTGAGAGTCCCCATGCGGGGGAGTGCGGTTACGTTTCTCGCACTCCCCCGTACGCCGGGCTCTTCCAGGTGCCCCGGAACCGACTTCGAATGGACTGAGCCGCCGCCGCTCACTCCGCTTTGCGGAACTTCAGTGTCATCCGGTTCGACTCGCCGATCTCGTCCATTTCCGCCCGAAGTTCAGGATCTTCCTGGCTGGTGAGGTAGCTTGGCGGTAACCGCCACACGACTTCTTCCGCGGTGGGCTGGT
>Ga0299913_10002409_pt1 | contig 14740 bp, 14 predicted proteins | sample RVTome_9_FD_201360 | JGI IMG/M metagenome (GOLD analysis project Ga0299913, IMG submission 201360) | Soil microbial communities from uranium-contaminated site in the Upper Colorado River Basin, Wyoming, United States - RVT155D38 (version 2) ...
GCTATCGTCGGCAGAAACAGCGCCGCGCCGTTTATCGTGAACCCCAGCTGCAACACCGCGATGATGTCCTGCATCTTCCAGGCCATGACGGCTGCGAGCACGCCCAGGACCGTGGAGGAGAAGATGCCCAGCCGCAGCATGCTCCTCTCGCTGATGCCCGGCTGGAGGAAGCGCTGATGTATGTCGCGCGTATAGTTTGCGGAGGCGGTCAGAATGGAGATGTCCGCGCTGGACATGACCGCGGCCAGGACTCCCACTAGCACCAGCCCTTTCAATCCGACGGGAAACGTTCCCAGTACGAACGTGGTGAGAATGCCGCTGCTGCTCGCCGCATCCGGAAACAGCACGGCCGATGCCATTCCCATCCAGGTTGCAGCGACCGCGATCGGCAGCATGAACACGACTGCCAGCAGCGCGCCATTGCGTGCCGCACGGGCGTCGCGCGCCGCGTACGAGCGCGAATAGCTGTCCATCGCGACGAAAAAGCTCAACACGATGGAGCAGATCAGCGCGGCGATCTGACCCCAGCCCCAGGCACCCGGGTCGAAATAGGACGCCGGCAGCGCAGCCTGCAGATCGCTCCACGTTCCCGCATGCTGGATTGCGATCGGCATCCCGATAAGGACGATGCCGACGAACAGCAGGATGAACTGCACCCAGTCGGTGTAGGTGACGGCCAGATATCCACCGGTCGCGGTATAAAGAATGACGATGGCACTGGCCAGCATCAGCGACGAGGTGAAGTCCCAACCGAGCAGCACCTGCAGGATCGCGCCCGCCGCCATCAGCTGTCCCGCGGAATAGGCGGTGAACGCAAGAACAGTCGTGATGGTCGCCACAACGCGGGTGCGCCCGTCGTAGTGCTGCTCGATGAAGTCGGGGTACGTAAGGTGCCGCGACGCATCGCCAAGGCGCTTGACTCTCGCCGCAATCAACAAGCCGAACAGGAGGCAGCCCAGCGCCAGGGCCAGTACGTACCAAATCGCGGTTATACCGAGATCGAACGCCCGTGCGGAGGAGCCAATGATGGATGCGCCACCCACCCAGGAAGCGAGCCAGAGACAGGCAATGGTGAAGGTGCCCATGCGACGTCCCGCCACGAAATAATCGTCGACGTCGCGTTGCCGGTAATTCGCGTAAATTCCGAGCGCAATCAGCAGGGCCAGATAGGTGAACAGGATCGAGGTATCGATAACCCCCATCTCAGGGTTGCCTTATAACCGGAATGGTCGTGCCTGATGCCCCACATTTCGCGGGCTTGCTTGCACACATGGATCGTTCCCCCGGGCAGGCAGGCGTGACTTTAAATACCTTCGGGATCGAATGGCCTGCGCTGAAATTGCTCACGGAGTCGATGCCCGCTCCCGTCGACATTCTCCCTTTCGGGAGAACCTTACAGCCGTCCTCCGGATTGAACCAGTCCCCGTTCCACGATATGCGCAGCGAAAAAAAGACGGAAATTTCGCTTTCCTGACAGTTTATCTGTTGCCGAGATTTACGAGACGATTGACGTCGTCGACCCTGCCTTCGAGGAAATACCGAATGTTGTCTGCCGAAATGCGCCTGACGTTCGCAAGCGCCGTCTCTGAATAAAACGCCACATGCGGCGTCAGAAGCACGTCCCTGCGCCCACACAGCGAGTGCGTTTGCAGATCCGGCGTTTCCTCGGAGAGAACATCCAGCGCCGCGCCGGATATGCGCCCGGTATCGAGCGCTTCTATCAGATCTTTTTCCACGATGAGGCCGCCGCGGGCAACGTTGATCAGCACCGGCCGGCAGTGCATGCGCGCGAAAGCGGTCGCATCCAGCATGCCCGCAGTGTCAGGCAGCAGCGGGCAGTGCATCGATACGATGTCCGATTGCCCCAGCACTTGATCCAGTGTGGCCAGCTCGACACCGGCATCAGCCGCGGTTGCGGGATCGAGCGCCGGGTCGTAGGCAAGGACGCGAAGACCAAAGCCATCCGCACGCCGGGCAACAGCCGCGCCGATGCGGCCGCAACCAATAAGCCCCAGTGTCTGCTCTTTGAGCGGGCGAATGCCGCGGATCTCGTTCCAGCGCCAGTTTCGCCGCAGTTGCACTTGCGAATCGTAATCGCGCAACCGCCGGTTGAGTGCAAGCAGCAGCGCCATGGCGTGATCCGCGACCTCGTCGGTGCAGTATTCTCCGACGGCAGCGATGCTGATGCCCAATTCCGCAGCAGCCTCGATATCCACACAGTCCCACCCGGTTGCCGCGATCGAGATGAGTCGCAGGGCGGGAAGCTGCATCAGTACCTCCCGGGTAAAGGGAACGTAATCCGTCAGTACCGCGTCGGCGCCATCACAGCTACTCGCCAATGCATCCGGATCACCCGCCCAGGTAAATGTGCGAATGCAAGCGCCGGGTTGAAGTCGCTCGCGCTCGATAGAGATGTCGCGGCCTGTTGCTTCCGGCATCTCGGCGAACACGACAGTAGGGACTTTATCGCTCAGACTGGACATTCCGTGGTGCCGGTGGCGCAGAACGTAATGCTATATCGGCTCATTCCACAACAGCCACAACTCCCTCGTCGCCACGGAGGCGTAGCGGCGCCCGCACCCGCTCACCCTCGCGGTCATCGTGGGTCGAGAGCAGGATTCGGCATCGCCACGGAATCGGCACGCGGGCAGGCTCGGGCCCCAGGTTCAGGGCCACCACCAATTTCCCGGAAACTCCCTCGCGCGCGTAGGCCAGCACGTCACCCGACGCTTCCACCGGCAGGTACCGGCCCATCGAGAGCGCCATACTTTCCCGGCGCAGCGCCAGCAGGCGGCGATACAGCGAGAGCATGGAGCGCGGCTCGTTCGTTGCAACCTCGACATTTACCTGTCGTGCATCCGGCGCAAGCGGCAGCCAGGGCGAACCTGCGGTGAAGCCGCCGTTCCGTCCGCTGCTCCATTGCATGGGAGTGCGCTGGGGATCGCGGCCAAAGCCATGGCCGGGCAAATTGAGTTCGAACGGGTCCCTGATCTTCTCCGGTGGGATCTCGACGTTGGTCATGCCGATCTCGTCGCCATAGTAGATCGTGGGCGTCCCACGGAGCGTGAGCAACAGCATGGCCGCGACGCGCGCCTGCTCTGGCCCGACTCGCGCGGCAATTCGCGGCTTGTCATGGTTGCTGAGCACCCAGTTGGGCCAGCCGCCTTCCGGGAGCGCGGCCTCGTACTCCCGGATCTCCCGCTCCAGGCTGCGCGCGTTCCAAGTTGCCTGAATCAGGTGAAAATTGAACGGAACGTGAGCGCCTCCGAGCTCTCGTCCGTAATAGGCCACCAGACGCGCGACCGGAAGGTAGATTTCGCCAATGAGAAGACGGTCCTCCCCGTACTCCGCCAGCACGTCCCGCATCTCGGAAACGATCTCGTGCACCTCCGGCCGATCCGCTGAATACAGTTGCACCACCTTCTTGTGCGGCGGCATACCCGGCTTCCAGTCCGGGTTGAGCGGATTGTCGCGGAACTGTTCATCCTTGATCAGGTGCCATAGCACATCGACCCGGAAACCGTCGACGCCGCGGTCGAGCCAGAAGCGCAGGACGTCGTACATCGCCGCCCGTACTTCAGGATTGCGCCAGTTGATATCTGGCTGCTGCTTGAGAAAGGCATGGTAATAATACTGGCCTGTGTATTCGTCCCATTCCCAGGCGCTGCCGCCAAAGTCGCTGAGCCAGTTGTTCGGAGGACCTCCGTCAGGCGCCGGATCGCGCCAGATGTACATATCGCGCTTCGGGTCATCTCGCGAGCGGCGCGCATCGAGAAACCAGGGATGCCGGTCCGAAGTGTGATTCGGCACGAAGTCGAGCAGAAGCCGAAGACCACGAGCGTGCAGCGCTGCCAGTAGCTCGTCGAAATCGGCAAGCGTGCCGAACAGCCTGTCGATGTTTTTATAGTCCGAAACATCGTAGCCGAAGTCGGCCATTGGGGAGGGATAGACCGGCGAAATCCAGATGGCGTCGATGCCGAGCCATGCAACGTAATCCAGCCGCTCCACAATGCCGCTCAGGTCTCCGACGCCATCGCCGTTACTGTCCTGAAAAGAGCGGGGATAGACCTGGTAGATAACGCCGCTCTTCCACCATCGTTGGCCGTCGCCACGGCCGACAGAGCTACCTTCGGTCGTCGCAGACCCGCTCATCAACTGGATCGGGGTTCAGTCGCCGGGGAAGGCAACAGTGCTTAGCAGCGCCAGCTCGGCCTGCCGCGAATCGAGACGAGTGTGCTGTAGGACGATCGGCACGTCCGAAGTGAATACACTGGCGTAGTCGGTATCTCGCGGCACAGGTGCGGGGTCCTCCAGCTCGTTGAACCGCAGATGCAGGGTGCGCCGCGCTGGCACGCGTAACGTGTATGGCCCGAGCGGCTCCCGATCGGTGAAGTAGAGTCTGATCTCCACGTTGGCATCGTCGGCGCCGACGTTCAGAATGCAGGCGGTTTGATGACTGGTCATCTCCGGCTCGGGTCCGGTACTCGCGGCCGGGATGTAGCCTTCCGGGATAGCCCAGTGCCGGCGGCCGATTGCGCTATTGGTCATGGTCGATCCTCATATCGATGTCCCGCAGCCGATCGTTGCGCCGACGGCCAATTGTATAGGCGGCGAAAGCGAGGGCGGCCAATAACGCGGTGCCGATGGCGGCGGAAGCGCCGCGAACAGCGCCCAGAGCAATGCTGCCGCCCGCCGGCAGGGCTTCATCGTCGAAACGGCCGTGGCTGGCGAAATCACCAGGGGCAGGTTCGAACAGGTTATCGGCTCTCATCTGCGCCGGTTCGGGCGATTGTTGGCCGCCGGGACCTTGGGCCGCCAGCACTTGGTCGACGATCCCCGGCGCCGCCATGCTGCCAGCCACGAGTTGCAGCGACGAGCGGCCGAGAACGAGCTCGCGCGGCGCGGTCTCCGCGGCGCGCAGGATCGCGTCCGCAGCGGCTTCCGGCTGGTAAACGGGCGGCACCGGGCGCGGCCGGTGCGGCAGTTTGTTGCGTGCCCAGTCGAACTGCGGTGTGTTGACCGCCGGCAGTACCACGAGAGTAACGCGCACATTGCTGCCGTCATGCAGTAACTCGCCTCGCAGGGATTCGGTGAAACCGCGCGCGGCGAATTTGGCACCGCAATAGGCAGCCTGCAGCGGCAGGCCATGGTAAGCCAGCGCCGAGCTCACGTTGACGATAGTGCCCCGGTTACGGGGACGCATACGCCGCAATGCACTCATCGTGCCGTACACCTGGCCCAGGTAAGTGACGTCGTTGACGCGGCGAAACTCTTCTGCCGTGATGTCCCAAATCTGTGAGTACACGGTCACCATCGCGGAGTTGACCCAGACGTCGATCTCCCCATGCGCCTGCTCGGCTTTCGACGCCGCGGCTTCGACCGCATCCGGGTCCGCGACGTCCGTCGGCACCGACAAGGCCGCCCCGCCTTCTTTCTCCACCTGGGCAGCCGCCGCGGCGAGGCGCCTGGTCTCTCGTGCCAGTATCGTCACGCGCCACCCTTTAGCAGCGAAGGCGCTTGCTGCGGCTCGGCCGACGCCGGCCGAGCCACCGGTAATCACGACGTGTCCGCTCATTCGGTCACTCCTTTGCGCCAGGCCCGCAGACATAGCGGCAGGCTGTCGCTGTAGATTCAGGCGCAGACACCAGGTTATCGATCTCGTCCGAGCCAGCGTATGCCATAAGCCTCGAGTTCCACTGTCAGATGTCCTTCTTCAATGCTTCCGGTTTCGCCGCCGAAGAAAGAACTGAGGTTCTCCATTCCCGGCGCCAGCTCGATCTCTGCGCGGCCCGGTTCGCCTTTCAGGTTGTGCAGGAAAAGCAGCGGATTGTGGTCCGACTTGTAATGATGCGCGAGTATGTGCTCCGAGCCGCTGCGCAGGACGGTGCAGGAACCGGCGCCGATAGCCTTGTTCGCCCGCCGGAGCTGCATCAGCTGCTTGACGAAAGAGAGCAGCGAGTCCGGGTCGCCCTGCTGGTCGGCAACGTTCACCTGCTCGAAGCCGAAATGGCCGTCGTCCACCATCGGCTGGGCCAGTCTCTTCTTCGGCGCAGCCGAGAAGCCGCCGTTCGCCTTGTCCGACCATTGCATGGGCGCTCGAACGGCGTTCCGCCCTTGCTGATTCAAGTCCTCGCCCATGCCGATCTCGTCGCCGTAGACGACGACGGGCGAACCCGGCATGGAAAACAGAAGGCTGAAAGCCATCCTGAGCCGCCGCGGGTCGTCTCCGAGCATCGGCGCCAGGCGACGGCGGATGCCGCGGCCGTAAATCCGCATCCGCTCTTCCGGCGCGAAGGTCCGGAACACCCTCTGCAGTTCGTCCTCACTCAGGCGCTCCAGGTCCGCCTCGTCCAGATTGCGCAGGAAGTTCGCCCACTGCCCATTCGAAGGCGCCATCGGCAGCATGGACAGCGCGCGGTATATCGGCTCGCTGCGCTGATCGGCGAGTGCCAGGAACAGGTAATTGTTGAGAAAGAAGTTGAACATCATGTTCAGCCGCGTGCCGTCGAAGAAGTCGTCGAGCTTGTCCGGAGCTTCGTCGACTTCGCCCAGCAGCAGGACGTCCGGTTTCAGCTGCGTCGCTCTCTGATAGAGGTCGCGCAAAACGTCCGGGGGCTCCGGCGCCAGGCCAGCGTCTGCGAGCGGATCGTCCATGATGTGCGAAGCCGCGTCGACCCTGAAACCCGATATACCGAAGCTGAGCCAGTAGTCGAGGACTCGCTCGATCTCGTCGCGTACGTTCGGGTCCGAGAAATTCAGCGAGGGCTGGAAATGGTAGAAACGATGGTGAAAAAATGCCCGCGCGTCTTCGTCATAAGTCCACACGCTTTCTTCTTCGCCTGGAAAAATCGTGCCCTTGCCGGGCTCGATGGGCGGTGGGTGGTCGCTCCAGATATAGTAGCTGCGGTAGCGCGACTTGGCGTTGTAACGTGCAGCTTCGAACCACGGGTGCTGGTCGGAGGTGTGTTGTGCGACCAGATCGATGATGACGCGCATGCCGTACTCACCCGCCCTGTGAAGACATTCCAGGAAGTCTTCGAATGCTCCGTAGCGGGGCTCGACGCGCAGGTAGTCCGTGATGTCGTAGCCGTTGTCACGGTTCGAGGACGGATAGAAAGGCAATATCCAGAGACAGGTGACGCCGAGATCGGCCAGGTAAGAGAGCTTTGATGTGAGTCCCTTGAAGTCGCCCTGGCCATCGCCGTTGGAGTCACAGAAGCGTTCCACGTCGACGGCGTAGATGATGACGTCCTTCCACCACGGTTGGGATACTCGCTCCTCCGGCAGGGGAACTCCCTCGACCATTGCCTCTGCTCCTCGTAACAGCCAATCCCCGGATCAAAGTGCAAGAATCGTGCCTGCAAAACTTCCAAAGGATGGAGGCAGAAGGATCGGAGTGCTGGCTCGGCGCTGGCGAGCAGCGTCCGAACCGACGTTGTTGCATTGGCATCCGTGAGGCGCCGATGCTTGCGGCACAATACGCCTTCGCGTGACTGTTCAATGAACAAGGAAATTGCCGATGTCGGATAAGCCCTTTGCCATTATTGAGGCGCCGTCCGTGCTGGGTCTGTTCCCAAAAGGAGTCGAGACTCTTCCCGAGGCTTTGCTTGCCGCGGGCCTCGCCGAGAAGCTCGACGCCAGGCATGCGGGACGAGTCGCTCCCCCTCCCTATGACCCGCACAGGGATCCTGAAACTTTGCTGCTCAACCCGCGCGGCATCGCAGACTTTTCCGTTGCTCTGGCCGATGCGGTGAGCAGCGTGGTGGATGACGGGGCGTTCCCGGTTGTACTTGGCGGCGACTGTTCGATCGTGCTTGGTAATTTGCTCGCCCTGAAGCGGCGCGGCCGATATGGCCTGTTCTTCATCGACGGACACGCGGATTTCTACCAACCCGAGGTCGAGCCCAACGGCGAGGCAGCCTCGATGGACCTGGCCCTCGCCACCGGGCGCGGGCCCGAAGTCGTGACAAATATCGAGGGCAGGCGCCCTTTGGTGCGCGACGAGGACGTCGTGGTGTTCGGGCGCCGTGACGGCGCTGACGCCGATGCTCATGGCAGCCAACGCGTCGAGGACACTTCGATCGAACTGATCGACCTTGTCACGATTCGGGCAGCTGGCGCAGAAGTCGCTGCAGCGCGTGCGGTCGAGCACCTAACGCCGCTTGTGCTCGAGGGCTTCTGGATCCATCTCGACGCAGACGTGCTGGATGACAGGATTATGCCGGCCGTGGACTACCGAATGCCCGACGGGCTGAGCTGGGATGAACTCGTCACTGGACTCCGCGCGGGCATCGCCAGTGGTAAGGCGGTCGGAATCAACGTCAGCATCTTCAATCCAAAGCTCGACGAGGACGCATCGATCGCGCGGACGTTCGCGGCCACCCTCGCGCAAGGGCTAAGGCCATAAGCAGATACAGCGTTGCAGCCTGCTGCTATCTTCGTAACGAAGAAGCAGGCATTAAAAGGGGCGCGACAAACAGGCGAAGGTAAGGTAAATAATAGAAAACCGGCAAAACCCTTTGTTTTTGTTGGTGCCCGGGGCGGGAGTCGAACCCGCACGGCCTTTCGGCCAACGGATTTTAAGTCCGTAGCGTCTACCGATTCCGCCACCCGGGCTTGGTCGGCCTTGCCATTATGTGGAGGCTCAGAGACGGCTTCCTGCCGGCAACAAGCACGCGTGATTCAAGCCCCGATTGCGGAGCATTACCTCCGACGAATTAGCCCACCTGCCCCACGCCGTCAACCGCCGCCTCGTGCTGAATGTGTATGCGCGGCCGCTTCACCATCAATAGCATTGTACAGAAGTACGGCAATAGTGAGACGTTCGGCATTGAACCTTGCGGCCACCATGCGGCACTTACAGTGGGCGGATCCTTTGATTTTAAATAACCAGGAAAGAAGCCGTGAAACACTCGATTTGTTGCTTGGCGATTACGGGATGGCTTACGTTTCTTCCACTGGCCGCATGGCCCGGGGACACCACAGTGCTCGAGGCCGATACCATGGTCGGAGTCCAAGGCCCGTTTGTGGGGCCTGCAAATCCAGTGCGCGAAGTTCCGGGCGGCGGGCTGCCCTGGGTTCTCACTGAGGCGAAGGTTGAACTCGAGCGCGACGGTGCATTGGAGGTCGAGGTCGAGGGCTTGGTCATCCCGCTCAGCAGCGTGAATCCAGTACCGTTCTTCCGCGCAATCGTGAGCTGCTTGACGATAGACCAGGCGAGTAACGTCGCCATCGTGAACGTGATCACGGGAAACGGCGCCGAGGTTATGATCGGCGATTCGTTCAATGGTGACGCAAAGATCGAAGAAGATCTCGATCTGCCCACACCCTGTATCGCCCCCATCGTTTTCGTCACATCCCCGGATGGAGCCTGGTTTGCGGCGACAGGCTTCTAATGCGCTTACGCGCCAGGCCCGGAATTGGAGAGCAGCATGAAACGGCAATGGCGTTATCGCTTCGTAGTTCCCGTATTGACAGCCTTGGTCCTGATCGTCACCGGCTATGGCACTGCAATGTCGGACACTGGCAAACCTCCGCCCGGAAAACTCGACCGTCAGATCAACGAGCACGCCGAGCGGCTAGTGGCCGAGGGACGGCGGATCTTCCGCTTCGATACCTTCGGCGACGAGGCTTTCTGGGGCGATACGCTGAAGCTGCATCGGGCGATCAAGGGAGAGGCGCTGGGCGGCATCGGAGCCGGCGTGAGCCCGAAGACCGCGCTGGAGGTCGGCCTCAAAGTCGATGTGGACGCACTTCCGGGAAATCTCGTATCCGACTTGCGGCACGGTAGAGTGGATCTCGATGACCCCGCGGTCACTGTCGAATTGCTGCGACTCAGGGCCGTGCTCGGCCTGACCGGTTTCTTCAACAATCAACGGAATCTGAAATCGGTTGGCATTCAGTGCGCGCTTTGTCATTCCACGGTGGACAACTCTCTCGCGCCAGGAATAGGACACCGGCTCGACGGCTGGGCGAACCGCGACCTCGACGTCGGCGCGGTCATCAATCTTTCACCCGATCTCAGCGCCGTGGCAACGTTGCTGGGCGTCGATGAGCCGACGGTGCGCACGGTGCTCACGTCCTGGGGCCCCGGAAAATTCGATGCCGAGCTTTTTCTGGATGGCAAGGCTTTCCGCCCGGACGGTCAGTCCGCAGCGACACTCATCCCGCCGGCCTTCGGACTGGCCGGCGTCAATCTGCACACCTGGACCGGATGGGGCTCGGTGACGCACTGGAATGCCTTCGTCGCGGTCCTCGAGATGCATGGCAAGGGGACATTCTTCGATCCGCGTCTGGACGAGCCGTCGCAGTTTCCGGTCGCCGCTGGCGCCGGCTTCGGCAACGTGCGCGACACCCCCGATCTCGTCAGCGCCAAGCTGCCGGCGCTGCATTTCTATCAGCTCGCCCTTCCCGCCCCAGCTCCGCCAGCAGGGAGTTTCAATCGCTCCGCCGCGGCTCGTGGTAAGGAGGTTTTTGAAAACCAGGCGGGCTGCGCGACCTGTCATGTGCCCCCGACTTACACCGAACCGGGCTGGAACATGCACACCGCGGAAGAGATCGGCATCGACGACTTCCAGGCAAACCGGGCACCTGACGGCCGCTACCGCACCGCGCCGCTCAAGGGGCTGTGGACTCATACGACTGGCGGCTTCTATCACGACGGGCGCTTCGCCACGCTGCTTGATGTCGTCAACCACTACGAGACGCACTTCGGGCTGGGGTTGACCAACCAGCAGAAAGCCGACCTGGTCGAATATCTGAAGTCGCTATGACCTCCTTCTCCAGGTAACGGACGCGTAATAAAACCACGCTGATGCCGGTCTTTGTGACAGGGGAGCCTCACTGCAAGTATCAGGAGGGTCATCATGTCACGTAAAAAATCACTGCGATCCAGCCTTGTCGCGGGCAGCGTCGCCGCGGCATTCGGCGTCGCCGCCGCGACCGCCGCCGGCCCGGCCGCTGCGCAGGAGGAGAGCGACGAAAATATGGAGAAATGCTACGGCGTCGCACTCGCCGGCCAAAATGACTGCAAGGCGGGTCCAGGCACAACCTGCTCAGGTTCATCGACCATCGACTATCAGTCTAACGCCTGGAAACTGGTGCCCAAAGGCACGTGTACCGACATCGAAACCCCGGAGGGCTCTGGCTCACTTCAGTCGTCGGACAGCAACATCCCTGAAACTTGATCTGCCTGGCAGTGCGACCGGAGAATATCGAGCGGCGTACCTCCTCCGGCTTTGGTCCGATATCGGCTGCCGTCGGTATCGGGCTGAAGCCGGCTCACTACCGTGCGTTGCTGAAAGACCGGCCGCCGCTCGACTTTCTGGAGCTGCATACCGAAAACTATATGGGCGCGGGCGGCCCACCGCACCGGTATCTCGCGGAACTTGCAGAGCTGTATCCGCTGTCATTTCACGGCGTCGGCTTGTCGCTCGGCGGAGCGGACCCGCTCAGTCGCAGTCACTTGACGCGCTGGCGCGAACTGGTCGAGCGCTATCAGCCGGCGCTGGTGTCCGAGCACGTAGCCTGGTCGAGTTGTGACGGCTATGCGCTGCACGATCTGCTGCCGATCCCGTACACAGAAGAGTCCTTGCGAATTCTATGTGAGCACGTGGACCAGATGCAGAGTTCCCTGGGCCGCCATGTACTGATCGAGAACCCGTCCCGCTACCTCGAGTTCAACGATTCGACGATGGCGGAAGCCGACTTCCTGGTCGAAGCCACAGCACGCACCGGGTGCCGCTTGCTGCTCGACCTCAACAATGTCTTCGTCAGCACCTGCAATCAGTGTGAGGACGCGAGTCTCTATTTGAGCCGTATCCCCGGGCATCTGGTGGATGAAATTCATCTGGCCGGCCATTCTATAAATACCACTGACGCCGGGCAGATCAGAGTCGACGATCACGGCAGTCCGGTATGCGATGCCGTATGGCAGCTTTACAACGACATGGTCGCGAAGATCGGACCGCGTCCAACTCTGATCGAGTGGGACACCGACGTGCCTGATGTCGGGGTGTTGCTCGGCGAGGCGGAGCACGCTCGGGAAGTCGCCGCCTCGTCCGCGCATTCGTCCCTTCGGAGCATAAAACATGCTCACAGTCCCTGACCTCCAGCGCTCGTTCACCGAATTCCTGCTGTCTTCCCCCGGCACGCGCCCGGGCGCGACGCTTTGCGACGCAATATGCGAACAAGAGGTTCCGACTGAGAAGCGGCTGGCCGTTTACAAGAACAACGTCTACACGCAACTCAACGAAGCGCTTCGAGACAGTTACCCGGCGGTGCATCGGCTGACAGGCACTGAATTCTTCCGATTCGCGGCTACGGAGTACCTCATGGCGTATCCGCCGCGATCACCGACGCTGCTTGCATACGGCGAGAACTTCCCGCGCTTTCTCGAGGGCTTCAAGCCCGCAAGTTCGGTACCGTACCTCCCGGATGTCGCCCGTCTGGAACAACTTTACCTGGAGTCGTACCACGCCGCTGAGGCCCTGTCGTTGTCGAAGGCGGCTTTTGCGAAGTATCTGTCGGAAACAATCGGGCAACCGGATCTGCGGCTACATCCCTCGGCACGGCTCATGGCATCACTGTTTCCCGTTTCCCGTATCTGGGAGGTCAACGTTCAGTCATCCACTATCGACGGCAAACAGCGGATTCCCGGCGGAGCGGAAAACCTGTTGATCGTCCGCCCTCGCGCAACGGTCGAGGTGCGGCGTGTTTCGCGCGGCGCGTACGAGGCACTCGCGGCCCTGGCGCAGGGCTTTTCTATCGCCGAAGCATTGGCAGCCGGCACCAAGGCAGCTCCGGGGATCCAATTAACCCAGCACCTGTTGTCGCTAGCCGACGGTGAAACGTTCTGCTCGCGGGAGAAAACCGATGAACCATGCCACTGAATTGTCCCATGGACCAGTGAGAAGCCTCTCCTCGGGCGTGGACGGAATCATCGCCCGATTGGAATCCGTGTCATACGATACGCTCATCGCAACACCGGCGCGCATCTTCATCGCAGCGACGTTCTGGCTGTCCGGGCGCACCAAGGTCGACGGACTGCTCAGCATCAATCAAAGCACTTTCTTCCTGTTCAAAGATGAGTATGCGCTGCCGCTGATTCCGTCGCGCCTTGCCGCGTATGTCGCGACCTATGCAGAACACCTGTTTCCGCTGCTGCTCGTGGTCGGATTTGCATCCCGCTTAAGCGCCTCCGCGCTTTTTGTCATGACACTGATCATTCAGGTGTTTGTTTATCCAGACGCGTGGCGAACGCATTTGCTATGGGCAACGGCGCTGGCATTCGTCGTGTTCCGGGGCCCGGGCGCCTTGTCGATCGATCACGCAATCAGGAAGCGGTACGGTGGCTAAAGGATGAGTGATCGTATGCCCAATCTGCCCTCTCATCGGTTTGCCTGGAGATGAGGTCTGGGGCTCAGACCACATGAAAATCGGCAAAGTCGAAAATATGGTTTCGGCAACAGACGATACCGAGGCTTAGCTGACAGCCTGGTTCGAATCTGGCGGCACGTTCGTTTTGCCCGCGCTGCGCGGCGGCGGCGAGTATGGCGAAGAATGGCATCAGGCGGGCGCGCGAATAAACAAAGCTAATGCCATCGACGACCACATTTCAGCGGCGCAGTACCTGATGGACGCGGGGCTCGCCCGACGATCCCTGCTGGTTGCGGAAACGAACAGCGCCGGCGGGCCGGTCGTAGCAGCTGCGATTATTCGAAAACCGGATCTGTTCGGTGGCGCAGCGATCCTTGCCTTTCCGCTACTCGACCTGCTCAACTACGAGAACTATACGCATGCTGGAAGATGGCGGAGCGAACTCGGCAGCGTCAAAAACGCGGACGAGTTCGCATCGCTGCTGTCGTATTCTACGGTGCATAACGTTATCTCCGGAACCTGTTATCCGCCCGTGCCCCCCGGTGCTCTGGATGAGATCACGCCGCCTATGCACGCGTCTGAAAATGCGCAGCGTCGATGAATTAACCGATTGAGAACTTTACGTTCCCTGAATTGGCTGTCTCCATCATTGCTGCCTCGAGAGCGCTTCGAGCGCGTCACCCGAATACCAGTCTCCGTTCACCATGACGCCGACAGGAGCCGACGCGGCGCGCACGTCCTCCAGAGGATTTCGGTCGAGCAACAGCAAATCGGCGCGCAGTCCTTCCCGGATCGCGCCGAATTCATTCTCCTCGCCGAGAAACGCGGCCGCGACGACTGTTCCCGCGGCCAGTGCGGCATAGGGCGACAGTCCGGCATGGTTCAATTCCAGCAGTTCTTCGTGGAGTGACGTTCCTGGAGCGACGACGTCTATCCCTGAGTCGGTGCCGAGCAGAATGGGAACATACCCGCGATGAAGTGCCCCTACCAGCGTCCGCCGATTCTCCTCGACGACAGCGGCATCGGCGGCGGAATTGTTTCTTCGCGTCATGGCCTTGACCACGACCATGGTCGGACAGACATACGCGCCGGCTTCCCACGTCCAGGTCACCGCTTCGGGGATCTTCGCCGCGTCCATGTTCAGCCATCCTGCTGTGCCGCGAGCGCCTCCCAATGCGACGTCGTAACCGCCCAGGTGCTCCAGCGAGTGCTGGCCCGACAACAGTACTTCCCGCAAACCCACGCGGTGCGGAACGTGGCCCATAAAGGAAACGCCATGATTTCCGGCAGCCGCGACCACGGCGTCGTAGACATCCGGCCGCAGGTCCTGGTAGACCTTCAGCATCGGCCAGCCTTCACGTAC
>Ga0299913_10002410_pt1 | contig 14733 bp, 11 predicted proteins | sample RVTome_9_FD_201360 | JGI IMG/M metagenome (GOLD analysis project Ga0299913, IMG submission 201360) | Soil microbial communities from uranium-contaminated site in the Upper Colorado River Basin, Wyoming, United States - RVT155D38 (version 2) ...
CGCGCGCGCGAGCGTGGACTTGCCGGCGCCGAGCGGACCGTACAGGCACAGCGCGGCTCCGAGCGGGGGGCGGGCACCGATCGACCGGCCCCAGTCGCGCAGCGCCGCCTCGTCCAGCGTCCCGGCGTACGCGGCTCCCCCGGCGCTCACGAGGCGAGCTTCGCCCGCACCTCCAGGAGCTGGTCGCGCAGCCTGGCGGCGCGCTCGAAGTTGAGCGCCTCGGAGGCCTGGCGCATCTCGGCCTCGAGGATCTTCGCCCATTCCTCCAGGTTCGCCTCGTCCGCGTAGGTGGGCGGCGCCTCGGCGACCTTGCGCGCGCCGCCGCCGAGCCCGCGCGCGTCGGCGACGCGGGTCGCCAGCATCGTCTCCTCCACGCTTTTGCGGATGGTGCGCGGGACGATGCCGTGCTCGCGGTTGTACTCGGCCTGGGTTTCCCGCCGCCTCCCGGTCTCGTCGATGCACTGGCGCATCGAGCCGGTGATCCTGTCGGCGTACATGATCGCCGTGCCCCCCTCGTTGCGGGCGGCGCGGCCGACGGTCTGGATCAGCGAGCGGGCGTCGCGCAGGAAGCCTTCCTTGTCGGCATCGAGTATCGCGACGAGCGACACCTCCGGCAGGTCCAGGCCTTCGCGCAGCAGGTTGATGCCGACGAGCACGTCGAAGCGGCCCAGCCGCAGGTCGCGGATGATCTCTATGCGCTCGATCGCGTCGACCTCCGAGTGCATATAGCGGACGCGCACCCCGACCTGCTGCAGATAGTCGGTGAGGTCCTCGGCCATGCGCTTCGTGAGGGTCGTGACCAGCACCCTTTCCCCGCGCTCCTCGCGCCGTCGGATCTCGGCGAGCAGGTCATCGATCTGCCCGCGCACCGGCCGGACTTCGATGCGGGGGTCGAGGAGCCCGGTCGGCCGGACGAGCTGCTCCACCACCACCCCGCCCGACGCATCCAGCTCGTACTCTCCCGGCGTGGCCGACACGAAGATCGCCCGCGCCACCAGCCGCTCCCACTCCTCGAAGCGCAGCGGACGGTTGTCGAGGGCGCTGGGGAGGCGGAAGCCGTACTCCACGAGGGTCTGCTTGCGGGAGCGGTCGCCGTTGTACATGCCGCGGATCTGCGGAATCGACTGGTGGGACTCGTCGACGATGAGCAGCATGTCCTCCGGGAAGTAGTCGAACAGGCACGCGGGGCGCTCGCCCTCCGCGCGCCCCGTAAGGTGGCGCGAGTAGTTCTCGACGCCCGGACAGGTCCCGATCTCGAGCAGCATCTCCATGTCGAAGTGGGTGCGCTGCTCGAGCCTCTGCGCCTCCAGCAGGCGATCGGTCGCGCGCAGCTCCCGGAGCCGCTCCTCCAGCTCCGCGCGGATGCGGTCGACCGCCACCTCGACGCGCGACCGATCGGTCACGAAGTGCGTCGCCGGGTAGATCGCCGTCCTGGGGAGGCGCGTGATGACGTCGCCCGTGAGCGGGTCGAAGCGGGAGATGCGCTCGATTTCGTCCCCCCAGAGCTCGACGCGTATGGCCTGCTCGTCGTAGGCCGGAAAGATCTCCACGACGTCGCCGCGCACGCGGAACGTACCGCGCTGGAAGTCGATGTCGTTGCGGTTGTACTGGATCCGGACGAGCGCCTCGAGGATGCCCCGCCGGCCGATCTGCTGTCCCGACTCCATGGTGAGCATGAGTGACCGGTACGTCAGCGGGTCGCCCAAACCGTAGATGCACGAGATGCTGGCCACCACGATGACGTCCTCCCGCTCCATCAGCGACGACGTCGTGCGCAGGCGCAGCTTCTCGATGTCGGCGTTGATCGAGGAGTCCTTCTCGATGTAGGTGTCGGTCGAAGGGACGTACGCCTCGGGCTGGTAGTAGTCGTAGTAGGAGATGAAGTACTCGACCGCGTTGCGCGGGAAGAACTGCCGGAGCTCGCCGTAGAGCTGGGCCGCGAGCGTCTTGTTGTGGCTCATCACGAGCGTGGGCCGGCCGTGGGCGGCGATCGTGGACGCCATCGTGACGGTCTTCCCCGACCCGGTGACGCCGAGCAGCGTCTGGTGGGGGTCTCCCCGCCGCAGCCCTTCCGTCAGCTGCTCGATCGCCTGCGGCTGGTCGCCGCTGAGCGCGAACGGGAGCTGCAGGTCGAACGTCGCCATGGGTCTCGTCGGGGGAGCGGTGCGCGGCCGGCGCGGCGGCGCCGGAACGCCTCCGGATACACCCCACCCCGGACTGGGTTGCGCCGTCGCGACGGGTTCGCCAAGGCTACCGGAAAAGGCCGCGAAGGCGCTCGAGAAACCCCGTGCCGAAGCGCACGGCGGGGACCGGGTCCGGGGGCGCTCCGGCGAGAATCCGCTCGGGGTTATGGGTCGTGAGCAGGCGCGCGACATCGGCGTCGGTTTCGCTCTCGAGCAGAGCCCGCACGGCGACCGCGCCCGTGTCGCCCCGGGAGTGGTAGTCGGTGGCCACGAGGTCTACCAGGCCGCGCGCGAACAGTTCGTAGGCGGAACGCTGCGCCCGCTGTCCGTAGTGTCCGAGCAGCGCCCGCCCGTTCACCGCCAGCGCGGCGCCGGCGCCCCGCCAGAGCTCGGCCTGTCCCTCCAGCGCGACATCGTAGCGTTCGGGATGCGCCACTACGGGCAGAAAACCGTCGGCGCGGAGCCGCTCCAGCACCGCGGGCATGCTCGGCGGCACGGCGGCCCTGGGGAACTCCACCAGTACGGCCGCGCGGCCGCCCAGCCGCACCCGCTCGTCGGAGACGACCAGGTCGGGCGTGTCGAGCATCAGTTCCGCGCCCCGGTGCAGCTCAAGCTCGGGCGCCGCCTCGGGGCCCAGAGCGAGCAGCCTGGACCACGCGGCATCGAAGCGCGCCAGCGCGGCGTCCCAGAGGGCCGGGCGTTCGGCCAGCGATGCGTTCAGGTGCGGCGTCGCCGTCGCCGCCGTGAACCCGTCGGCGCTCAACCGGACCAGCGCCGCGACAGCCTCGACGTCGTCGCTGGCGCCGTCGTCCACCGACGGCATCAGGTGCGCGTGGATGTCGATCACCCGGCGCGCCCCCCGTGGGCCGCGACCCGGGTCGGGTTCGGGGTTCGATGCATGGATCGCCGAAGCTGCCTGCGGGCGGCCGGCGGCGCCAGAGGCGCTTGCGCCCGGTCCCCAGCCGGGGATATTGCGGCCCGATGGCGGCACGAATCCTCCTCACGGGCGCGGCGGGCTTCATCGGTAGTCACCTCGCGGAGCGCCTGCTCGCGCGCGGCGACACGGTGGTGGGCGTGGACAACTTCGACCCGTTCTACGACCCCGCCGAAAAGAGGGCCAACGTCGCCGCGGCCGCTCGCCTCGACCGGTACGCCCTGTTGGAGGTCGATTGCGCGGATCCGGACGCCCTGGGGGCGGCCGCGGGAGACGGGGATTTCGACGCCGTCGTGCACCTCGCCGCCAAGGCAGGCGTCCGGCCTTCCATCGCGCAGCCGACCGCCTACGCGCGCGCCAACCTGCTCGGCACGCAGGCGGTACTGGATTTCGCCCGCGAGCGCGCCATCGAGCGCTTCGTGTTCGGGTCTTCGTCCTCGGTCTACGGCGACAGCGCCATGGTGCCCTTCTCGGAGGATGATCCGGTCGATCGGCCCATCTCTCCGTACGCCGCGACCAAGCGCGGCGGTGAGCTGATGTGCAGCGCGCACCAGCACCTCCACGGCGGCGGCGTGCTCGCGCTCCGTTACTTCACCGTCTTTGGACCGCGCCAGCGGCCCGACCTCGCGATCCGCGCGTTCGCCGAACGCACCTTGCGGGGCGAGCCGATCACGGTGTTCGGAGACGGGACGAGCGAGCGCGATTATACGTGGATCGGCGACATCATCGACGGCACCGTCGCCGCGCTGGACCTCACCGCGAGCGGCCCTGGCTTCGAGATCGTCAACCTCGGCGGCAGCCGCACCACCTCGCTGGAGCGATTGATCGAGCTCATCGGCTCCGCCACCGGTCGCGAGCCGCATGTGCGCAGGACGGGCGATCAGCCCGGCGACGTCCGCCGGACGCACGCCGACATCGGCAAGGCCGAGCGCCTGCTCGGCTACCGTCCCTCCACGACCGTGGAGGAAGGCATTCCCCGCATGATCGAGTGGCTAATCGAGCGCTCCCCCGGGCGCACGGCGCCGGGCGAAAACTCGTGAGGGTGCTCATCACTGGAGCGGCCGGCTTCCTCGGGTCGCACCTGGTCGACCGGTTCCTGGCGGACGGCCACGAGGTCGTCGGCATGGACAACCTGATCACGGGGAGCCGGCGCAACATCGCGCACCTGGCCGGCGAGCCCCGGTTCGACTTCGTCGAGCACGACGTCTCGACCTACATCGACCTCGCGACCCCCGTGCGGGGAGTGCTCCATTTCGCGAGTCCGGCGAGTCCCGTCGACTACCTCGAGCTGCCGATCCAGACGCTGAAGGTGGGCAGCCTCGGCACCCACAACACGCTGGGGCTCGCCAAGAAGACGGGCGCGCGGTACCTGCTGGCGTCGACGTCGGAGGTGTACGGGGACCCGGACGTCCATCCCCAGCCCGAAAGCTACTGGGGCAACGTGAACCCGGTGGGCCCGCGCGGCGTCTACGACGAGGCGAAGCGCTTCGGAGAGGCCATGACGATGGCCTACCACAGGACCCACGGAGTCGACACCCGCATCGCGCGGATCTTCAACACCTACGGTCCGCGCATGCGCCCCGGCGACGGGCGCGTCGTCTCCAACTTCATCGTCCAGGCCCTGCGTGGCGAGCCGCTTACCGTCTACGGAGACGGGTCCCAGACGCGTTCGTTCTGCTTCGTGGAGGACGAAGTCGAGGGACTCTATCGGCTGTTCCTGTCCGAAGAGCACGACCCGGTCAACCTGGGCAACCCGATCGAGTACTCCATACGCGACCTGGCCGAGAGGGTGAGCGAGATCGTCGGGTCGGGCGAGATCCGCAGCCTGCCGCTCCCGGTGGACGACCCCAGGGTGCGCCGGCCGGACATCACGCGCGCCCGCGGATTGCTCGGCTGGGAGCCGGCGGTTTCGCTGGAGGATGGGCTCGCGCGGACCATCCCCTATTTCCGCGACCTCGTCACGGAAGAGGACGCGCGCGCGCGGACCCTCTAGTGTACCGCGCAGGTCGCTGAAGAACGGGAGTCCGGCGGCGAGCCGGGGGCTTGCGGGGGTCAGGCGGGTGAGGCCGCGGGCTCGCCCGCGGACCCGCGGCCCACGCCCCGATACTCGAAGCCGAGATCGCGCATCCGGTCGGGCTCGTAGAGGTTTCGGCCATCCAGGATGAGCGGCTGGCGCATGGCCGCCTTCATCCGCTCGAAATCCGGCCGCCGGTAAGGCTGCCACTCGGTGATGATGAGCAGCGCGTCGGCGCCGTCGAGGGCGTCGTAGTTGCGCTCGCAGTAGGTGACCCGGTCCCCGAGCCTGCGGCGAGCTTCCTCCAGCGCCTGGAAGTCGTGGACGCGCACCTCCGCGCCACGCCCCAGAAGGCCCTCGATGACGACCAGCGAGGGAGCCTCCCGCATGTCGTCCGTGCCGGGCTTGAAGCTCAGGCCCCAGACCGCGACGGAACGGCCCGCCAGGCCCTCTGGAAAGGCCTCGTCCATGGCCTCGAGCAGCAGCCGCTTCTGAGCCTCGTTCACCCCCTCCACGGCGTCCAGGATCACGGGGTCGACGCCGTTCCTGCGCAGCGAAGCCGCGAGCGCCTTCACGTCCTTGGGAAAGCAGCTTCCGCCGTAACCCACGCCCGGGAAGAGGAAGCGGGGGCCGATGCGGTCGTCCGATCCCATCCCCTTGCGCACGTCGGACACATCGGCGCCCACCGCGTCGCACAGCCGCGCGATGGTGTTCATGAAGGAGATGCGCGTGGCCAGCATCGCGTTCGCCGCGTACTTCGTGATTTCTGCCGAGCGCAGATCCATGTACAGGATCGGATTGCCGCTCCGGACGAACGGCTCGTGCAGGTCGGTCAGGACGTCGCGCGCGTGGTCGGAAGCCGTCCCGATGATCACGCGGTCGGGCTTCATGAAGTCGGCGACCGCGCTGCCCTCCTTGAGAAACTCGGGATTGAAGGCGACGTGCACCGGGTGTGGCGAGAGCGCCTCAATCGCGTCCCGCAGCCGATCCGAGGTGCCGACGGGGATCGTGCTCTTGGTCACGACCACCTTCTGGCGGTCCATGTTCTGGCCGATGACCCGAGCGACATCGAGCACGTGGCTCACGTCGGCGCTCCCGTCCTCGTCGGGCGGTGTGCCGACCGCGACCACGATGACGTCCCCCTGCCGCACCGCGGCTGCGACATCGGTCGTGAAGCGCAGTCGTCCGTGCTCGAGATTCCGCTGCAGGAGCGCCTCGAGCCCGGGTTCGTAGATCGGCGAGCGGCCCTGCCGCAGCATGTCGACCTTGTTCTCGTCCAGATCGGCGCCTACCACATCGTTGCCGGATTCCGCAAAACAGGTGGCCACCACCAGGCCCACGTAGCCGGTGCCGATGACGGTGATATCCATGCGCGGTGATCGCCTCGTTCAGTCCGTATCGCGGCCGTCCGCGCCCCGGACGGCCCCCCGTAGCGCCGCTACCACGATTTCGACGTGTTCGGCGGGCATCTCTGGGTACATAGGCAAACTCAGTACCGCTTTGGCGGCCTCCTCGCTCACGGGAAAGGCGCCCGGGCCGTGACCCAGCGGCCGGAAGCATTCCTGGAGGTGCAGCGGGACCGGATAGTAGACGGCTACGCCGATGCCGGCGGAGGCCAGACGTGCCCGCACGCGGTCGCGTCCGGGAACGCGCACGGTGTAGATGTTGAACGCGTCTCCCTGCCCGACTCCGGCGCCCTCGGCGCCGCCTCGCGTCGCGCCCGTTCGCGCGTCCCTCGAGGGCGCCCCGGGAGGCGGGGCCACATCCGTTCCACGCAAGCCATCGTGATACGAACCGGCCAGCGCGCGCCGGGCGGCGATCCAGCGGTCCACGTGCGGCAGCTTCACGCGCAGGACCGCCGCCTGCAACGCGTCGAGTCTCGAGTTCGTCCCGACCATCTCGTGGTGGTACATCTGCCGGCCGCCGTGAACCCGCAGCTTCGCGACCCGGTCCGCCAGGACGGGGTCGTCGGTGACCACCATGCCTCCATCGCCGAACCCGCCGAGGATCTTGGTCGGGAAGAACGACAGGCATCCCAGGTCGCCCACCGTGCCGGCGCGCGCGCGGCGGCCAGCGACTTCGCCGGTGGCGCCGAAGGACTGCGCCGCGTCCTCGATCAGCACCAGGCGGCGCTCGCGGCACAGCGCGATGATGGGGTCCATGTCCGCCATGCGCCCGTACAGGTGCACGACGATCACCGCGCGCGTGTCGGGCGTCAGGGCCGCCTCGATCGTTTCCGCGGTGAGGTTCAGGGTGCGCGGATCCACGTCCGCGAACGCCGGTCGCAGCCCCGCGTTCCAGACCGCCCCGGCGGTGGCGAAGAAGGTGAACGCCGGGACCACGACCTCGGCGCCCGGCGGGAGCCCCAGCGCGCGTACCGACAGCAGCAGCGCGTCCGTGCCGCTCGCGCAGCCCACCGCGCGCCGGGACCCGAGGTAGTCGGCGACCTCGGATTCCAGCCCCTCCACCTCGGGACCGAGGATGAAACGCTGGTCGCGCACCACGCGCGCGACCGCCGCGTCCAGATCGACCTGCAGCTCCCGGTACTGCGCCGTAAGGTCCAGGAACGGGACCCTCAATCGAGCTCCAGGTCGGCCTCGTTGAAGTGCTCGCGCCGTTCCGCGGACAGCACTCCGTCCACCGCCCGGATCTGACGCATCACCTTCTTGAGGTGGTCCAGGTTCTGGACCTCCACCACGAAGGATCCCGTCATGCCGCCCTCCACCGCCTTGATCTCGGCGGATTGGATGTTCGTGCCGGTCTCGGTGATGGCCTTCGATATGTCGGACAGGAGTCCACGCCGGTCATCCCCATCGACTTCGAGCCGCACGAAGAAGCGATCCCCGCTCTCGGCCTTCCATTCGATCTCGACGCGCCGATCGGGATTGCGCGAGAGGTGCAGCACGTTGGGACAGTCGGTCCGGTGGATCGATATGCCTCGACCACGCGTGATGAATCCGATGACCTCGTCCCCGGGAACCGGCTGGCAGCACTGGGAATAGCGCACCATCAGGTTCTCGAGGCCCTGTATGCGGACGCCGCGACCCGACTTCCGGACGCGGTCCACGAGGCGCTCGAACGCGGACGGCGGCCGGCGCGGGGCGGCCTCGACGTCGAACAGCTCGCGCATGATCGCCGCGATGCCCAGTTCCCCTCGGCCCAGCGCGGCCAGGACGTGGTCCCTGGTGGGCAGGGACAGCGCCACGGCGGCGTTCGCCATGTCGTCGTCGGACGGCTTCGAGCGGCGCGCCCTCTTGAGCTCCCGCTCGAAGATCTCCTTGCCCAGGGAGACCGACGAATCGAACTCCTCCTGCTTGATCCACTGGCGGATCTTCTGGCGCGCGCGGGCGGTCTTCACGAAGCCGAGCCAGTCGCGCGATGGGCGCTGCTTGGCGTCGGTGAGGACCTCCACGGTGTCCCCGTTCCTGAGCTGGCGCGAGAGCGGCGTGATGCGCCCGTTCACGCGCGCGCCGGAGCAGTGGAGGCCCACCTCCGTGTGGACGGCGAAGGCGAAGTCGATCGGCGTCGCGCCCTTGGGCAGCTGCTTGACGTCGCCGCGGGGTGTGAAGACGAAGATCTCGTCCTGGAAGAGGTCGATCCGGAGGAACTCCATGAACTCGTCCGGCTCGCGCGTGTCCTGCTGCCACTCCAGCACCTGCCGGAACCAGGACAGCGTGTCATCGACCTCGTTGCCGCGCCCCCCCTCCTTGTAGCGCCAGTGCGCCGCGATGCCGTATTCCGCGGTGCGGTGCATCTCGGCGGTGCGGATCTGGATCTCGTACAGGCGCCCTCCGGGACCGAACACCGTGGTGTGCAGCGACCGGTACATGTTCGACTTGGGCGTCGCGATATAGTCGTGGAAGCGCTCCTGCAGGGGGGTCCAGCGGTTGTGGATCACGCCCAGCGCGTGATAGCAGTTGGCGACCGTGTCGGTGACCACGCGGATGGCCATTAGGTCGTAGATCTCGTCGTAGGTGGCCTTGCGGACCTGCATCTTCCGGTGGATCGACCACAGGTGCTTCGGCCGCCCGTACACCTCGCACGGGATCCCCGCTTCCTTGAGCTCCTCCTCGAGCGGGATCCGGAAGCGTTTCACGAGGTCCTCGCGTTCGGCGCGTTTCTCCCGGATCTTCCCCACCAGGTCCGCGTAGGCCTCGGGCTCGAGGTGCTTGAAGCAGAGGTCCTCCAGCTCCCATCTCATCTGCGCCATCCCCAGCCTGTGCGCGAGGGGCGCGTAGATCTCCCGGGTCTCGAGCGCGATGCGGCGCCGTCTATCCTCCTTCAGGTGGTCCAGGGTGCGCATGTTGTGCAGGCGGTCGGCGAGTTTGACCAGGATCACACGCGCGTCCTGCGCCATGGAAAGCAGCAGCTTGCGGTAGTTCTCCACCTGCTGCTCGGTGGTCGTGCGGAACTTCACCTTCCCGATCTTGGTGACGCCGTCCACGATCAGCGCCACGTCGTCGCCGAACTCGCGGCGGATCTCCTCCACGGACACGCCGGTGTCCTCCACGACGTCGTGGATCAGCGCCGCCGCGATGGTCGACGTATCCAGGTGGAGGTCGGTCAGAATGCGGGCCACCTCCACGAGGTGGACCGTGTACATCTCGCCCGAGGCCCTCTGCTGCTCGCCATGCGAGCGCTCGGCGAACTGGTAGGCGCGCGCGATGAGGTCCACGTCGAGCCTGTCGGCGACCGGCTCGACCGCGTCGCGGAGGCGCGGGGGGAGGAACTCCAGCCCGCCGCCCGGGATGGTGGCGGGCGCGGTACTCATGCCACGAAGCTACCTAGAACCTGACGAAAACTCTAGCGGACCGGCGGGGGTCGTCGACGCGACCGACCTGAGTAGCGCGAGGCGAAACGGTTGACCAAGTGCCTCGGCCAAACCCGCAGGCCGGCAAGCGCCCGCGGCGGCCCCCACCGGCGCGTTCGAACCGCCCCCGTGGTAGCCGCGGCAACGGGGTAGTTTCGGATGGCGAAGGGTACTAACATCCCGGGGACGTCGAAAGCTCGCTAGCGGCGCCGATTGGGACGATCCGGCCCGTGTTACACCGGCGCGTAGTCCCGTCTCGAGCGGGGGAACCGTTTGGCGGCGGGACCCGGATGGCCGGACCCGGGACCGCCGGGGGCGAAGAATCCGCGTCCGTGCCTCGCGGCCCACTGCCACCGGCACCCCGTTCCCGCATCGGAAACGCGAATGAGCCAACCTCCCTCGGGTAAGGCGGATGCCCGCTACTGACCACCTCGCCGATCCGATTATCGTGGTGGGGGCAGGGCGATCAGGCACACACCTCCTTGCCACCGCGATCGAGCGGAATTACCGGAGCCATGTCGCGTATGTCGGTGAGCGCAACGAGGTGTGGAAGCAATACGGCCCTCCGACGACATACGACTACTTGCCTGCGTCGGCGTTCAGCGACGAGGCCATCGCCAGGACCCGCGCGGCGTTTCGTCGCCTGGTCCTGGAACATGGCAAGCAGCGCCTGCTGGAAAAGACCCCGGCCAATACCCTTCGATTGCCGCTCGTCATGCGGGTCTTTCCGGATGCGACGATCATCAACATCGTCCGCGACGGGCGCGACGTCGCACTTTCCGCCCGCCGGAAGCTCCTGGGGGACCATCGCAAGGTCACCAAATTCGACGATCGGCAGCCCCCTTGGGGCGAGCGTCTGTCACAGTTGGCGGGTCAGGGCATTCGGAAGTTGAGACATGGCTGGCAGCCCGGCGTGCTCGTCCGCAACCTGCCCCGCTACTGGACCGGCGCGCTTTCCATGCTGGGGGGAAGGAAGCAGACCATGTGGGGCCCTCGCTTCCCAGGTTTCGAAGCCTACTACCATACCTGTCCTCCGCTGGAGTTCGCGGCGGTTCAGTGGCGAGAATGCGTGTCGAGCACGCAGAACTTTCTCGCCTCTCGCCCAGCCGAGAATGCGTGCGAAATTCGCTATGAGGACTTGTTGGCTCACCCGGACCAGGTGCTCGCCAGGGTGTTCGGGGCCATCGCGACGGAGCGATTTCCCGCACCCCGGCGGATCGAGCACGCCATCGCCGGCGGAGGTAGGACATGGCGGGATGCACTGGAGGAGTCGGAGATCCGGGCCCTGGCCGTGCATATCGAGCGGACTCTGCTCGACCTGGGGTACCCGTCCAGCTTTGCCCCCTTGGCCATGGGATCGACATAGTCATCGGTGTCGCGATGAGGCGAATACTCTTTCTGACCTTCTACTTTGAGCCGGATCTCTGCGCGGGCTCGTTTCGGAACAGCCCCCTGGCCTCGGAGCTGGCTCGTCAGGCTGGAGACGGCGTGGAGGTAGATGTTCTGACCACCCTACCCAACCGGTATGCCAGCTTTCGGCCGGACGCGCCCGAGGAGGAGGTACGCGGGAACCTGCGCATTCGCAGGCTTCGCATGCCTCTCCACGAAGGCGGTTTCCTTGACCAGGCCCGAGCCTTCCTGGCCTTCGATCGGGGGGTGGGCGCTTTCATCGAAGACCGCGAGTACGACATGATCTACGCATCGACGTCGCGATTCTTCACGGGGCACCTCGGGTACCGTATTGCATCTGAAAGGAGGCTTCCGCTCTATCTGGATCTACGAGACATATTCACGGAGAAAATGCAAGACATGCTGCCGGGAAGGACCGTTCTCCGGGTCACCTTGTTTCCCTTTGTTCAACGTATGGAGCGTCGCACGTTGGAATACGCCAGCCATGTAAACGTCATCTCGGAAGGATTCCTAGATCATCTGGAACCATATCCCCGCCTGTCGACCTCGGTTTTCACGCACGGCATAGACGCGTTCTTCCTGGATGCGAAAGCTCCGGCCGAATCGCAACGAGACGTGCGGGTCGTCGTGTACGCCGGCAACATAGGTCGTGGCCAGAGCCTCGACCTCATCCTCCCCCCTACCGCCAAGGCGCTGGAGGGCCGGTTTCGGTTCGTCGTCGTCGGAGACGGCTCGACCAGGCCCCGGCTGGAAGCGGCTCTCGGGCAGGCGAACGTCACCAACGTCGAAGTGAGGGACCCCGTGCCCCGTCGCCAGCTGGTCGACGTCTACGCGGCGGCCGACTACCTGTTGATCCATCAGAACGACGCGCCTTCCCGGGAGAGGGATACGCCGTCGAAGGTCTTCGAGTTGGCGGCGTTCGACAAGCCGATCCTGGCGGGCGTCGGTGGATTCTCCGCGCGATTCATTCGACACAACGTCTCGAACTCCTTCGTCTTTGCTCCCGGCGATGTCGAGGGGCTGGTGCGATACCTTTCCACTACGCCATACACGCTGGAGCGTCGGGATACCTTCATCCGACGTTTTCGGCGCGACGAGATCAATCGCCGCATGGCTGCCTCCATCCTGAATGTGTTAGGGGCCGAGCGGTGAGGTTTCTCGTTTCCGGGGCATCCGGCTTCGTGGGCAGCAACCTCGTGCCGGTCCTGGAGCAAAAGGGTCACCGGGTCGAAACGTTGGACCGCTCGCGCTCGACCCGCCGAGACGCCTACACCTGGGACGAGGAGGCCTGGAACGCCTCCCGTGCGGACGTGTGGATTCACCTCGCGGGCATGGCCCACGACGTGAAGGCGCGATCGCTCACCGAAGCGTACTCCCAGGTCAACACCGGCCTCACGGAGCGTTTCTTCTCGGCGTTTCGTGGCTCCACCAGCGGCTCTCTGCTCCTGTACGTCAGCTCGGTGAAGGCCGCGGCCTCAGTGGTGGAGGGTCGGCTTCGCGAGGACGACCGCCAGGAGCTCACCGATCCGTACGGGATGTCCAAACGCGCCGCGGAAGATGCCATGCTGGCGGCGGACCTGGACGACAAGCGACTCGTCATCCTGCGGCCCTGCATGATACACGGCCCGGGAAACCGGGGGAACTTGAATCTCCTCTACCGCATGGTCCGACGAGGCGTGCCCTATCCGTTGGCAGCGTTCGACAACCGGCGCTCGCTGCTCTCGATCGACAACTTCTGCGCGGTGGTGGAGACGATCGCTCGTACTTCCATCGATAACGGCGTGTACAATCTCGCGGATGACGAGCCGCTCTCGACGGTCGAGATCGTTCGTATGATCGCCGAGGTGGAGGGGACGACAACCAGGATATGGCGTATGCCCCCGGACCTGATTCGGTGGATCGCCCGCCTGGGTGACCTGATCCACCTACCCCTTACGACGGCTCGCCTCCGGAAGCTGACCGAGAGTTACGTCGTCAGTAACGACAAGGTGAAGCGCGCGCTCGGTTGGCAACGCCTGCCGGTCAGCGCGCGGGACGGGCTGATCAAGACCATCCGAAGCTTTTCGAAGCAAGCCGCCGCTCCCCGGGCGGGCGTCCGCACGACTCCTCCGGCGATGTCGCCGCCTTCCTGATCCCGACTCGCCCTCCCTCAATTATCGAGACGCGCCGTTCGGCCAGGCCGGCTCAGGGGTGCGGTTTCTGGGCGCCTTTCTCACTGACGGCCCCGAGTGCGTGCCGGCGGAGGAGCACGAGCCCTGCGGTGGCGGCCGCGACCAGCGCTGCGGCCAGGACGAAGAACAGCGGCGACGGTTCGGGTGCGCCCAATGCGGCGGCGCCGAGTATGGCCGACGCGGCGCCGTACATGGCCGTGACGCGCCCGTGACTCCAACCTGCCGCCACCAGGAGCTGGTACACGTGCGAGCGGTGCGCACGGAGAACGTTCTCGCCACGGACAAGGCGACGGGCCAGGGTCAGGATTTCGTCCAGGACGAGCGGCGCCAGCGGCAGGAACGCGTGGAAGATGCTCCAGCCGCGCGCTTCGATCGTCAGGAGTCCGAGAACGATGAAGGCAGCGCCGAGGGCTCCGCTCCCGACGTCCCCCATGAAGATGCTGGCCGGCGGCCGGTTGAAGGCCAGGAAACCCAGCGCCGCGCCGGCGAGGACGAGCGCTCCGCCGGCGAACGGATCGTCAGGGCCGATCGCGAACGCGGCAAAGAGCGAGTAGACGAGCGCGGTCGTGCCGATCAGCCCGTCGATCCCGTCCATGAAGTTGACCACGTTTATCGAGCCCACCACGACGAACGCCCAGCCCGCCACCGCCGCAGCGGCCACCCAGCCGGAAGCGCCCGACACCGCCGCCCCCGCCGATCCGGCTATGGCCAGACCGGCCACGACGTGGATTGCCAATCGGGGCGCGGGCTCCAGCCCGACCAGGTCGTCCATCAGCCCGACCACCGCCACCGCCGCGATCGCAGCCACGCACGTCAGCAGCATGCCGGCGGGAAGCGCTTGCGGTAGTAGCGCGAGCGTTAGGAGGAAGGGGAGCACCATGCCGATGCCCCCGGCGGTGGGTGTGGGCCGCGAGTGCGAGCTGCGCGCGCTGGGTATGTCGAGCCACGCCCGGCGCCGAGCGATGCGGCGCATCATCGCGACGAGAGCCGCGCCCGCGAGCGCGGCTCCCGCAAACGCTACGATCGGGCTCCAGCCCAGCACCCCGACCTCGATCACGTTCGGGCGGCGGAGCGCGAACGTCGCGTCCATGATGGGGCTTCCGGTGGCCGCAAGCCGCGATCAGGAAAAGGGGGCACCCAGGCGCCGCAGGAGGGACCCGACGCCCCCGGATCTGCTCAGTTTCCCCTCCACGTCCTCGTCGACGGGCGCG
>Ga0299913_10002411_pt1 | contig 14727 bp, 11 predicted proteins | sample RVTome_9_FD_201360 | JGI IMG/M metagenome (GOLD analysis project Ga0299913, IMG submission 201360) | Soil microbial communities from uranium-contaminated site in the Upper Colorado River Basin, Wyoming, United States - RVT155D38 (version 2) ...
GGATGGATGCTTGACGCGCTTCCATGCCATGTCGGTGATGTGCAGAAGGCCGTCAATACCCCCGAGATCGACGAACGCGCCGTAGTCGGTCAGGTTCTTGACGATGCCCTTGACGACATTACCTTCCTGGAGGCTCTCGAGCAGTTCCTCGCGCTCGGCGCTGTATTCCTGTTCAACCACCGCACGCCGCGACACGACGACGTTGTTACGTCGCTGGTCCAGCTTGATGACCTTGAACTCGAGGCTCTTGCCCTCGAGGTACGCGGGATCCCGTACCGGTCGTACGTCGACCAGAGACCCCGGCAGGAACGCCCGCACGTTGTCGATCTCGACGGTAAATCCGCCCTTTACCCGGCCATTGATAATGCCCTGCACAACTTCGCCCTTCTCGTAGGCTTTCTCGAGTTCGGTCCATGTGCGGGCGCGAATCGCTTTCTCGCGCGACAGCCGCGTCTCACCGAAGCCGTCTTCGACTGCATCGAGAGCAACCTCGATTTCGTCGCCGACCGCCACATCGGACTGACCTTTCTCGTTCTGAAACTGTTCTATGGGAATTACGGCCTCGGACTTGAGGCCTGCGCTGACAATGACGACGTCGGCGTTTATAGCGACAACCCTGCCGGTAATAATCGACCCGGGTTTTATATGTTGACTGGCAAAACTTTCTTCAAATAATTCAGCAAAACTTTCAGACATTTGATTTAAACCAGAGGAACTCAGGATTGATCCTCGACCATTCGTCCCACCGCTTCCATCGGCGGACGGTTATTGAAAAAAAGAACCCGGACTACCTTGTCCGGATCCGGAAAAACCTCAAACGGGCACGCGTTCCCGTACCCAGAGCAGTACAGTCCGGGTGACTTCGTCGATCGTCAGGTTGCTGGAATCCAGCAAACGAGCGTCTTCAGCAGCACGCAAGGGCGCGACCGATCGCTCCCTATCCCGCCGGTCCCGTTCCTCGATGTGCTGCGAAAGGGCGGGAAGGCTAACATCAATACCCTTGTCTTTCAACTGCTTATAACGTCTCTTCGCGCGCACGTCGGCGCTGGCCGTCAGGAACACCTTGAGCAGCGCATCCGGGAATATCCTCGTGCCCATATCACGGCCGTCCGCGACCAGTCCCGGAGGCTGCCGGAGCCCGCGCTGCAGGCCGAGCAGCGCCTCGCGGACGGCGGGCAACATGGCGACGTGGGAAGCCAGGCGGCCGCACTCCTCGGTCCGGACGTCGGCCGTTACCTCGTCACCGGCGAGCCACACCTGTTCTTCGCCAGTCCGGTCCACGGTGAAGCCGACATCGAGGTTTGCCGCGATTTGCGCCAGAACCTGTTCCGATGCGCCGCTTTCGCCACTGCGCCAGGCTGCCAGGGCCGTCAGCCGATAGAGCGCGCCGCTGTCCAGCAGGTTCCAGCCGAGGGCGGCGGCGACCCTCCTGGCAACGGTCCCTTTGCCCGAACCGCTGGGACCGTCGATTGTCACGACCGGTGCACTCCCGGATGCGCCCGGCTCGCTCACGGCTGATATGCGTAAATGTCCGCGCCGACAGCGCGCATGCATTCGACAAAGCCCGGGAACGAGGTGCCGACCGCATCCGTGTCCAGAACAGTGACCGGGGACCGGGCAATGGTGCCTGCTACTGCGAGTGACATGGCAACACGGTGATCGCCGTGGCTGTCCACAACGCCGCCGGCGAATGCGCCGCCCTCGATCAGTGCTCCGTCGTCCGATTCCTGAACGGCAATGCCGAGCTTCCGCAGACCCTCGGCCATCGCGCTGATGCGGTCGCTTTCCTTGACGCGCAGTTCCCCGATTCCTGCGAACCGCGTATCGCCCTCTGCCGCGGCCGCAGCAACAAACAGAACCGGAAACTCATCGATGGCGAGGGATACCAGCGCAGGATCAACGTCGATGCCGCGCAGGCGTGAAGACCTGACGCGGACATCGGCAACCGCTTCGACTCCTTTCGCTTTGCAACCGTCGATCTCGATTGCGGCGCCCATTCGCCGCAAAATCTCCACCACGCCGTGGCGGGTCGGGTTCATGCCCACTCGTTCAAGGTGGACCTCGCAATTCTCCGCAATGAGGGCTGCAAGCATGATGAACGCCGCCGACGAAAGGTCGCCCGGAACGTCAATATCCGCCGCGCGGACAACCTGTGGTCCCGGCATCCTGATTCTGCCGTTTTCAGCCTGCAAGCTGACGCCCAGAAACTGCAGCATGCGTTCAGTATGGTCCCGGGTCGGCGCAGGTTCGAGGACGCTGGTCTCGCCATCGGCGTACAGACCGGCGAGCAATATTGCGGACTTTACCTGAGCGCTCGCAACAGGCAACGCATAGTGTATTCCCGTGAGCCTCCGCCCGCCGCGGACGGTCAACGGCGGCAATCCGTTGTGACTGTCGATCTCGGCGCCCATACGGGCCAGGGGTTCGATGACCCGCGCCATCGGCCGTCGCATCAGCGACTCGTCTCCGGCGAGCACGGTCGTGAACGGCTGTCCACACAACAAACCGGAAAACAGGCGCATCGCGGTGCCCGAGTTGCCCATATCCAGAATCGTCGTGGGCTCTGTCAGCCCGTGCATACCGGCACCCTGGATCCGCAGCGTGGACTGGTCGACCACGTCGACCCGCACCCCCATCGCCCGCAGTGCCGCCAGCGTCGCCTTGCAATCTTCCCCCTGCAGCAATCCTGTGACGACACTTTCGCCCTCCGCGATCGCACAGAGCATCAGGGCACGATGCGAGATCGACTTGTCGCCAGGCAACGCAACGGATCCACCTGCAAGAGGCGAGGGCTTGACGAGGTAGCGCACGTTTCCGGCCGACGTCAGCCGACAGCTTTCGGATAGGCGCCAAGCACCCGGAACAGCGAACTCATTTCCTTCAGCTCGCGTAACGCATCCGCCAACGGAGGCTGTTCCGCGTGGCCGTCGAGATCGACGAAGAAAACGTAGTCCCAGTTCCTGCGCCGCGACGGCCGCGATTCGATTCGTGTCATATTGACGCCATACGTGGCAAACGGCTGCAACAGCGCATGCAAAACACCGGCGCCGCCCGCGGTGCCCGCCGTCGAAACGAGAACGGTGGTCTTGTCGTCGCCGCTGGCCGCCAGAAGCTCTCTGCCTACGACCAGGAAACGTGTGGCATTGTCCGGCCGGTCCTCGATATTCCGGACGAGATGCTCGAGCCCGTAGACCTCTGCGGCGGTGTCGCCGCCGATGGCCGCCGTGCCCTGCTCGTCGCGGGCACGACGCGCGCCGACGGCATTGCTGCTAACGCCGATGAGATCGACATGGGACAGGTACTCTCGCAGCCAGCCCCGGCATTGTGCAAGTGCCTGTTCGTGTGCACATACCCTTTCGATTTTTTCCAGCGACTTCATGCATCCAAGCAGGTGCTGTTCGATGCCAAGTTCGATTTCCCCGCCAATTTTGAGCGGCGAAGTCAGAAACATATCGAGCGTGTTGTTGACCGTCCCCTCGGTCGAGTTCTCGATCGGCACGACACCGAAGTCTGCTGAGCCGCTTTCGACTTCGCGAAATACCTCGTCGATAGTGGCGAATGGCAGTGCGCGCACGGAATGGCCGAAGTGCTTGTAGACCGCAGACTGCGTGAACGTGCCTTCGGGACCGAGGAAGCCGACCTTCAGCGGCTCCTGTTGTGCGAGGCAGGCCGACATGATCTCGCGGAACAGCCGCAGCATTTCCTCGTCCCGGAGCGGGCCCTTGTTGCGTTCCCTGACCGCGCGAAGTACCGCGGCTTCACGTTCGGGCCGGTAATAGTCAATCGCCGTTGCGAACTCGCCTTTGGTCACACCGACCTGCTGCGCATAGGTTGCACGCTCGTTCAGCAGGGCCTGTATCTGTGCGTCGACTTCATCGATGCGCTTGCGCATCACCACGAGTTCTGCCTTGTCGTCCTTCTTCGGGGGGGCCTTGGCCATGCTCTTGCCTGTACTCGTTGCGGTTTGTTCGGCGCCGCTCAGGATATCGGCTTGCCGAGACTTCGCAAAGCCAGGACGCCATCGATCCGTCGCAGGGCCTCGATGGTTTCATCCGGTACGGGTCCGTCGAGGTCGACAATGGTATAGGCCAGGTCGCCGAGAGACTTGTTCAGCAGGTCTTCGATGTTCAACCCCGCCCGCGCGAGCGTGGTGGAAATCTGGCCGACCATGTTCGGTACGTTCGCATTGGCAAGAGTAACTCGCCAGGCATCCGCCCTCGGCATCACTGCTTCGGGGAAATTCACGGAATTTTTCACGTTGCCGTTTTCGAGATAATCCTTGATGTTTTCTGCAACCATGATCGCGCAATTCTCTTCAGCCTCCGTCGTGGACGCTCCGAGGTGCGGCAACGTCACGACCTTCGGGTGGGCAATCAGGTCCGGAGTCGGAAAATCGCAGACGTAGGCATGCAGCTGCCCACTATCGAGCGCGGCAATCGTTGCGTCATTGTCGACAACTGCTCCGCGAGCGAAATTGATGAGGACGCTGTTGCTCGGCATCAGTGCCAGCCTGTCCCTGTTGACGAGGTGATGCGTCGTCTCGACCAGCGGCACATGAACTGTGACGGCGTTGGATTTCTTGAACAGGCGATCGAGTGTGTCGACCTGCTGTACTGCGGAAGACAGCTGCCAGGCGCGGCGCACGGTAATCTTGGGATCGAAGCCCACGACCTTCATGCCGAGCGCCAGCGCAACGTTCGCGACTTCCACACCAATCGCGCCGAGGCCGATTACGCCGAGTGTGCGGCCAGGCAGTTCAAAACCGACGAATTGCTTTTTGCCCGCTTCGATTGCCGTGCTCAGGAAACTGCTCGTAGTATCGAGCCCCCGGACGTAATCCCAGGCGCTGCAGATGTTCCTCGCCGCCAGCAGCAACGCGGCCGCGACCAGCTCCTTTACAGCGTTGGCGTTGGCGCCAGGCGCGTTGAAAACCGGAACGCCCCGGTCGCTCAGCGCCTGTATCGGGATGTTGTTGACCCCGGCCCCGGCACGGCCCACGGCGGCGACCGACTCTGGAATCTCCATACTGTGCATATCGGCGGAACGCACGATGATTGCGTCCGGCCGCGAAATGTCGGACGAAACTTCGTACCGTTCCCGCGGCAAGCGCCGCAGTCCAGCAACGGCGATGCTGTTCAGTGTGCGAATCTTGTACATTGCTTCTGGATCTTCATTCCGTGCGCACTACCGGTGCGCTAATCGTTTAAGCCGGCTTCAGGCATTTGCGCGCTCGAAGTCCTGCATGAATTCGATCAACCTGTCGACGCCCTTTTCCGGCATCGCGTTGTAAAGCGACGCGCGCATGCCGCCAACCGACCGATGTCCCTTCAGGTTCTTCAATCCAGCAGTATCGGCTTCCTTGAGGAATTTCGCATCGAGCGAGGGATCCTTCAAGACAAATGGCACGTTCATCCAGGAGCGGCAGTCCATGCTGACAGGATTGCTGTAAAAGTCGGACGAATCGATGACGGCGTAAAGCTTTGCTGCCTTGCGGGCATTCCGGTCAGCCACGGCGGCAAGCCCTCCTTCAGCTTTCAGGTATTTGAACACGAGGCCGGCGACGTACCAGGCGAAAGTCGGCGGCGTATTGATCATCGAGCCGGACTCCGCATAAACATGGTATGTCAGCTGAGTCGGTACGTTCTCCCGCACGAGCGATAGCAGGTCTTTTCTCACGATGACGACGGTGATGCCCGCGGGTGCAATGTTCTTTTGTGCACCCGCATAGATGAGACCGAATCGCGAGACGTCGACGGGTCGCGAGAGTATGGTGCTGGACATGTCCGCGACCAGCGGAACGTCGGCTTCGGGAACAAAATGGAACTCAACTCCGCCGATGGTTTCGTTGGGCGTGTAGTGCAGATACGCCGCATTGTCGCTCAGTTGCCAGCTGTCCTGGGGCGGGATGTGGGCAAAGTTGCTGTCGCTGCTGTCCGCGGCAACGTTGACGTTACAAAACCGCCGCGCTTCGCCGATCGCCTTCTTCGACCATGTGCCGGTTTGAACGTAGTCCACCGTCTCGCCCTGCGCTGCGAGGTTGAGCGGGACCATGGCGAACTGCAACGTTGCCCCGCCTTGCAGGAACAGCACCGAATAATCGTCGGAAATGGAGAGTAAATCGCGCAGGTCCTGTTCGGCGGCTTCCGCAACCGCGATGAACTCCTTACTGCGGTGGCTCACCTCCATGACAGACATGCCGCCGTGCCAATCGGGGATGTCGGCCCGTATTTGTTCCAGAACCGGCGCAGGCAGGACTGCCGGTCCGGCGCTGAAATTGAATACTCGAGGCATGCTGCAGAATCCCTGGTGTGGCTTTTGAGTCAGGCTTGAGTGAATCTACTCTTCTTCCACCATGGCTTCGATGCGCGCCAGCCCAACCAGGCGCTGTCCCGGTTCCACCCGGATCAGGCGTACTCCCTGTGTATTACGCCCGATGATCGAGATTTCGCTTACAGGCGTTCGCACCAGCGTGCCGCTGGAACTGATCAGCATGATCTCGTCGTCTTCGTTGACCTGAAGGGCGCCGACCGTTCTGCCGTTACGTTCCGTTGTCTGGATCGCGATGACGCCACGGCCGCCGCGGCCCTGTATCGGAAATTCGTCTATGGCGGTGCGCTTGCCGAAGCCGTTCTCCGTCGCAGACAGCACCATGCCTTCGCCCACGATCGACAGCGCAATCAGGTCATGTCCTGCTTCCAGCTTGAGGCCCCGCACACCGGCGGCGCCACGGCCCATCGGGCGCACGTCGTCTTCCCTGAAACGGATTGCCTTGCCGTTGCTCGCAAACAGCATGATTTCCTGCTTGCCGTCGGTAATCGCCACGTCGACCAGCCGGTCGTCGTTGCGCAGATCGATTGCGATAATGCCGCTTGTTCGGGGTCTCGAAAACAGGCTCAGCGGCGTTTTCTTCACCCTGCCCGTGCTCGTCGCCATGAATACGAAACTGTTGTCGTCGAACTGACGAATCGGCAATACCGCGTTGATCCGCTCCTCGGCCTCGAGCGGCAGCAGGTTCACGATGGGCTTGCCCCGGGACCCGCGGCTTGCCTGGGGGACCTGGTAGACCTTCAGCCAGTACATCTTGCCGCGGCTGGAAAAGCACAGCAGCGTATCGTGGGTGTTCGCGACGAACAGTTTGTCGATGAAGTCTTCGTCCTTGACCCGGGCTGCCGAGCGCCCTCGACCGCCGCGGCGCTGCGCCTGATACACATCCGTGGGCTGAGCCTTCGCATAACCGCCGTGGGACAGCGTCACGACAACCTCTTCCGGCAATATGAGGTCCTCCGCGCTCAGGTCGGAGTGGTCCTTTATGATCTCGGTGCGGCGCGCATCGCCATAGTTCTCCCGCACTTCTTGCAGCTCCGCGCGGACCACGCGCAGCAGTTCGTCCGGGTCTGCCAGGATATTCGATAGTTCCTTAATTTTATCCAGTATCTCTTGGTATTCCTTAAATATTTTTTCCTGTTCCAGTCCCGTCAAACGATGCAGGCGAAGGTCGAGAATAGCCTGCGCCTGGACCTCGGACAGGCGATAGAGGCCATCGACGAGCCCGTAGCCCTCATCCAGTCCGTCCGGGCGGGTGTCGGTAGCCCCTGCCCGCTCCAGCATCCCTGTGACCGCTCCGGGCCCCCAGTTACGCCCCATCAGGCTTTGCTTTGCATCCGCCGGTGTCGGTGACGCCTTGATCAGGGCAATAACCTCGTCGATGTTGGCAAGCGCTACCGACTGGCCTTCGAGGATATGTGCGCGGTCACGCGCCTTGCGCAACTCGAATATCGTCCGTCGGGTGACGACTTCGCGTCGGTGCGACAGGAATGCTTCAAGGACCTGCTTCAGGTTGAGCAGTTTCGGTTGGCCTTCATGCAGCGCGACCATGTTGATGCCGAATACCGATTGCATCGGCGTTTGCTTGTACAGGTTGTTCAGGACGACATCGCTGTTTTCGCCGCGGCGGAGTTCGATGACGATGCGCATGCCGTCCTTGTCGGATTCGTCGCGCAGTTCGCTGATGCCTTCGATGCGTTTTTCCCGCACCAGGTCGGCGATCTTTTCGATCAGCCGGGCCTTGTTGACCTGATAGGGCAGCTCCGTGACTATGATCGCTTCCCGGCCACGCTGGTCGATCGTCTCGATGCCTGTACGTGCACGAATATGCACGCGCCCGCGACCGGTTCGATAGGCCGCATAAATCCCCTGGGCGCCGTTTATGATGCCCGCCGTCGGAAAGTCCGGTCCTGGCACGTGTTCCATCAGGGCCGCAGTCTCGATGGCGGGATCGTCGATGAGAGCCAGTGTGGCGCTGACGATCTCGCCAAGGTTGTGCGGAGGAATGTTGGTCGCCATGCCGACGGCAATACCCGAAGAACCGTTGACCAGCAGGTTCGGAATCCGGGTCGGCATGACCGCAGGTTCCGATTCCGTCCCGTCGTAGTTTTCGATGAAATCGACCGTTTCCTTGTCCAGGTCGGCCAGAATCTCGTGGGCGATACGCGCCATGCGCACTTCCGTGTAGCGCATGGCCGCCGGCATATCGCCGTCTACGGACCCGAAGTTACCCTGACCGTCCACCAGCATGTAGCGCATGGAGAACGGCTGCGCCATACGCACGATCGTGTCGTAAACCGCCGTGTCGCCGTGGGGGTGGTACTTACCGATGACGTCACCGACGACACGTGCCGATTTCTTGTACGGTTTGTTGTAGTCGTTGCCGAGCTCGCGCATGGCGTGTAGCACGCGGCGATGAACGGGTTTCAGCCCGTCCCGGACGTCGGGCAGTGCGCGACCGACTATGACACTCATCGCGTAGTCGAGATAGGACTGCTGCATCTCGTCTTCGAGGCTTACCGAAAGTATCTCCTGCGCAATTTCAGCCATAGGAACTCACAAGGTCGGAGCGATCCTCCCGTCCGCAAGAGCAAACGGGATTCTGATAAACGAAAAAACCGGGTTCAATTTCAGGAAAGTTTCTTGTGTCGCCGGGCGTCGCCCGGCCAATTTGCATCGCCAAATTCGCTGCAGAATGATACCACAGCGAGACCCTCGACTGGTGCAAATACGATGCCCCGGCGAGCGGCCGATGCGGTCTTTTTCATGCCGCTGATCGCCCGCACTCGTTGCCGGGCACTTGCACTCACCGTAGTATTCCTGTCATGCAGTCGTGCGATACCCTGATCCTGCCTCGATGGTGTGTTCCTGTTTCACCTGTCGATACTACACTGACCGACTCTGCCGTCGCCGTCAGCGAAGGGCGGATACTGGAGGTACTTCCCGCCGGTGAGGCGCGCAAGAAGTATCGCCCCCGCGAGATCGTCGATCGCCCGAATCATGTACTCATTCCGGGCCTGATAAACGCTCATACGCACGCCGCCATGACGCTGTTCCGCGGCATTGCCGACGATATGCCGCTTGAACGCTGGCTGACCGACGGCATCTGGCCCAGCGAGAAACGCTGGGCCAGTGCGGAGATGGTGCGCGACGGCACTCGCCATGCCATCGCCGAGATGCTGCAATCCGGCGTGACCTGCTTCAGCGATCAGTACTTTTTCCCTGAAATCGTCGCAACAACCGCTTCGGAACTGCACATGCGTGCGGTCGTCGGGACGCCTGTAATCGACTTTGCCACCGCCTGGGCGGAAAACGCACTCGAGTGTATCGGCAAGGGAACCGAACTCGTCCACGACCCCTATGCAGACGACCCGTTGATCTCGAGTTGCTTCGCGCCGCACTCGACTTACGTCGTGTCGGACGAGGCGTTTCACGAGCTTCGCGTGGTCGCCGATCAGCTCGACACGCGTATTCAGATCCACCTGCACGAAACGGCTCAGGAAGTGGAGGACTCCTTACGCACCACCGGGAGGCGCCCTTTGCAGAGGCTGCACGACCTCGGCCTGGTGAACTCGTCGCTCATGGCCGTACATGCCGTCCATATGACGGCCGACGAAATAGCGCTGCTTGCAGATGCCGGCGTTTCAGTAGTGCATTGCCCCAGATCCAATCTCAAGCTTGCAAGCGGCATTGCCGACGTTCCTGCAATGCGTGCGGCAGGCGTGAACGTCGGGCTGGGAACCGATGGCGCGGCGAGCAACAACGTGCTCGACATGCTCGGCGAAATGCGGACGGCGGCTCTGCTCGCAAAGGTCGTATCCGGAAATGCCGCGGCGTTGAGTGCGCGAGACGTATTGCGCATGGCTACAATCGATTCCGCCCGGTCGATAGGCCTGGCCGATTGCATTGGTTCCATTGAATCGGGGAAGTGGGCAGACCTTACCTGTGTCAGCCTGCAGGCGATCAACAGCCAGCCGGTTTACGATCCGCTCTCGCAACTCGTATACACTAGCCACCCGAATCAGGTCAGCGACGTATGGGTGGCCGGCCGACACCATGTCGACAGCGGCCGGCTGACCGGGATCAACGAGTCTGACGTATTAAAGAGAAGTGCGGAGTGGCAACAACGCATCTCCGCGAAAACCGGTAAGTGATAACGCCTCGATGAAGCAGCCAACGCACCGAGAATCTGAACGGCCCGAGGGCACGACATTCGAGAATGTCGATGCTGCGGAGATCGCGAAATTCGATTCACTTGCTTCCAGGTGGTGGGATCCGACCGGCGACTTCCGTCCATTGCATGAAATCAATCCGCTGCGGCTCGACTACATCCGGCAGCGCACCGAAATCGAAGGCAAGCGTGTCCTGGACATCGGCTGCGGCGGCGGCATCCTGACCGAATCCATGGCATCCGCCGGTGCACGGGTGACCGGCATCGACATGGCCGACGGGCCGCTCGCCGTCGCCCGTCTGCATCAGGGCGAGACAGGCAGCAATATCGAGTACCAGCAAGTAACGGCGGAGGCCCACGCGGCGGACCGGCCGGGTGAGTACGACGTCGTAACATGCCTGGAGATGCTCGAACACGTGCCGCGGCCATCCACTGTAGTCGCCGCCTGTGCGGCCCTGGTCCGTCCGGGAGGCAATGTCTTTTTTTCCACCATAAACCGCAATCCGAAAGCGTTCATGTTTGCGATAGTCGGTGCCGAGTACCTGTTACGCCTGTTGCCGGCCGGCACGCACGAATACCGCAAGTTCATCCGACCGTCGGAGCTGGCGGCCTGGGCAAGGCGTGCGAACATGGAACTCAGGGCCAGCGTCGGCATGCACTACAACCCTCTTCTGCGCCAGTACTCCCTTGGCCCGAACGTCGATGTGAATTACCTGATGCACTTTCAGCGACCCGAATGACCAGGGCCGACGGGAGCGCTGCCTGCGACGGCGGAATTTTCTTTGATCTGGACGGTACCCTTGTCGACACGGCACCGGATATGGTGGCGGTCCTGACAGGCCTGCAGAACGATAACGGCGGCACGCCGGTACCGTATGAGCTGGCGCGCGCCAGCGTCTCGCACGGCGCGCTGGGTTTGATCAAGCTGGGGTTTCCTGCTGCGGACGAACCTGAGCGAGGCCGGTTGCTCCGGGAATTTCTGGCCCGCTACGAACAGGCGGTTTGCATCGACTCCGCGCTTTTTCCGGGAATGCCGGAGTTACTGGCTCTGCTGGAGAGCCGGGGCCAGCCATGGGGAGTCGTAACCAACAAGCCGGAACGTATGACGGAACCGTTGCTGAGGAAGCTCGGGCTCCGCGAAAGAATGTCCTGCGCGGTGAGCGGCGACACTCTGCCGCAACGCAAGCCGCATCCTGCCCCCTTGCTGCTTGCCTGCGAACGCAGCGGCGTCGAGCCCGGACGAAGCATCTATGTCGGCGACGATGCAAGAGACATAGTGGCCGGACGCGCCGCCGGAATGACAACGATCGCCGCGGCTTACGGCTATATTGTCGCAGAGGATAACCCGACGCTGTGGGAGGCTGATTACGTTGCTGCAGACACGCGTGAACTTGCCAAACTGATCCATAAAGCGGTTACGCTAGTACTCTGACAAGGTGATATTGATGCCGACCTTGCCGTTCGTACTGCCATTCGAGTCGCCGTTCGTCGCGTATGGCGTCCCTGCCCTGCTGTGCGGAGTGGTGCTCGGCACGCTGATCGCCTGGCTGGCCGCCCGCGGCCGGCGTATCAGACTGCAGCAATCTCTGCGGCTGCTGGAGACGCAGGTGAAGGATCAGGACGCGCTGCAGCGAGAGCGTGACTCCGCATTTGAGGCTGCGACCAGCAGGCTCGCCACGGCCTTTTCCAATCTCGCAAACCAGTCGCTCAGGTCCAACAGCGAAAACTTCCTGAGGCTCGCCGAGCAGAATCTCAGCGCCCACCAGGAGAAGGCAAAACGCGAGTTGAGTGAACGCGAGCGCGCAGTCGAGAACCTCGTAAAGCCGATTCGGGATGCCCTCAGTCAGTCGCAGCAACAGATTGCCGAACTCGAGAAGGCCCGCAGCGAAGCCTACGGCGGCATCAGGTCGCAGCTCGAGATGATGCAGCGCGACCAGAAATCGCTTGCCCAGGAGACACAGAACCTGGTGAACGCCCTCAGGCGTCCACAGGTGAGGGGCCGATGGGGTGAAATCACCCTGCGAAGGCTGGTGGAACTCGCCGGCATGGTAGAGCACTGCGATTTTCAGGAGCAGGTGCACGGTTCCGGCGATGACAAGATCATCCGGCCGGACATGATTGTGCGGATGCCGGACCGCCGCGAACTCGTGGTGGATGTCAAGACACCGCTCGATGCGTACCTGGAAGCGGTGGAAGCCAGGGATGACGTGCAGCACAAGCTCGGCATGGAACGGCACGCGCGTAACGTGCGCGAGCATATTCGTAAACTGGCCAGCAAGTCCTACTGGGAGCAGTTCTCCAACAGTCCGGATTTCGTCATTCTGTTCATTCCGGGAGACCAGTTCCTGAGTGCCGCGCTGGACGAGGATCCCGAACTGATCGAGTCTGCTCTGTCACAACGAATTATCCTGGCCACTCCGACCAGCTTTGTGGCGCTCCTGAAAGCAGTCGCCTATGGATGGCGCCAGCTCGCGCTGGCGGCAAACGCCGAGGAAATTCGCGGGCTCGCCGAGGACCTCTACGGTCGATTGTCTGTATTTGTCGCGCACCTCAACAAAGTCGGCCGGCAGCTTGCGAGCAGCGTAGATAGCTACAACCGCGCGGTCGGTTCGCTGGAGCGCAAAGTCCTGCCCGGCGCAAGGAAGTTCACCGAACTCGGCATACATCCAAAAAAAGAGCTGGAGTCGGTTGAGCCGCTCGAGTCTCTGCCGAGGACCATGATCGAAGACGGACCGGCCGAGGACAGTGAGGCGGAGAATGAAGCTGCCCTGACCGATGCTGGTGACGACGAGACAGCGGTATCGTGAACCCCTTTGCCTCTGCCGAACGGGGCTCTGAAACCGGATGAAAACCGATCCGAAGACCTACGTGTGCCCGCCGGACGGACTGCGTGATCGCATCATCCTTATAACGGGCGCGAGCAACGGTATCGGCAAGGCGCTCGCCCTGCGTGCTGCCAGCCACGGGGCAAAGGTCATCCTGCACGGGCGCAATGTGGCCGGACTGGAGGCCGTGTACGACGAGATAGTGCGCTCGGCAGGCAGCCGTCCCTCCATTGCCGTAATGGACCTTGCCACCGCCGGCAGTGACGCGTATGTGTCGCTTGCCGACAGTATCGAGGAGGAATTCGGCCGTATCGACGGCCTTGTACAGAACGCCGCCGTCCTCGGCCAGCGCCTTTCGATCGAACAGTATGACGCTGCCGAGTGGCAACGCGTGTTGCACGTCAACCTCACGGCTCCGTTCGCCCTGACCAAAGTTCTGCTGCCGCTGTTGAGGCGATCGCAGGACCCGTCGGTGATCTTTACCAGCAGCGGCGTCGGTCGCGAGGGACGGCCGTACTGGGGTGCCTACTCGGTATCGAAATTCGGCATCGAGGGTTTGTCGCAGATTCTTTCCGCGGAGACCAGGCACGTTCCCATTCGAGTCAACTGCGTCAACCCGGGCCCGACGCGCACCGGCATGCGGCTGCAGGCCTATCCTGCGGAGGACCGCAACGCATCGAAGCCCCCGGAGGAAGTTTTGTCGCCGTATCTTTTTCTTCTCGGGGGGGACAGCCGGGATGTTACAGGCCTCAGCCTCGACGCCCAGTAATATTTAACATCAAATATCATAATTAAAATATTGATTAAACCCGTTTTTTTCTTCTGACGCCGCGCCTCGGATGCCGGCTTCGTGACGCGGGTGCAAGGCTCGGAGGCTGTGGCGGATCGAGACCTGCGGCGCAGTAGAGCGTGCGTACCTGCCCGGGCGTCAGGGCCGCGTATTTGCCTCTGCGCAGACCTCTTGGAAGTTCGAGCGGGCCATACGCGGTCCGGATCAGGCGGCTGACTTCATAACCGGCCGCGGCCCACATTCTGCGAACTTCACGGTTCCGTCCTTCGCGCAGCGTTACCGTGAACCAGCGGTTCGCACCGTCCCCGCCGGACCGCTCGATCGTGTCGAACGCGGCCTTACCCTCCTCCAGTTCGATACCGTCCACCAGCCGTGCCAGGTCCGCCTGGGACGGCGAGCCGTGCACGCGGACAGCGTAGCGCCGGACCAGTTCCGACGACGGATGCATCAAGGCGTTTGCGAGCTCGCCATCGGTGGTAAAAATCATGAGTCCGGTGGTTGCCATGTCGAGACGACCGACCGCCACCCAGCGCGAACAGGTCAGCTTGGGCAGTGAATCGAACACGACGCGACGACCCTCGGGGTCGGACCGGGTCGTGATTTCATCGCCCGGCTTG
>Ga0299913_10002412_pt1 | contig 14726 bp, 13 predicted proteins | sample RVTome_9_FD_201360 | JGI IMG/M metagenome (GOLD analysis project Ga0299913, IMG submission 201360) | Soil microbial communities from uranium-contaminated site in the Upper Colorado River Basin, Wyoming, United States - RVT155D38 (version 2) ...
CGTCATGGGCGTAATAGGCGTCGGGCGGGGCGAGGGCGTCCATCGCCGAATGCAGCGAGTCCACGAGCTCGGTCGTCGGGGTCCCCACGAGCAGCGAGCAGGTCGTATGAGGGCAGAAGACCAGGGCACTCCCGTTGAGGACGCCCGATGCAGACACGACGGATCGAACGTCCTCGGTCACGTCGACGAGGTCGAAGCGCCCGGAGGTCGAGACGGAGAACTCCTTGGAGAAGATCACGACGTGATTCTTCCGCATCTCGGGCCGATCTGGGTTGAGTGTGTGTTCAAGGATGGTGGTCATCCGGCCAGCAGCACGTCGCCGATTCCATGCCTATATTCGGGTCATGGCCAACCTTCCAGAACCGATCGCAGAGTTGCTGAACGCGGCCCTCGTCAGCGAGCTCACCGTGCTCGACGGCAAGGGCCGGCCCGTGACGTATCCGTTGATCCCGTTGTACGACGGCGAGAACATCTACATGACGTCGAGCGTGCTGTTCTCGAAGAAGCTCGAACACATCAAGCGCGACCCGCGCGTGTCGGTGACGATCACCGACCCGATCGCGGCCCAGGTCGAGCCGTTCCGGCGCGCCACGATCCAAGGCATGGCGAGGATCGTCGAGGACGATCTCCATTCGGGTTGGGAACGCGTGATGCCGTTGTGGACGGCGAAGGAACCCATCATCAAAGACCTCATCAAGAAGCGTTTCGCGATGCCTCTGTTCTGGGAGCGTTCTGTCATCGAGATCGTTCCGACCCGGGCTTTCCTCTGGGTAACCGGTGAGACGAGTCAGAGCCCCGAGGTCTTCGAGCTGGGGGCCGCGGCCTGATGGCGCGCTCGACGGTTCGAGAAGATGCTGTTCTAGAAGACGTGGCCGGCTACTCCCACGCGGTCATCGCGTACACCGACCGTACCGGCCACCCCGTCAATGTCGCCGCGAATTTCCGTACCGACCCCGCTCGTGGAGTGATCGTGCTCGATGCGCCGCAGATCCCCGAGCAGCCGTCGATAGGTAGCGAAGTGAACGTCACGTTCAGTCACATCCGGCCATACCCGGGCGTCGGCTATGACCAGCGTCGCTACGTAAGCGTGTGGGGAACGATCTCGGCCGCGAATGGAACGCTCGAGGTGCAACCTTCCCGGACGCACGGGTGGGACGAAGACCGGATGTCGTTCTTCGAGCTCTGCGAACGAAGCGTTCCCACCGCGCACGAGTACATGCGGAAGGTCAGTGCGGAGCGCGGCGAGACGGTCAAGCCGACGCTGTCGCTGGGCTGGCTGTTCTTCCTTGCGACCCGGGTGCCGTTCCTCACCGCTACGTTCGTGCCCGTGCTCCTTGGTGCGGTCGTGGCGCGCGCCGAGGGGTTCTCCGCGTGGTGGTTGATGCTGCTCGCCCTCCTCGGCGGGTCCGCGATCCACCTCGGTCTGAACGTCGCCAACGATGTTTCGGACGCGACGAGTGGGGCGGACGAAGCCAACGTGAACCCGACGATGTTCAGCGGCGGGTCGCGGGTGATCCAGTACGGCCTCGTCTCGTTGAAGGCGATGCGGACGACGTCGGCGGTCTGTTACGCGATCGGTATCGCGATCGGTCTGTACCTCACGGTCGTATCCGGCCCCCATCTGCTGTGGATCGGGGCGGCGGGGCTGTTCCTGTCGATCTTCTACACGGCTCCCCCACTGCGCCTGGTCCACCGAGGCCTCGGCGAGATCTGCGTGGCCCTGGGCTTCGGTCCGATCATGGTCCTCGGGACCTATTACGTGATCGCCGAGCAGCTGTCCTGGGAGGCGTTCTACGCCTCGCTGCCGGTCGCGATCCTGATCATGCTGGTCCTGTACGTGAACCAGATCCCCGACCGCCCCGCCGACGAACGTGCCGGGAAACGGACGATAGTCGTCCGGCTGCCGAAGTCGGCGATCGTCACCGGATTCGCGGGCTCGGTCGTCGCCACGTACGCGTTGATCGTGATCGGTGCGATCACGGGGCTGATGCCGGCCTGGACGCTGATCGCGCTGGCGACCATCCCCCTCGCCCTCCAGGTCCATCGCGGGATCTCGTCGCACTACGAGAGCCCGTACGAGCTGATGGGTGCGATGGGCAAGAACATCCAGCTGCACCTGTTCACGGGTCTGGCGCTGATCGTGGGATACGTGGCCGAGATAGCCATCTAAGCTCCACCCCGATGTTCATCACCCGCGGCACCAGGCACGACAAGGACGACATCCGCGAGCTCCTCGCGACGCGCGAGTGGGATAACGCCGACCTCAACGAAGGCAAGTCGTTCATAGCGCGAGATGGCAAGGTCATCGGTCACGTCCGCGTCGTAGAGGTCGAACCTCAGGTCGTCGTCGTTGACGATGTCATCGTCGCCGAGGATCGCCGGGGTAACGGTATCGGTACCGATCTGATGCGGGCAGCGATGCTCGCGCAGGGCGGCACGATGTATTGCTGTTGTCACGACGACCGGATCGAGTTCTACAAACGGCTCGGATTCGAGCTGTTACCCAACGGCTTCGATGACGCGCCCGATTCGGCACAGCAGTACTGGCGCAAGGTCGAGGACTACCCGACTGCAGCCGACCACGTCCACTACTTCCTGAAGGCTCGCTGAACAACCCCGGCGATCAAGCGCGGAATAGTTGCGGGGCGCGTACCCCGCTAAGGGCGCAGAAGATCAGGCGCAGTTGGGCCAGCGGCTCGATTGACCTGCGGCGATCAGACGGGCCGCGGTGCGTGCCTGTGCGGTTGGGTCGTAGATCGATCCGTATCCGTAAGCCGCCCACGTCGGCTGATCGAACTGGAACAAGCCGTGGTAACCGGCCGCGTTGTACGCCTGCGTGTTGAGTCCCGATTCGCACGATGCGACCGACAGCAGATATGAACCGTCGAGCCCGAACTCGGCGGCCGCGGCGTAGATGATCGACGCGAGCGATCCTGCAGGGGGGACGTAGACCTCTACAGGTTCTTCCGTAGGGGAGGGTGTCGGCTTCGGCCTCGTCTTGAAGGAGGCGGCTCGGAAGCGCATCATGCCGACGGCGCTCTCACTGGTCTCGACGCCACCGGTGGGCTGGAGACGGGCGAACAGGTTCGGGGCCATCGACACGCCGACGTTGGCGAACGGGATGCCGGCCACGGCGCCGAGCACGCAGGTGATCCAGAGGCCGACGACACCCCGACGTATCCGTCTTCGGAAATGGTCCGCGCGCCGTGCACGCGCGGAGAAATTCAAGCGATCCATCTGGACCCTCCAAGCAGTTTGGGCCGGCGCCCGTCTTTCGGGGCCGAGCGATGCCGCGATACCTAGGCCTCTTACCCAGACAACGCTGCCGCTAACATCTGCAAGCAGATGTGAATGGGGGCACAAGGTGCGGTGCTACCCCCTAAATCCGGCCCCTGTGGGGCGGGATGCTTGCTTCAGGGCTGAGATTCGCCCTGGAAGTGGGGATTCCTGCCACATCGTATCCTGGGGCGATGAAGAAGGCGCTGATCACGGGGATCACGGGCCAGGACGGCTCCTACCTGGCCGAGCTCCTCCTCGCGAAGGGCTACGAGGTCCACGGCCTGATCCGCCGGGCCTCGACGTTCAACACGAGCCGCCTTGACAATATCTACCAGGACCCCCACGAAGCGAAGGTTCGCCTCCTGCTCCATTACGGGGACCTGTCGGACTCCGGGGGGCTCGTGAACCTGATCCGGGACCTCCAGCCCGACGAGATCTACCACCTGGGGGCCCAGAGCCACGTGATGGTCAGCTTCGACATCCCCGAGTACACCGGCGAGACGACCGGGATGGGGACGGTGAGGATCCTCGAGGCGATCAGGGCCTCCCAGGTCCAGACCCGGTTCTACCAAGCGTCCTCGTCGGAGATGTTCGGGGCGGCTCCGCCCCCGCAGAACGAAGACACGAAGTTCCATCCCCGCAGTCCTTACGGGGCAGCCAAGATGTTCGCTTATTGGACGACCGTCAACTACCGCGAAGCCCACGGCGTTTACGCGGCGAACGGGATCCTCTTCAACCACGAGTCGCCACGGCGCGGTGAGACGTTCGTCACGCGCAAGATCACGCGGGCGGTCGCTCGGATCAAGGCCGGCCTCCAGGACAAGCTCTATCTCGGGAACCTCGATGCCAAGCGCGACTGGGGATATGCACCCGAGTACGTCGAGGCCATGTGGATGATGTTGCAGCAGGACGAACCCGACGATTACGTCATTGGCACCGGTGAGGCACATACGCCACGTGAGTTCGCACAGCTTGCCTTCGATCACGTCGGCTTGGACTGGGAGCAGCACGTCGAGGTCGACCCGAAGTACTACCGGCCGTCGGAGGTCGACTACCTGCTTGCGGATCCTTCGAAGGCAAAGCGACGGCTCGGATGGGAAGCAAAGACCACGTTCGAAGGTTTAGTACGGATCATGGTCGATGCAGATGTCCAGCTGCTCGAGGACGAGTTGTCCGGAAAGCTTGTGAGACAAGACCTGGACCATTAGCTTGAGAAGAAGAACAACGCGGGAGCAAGAGGAGGGGCAGTGGAGATAGAGATCGGGATAGGTAAGTCGGGCCGCAGGGCCTATGGGTTCGACGACATCGCGATCGTCCCCTCCCGTCGCACCCGGGACCCCGACGACGTCGACATCTCGTGGGAGATCGACGCCTTCAAGTTCGAGCTTCCGTTGATGGCCTCGGCCATGGACGGGGTCGTATCGACCCGGTCGGCGATCGAGATCGGGCGCCTCGGTGGGGTAGCGGTGCTGAACCTCGAAGGGCTCCAGACCCGTTACGACGACCCTGATTCGATCCTCGCCGAGATCGCCGAGCTGGAGACCGATAAGGCGACCGCTCGGATGCAACAGCTCTATCAAGAAGACGTCAAGGAAGAGCTGATCTTCAAGCGGATCCGCGAGATCAAGGATGCGGGCGCAGTTGCGGCGGCATCCTTGACGCCGCAGCGGGTCGAGCAGTACCACAAGCTCGCGCTGGAAGCCGAGCTCGACATCCTCGTCATCCAGGGGACTGTCGTCTCGGCCGAGCATGTGTCGACGCGCACCGAACCGTTGAACCTCAAGCGTTTCATCTCGACCTACGAGATCCCGGTCATCGTCGGAGGTTGTGCGTCGTACTCGACCGCACTCCACCTGATGCGCACGGGGGCGATGGGCGTTCTCGTGGGTGTCGGGCCGGGTGCGGCTTGCACCACGCGTGGGGTCCTCGGTGTCGGCGTGCCACAGGCAACCGCGATCGCCGATGCTGCGGGGGCCCGGATCCGTCACCTCGACGAGACCGGTCGCTACTGCCACGTCATCGCCGACGGCGGGATGCGCACGGGTGGCGACATCGCGAAGGCGATCGCATGTGGTGCCGACGCGGTGATGATCGGCTCGCCGCTGGCGGCCGCCGAGGAAGCTCCCGGGCACGGGTTCCACTGGGGGATGGCGACGTTCCACCCGACGCTCCCACGCGGGGCCCGGGTCAAGACCTCGACGCTCGGGACTTTGGAAGAGGTCCTCATCGGCCCGGCGCACGAGAACGACGGCCGCCTGAACCTGTTCGGGGCCCTGCGCACGAGCCTCGCGACGTGTGGTTACGCCAACATCAAGGAGTTCCAGAAGGCCGAGGTCATGGTGGCCCCGGCCCTCAAGACCGAGGGCAAGGCGCTGCAGCAGTCCCAGCACGTAGGGATGGGTCGCTAGCCGGCCAATTCTCGAGGCGCTACCCGTGTGAAATGAGGGTAGAGTCGCCATCTGCTTAAGAATCTTCAGCAAGAAGGGAAAGAGGCCAGGGATTCCCTGGCCTCTTTGCTTTGCGGCCTTTGATTGTGCTTGACAGGCGTGCGCCCTGGGCCTACACTTACTTCTGTCATAGCGGTTGTTTGCTTAGGAAGTAGGTGGTAGATATGTGGTTCGACCTGGCAATCTTCATGGGAGTTCCCGCAGCGGTTGCGATCCTTGCGGTGGCCTTCGGGGTCGATACCCGTGACGGGGATGACTGGGTAGTCCACCCCCGCTAAAGGAGATCTAGATGGTTGGTACCAGCTTTACCTGGGCCCTCTACGGGCTCGAGTGGGAGTCGGGGTCGGGTTCGCTCTCCCCCCGAACGTCTCGTCCCACCTCCCGCCGCCGGGGCCGCAGCTGATGGCTGCGGCCCTCGACGCGGTCGACCGCAAGATCCTCACGCTGCTCCGTCAGGACGGCCGGATGGCCCACGCGGCGATCGCCAAAGAGGTCGGCCTGTCCGGGCCGGCCGTTCACGAGCGGGTCCGCAAGCTCGAGCAGAAGGGCGTGATCGCCGGTTACACCGCGATCCTCGATCCCGAGATCCTCGATCGGAACCATGTCTGTTTCGTCATGGTGACCCTTTCGGAGGGCAACGAGTTCGCCGCCGACGATCCGATCGTCGCTCGCATATGCGACGAACCCGACGTTCTCGAGTTCCATCGCATCGCGGGTGAGGACTGCTACATGGTCAAGATCCGCACCGCCACGAACAAGGACCTCGAGCGGCTCTTACGCCGGATCCGATTGATCCCCGGGGTAGCGCGCACCCGCACCACGATCGTTCTTTCCACCGAGCTCGAAAGCCCCACGATCGAGGTCCCCGAGGGCACGCCCAGGATCGACGAAACCGTCTGACAATCCGCGTCGACCGGCACCTTTGGGTGCACGATTCCTGCAATGGTCGTTGCGATAGCTGGCTCTCAGACGCAAGTAGCATTCCGCGCCTATGAGCGAGCCCAGGTCCGTAAAAGAGCTGCTGGAGCTTGGCGAACGGGTCTTGGGCGACAGCTCGGCGCGTTTCGAAGATCACGACGACTTGTACGAAGCCCGGCAGCTACTCGCATCTGCGCTACGGATCACAGACGACGAGGCTGAACACCTTCCCGAGACCCTCGAGCCGACGCTCCGGCAACGCGAGCGCTATCTCTCTTACATCGCCCGCCGCGCCGGCGGCGAGCCGCAGCCGTTCATCCTCGGGCGCATCGAGTTCTACGGTCTCGACCTCAAGGTCCGCCCCGGTGCGTTCGTGCCGCGGCCCTCGTCCGAGCTGACGGTCGATAGCGCGGTCAAGAAGTTGAAGGGCCGCCGCAATCCGGTGGTCCTCGACGTGTGTACGGGAGCCGGTCCGATCGCGCTGGCGATCGCCGACGAGATCCCCGGCGCGGACGTGTGGGGGACCGACATCCAAGCGGAGGGACTCGACCAGGGACGCGAGAACGCGCGCCGGCTCGGTATCCACAACGTGAGCTTCCGTCGGGGCGACATGTACGGCGCGCTCCCGTCTCGCCTGAAGGGGACCGTCGACGTCATCACCGCCCACGTCCCGTACGTCCCGTCCGCCGAGCTCGACGACCTTCCATCGGAGGTCAAGGACTACGAGCCGGTGTTCACGTTGACGGACCACTCCGACGATGGGCTGGGACTCATGTGGCACGCGATCGAGGGCGCGCCGGAGCTGCTGAAACCGGGCGGGTGGTTGCTGCTGGAGATGTCGGATGACCTTGCCGGCAAGGTCAAGAAGATGTGTCGCGCAGTAGGCCTCGGCGATTTCAATGTAGCGACCGACGATGACGGCCTGAGCATCGTCGTCGAGGCTCGGTTACCGGCCTCCCGGAGGGCCGCGCGGTAATCTGACCTATGGCGAAACCCGAGCATCCCCCGGTCCTTGTCGTCGATTTCGGGGCCCAGTACGCGCAGCTGATCGCCCGGCGCGTGCGTGAGTGCCACGTCTACTCCGAGATCGTGCCCCACGACCTGTCCGTGGAAGAGATCGCCGCCCGCAAACCGGCCGGCATCGTCTTGTCGGGGGGGCCGAAGTCGGTCCACCAACCCGGTGCGCCCACCGCCGACCCCAAGATCTTCGAGCTCGGGGTCCCGGTCCTCGGGATCTGCTACGGCCAGCAGCTGATGGCCCAGACCCTTGGGGGAGAGGTCGCGCGTACGGGAGTCGCCGAGTTCGGCAAGACCGACCTGACCGTCGAGGCCTCCTCGGCCGTTCTGTTCTCGGAGCTGCCCGCGGAACAGACCGTGTGGATGAGCCACAACGACTCCGTCGTCACACCCCCCGAGGGTTTCCGTCCCACGGCATCGACCCCTGCCTCGCCGGTGGCCGCTTTCGAGGATCCCGACCGCGGCTTCTACGGGGTTCAGTTCCATCCCGAGGTCGCGCACACCCCGTGGGGCCTGGACCTATTGAAGAACTTCCTGTACGAGGCGTGCGACCTGCTGCCGTCGTGGACTATGACCTCGATCATCGACACGGCCGTCGAGCAGATCCGGGCCCAGGTCGGCAGTGAACGCGTCGTCTGTGGGCTTTCCGGTGGCGTCGATTCAGCCGTGGCCGCGGCCCTCGTTCATCGTGCGATCGGGGATCAGTTGACCTGCGTCTTCGTCGACCACGGCTTGTTGCGTGCGGGTGAGGCCGAACAGGTCGAGGACACGTTCCGTCGCCATCTGAAGATCGACCTGATCCACGTCAAGGCCGCGGATCGTTTCCTCGAGAAGCTTGCCGGTGTTACCGACCCCGAGCAGAAACGCAAGACGATCGGCGAGACGTTCATCCGCGTGTTCGAAGAGGTCGCACGCGACGAGGTCGGCGACGCGCGCTTCCTGGTGCAGGGGACGCTGTATCCGGACGTCATCGAGTCGGGGACGAAGGATGCCGCCAAGATCAAGAGCCATCACAACGTCGGCGGTCTTCCCGAGGACATGCGCTTCGAGCTCATTGAGCCGCTCCGGAACCTCTTCAAGGACGAGGTCCGCCGGGTTGGTGAAGAGCTCGGTCTACCCGAAGAGATCGTGTGGCGCCAGCCGTTCCCCGGCCCCGGCCTCGCGGTGCGGATCATCGGTGAGGTCACCGGCGAGCGACTCGAGATCCTGCGCGGCGCGGACACCATCGTGTTGGACGAGATCAAGAAGGCCGGCCTGATGCGAGAAATCTGGCAGAGCTTCGCGGTCCTTCCTGCCGTGCGGTCGGTGGGAGTCATGGGCGACGAGCGCACCTACGGTTATCCGATCGTCCTGCGCGCGGTCACGAGCGAGGACGCGATGACCGCCGACTGGGCTCGTCTGCCCTACGACCTCCTCGAGCGCATCTCCAACCGCGTCGTCAACGAGGTCCCGGGAGTGAACCGCCTGGTCTACGACGTGACGTCGAAACCGCCCGGCACCATCGAGTGGGAGTAGGGAAGTAGCCACAGCCCGCACCGCGACCGGGTCCGGCGACTACGTCAACATCCTGTCGGGGACATCCCAGAACGTCGTAGGTATCGCTGTCGCTGCGGTTGCGACGCTCGTCGTTCAACTCTTGATCTCGAACGCTCTCGGTACGGAGGCGTTCGGCGTCGTCACGGTCCTTACTCAAGCTGCGTTCGTCGTCTCGTTCGCGACGCGCGCCGGGATGGACATGGCGGTGTTGCGGGATGTCGCGGTCGAGGTGGGCGTGGGCCGCTGGGACCGGATCCGCACGCCCGTCGCGCGAGCGGCCGCCATCGCAGCCCTTGTGAGCACCCTGGTCGCCCTTGCGGTCTACGTCGGTGCCGGAACGGTGAGGTCGTTGTTCTCGATCCCTGCAGGCCTCGGCGAATGGGCCGTGGAAGCGGCTGCCGTAGGTCTTCCGTTCCTCGCGGTGGCGAACGTGTGGCTCTCGGCCACGCGCGGGCTGAAGATCATGCGCTACACGCTCTACGTCTTCTGGGCCGGTCAACCCGTGCTGTGGGTCCTCCTCATGCTCGGCGGCTGGACGATCTCCAAGACGACGTGGATGAGCGTCCTTGCCTACTCGTTGTCGTGGATCGTCGCGAGCGGTGCAGCGTTCTACTTCTGGCGGCGCGAGAGCCGAGGGTGGGAACCGGCCCCGATGGAGGCCGGCGCGATGTCCCGCCTGATGCGCTACGCGGGGCCGCGTGCTCCGGCAGCACTGTTCTCGCAGTTGCTGTTCTGGACCGATCTCTTCGTGCTGACCAGGTACGTGGATGCCGGCGAATACGGCGTCTACTCGGCCGCTCTTCGGGCAGGCCAGGTGATCGTGTTGTTCCTGACCTCGGTGAGCCTGATGTTCAGCCCCTACGTCGCAGACCTCCACAACCGCGGCGAGACCGAACGTCTCGACAAGCTGTTCAAGACGCTTACCCGGTGGACGATCGCGGCGACGATCCCGCTGTTCCTGGTGCTCGCCGTTGCGCCTGACGCGGCGTTGCGCCTTTTCGGCCCGGACTTCTCGGGCGGCGAGACCGCCCTGCTGATCGTCCTAGCCGGTCAGTTCATCAACATCGCGACGGGCAGCGTCGGGTTCGTCCTCATCATGGTCGGGCGCACGGGATGGGACCTCGTCGTCTACGCCGCGTCACTCGTGCTCAACCTTGTGCTCGCGTTCTGGCTCTGCCCCCGTTACGGGATGGAGGGGGCCGCGATCGCGAACGCGGTGACGTTCGCCCTGTCCAAGTGGGCTCGATTGGCGCTGGTACGGCGCTTCGTGAAGATCCAGCCGTACGACCGCGATTACGCCCGCCTGCTCCTGCCGACCCTCGTCGGTCTCGGGGTCATGTGGGTCGTGCATCGGGCGGCCGGGGAGTCGTGGGCGATCGACCTGCTGGCTACCGCGGCTCTCGGGACGATCGCCTACCTGGGGGTCTATGCGCTCGTCGGTCTGACCGACCAGGAGCGCCGTGGTGTAGCGGCCCTCCGGACCCGGTTACGGGGTCGGAAAGACACCCACCCCCTGTAGCTTGGAAGCCATGAGCACCGACCCGCTGTCCGAGCTGAACCCGGTCCAGAGAGAGGCCGTCACCCACCCGGGCGGCCCCGTTCTTGTCGTTGCGGGGGCCGGGTCGGGCAAGACGAGGGTCTTGACCCATCGGATCGCCCATCTGGTCCGTGAGGGAACGTCCCCCTTCGCCCTGATCGCGATCACGTTCACGAACAAGGCGGCCGCCGAGATGAAGAAGCGGGTCGGCGAGCTCATCGGGTCGTCGGTGGCCGACAAGATGTGGGTGTCGACGTTCCACTCCGCCTGCGTGCGGATCCTGCGCCGGGAGTCCCATCACCTGGGTATCCGCTCGTCGTTCTCGATCTACGACGCATCCGACTCCGACCGGTTGATCCGAGCGTGCATGAAGGAGCTGAACGTCGACCCCAAGCGGTTCCCTCCGCGCGCGATGGCGGCAGGCATCTCGGATGCCAAGAGCCGCCTCGTGGATGCGGGGATGTACGCGGACTTCGCATCGAACCCGTGGGAGAAGGTGATCGGCGAGATCTACATCGATTATCAACGCCGGCTGCGCGACAACGGGGCCTTCGACTTCGACGATCTGATCTTCCGTGTTGTCGATATATTCGATCGGTTCCCCGAGGTCCTTGGGCATTACCAGTCGCGGTTCGAGCACGTGATGGTCGACGAGTTCCAGGACACGAACCACGCGCAGTCCCGGCTCGCGACGATGATGGCCGGCAAGAACCGCAATATCTTCGTCGTTGGTGATGCCGATCAAGGGATCTACGCGTTCCGCGGGGCGACGATCAAGAACCTCCTCGACTTCGAACGTGATTGGGAAGACGCTCACGTGATCACCCTCGAGCAGAACTATCGATCGACCCAAACGATCCTCAACGCGGCGAACGCGGTGATCGAGAACAACGCGATGCGCAAACCGAAGTCGTTGTGGACGGAGTCGACCGCCGGCGAGCTCATCACCAGGTATCACGCGCAGAACGAGCACGATGAATCCGCATGGGTCGCGGGTGAGATCCGGCGGTTGAACGAACAAGGGCACGCGCTCGCCGACGTGGCGGTGTTCTATCGGACGAACGCCCAATCCCGTGTGCTGGAAGAGACGTTCTCCAAGGAGGAGCTTCCCTACAAGGTCGTGGGCGGGGTCCGGTTCTACGAACGCAAAGAGGTCAAGGACCTGATCGCGTGGCTACGGGCCGCCGTCAACCCCCAGGACTCGGTGAGTGTGGCGCGGGCCGCGCAAGCGCCCAGGCGGGGGATCGGCGATACGACCCTGGCGAGGCTGGCCGAGTTCGCCCGGCAGCAGGACATCGGTCTGGGCGAAGCCTTCGAGCTTGCCGAAGAGGTTCCGGGGTTGACGAAACGATCGCTCGGCGGTGTCCTCGAAGCGGCCCGGCTCTTCAACCGGATAAAGCTGGCCGACGAGGGGATGTCGGTGGCCGAGATCGTCGAGATGGCGTGGGACATAACCGGTTACATGGACGAGCTCGCGGCCGAGCGCACGTTCGAAGCCCTGTCCCGACAGGAGAACCTTCGAGAGTTCGCAGGCGTTGCGCGTGAGTACGACGAGTCGGCCGAGGATCCGAGCCTCACGAACTTCCTCGAGGGCATCGCGTTGATCACAGACACCGACGAACAGGAAGGTGAAGAGGCCGGGGTCACGTTCATGACGATGCACAACGCGAAGGGTCTCGAGTTCCCCGTCGTGTTCATCGTGGGCATGGAAGACGGTGTGTTCCCGCACATCCGGTCGCTCGGAGATCCCGATCAACTCGAAGAGGAGCGCCGCCTGTGCTACGTCGGGATCACCCGTGCCCGCGAGCGGTTGTACCTGTTGAATGCGTGGTCGCGGTCGCTGTGGGGCGGGCTGAACTACAACCCCGCGTCGCGCTTCCTCGCCGAGATCCCGAACGAGCTCATCCACCAGGCGGACAAACAGCAGAGCTCGGGGAAGTCACGAGGTGGTGGTGCAACGCAGGACCCGAGCGTGTTCAAGGTCGGCCAGGAGGTCGAGCATGATCGCTGGGGCCGGGGAACGATCGTCGAGATCGCCCGGTCGAACTTCGGCCTCGAGGCAACGGTGAACTTCCCCGACGTGGGGGAGAAGCGCTTGGATCTGTCGCTGGCCCCTCTGAAGCCGGCGTCTTAGCTACCGCTCGATTATCTCGACCGACTCGATGTAGACGGGAACCACCGGGCGCTCGCCCTCGAGTTGCACCTGCGAGATGTCCTTGATCACTCCGAAGGAATCTTCGTCCGCTTTACCGAACAGCGAATAGAGCGGGTCGAGTCCTGCCGGTTCATCCGTCTCACCGCCGGGGCCCTCGTGGACGACGAAGAAGAACTGACTGCCGGTCGTACCGGGACCTGCGTTCGCCATCGCGAGTGTCCCGAACACGTATTCCCTCCCCTTATCGGGGAACTCGTCGGCGATCGTGTAGCCGGGACCTCCGGATCCGGTGCCCTGGGGATCGCCACCCTGGATCACGAAGTTGCCGATGACCCGGTGGAAGATCAAGCCGTCGTAGAAGCCCTCACGCGCGAGGAACACGAAGCTGTTAACGGTCTCGGAGGCATCCTCTTCGAACAGGTCGAAGGAGATGTCGCCGCACGACGTGTGCATGACCGCTGCGTAGTCGACCCCGTCCTCGAGGACCTGCTCCGGCTTCTTGTACTGCTGGGGGTCGGCCGGGGGCGGAGGTTCTGCACCACATGCGGCGAGGGCGTCGCTGTCCTCGGTCGGCTGGGCCGTCGGCTCGTCCTGGGTCTCTTCCGCTGCTGCCGTGGGTGTCTTCTCGTCGCGGCCCGACATCACTGCCCACCCCACGATCGCTGCGATCACGAGCGCAAGGGCGCCGAGACGGATCAGCCTGCGCCTGCGCAGGGCAGCCTCTCGTTCGGCGACCATCTGGTCGCGGAACTCCTTCTTACGGGTTCGCTTATCGGTTGCCACCGAGGTTCCTCCAGCGGTTGCGGCGCGCGGCCCCCCTGTCTTGGGGACCGTCGGTCATGCGGTCGAGATGATAGGCGACGGCGTCTGCTATCGAGGTCGCCGAAACCGGTGCTGCGAGCATCCCATCGGCGATGCCAAGATCCACCAGATCAGCTGCACCGAGCTTCAACGCGCGCGCAGCATCCGGGGCCCGCTCTTTGTCGCGCCACAGGATCGCGGCGGCAGCCTCGGGCCCGATAACCGAGAAGATCGCGTCCTCGAAGGCGAGGAGGACGTCGGCGATCGCGAACGCCAGCGCACCTCCGCTCCCGCCCTCGCCGGTCACGATGGATACGACGGGGACGTCGGCGGTGAGCATGTCGTCGAACAGTCCTGCGATCTCCCACGCGATACCTCCGGCTTCTGAGGTCTCGGAGGGGTCGGCACCCGGCGTGTCTACGAGCGTGACGAGCGGGAGTCGTAGCCGATCCGCTATGCGCACGCATCGCCTTGCCTTCCGGAACGCTCCCGGGCCCGGTGCGACGGAGCGATCGAGAGCGAGGAGCACGACGCGACGTCCGTGCACGCGCGCCAGCGCGGCGAACAGGGCCCGGTCGTCGGTTCCGGCTCGGTCACCGTGGATCTCGACGTAAGCGTCGCTCATCTCGTGCACGAGACCCGGTCCTGTGGGACGGCTCGCGGCACGTGCAGCTTCGACGGCATCCCACGCATCCACGGAGCTCGCCGTGGTGGCCGCGGGGGCCGCGCCGACCATGGGGGAGTCGGGCGCGAGGACGTCGAGGAGAGCGGCGATCGCACCACGCACCCCTTCGGTTTCAACGATCATGTCCACCATCCCGTTCGCCAGAGCGGATGCCGACGTGTGCGATGCCATGGACGGTTCGGTGCCGGTGAACGCAGCCACCACGCGCGGCCCCGCGAAGCCGATGGTTGCGCCGTGCTCGGCGATCGTGACGTCGGCCAGCGCGCCGACGCTTGCGAGGACACCTCCGGTGGTTGGATCGCCGAGTACCGCGATGTACGGGACGCGAGCCTCGGCCAACGTCTTGCGCGC
>Ga0299913_10002413_pt1 | contig 14725 bp, 13 predicted proteins | sample RVTome_9_FD_201360 | JGI IMG/M metagenome (GOLD analysis project Ga0299913, IMG submission 201360) | Soil microbial communities from uranium-contaminated site in the Upper Colorado River Basin, Wyoming, United States - RVT155D38 (version 2) ...
CCCGGCGCTGGGCGGCCACGCGTCGCGCAGCCGGCCGCGGACCCGCCGTCCCGACGGGTTCGCGACGGTCAGCCGCACCGTCGCGGTCTCCCCGAGCCGCACCGCGGAGTCGCCGTCGCGCTCCATCACCAGCGTGCGGACCGGGCCCGCGAGGGCGACGTCGGCCGCGGCGAGCAGCAGGAGCACGGCGGTCGCGGCCAGCACGCCCCACCCGCTCGGCGCGAGCAGGCCGACGAGGACCGCCGCGACGACGCCCAGCAGCCCCAGCCGCCCGGTCAGCGCCACCGGCTCAGCGCGGCACGGGGACCGCGCCGAGGACCCCGTCGAGGACGGCCTCGGCCGTGACGCCCTCCAGCTCGGCCTCCGGGCGCAGCTCGACGCGGTGGCGCAGAGCGGGTCGCGCCAGCGCCTTCACGTCGTCCGGGGTCACGTAGTCGCGGCCGGTGAGCCAGGCCCACGCGCGGGCGGCCGACATCAGCGCGGTGGCCCCGCGCGGCGAGACGCCGAGCTGCAGCGACGGCGACGACCGGGTGGCCCGGGCGATGTCCACGACGTAGCCGACGACCTCCGGGGCCAGCGCGACCCGGCGCACGGCGGCCCGGCCGGCCTCGAGGTCGGCGCTGCCCGCAACCGGGCGCACCCCGGCGGCCCGCAGGTCGCGAGGGTCGAAGCCCTCCGCGTGCCGGGTGAGCACGCCGACCTCGTCCTCGCGCGAGGGCAGCGGCATCGTGAGCTTGAGCAGGAACCGGTCCAGCTGTGCCTCGGGGAGCGGGTAGGTGCCTTCGTACTCCACGGGGTTCTGCGTCGCCACGACGACGAACGGGTCGGGCAGCCGGCGCGCCTCTCCCTCGACGGTGACCTGCCGCTCCTCCATCGCCTCCAGCAGCGCCGCCTGCGTCTTGGGCGGAGTCCGGTTGATCTCGTCGGCGAGCAGGAGGTTGGTGAACACCGGGCCCTCGCGGAAGGAGAAGGCCGAGGTGCGGGCGTCGTAGACCAGCGAGCCGGTGACGTCGCCGGGCATGAGGTCGGGGGTGAACTGGACGCGCTTGGTGCCCAGGTCCAGGGCCGCCGACAGGGTGCGCACGAGCAGGGTCTTCGCCACGCCCGGGACGCCCTCGAGCAGGACGTGGCCCCGGCACAGCAGCGCGATGACCAGGCCGGTGACGGCGGCGTCCTGCCCGACCACCGCCTTGGCCACCTCGGCCCGCAGCGCGCGCAGGGCCTGGCGCGCGTCCTCCGTCGACTCGATCGCGTCGGTCGCGTCGGTCGCGTCGGTCGCGTTCGTCGCTCCGTGCGGCTGGGGGTCGCTCACGGTCGGCGGACCTCTCTCTCGAGGGCGTCGAGGTCGTCCGCGAGCCGCACCAGCGCGGCGTCGTCGGCAGGTGCGGAACCGTACAGCAGCGCCGCGACGTCCGGGGCGGGGCGCCGCGTGCGCCCGGCCACCGCGTCGACGACCGCCCCCGGGGCGGACCGGGCCGGGAGCCCGAGCGCCGGCACGGTGCGGGAGCGGACGGCGGCGCGCAGGGCCTCGGCCGCCGTGTCGCGTGCGCCGGCCCAGCGGTAGAGCCGGGCCCGCCCCTCGACGGTCTCGGACGCGCGGACCACGACCGGGAGCGGTTCCGCGACGACCGGCCCGAGCCGGCGGGCGCGCCAGAGCGCGACCAGGAGCACGGCGACCGTGAGCTGGACCAGCGCCCACCAGACGCCGTCGGGGACCAGCGAGTAGAACGACGTCTGCTGCGCCCCGGCGGGCACGTCGGCCAGCGAGGGGAGGTACCAGACCAGCCGGGGGTTCTCGCCGAGCAGCCCGAGGGCGAGAGCCGCGTTGCCCTCGTCGCCCAGGTCGGCGTTGGTGAGCGCCGTCGCGCTGCCCACGAGCGTGACCGCGCGGCCCCCCTCCGGGACACGGACCAGCGAGGGCCGGCCGTCGCGCGCGTAGCACCGCAGCGCGTCGGTGCCGCTCGCGACCTCGAAGCCCTGCCCGCCGACCTCGGCGGCACCTGCCCTGCGGGCCGCGCCGAGGTCGCAGCCGGGCCGGCGCAGGCCGGGCGCGGAACCGGGGCCCGCCGTCACCGTGGCGACGAAGCGCTCCGGCGCGGCGGGCGCGACGACCACCAGGTCGGCGCCCGTCGCGCGGACGGCGTCGACTTGCTCGTCGGCGAGCAGCGCGGGGTCGACCACGAGCACCGTGTCCCCGGCCGAGGCCGACCCGCGCACGCCGGCGGTGGTCGTGACGAGGACCACCTCGACGCCCTGGTCGCGGAGCACCTCGGCGACCGCCCGGCTCCCGGACGGCTCGGGCGAGCGCGGGTCGAGCCGGCCGCTGCCGCGCCCGCCCGCCAGGATCGCCAGGGCGAGGGCGCCGAGCAGCACGACGGCCACGGCGACCACCGGCCCCCGCGTGCGCCGCCAGAGCACCCCCGGGGTCGGGGCGAGCGTCGTCACCACCGGGCCGGCGCGCCGGTCGCGGTGGGAGCGTCGGCCCGTGCCGGGCGGGCGTCGGCGACCTGCCGGTCCAGTGCGCGCAGCACCGCGTCGCTCTCGGGACCCGCCGGGTGCCCGCCGTACCAGACCTCGTCGAAGAGGCGCGCCCCCGAGAGCAGCGCGTCGGCACAGGCGGGCAGGGCGAGGCCGGCCTCGCGGGCCGCCTCGTCGGCGGTCCGGCCCGGCCGGGGCTCGAGGACCGCGCGTTCCTCCAGGGAGCGCACGACGGCGCGCAGCCGCTCGCGGACGGCCTCGGCCCACTCGCCGGCGGCCGCGTGGGCGGCGGCGGCCGCGCGGTGCTCGGCGGCCGAGCGCTCGCGCCCGAGGAAGAGCGGCAGGTCCGCCGCCTCCCGCCGGCCGAGCGGCCCGACCCGGAGCCGGACCGCGACGACGGCCGCCACGAGCAGCAGCACGAGGAGCACGATCCCGGCGTAGCCGCCGGGGGAGACGCCCGCCGCGCCGTCGAGGAGGTCGACCGCGCGCTCGTAGAGCCAGCGGAGGATCCGCTCGACCAGGCCGGGCCCGGCGTCGCGGTAGACCTGCTTGGCCAGCTCTTCGCGCGCGGCCTGCTGGGCGGCCTCACGGCCCAGCTCGACCGGGACGATCATCCGGGACCGGGACGGGCCGGGGGCGTCAGCGTCGCGTGCGGGACGCCGGCGGCGCGGGCCAGCTCGAGGTCGAGGGCCTCCCGCCGGATGCGCCGGTCGACGTAGAGCAGAGCGGTCGAGACCGCGGTGAAGGGCCACGTCACCGCCGCCGCCACGATCGTGCCGAGGGCGGTCACGAGCAGCGGGAGGATCTCGTAGGGGTTGACCGCGTTCCCGTCGGTGGTGAGGAAGGACACGACGACGGTGAGCACGGTGAACGGCACGCTCAGGATGCCGGCCAGGAACTGGGCGATGACGTTGACGAGCAGGAGGATGCCGAACGTGCGCCACCACGCGCCCTTGACGAGCTCCCGTGACCGGCCCAGCGAGGCGATCACCGGCTGCCGCTCCAGCACGATGGCGGCGGGCGCGAGCGCGAACGCGACGTAGAGGTAGGCCGCGAGCGCCGCGGCCAGCGGGACGCCGAGGACGAACGCGACGACGACGGCCGCGGCGGGCGCGTCGAGCAGGGCGAGCAGGATGCCGGGGACGAGGGCGGCGAGCAGCACCCCCACGACGGCGAGGAACACGAGCACCGTGACCGCCAGCAGCGCGGGGATGCGCGGTCGCGCCTGCGCCCACGCCGCGCCCGCACCGATGCGCTGGCCCAGCACGGCGCGGCTCACGACCACGGTCAGGATGCCGGTCAGCAGCAGCGTCGCGACGAGCGTGACCACGACCTGGACCCCGGCGGCCGACACGGCGCTCGCGGTGAAGGCGAGCTGCTCGTCGGGGTCGGTGGGCTCCTCGACCCCGAAGCCGATGTCGCCGACGTCGCGCAGCAGCAGCCAGGTGAGGGGCACCGTCAGCAGCTGGGTCACGACGGCCACCAGCGCCGAGAGACCGAGCATGATCAGCGGCTGGGACCGGATGCTGGAGATGGCCCCGTCGAGGATCTCGCCCACGCCGAGCGGGCGCAGCGGGATCACGCCCGGCTTCGGGGGCGGAGGGGGCGGCGTCCACTGTGGCGACGGGCCCCAGCCGGGCTGCGCGCCCCACCCGGTCGCCGGGCCCGAGGGCGGCCCCGGGGGCCCACCCGGCGGGACGTACGGCGGGCGCGGCGGCGGCTGCTGCGGAGCCCACCCGGGCTGCACCGGCTGGACGGGCGGAGTCCACCCGGGCTGGTCGGTCACCGGGTCATCGTGCCACGCGCGCCCCACCCGTCACCGCGCCGTCCGGGTGAACTCCCGAGGTCGTCGCCAAGATCGACGTCGTCGCGCAGGGACGCGGGATCGGGGCCTCCGACGTGCCACGATGGACCCATGAGGACGCGCAGATGAAGGGGCGGGTGCTCATCGTCGACGACGACACCGCCCTGGCCGAGATGCTGGGCATCGTCCTGCGCGGCGAGGGCTACGAGCCGGTGCTGTGCGCCGACGGCGACCAGGCGGTGGCCGCCTTCCGCGAGCACAAGCCGGACCTCGTGCTGCTCGACCTGATGCTGCCCGGCACCGACGGCATCGACGTCTGCCGGGCGATCCGCGCCGAGTCCGGCGTCCCGATCGTGATGCTCACCGCCAAGACCGACACGGTCGACGTCGTCGTCGGCCTCGAGTCCGGCGCCGACGACTACGTCATGAAGCCGTTCAAGCCCAAGGAGCTCGTCGCGCGCATCCGGGCGCGGCTGCGGCGCAGCGAGGAGCCGGCCCCCGAACTTCTCGAGGTCGGCGACCTCGTCATCGACGTCGCAGGCCACTCGGTCAAGCGCGACGGCGCGCCCATCGCCCTCACCCCCCTCGAGTTCGACCTCCTCGTCGCCCTGGCCCGCAAACCGTGGCAGGTGTTCACCCGCGAGGTCCTGCTCGAGCAGGTCTGGGGCTACCGCCACGCCGCCGACACCCGGCTGGTGAACGTCCACGTCCAGCGGCTGCGCTCGAAGGTCGAGCGCGACCCCGAGCGACCGGACATCGTGGTCACGGTGCGCGGCGTCGGCTACAAGGCGGGGCCGGCCTGACCGACCTCCCGGCCGCCGCCGGGCCGGCGCGGACCTCGCGACTCCCGGCCCAGGTCCAGCACGTCCAGCGCCACCTCCGGCGGTGGTGGCGGCGGTCGATCGCCCTGTGGCGGCGGTCCCTGCAGCTGCGCGTGGTCACGACGACGACCGCCTTCTCCATCGTGGCGATCATGGTCCTGGGCAACGTCCTCATGAGCAGCGTCCGCGACGGCCTGCTCGACGCCAAGCTCTCGTCCTCGCTCGCCGAGGCGTCGACCGGGAGCCGGACAGCGCAGGAGGCGTTCGACTCCGCCGACCGCAGCGAGGCCCCGAGCGTCTACGACATCCTCGTGCCCGACCTGGTCCGGTCGCTGTCCAGGGGCGGCACCAGCCCGGACGGGTCCCGCGAGGTCGTGCTGCTGCGCGGGCCCGACGTCGCCGCGCCGGAGGCGCCCCTCGGTCGCAGCTCGTTCGGCGCCGACGTCGACGCGGTGCCGCAGGCGCTGCGCGAGCAGGTCCGCGCCGAGTCGGTGCAGCAGTGGACGTACAGCCAGGTCCGGCGCAGCTCGGGCCGGACCGTGCCCGTGGTCGTCGTGGGGTCGCGCGTCCTGGTGCCCCAGATCGGGTCGTACGAGCTGTACTTCATGTTCCCGCTCGACGAGGAGCAGGACACCCTCGGGCTGGTGCGGCGCGCCCTGCTGCTCGCCGCGCTCGGCCTCGTCATCCTCGTCGGGGGCATCGCGTGGCTCGTCACCCGGCAGGTGGTGACGCCCGTTCGCATGGCGGCGCGCATCGCCGAGCGGCTCTCGGCAGGCCGCCTCGAGGAGCGCATGCGGGTGCGCGGCGAGGACGACCTGGCTCGGCTCGCGGCCTCGTTCAACCGGATGGCCACCAGCCTGCAGCGCCAGATCCGCCAGCTCGAGGACCTGTCCCGCGTCCAGCGCCGGTTCGTCTCCGACGTCTCCCACGAGCTGCGCACGCCGCTGACGACGGTGCGGATGGCCGCCGACGTCCTGCACGAGGCACGCGCCGGGTTCGACCCGTCGGTGGAGCGCAGCGCCGAGATCCTGCAGGCGCAGCTCGACCGGTTCGAGTCGCTGCTGGCCGACCTGCTCGAGATCAGCCGTTACGACGCGGGGGCCGCGGTCCTCGACGCGGAGCCGACGGACCTCGTCGGCATCGCAGGCCACGTCATCGAGTCGATGGAACCGCTGGCCGACCGCCGCGGCAGCGAGCTGTCCCTCGCGGTGCCGGGCGGCGCCTGCGTCGCCGACGTCGACAGCCGGCGCATCGAGCGCATCCTGCGCAACCTGGTCGCGAACGCGATCGAGCACGGCGAGGGGCGCGCGATCACGGTGCTGGTCGCCTGCGACGACGACGCGGCGGCCGTGGCGGTGCGCGACCACGGGGCCGGCCTGGCCTCGCCGGACGTGACGATGGTCTTCAACCGGTTCTGGCGCGCCGACCCGGCCCGGGCGCGTACGACGGGCGGGACCGGGCTCGGGCTCTCGATCGCGCTCGAGGACGCGCACCTGCACAACGGCTGGCTCCAGGTGTGGGGCGCCCCGGGCGACGGCTGCCAGTTCCGCCTCACCCTGCCCCGGCGGGCGGGCGCCGAGCTGACCGGCTCGCCGATCCCCCTGGAGCCGCGCGACTCCGCGCGCCGCCGGCGCCCGGTGCGCGTCGGGGAGCCCTACCGCACGGTCGGGGCACCGGGAGGCGTCCGTGACTAGGGCGTCGGTGACCGGGCCCCGCCGGGGGCCCGCGCTGCGCGCCGTCGCCGTCGCACTGGTCGCGCTCGTGCTGTCGACGGCCTGCGCGGCGATCCCCACGTCGGGCCCCGTCCGGGCCGGCGACGACCCGGGCCTCGAACGGGCCGACCTCGCGGTCCCCGCCATCGGCGTGCCCCCGGTCCGGGGCGCCTCGCCGGAGGACGTCGTCCGCGGCTTCCTGCGGGCCAGCGCCGACTTCGTCGGTGACCACGCCGTCGCGCGGCTCTACCTGACACCCGAGACGCGTGCGCAGTGGCGGGCGTCCACCGGCACCGCGGTCTACGACCGGGTCAACGCGCCGCTGACCGCGCAGGCCGAGGACGACGGCACGGTGACCGTGCGGGCGGCGGAGGTCGCGACGATCGACGCGGAGGGGACCTTCCGTCGTACGCCCGAGGGCACCGAGGTCGCGCGCACCTTCCGGATGGCGCGGGTCGACGGCGAGTGGCGCATCGCCGGGCTCGACGACGGGCTGCTGCTCTCCCTCGTCGACGTCCAGGAGAGCTTCCGGGCGGTGTCGCTCTACTTCCTGTCCCGGTCCCGCAACACGCTGGTCCCCGACCTCGTCCTCCTGCCGGAGCTGCCCGGCCTGTCGACGAAGGTCGTCAGCCGGCTGCTCCGCGGACCGACGTCCGGCCTGCGCGGCGCGGTGGGGACGGCGTTCCCGCAGGGCACCTCGCTGGAGGTGGCGTCGGTGCCGGTGCGCGACGGGCTGGCGACCGTGGGGCTGGACGAGAACGCGCTGCGCGCCGACGACGACGCGCGCGAGCGGATGTCGGCGCAGATCGTCTGGACGCTCAAACAGCTCGGCCCGGACATCCAGCGGGTCCGCATCACCGCGGCCGGCGAGGACCTGGTGGTCTCCGGCGTCGGAGTCGAGCAGGGCCGCAACGCGTGGCAGACCTACGACCCCGCTGGCCTCGGCGGCGTCCCCTCGGTCTACGCCGTGCGGGACGGCCGCGTCGGCGTCCTCATCGAGAACGAGTTCACCCCGGTCGACGGGGCGGCCGGTGCCGAGGGGGCCGGTGTCCGGACCCCGGCGGTGTCGCTCGACGAGGCCCGGGTGGCGACCGTGAGCGGGGACGGGAAGACGGTCTCGGTCGGCCGGCTCGTCGAGGGCACGGGCCTGCGCCCGGTGCTCAGCGGCGGCGACTTCGCCCAGCCGTCGTGGGACCCGCTCGGCAACCTCTGGGCCGTCGACCGGTCGACGGGCGCCCTCGTGGTGCTGCCCGAGGGAGCGGAGACCGCGACCGGTGTGGCGGTGCCGAGGCTCCCGGGCGGGAGGCCCACGGGCCTGGCCGTCTCGCGCGACGGCGCGCGCATCGCCCTGACCACGGGAAGCGGCCGCGACGCGCGCATGGTCGTCGCCACGGTGACCGGCGTGGACGTGCTGGGCGAGGGCGAGTCCACGGTCTCGCTGGTGGCGCCCCGCGAGGTGCTGCCCGACCTGCGGGCGGTGCGCGGGGTCGCGTGGTCCTCGGCCGAGACCCTCGCCGTCCTCGGCAGCCGCGGCGGGCTGGCGCTGCGTCCGCTGGACACGAGCATCGACGGCTACCAGGTGCGCGAGTTCGAGCCGCTGAGCGAGCTGGTCACCCTGGCCTCCGCGCCCGTCGAGCAGCAGGGCAGCCCGCTCGTCGTGGGGACCGCCGACGGCCGGCTCGAGCTCTACACGGCGGGCCGCGGCTGGCTCAACCTGGGACCCGGCTCGGACCCCGCCTACCCCGGCTGATCCGGGCTGCTTCCCGTCGTCCACACCCGCCCGGCGCGGGGCCGGGCGTCCACAGGTCGCACCGGGGGACGAGCCACCTGCGTCCGCGCCGGAAGGCTGGTGCCGTGGCACCCGCGGGCGCACCGGGAACGCCGGCGCACTGGGCCGTGGCGGCCCTTGCCGGCCTGGTCGACCTCGCCCTGCCCGCGCGGTGCGCGGGGTGCGGCGACCCGGGGGCGCTCTGCGCTGCCTGCCGAGCCGCGCTGGGCGGGCCCGCACGGCGCGCCCGGCCGGACCCCTCACCGCCCGGCCTGCCCGAGCCGTGGGCGGTCGCGACGTACGACGGGGTGGTGCGCAGCCTGGTCGTCGCCCACAAGGAGTCCGGCCGCCTCGCGCTGGCGGGCCCGCTCGGGGGCGCGCTCGCCCGGAGCGTCACCGCGACCGGGGCGGTCGCCGGCCGGGCGCAGCCGCGGCCGGGCCGGTCGGGCCCGCTGCTGCTCGTGCCCGCCCCGTCGCGGCCGGCCGAGGTGCGCCGCCGGGGTCACGACCCCACGCTGCGGATGGCGCGTCACGCGGCGGCTGCCCTCCGCCGGGTCGGGGGCGACGTCCGCGTCCTCCCGGTGCTGCGTGTCGGGGCCGGAGTGGTGGACCAGTCGGGCCTGTCCGCGGCGGCGCGGGCGGCGAACATGGCCGGGGCGCTGCGCGTCCCGCCGCGGCTGGCGGTGGTGGTGGCCGGTCGGAGGGTCGTGCTGGTCGACGACGTGGTGACCACCGGCGCAACGCTCGCCGCGGCGGCCGGCGCCCTCGACCGTGCCGGCGCCGAGGTCGTCGCGGCCGCGGTGGTCGCCGCGACCGCCCGCCGGGGCCGGCGGCCGGACGTACGGCGTGAGGTGGGGCCGTCCGGCGGACTGTCGCCGGGCCCGTCATGGGTCTAGCGTTCCGTCATGGCACCCGCCCGGGTCCGTGGTTGCGCCGTTCCGTCCACCCCTCGCGGGGTGAGGTCCGGCAAGCCGATGCCAGCCGCAGGCGAAGCGGTCCACGTAAGGCGACTTCTCGTCGTCCGATCACGGTGCGGCTTAGGAGTAAGTCCTGCCCCGCCGGGGGATCCGATGTCCCCCGGGTACGGGAGAAGGGGAGTAGTGGCGCGCGACGCTGCGAGACCCTCGGCAGGCGGATGTGGGGTCGAAGACCAGGTCGGCCGGGCGGGTGCCGCCTCACCTAGATTGGTACCAACCACCAGCTCGCTCGAGACGTGGAGGGTCACTTCGTGGACATCGTCGTCAAGGGTCGTCACACCGAGGTTCCGGAGCGGTTCCGTGTGCACGTGACGGAAAAGCTCGCCAAGATCGAGAAGCTCGATCCCAAGGTGATCAGCGTCGACGTCGAGTACTCCAAGGAGCGCAACCCACGACTCGCGGACTTCAGCGAGCGCATCGAGCTCACCATCCACTCGCGCGGTCCCGTCGTGCGGGCCGAGGCGGCCGCCCAGGACTGCTACGCCGCGCTGGACGCGGCGATGACCAAGCTCGAGAACCGGTTGCGGCGGGCTCACGACCGCCGCCGCGTCCACCACGGCGCCAAGACGCCGGTCTCGGTGGCCGCGGCCACCGCCCGGCTGGAGGCGCAGAACGGCGTGGCGCCGGGGCTTCCCGAGGCGCACCAGGACGAGCCGGAGGGCGGTGACGACGACGCGCTCTACGTCCGGGAGAAGGTGCACGAGGCGACACCGATCCACCTCGACCAGGCGCTGTACGAGATGGAGCTGGTCGGTCACGACTTCTACCTGTTCGTCGACGCCAAGACATCGCAGCCGAGCGTGGTCTACCGCCGGAGGGCCTACGACTACGGCGTCATCCGCCTGGCCGTCTGACCGATGCGGCGGGCGCCTCGACGCCCGGGTGGCCGCCTGTCGGTCAGGTCGGGGCGAACCGCCGTTCCGGCATGCCCCGACGTGTCATAGTTCAGCCCGGGCTGGCCACGGGGCTGACCAGGTGCGAGGGAAGGGGTGAGCCGGTGGGCGAGGAAGCTGCCGCGCGCCCCGCCCGGGCGGGTCAGGGCGAGCCGATCCGGGTTCTCGTGGTCGACGACCACGCGCTGTTCCGGCGGGGGCTGGAGATGGTGCTGGGCCAGGAGCCCGACATCGAGGTCATCGGCGAGGCCGGCGACGGCGCCGAGGCGGTGGACCTGGCCTCCGCCCTGCTGCCCGACATCGTTCTGATGGACGTACGCATGCCCCGGCGCAGCGGCATCGAGGCGTGCACGGCGATCAAGGACGTCGTCCCGAGCGCCAAGATCGTCATGCTGACGATCTCCGACGACGAGGCAGACCTCTACGACGCGATCAAGGCGGGCGCGAGCGGCTACCTGCTCAAGGAGATCTCGATCGACGAGGTCGCGGCCGCGATCCGGTCGGTCGCGGGCGGCCAGTCGCTGATCAGCCCGTCGATGGCCTCCAAGCTGCTCACCGAGTTCGCCACGATGATCAAGAAGGGCGACGAGCGCCAGCAGGTGCCCGCCCCGCGGCTGACCGACCGCGAGCTCGAGGTGCTCAAGCTGGTGGCGAAGGGCCTGAACAACCGGGACATCGCCAAGGAGCTCTTCATCAGCGAGAACACGGTGAAGAACCACATCCGCAACATCCTGGAGAAGCTTCAGCTGCACTCCCGGATGGAGGCCGTGGTCTACGCCGTGCGCGAGAAGCTGCTCGAGATCACCTGACCGAGGCACGGCAAGATCGCGACCGCGGTGCTCAGGAGAGCAGTCGACTCGCTTCCTGGACACGCTCGCGGGGATCTTGGGCACCGCCCTTGCGCAGCGCGCGGCGCTGCTCCGGGGTGGCGACCCGGGGGAGCTGCAGACCCCCGGCCCGGACCGGCTCGGCGGCCTGAGCTCGCGGTCGACGGCGCCGTCACCCATACGACGCTGACGGGGCGAGTCGTCACGACCCGCCCCGAGCCGTTCCCCGGCTTCGGCGTCGGCGCGAGCCGGCTCGCGGGCTAGGGCGCGTCAGGCCGAGGAACCGAAGGACGTCCCGGCCGTCCCGGTCCAGCGCTGCCCGCGTCGCCCGGCCGAGGCGCTCGAGCGGCACGAGCTCGACCTGCGAGCCCGCGACCTGCGAGCCCACGACCTGTGAGCCGACCACGCGCCAGGTGGCGACGGCCCGTCCGTCGACGAGGGCGAACGGGCGGAAGACCCCGCCCGAGACGACGGCCGCCGCGTGCCGCCCGACGATCGGGTCGCGGGACGTCCACCCGAGCAGGACCGGCTCGAAGGCACCGAGCAGCCGCGGCGGCGGCAGCGGGCCCGGCGGCTCGCGGTCGGCGAGGTCGACCAGCGGGTCACGGCCCCGCGAGTCGTGCCCGACCACCTCGGTCCGGGCGGCGATCGCCGCCAGCCCGGTCCGGGCGTCGCGCAGCGGCAGCCCCGCCCACCGGGCTAGGTCGGCCGCGGTGGCGGGTCCGTGCCCCCGCAGGTACCGCTCGGCGAGGCGGGCCAGCGCCTCGTCGCGGTCGAGCGGGTCGGGCGCGGCTCCGAGCCAGCCCGGCACCGACACCCAGGCCTGCTCGGTGCCCTGCTCGACGGGCCCGCGGACGACGTGCCCGAGCAGCGCGGCCTCCATGAGCACGTGGACCAGCGCCTGCCCGCGGGTGGGGACCCCTGCGGCGTCGAGCCGGTCGCGCAGCGCGGCCCGGGTCTGCGGGCCCTCCGCGACGGCCGCGACGACCACGTCGACGCCACGCACGAGCGCCGCCGGGTCGACCCCCTCCTGCCGCAGCCGCCGGGCGTTGGCCGTGCGTACGGGAGGGGTGGTGAGGTCGTGCAGCCACCGGTAGTCCCCGGCGGTGACCAGGTGCAGCGTGCCCCGGTTGAGCCAGGACACGACCAGGCTCCGCCGGGCCCCGAGCGCCTCGTCGACGTCCGCGCCGGTCAACCCGGTCGACCGGCACCGCACCGCGAGCCGGAAGCCGCGCGGGTCCTGGCCCTGCACCGCGAGCAGCCGCGCGACCACGTCCTCGGGTCGCGTCGCGGGCGGCCCGCCCAGCAGCTGGGCGGAGATCCGGGCCGCGACCTCGGGCGGTGCGGGCATCACCTGCCGGCGAGGCCGAGCAGGGTCCGGGCGACACGGTTCACCCGGCCCGCCGAGGCGGTGCGGCCCAGCTCCACCGTCACCGCCCGCCCGTCGACACGGAAGTTGTGCCAGTCGGTGAGCGTGCCGTGGCAGCCCCCGCGGCAGTCGAACGACCGCACCGGCAGCCCGGTGCCGCGGCTGAGCCGGCGCACCAGGGTCATCGACCTGGCACGGTAGGAGTCGATGCCGGACAGCGGCTGGTGGACCACGACGGTGGTGCGCGGCGCGACGCGGCGCAGGAACCGCATCATCGCCGCCGTCTCCGGCTCGCTCGCCGCCGCCGGCCCCGACCACGTCGGTGTGCCGGTGCCGGAAGCCCGCCAGGCGCGGGGGAAGTTGCGGTTGAGGTCGACGCCGTTGGCGTTGGTGCGACGGTCGGCAGCGGTGCCGTCGGGGTTCATCGTCCGGACCAGCCAGAGGTCCGCGCCGCGGGGGAGGGGCGCGGTGCGCAGCCTGCGGACGACCCGCATCCCGGCGCGCTCGTCGCCGTGCATGCTGCCGACCACCAGCGTCGGTCGCCGCGCACCGTCGGACCACCGGTGCACCGCCACGATCGCCCGGCCCTGCACGGACGTGCCGATGCGCACCCGCTGCTCGTGCGCGGCGGCCACGGATGACGGCGTCGGCGTGACCACGGCCATGGCCGTCCCGGCGGTCGCCAGCCCGGCGGTCGCGGCCAGCAGCGCCAGGCGGCGGGGTCGGGGCACGTGCAGCATCCTCGCAGGACCTGTCGGTCGCGCGTGGCAGCATCGCCTGCCGTGACGCACGCCGGACCGGCCCCCGTGCGGTTGAGTGCCGCCCGCGCCCGCCGGGTGGCGATCGCCGCCCAGGGCCTCGCGGCCGCGCGGCCGCCGTCACCCGGCATGCGCCAGGTGACGTCCACGGTCGAGCGCATCGGCCTGCTGCAGATCGACAGCGTCAACGTGCTGACGAGGGCGCACTACCTGCCGCTGTTCTCCCGCCTCGGGCCGTACGACCGCGGCGTGCTCGACCGGGCATGCGGTCGGTCGCCACGCCGGCTGGTGGAGTACTGGGCGCACGAGGCGAGCCTCGTCCCGCCGACGACCCACCGGCTGCTGCGGTGGCGGATGCGCCGGTGGCGTGAGGAGGCCTGGGGCGGCATGCGCGTCGTGGCCGAGCAGCAGCCCGAGCTGGTGAAGGCGGTTCTCGGGGAGGTCGCGAGCCGCCCGGCGCCGATGACGGCCGGTCAGGTCGAGGCCGCGCTGGCCCACGACGTGCCGCGCTCGACGGTGGACTGGGGATGGAACTGGTCGGCGGTCAAGCGGTCGCTGGAGTACCTCTTCTGGGCGGGCGAGGTCACCTCCGCGGGCCGGACGACCTCCTTCGAGCGCCGCTACGCGCTGCCCGAGCGGGTGCTGCCCCGTGCGGTGCTCGCCGCCCCCGACCCGTCCGACGAGGAGGCCTTCCTCGAGCTGGTGCGCATCGCCGCCCGGGCTCACGGCATCGCCACCGAGCCGTGCCTGCGCGACTACTTCCGGATGCGCCCGGAGGACTCGAAGGCCGCGGTGGCGGCGCTCGTCGACTCCGGTGAGCTGCTGCCCGCCCGGGTCGACGGCTGGGCACGGCCGGCGTACCTCCACCGTGACGCCCGCGTCCCGCGCGCGGTCGACGCCCGTGCGCTGCTGGCGCCCTTCGACCCGCTGGTGTGGGAGCGCGCCCGGGTCGAGGCGCTGTTCGGCTTCCGCTACCGCCTCGAGATCTACGTCCCGGCGGGCAGGCGGGTGCACGGCTACTACGTCCTGCCGTTCCTGCTCGGCGACCGCCTCGTCGCGCGGGTCGACCTCAAGGCGGACCGGCAGACGGGGCGGCTGCTCGTGCGCGGTGCGTTCGCCGAGGAGTCGGCACCGCCGGGCACGGCCGAGGGGCTGGCCGCCGAGCTCGCGGCGATGGCCGGCTGGCTCGGCCTGGGGGAGGTGTGCGTGCAGCCGCGGGGCGACCTGTCCGCGGCGCTGGCTCAGTCGGTCGCGAGCCTGGCGTGAACGTGCTCGTCCTCGCGTGACCCGTCGTCGTCGCGGTACCCACCGCGCCGCG